>Ga0180437_10009419_pt1 | contig 12100 bp, 6 predicted proteins | sample SS_ome_4_FD_132410 | JGI IMG/M metagenome (GOLD analysis project Ga0180437, IMG submission 132410) | Hypersaline lake sediment archaeal communities from the Salton Sea, California, USA - SS_3_D_1 metaG | ecosystem: Environmental > Aquatic > Non-marine Saline and Alkaline > Hypersaline > Sediment... | reverse complement strand
GCGGTTGTTGAAAGTCTAGACCGCCGAGGCGTGAGCTGGCGTCCCGTTGTCTGGTGTGTGCGGGGCAACCCGCAGGAGCTGGCTTCCTTCTTCGGAAGCGACGACCCGTACCTTGGTCCGTCGCTGCGGCTTGTCGCCGCGGACAGGGTACTCGGCTGGATTCGGCCCTATGGCAACATGGGCGAGGCCTTTTACCGCAACGTCTACATGCGATCGTTCAAGAAAGCGTTGCCGAACTCGCTGATCGTCATCGACAACCAGGTGATGGCTTGGTCAGACGAGATGGCCCCGTATCGGATCATGCCCAAGGCCGAGTACCTGTGGAACTCGCAACGTTGGATCGCAAAAGATCTCGGCGGTGCAGTCGGGATGATGCCCGACATCCGCGTTGAGCGATCAGAGGTGACCGTTACGGTTTATGCCCGCGCTATGTGGAATCCGTTCGAACGCGAGCTGCAGGACGAACTGACCCGCGTCGCGGGTGCGTTCTACGGTCGCAACGTTGGCAGGGAAATGGCTTCCGTCACACAGTTGCTTGAAGATGCATCCGCCAAACGCCTGTATGGCTATATGGGTGCAAGCGGAAAGTACAGTTTCTTCTGGTTCAAGAACCCGCCGGGCAATGGCCGCTACCGCTATCATGACTATGTTGGGCTCAGCGCGAAGCCTGGCCGCAAGGCATTCTATAACGATTTTGCAGAAGCGCGCCGGGCATCCGCCGAAGCCGCCGAAATCGCTGCCGCAGCTGCCAAGAAGGCATTGAACGACAGCTACCGCGAGAAGATCGAGGCGGCGCGGCTTACGGCAGAGTATTATGCATACGAGGCACGCGCGCTCGAGATTCTTTCCACCATTTACGACCACGTCTATAATGCCAAAGTCGCCGTCAAGAAAGACGATTGGCGGACGGCACGCGAGTGGCTGGACAAGGCGAACGCGTTTGCAGAGCAATCTCGCGATCTTACTGAGCAGTTGCGCTCAATCATACAGGATGAGGAGCCGATGAAGTACCCGCCAAACTTCAAGCGGGAGCTGTACCAGATCGATTTCTACGAGAAAGAGATCCTCGGAAAGGAGGGTTATCTCGCCCGGAAAACGAGGTTGCTCGAACAGCAATCATCGGACTTCCTGGAAGTTGACTTGCCGGATTCCATGAAAGGCCAAACGATACAAGAGCGTATCGGTAGGCGATTCGTAGTACCGGGGAAACCCTAGCTATGATTGGCGGGTTGCGGGATATAACCGGCGGCGTTCTTGGAGGACATTCCGTCAAGGGAACTGTCAGAATGCCAGACTTACGAGCGGCTCATTCGCTGCGGCGAATTACTCGTCTGAGAAAAAGGGTACAGACACGTCTCCGCTCGTACCTCGCTGCGCTTGTGTCAGTCCCCGTTTTCTTAGGAAAGGAACGGAGTTGTGACAGTGAAATGGTTGTTGACGGTTGCTTGTGCTTTGGGGGTAGCGGCTAGCATGAACGCCGAGGCCCAGGTGTCGGTGCTAGAGAACGCGTTTCTGCGCGTCGAAGTTCAACCACAAACCGGCAGCGTCGCGGTGCATCACAAAGAGGTCGGGGTTACCTGGCGGACGGATCCGACTCGCGGCGACAGCGGACGCATAGAGGTATGCGACAAACAGTCGGTCGAATGGATCACCGTGCCCGAGCAGCGGTGGACCTCCCGAAGGACTTTGAGGTTGGGAGCCGAAGGAACTAACGGGCTCATTTTTGAAGGTGCGGAACAAGGAAGCGAAAACGGGATTGACTATGTGAGGCTCAGCGCGCCCGTGACGGATCTGCCGGGAACCTTCGTCACTCTCGAATACGGTCTACACGGTGATGCACCGGAGATCGAGTTCCTGATGCGAGTCTCTGGGCCCCAGGCCGGCCTCGTGACTTCCGCGGCTTTCCCGACCGGGCTCAGCGTTGAACCCGACGAGGAGGGTTACCTCATACTGCCTTGTGGAACGGGGCTGATTGTACCGAACGGACGTTACGAATTCTCCGAAAGCAGAAGACTCTATGCGGGCGGGGGACAACAAGGATACACCATGCGTTTCTTCGGAGCCTCGAAGTCGGGAGAGTCCGGGGCGCGCTCGGCTTACGTTGCACTTCTCGATTGTTCGCTCCAGACATTAGTCGAAGCGTCCTCCGCAGACGGGCGCGTATCCGTCGGCGCGAAGGTTTATGGGACCGATATTGCTCTGGACAACTGGCGCCGCGACTATCGCTTGAAATACCGCTTCATTGCCGACGGCGGCTACGTCGAAGCCGCGCAATGCTATCGGGAATGGGCCCAAGAGCGGGGACTGATAAGGGCTTTCGCGGACAAACTCAAATCGCACCCAAACCTGGCACGGCTTCCGGGCGCCTACTATGTGAGCGGGCTCATGTTCTACTATAACTGGGAACCTTACGTGGCGGTCAAAGGGCCGGAGGAGGCGCTGAGTCAATTCCTGGTCAGACCACCGTTCAAGAAAGTCTACAAGAAGTTCGCGGACATTCTGCCGTTTATTGAAACCCTCAAGAGCGCCGGCGTGAGGCGTGCTGTGTTTCATCTTGCAGGATGGAACCGGTTCGGATACGACGGAAAGTACCCGGACATATTTCCAGCGAACGATGAGAGCGGCGGGCCGGAAGTGTTCAGGGCCCTGTGCGACGCCATCAGGGATGCCGGTTACGTGGCTGTCCCTCACGACGACGTTATGATAACTTTCGAGGACGCCCCATCCTACACCGAGGATATTGTTGCGCGCCAGGCCGACGGCAGTCCTTACTATCTCGGCACGTGGCCCGGCGGCAACAGCTACATCGTCGGCACCAGATATCAGTTGGAGTTCGTCCGCCGCAATCTGCCGCTTGTGGCAGAGGCGTATCGTCCAAACGGATACTACCTCGATTGCGAAACCAACGTCCCGCCGGTTCACGACTTCTCCTCCACTCACCCAACGTCAATGGACGAGGACCTGCGCCTGCGAGGTGAGGTGTTTGACGAGGTACGACGCTATGTTGACATCATCGGCTCCGAGACCATCGCCGACTGGGCCGTGCGTTATCTGGATTACGCCGGGCACGCGTATGACGGGTACGAATTCAGGTCCGCCGATAAACCCGGAAAAGAGATAGAGGGTATCGTCATACCGCTGTGGGATCTGGTGTACCACGACGTAATGTATGGTCAGCGTCTAAGCGGTGGCGCGAAAGAGTTCAGATCGAAGAATGCATTTGTTCAACACATGCGCACGTTTCTGAGAACGTTGCGTGCAGGCACGCTTCCTCCGTCAATCCAATTCGACCCGCAGCTAAAAATGTTCGGTATGTTGCGAGGCCAGGCGAGGGCAGCACGGTGCGACGGTTGGGCCTCGTTGACAAAAGAACAGATCCTGCGCACTCTAAGCGAACTGAGCTGTTCGGTAGGTGACCTGACCTTCACGTTAGCGATGACCGGTCACACTTTTCTGACCGAGGATCACATGGTCGAGCAAACAACGTTCGGGGACACCGTCCGAATCGCCGTCAACGGCAAAACCGACCCGTTCGAGCTGTCGTCCGAGACCGTCCTGGCACCACTTGGTTTTCTTATCGAATCGCCTGGGTTCGTCGCGGCGCACGTCACGCGTTACGCCGACTGGGAGCCGGCTCGGCCTACACTGTTCTGGATGGAAAGCGTCGACGGGCTGCCGCTGCGCGACTCCAAGTCGGTACGACTCTACCGCGCGTTTGGCGACGAGACGATCCCTTTTGAGAGCTCGCACCGGGCGGGACGCTCGCAAAGCGGAGACGATCTGCGCAAGGACGCCCAAGGCAGATTCCTTATTCAAAGCGACGCCACAGCCGAATACAGCGATTACGTTTTTCACGACTGACGGCCGGTCTATTGAAAAACCTATCGATCTGGATTAGACTATAGTTGTATGCGGTCGGGTCGCAAACCGGGAAGGATGAACAATCTCTTGTTCTAGTACACCCGCGGTTCGACGTGCGGGATCCGCCAAAGCGGCAGAGCTTACATGTCGATTTCACATCAATAATGAGGAGAGGGTCGAAGACGTTAGGAAAGTGCGCGTCCAGGAGATCCGTGATCGCTGATGGTTCACGATAAGCAACTTGAAACCAGCTTCGAAGAATTGCGCACGAGACTCGTGTATACGCTCCACTCGCAGGCGTTCGATTGGGTCCGTATGGACAGCCTCTTTTTCTGGTGCAAGAACGTTTCGGGTAAGGCATGGTCCGGGCTGGGCCGGGACGATTTCGAGACGTACTATTACTGGGGCGAGGGCGGCGAGGAACGCCCTCCTTCGTTTTGCGATAGGGTCTACCGAGCGGCAACGGAGGCGGACATTCCCACCTTTGACCGACCGTGTGAGGTGTCCACTTTTCATGCGGTACTCGATGTGATGCGCAGGGGAGAGTTCTCGATCTACACGTGCCATGCCGGGATAACCGACATGGCGTTACCGCTGTTCGATGACGGCGAGCCGGTGGGTGTATGGGTAATGGGGCAGGTGCTCCGGCATCCGGCTTCTGAGGAGCACTTTTCGGTCGTAACAAGCAAGCTGGACAAGCTCACGGCCAAGATGAATCTGCCGGAGCTCCGCAAGGCATACTATGCCCTCCCCGTAGTTCAGGAAAGCGAACTTCGGCAACTCCTGAACACGCTCACCTTAGCGTGGGAGAACATGCTGGAACATCGCAAGAGTACGCTCCTGCACGAACAACTCGAACCGCATATAAAGAGGGAACTTGTGCGCGATATGCTGGCCGGACGAATCGGGTCCGTTGAAAGAATAGTTGAGAAGGCGGGTATGCTGCAGTTGCGAGGGATTCCCACGACAGCGGTTGTGGTGGAACTTGGCGGAATCGCGCAGACACAGATAGAGTCCGACTTGACCGCACAGGCCGCAAGCATTGTCGAAGACGAAATGGGCAGGTTCGAGTCGTCGGTCACGGCACCTCTATTTCCCGGACGTATCGTCACACTTGTAGCGGCAAGGACGGTTCGCAACGAAGCCCATTTCCGGCTGCTGCTTCGCGAGGCCACTGAGCAGGCGTGTCAGCGCATTCAGACGGAGCTCGGCCTCGCCGTCACTGGCGGAGGAGTCGGTACCGTCCGAGAGCGCATCGGAGAAACCCGACAGTCCTATGAGGATGCCGTGGCGCAGATATCGTCGGGCGCTGTTGCCGGGTGGCACGCCGAGGCGGACGCGGAGCAAACGCGGGATGAACTTATGCAGCTCGCCGATGAACTGGTGGCGCAGTTGACTACGACCACCCCGGAAGAGTTCGAGAGGTCGTTTCACAGGATCTGCGCTTTAGGGGCACGCGTCGCCGACAACGACATGCCGTGGGTTGCTGGATTCAGCTCTTACTTGATCGGCAGGCTGGCCGAGGCACTCAGCAGCCGCCCCGTCGTCAGGAACCAGGGAGTCCAGCAGATCGCCGCATCCGCTCTTGGATGCATTAGTCGCGTCGCAGATCCGCTCGCCTGGGAGAAGTGTTTTAACGAGGCGTTGCAGGGGTTCCGTGACGTATTGGCGCCGAACGCGGGTGCGTCGCGCGATGCGCTGCGTGCCAAGAAAGCTACGGTTTTTATCGATGCCAACTGTTACCGCAAGCTGACTGTGCAGGAGATAGCCGCACATATCTGCATAAGCAAGAGCCGATTAAAGTCCATCTTCAAACAACAGACCGGATTTACCTGTGCCGAGTATCTTTCGCAGCGCCGCATTGAGCTTGCACGGACGCTGCTGGCCGGCGACCAGAGCAGCATCGGTGAGATTGCTGCGCGGCTCGGCTTCGCTTGTCCTAACAGTTTCTCCAGATGGTTTCGACGCGTCACGGGCGGCTGCCCCCGACAGTTCAGACGCGATCTCTCTTGCCGTTCCCACGTCATGGAGGGATGAATGTTATGGTGCGGCTCGATGGCAAATTGAGATGGGAAAGACGTTTAGTCCGATCGGCGCATTTATTGAGCCGATCGGCGCATCTGGGCGGCCTGTTCTGTGATATCATAAGAATCCAATCATAGAGAGCGGGGGTATGTCCAGCCTTAGAAGGGGAGTGCAACGGGCTGACAGAGAGCGGATCAGAACGGGCAGACGCGTCCGAGGCAACCAAGGACACCCATCTTTAAGTTTGAGAGCCATTGGCAATGGCGGGGAAGTCAGTAATAGGGCGTTGCGGGATGTAGAGAAGGAGGTGATGGCGAGGTCGTTGCGGAACGGACAGAAGCTCGTCGGGAAGGTTTGTTGAAGAGGAGTTGAGACTTTTGCGGGGAGGTACGTAGAAATGAAAGTGAAACTTTTCGCGGCAGTAGTGCTTTTGCTGACGGTGTGTCCCATAGCGGCACTTGCGGGCACATATACCACCGACTTCGATGAGGCCACACTACCAGAGTTGAGCCCGGGAGTTGTGCTGTTGGGCGGGGACGCCACCGCGTCCATCGGCAGCTCGCAATTAGTCCTGGACGACGCGACAGGTCTCGGCCTATTTCAGCAGAACAGGTTTCTCATTCTCCCAGGGGCACCAGCGACCGCATTCACTAGTGGTTTCGATATCACGGTTGTGCTTGATGGATCTACCATTGAGGGAATGAAGACGTGTCCGAGCGCCTGGAGCGGAATTCTTGTTTTCGGAAGCCCTTTGTCAAATCCGGCGCCACTGGTTGTCTTCGGACCGTGCGGTCAACCGGAAACGACCTTTCTGTCACTCTTCGCTGTACCTGCCGCACAGTGGCCGCCGGGACCGGCGATGGCCGTGTGCGCTGTCAATAGGGCGGGTGGAAATAGGATACCCTGGTCAACACCCCTGGCCGCTACCCCAACTGACACGACGTTGCGTGTGGTTGTGGATAACTCGACGCCACCCAACGCTACGTTTTATGTAGATGGGACACCAGTGCTCAGCGACTATCAAATAGGGCCTAATCAGATCGTCGCAACGGGGGTAGTACAGCAAGCGGTGCACTACCCCCCCGGCTCGCCGGCGCCAGCCATCACGACAACAGTAGAATCGCTGCAGGTGACCGGCAACGAGGTGCCTACTTATCCTGTTGCGCCGATGGCCAGCGCTGTCTCGTTTGTCAGCCTGGGTATTCTGGCAATTGTGATGGCGGCTCTCGTGGCGATCATAGGCACACGCAAGCGGGGTGATGCTCACGCATAGACGAAGATGCTCCCCAGTCTCATAGTGTATTAATCTGCGGGGCGGAGGCTCTGTCAGGGGATGAGCTAACGACTCAACTCTGAAGTGGAGTTCCGTCTGCGCCGCAGGCGAAAGGTAACGAAATACAAGATGGTAAGAGGAGGTACGATTGTGAGTAGTCGCAAATCTGGTTTCACGCTGATAGAGTTGCTGGTTGTGATTGCCATCATTGGCATCCTGGCGGCCATACTTCTACCGGCGCTGGCGCGAGCGCGCGAGGCGGCCCGGAGGGCTTCGTGCGCGAACAATCTCAAACAATGGGGCTTGATCTTCAAGATGTACTCCAATGAATGGGACGGTGCTTTCCCACCCATGAACGGATTTCGATACTTCAATTCCGTCAATGCGAAGGCGTTGTACCCGGAGTACTGGACTGACATGGGGATCATGATCTGCCCGTCGGATAGCGGGGCGATCAGTGGCTATAGCGGCGAAACCTGGGTGCCTCGAGGCGATCCGGTGCAACTCTTTGAGCAAGCGGTTGAAGATGTCAACAACCCTTCCTCGGACGAGGCAGCCCGCGAGGCAAGCCGCCAATGCTTGTACTACCTACTGGGTCTGTCGCGTTCGTATGTATATATGGGCTACCTGGTTCGGACCCCGAACCAAGCGACCGTCGTAGTCAGGGCCGTACATGCTCCCACGGACCCCAACCTAAATTTTGACATTCCGTTCGCATCCGTGTGCACGCCCGTTCCTGGAGGAGGACCCTGGTCAAATCTGGTCTACAGCGACCTAACCGGCGCCAATGTCGCAACGTGGGAGTTTTACATCGACGCTTATTTCGGCGGCACTGTTTACCGGCTCAGGGAAGGCATCGAGCGCTTCCTGATAAAGGACATTAACGAACCTGCCGCGTCAGCTGTTGCCCAGAGCGAGGTGCCCGTTATGTGGGACGTCCTGCAGGCGAAAGCTCAGGAAGTAACCGGCGATCAGGCGGCGGTGGTCAACTTCAACCACGTGCCTGGCGGTTCGAACGTACTGTTCATGGACGGGCACGTCGAATTCGAGAGGTACCCGGGGGAGTTTCCCGTAAACGAGGCTACCGACAATGCCAATACCTGGATTCTTGGCAGCGTGAACGGTAACGGCTGAGTGCTGAGTGAAGCCTTGCTATGACTGGGCTAGTATTATTGATATTCGTGTTGCCAGAGAAACGGGCGAATTCCTTACCTCCCGCTGGAACGCTCGGGGGTGGCCGGCGAGACGCCCGCTCTACCCGTTGCTGATGTTTCTTTGTCCAATGTGAAGCTCAATAAGCTGGGCGGTGCGATGGACGAGCACCGCCCAGTTTGTCTCTTGTGGGCGCGTTCGGCGTTCACCCCTCCGAAAACCGCACCTTCAGGCCTGTCATTGGCTCAGCGGGAATCGAGAATAGACCTTTCTTCGTTGGTTTCAGCGTTGTGCCGTCGTCGAGTGTGGCAACAGCGTATCTGTTCGGCAGCAGGATGTCGCCTTCGCCAAAACCGACGAGCACCTCTACCTCACTCGACTCTTTGAGCGGGCGTCCGTCGAGGCTCGTGGTCACGGCGAGAAACGAGGACGAGTAACTCCGGCCGCGCAGCTTCACAACGGCGTACGCCTCATGGTCAGGCGATTTGACGAGAAAACCGTACGGCGCCAGTGTGGCCTCGTCGGATATGACGAACGGCTTATCGCTGCCGTTAACGTACACCTCTACATCGTCTCCAAAACGCGAGAACTCCACCAGATGGTCATCCGAGAGAAACTTGTGATCGGTCATCGGCTCGTAAAAGATACGTTTCAGCAACGGCTGCGTAACGGCATTCACGAGACTGCGCCGATCATCGTCTGAAAGAGCCCCCCATTGCCTCAATCCGTCCGTGCCTGCCGTTCCACTGGAGGAGACGGCCCGTTTCAGCCGACCGCCCTTGCCGGCGGCCGGCATGTCGATGAAGGTACCGGCCCGGAGCGTTTTCAAGAACATCCGCACCGACCGTTCCAGGGCGTCGCGCGTGCGGTAGTTGGAGGCCCAGCTCTGTCTTGCAATTAGAGCATCGTGGTACACCAGGTACCACAGCGGGATGATGAAACCTCGCAGCTCGTCCTGACGTTCAGCTTCATCAAGGTCATAGCCGTCACGCGAATCATACGTCCAGTCGAGGTAAGGAACAGCCCAATCGTTCGGGCTCTCCGAACCAAGCACGCCCACGTAACGGTGAGTCAATTCGAAGATCTTGCCGCGCCAGAAAAGGTCGTCATCGAACGTCTGAGGATGCTCCGGGCTGAAATCGTCAAAGGGCGGCATATTGGTCTGGCCGTCATAGTAGTAGCGCGTGGGGTGAAACAGCTCGATGATCTTTGGCAGATGATCCTCGATGAACCTGTACTGCTGCTCCGCGTTGATTATGTACGCGTTGGAACCCCAGTTACCGCAAAAGTACGGCGAACCGTTCTCCTGGCGGGCGAGGATATCCTCGCTGTGCGATGGGGCGATCTCCGTCGAGCCGATGATGATATCGTTCATCGTGAAGTCATAACCCGCCTCATGAACGGCCTTCGAAAACTCGATCAGGGCTTCGTTCCCGCCGTACTCCTCGTTGGCAGGGAGCACATCGGGCGGTCGGTGGTAGTCTCCTCCCCAACCGTAGAGCATGAAGTTGGCCCGCTCCGCGCCGGACGCCTTCAGTTCGGCCACTCTATCCGTAAGCTTCTGGAAATGGAAATCTTTCTGCCAGAAAAGAAATCCCCCACCACCGCCCTCCGAGGGAAGGTGCAAATCGGCGACTGGAGGATGGGCGGCAACCTTATCTTTATACGAGCGGAACAGGCCGTGTTCCTTCGACCATTGACGGTAGTACTTTGCGATGTCCACATAGTTGCCGCCGGATATGAAGTGGTACCGGAAACGGTATTCTTTCTTCCAATCGTCGAGCGCTCGTCCAACGCGGAATAGCCTTGGGGTAGCGCTCACACGTCCTTCGCGACTTTTCATGTTGATCTTCGTATAGAGCGATTCAAACGGCACGACAAGAGCCGATCGAGCTCCTTTTTCCGTCTCCTTGGCGGTGCCTGTGAATCGCATGTTGTACGCTTCCTGTCCGGCTCCCTGATACACTCTGCGGTTGACGTCAAATTCGTACAGACCGTTTGGGACAATAACGCCAACCCAGTGCGGAACCACCAAATAGCCTTTTTCGTTGGGCTCGACGGCGAACCCGGTCGGAAACGTCACTTCCTTGACCAGGTACCGCTGGGGACCTTCAATGCGGACAAGGAAGTCGACGTCGGGAGAAGCGTTGGCCAGACGATACTCCAGAGTCAGATCCGTTGCCCGGAGTTTCGGAATGAGGGCGGCGAGACGTATGAAGCTGTACTCGTCCCCGGTTCCGGTTTCCGGTGCATCCTTGAAAACAATGCTATCCTCAGTGTCGCTTCCGATGCGTATCACAAGTTCCTCGCGGAAAAAACCCGTGCCCTTCTCCTCCGGTAAAACTTCCTTCATCCACGAGTAGTCGTCGCGGTTGATTATCAAGAGGTATCCTGCCGCATTGTCCGCTTGGTCCATCTGCCACAGGACACCTGCCTGTTTATCGAGCACCGACGTCAGGCCTGTTTCGGCCGCAACGCTCACGCGAAGATACTCATTCTCGAGTGTCACCGGCGCGGCGTGCCCGTTGCTCAATGCGAGCCCGGCGCAACTCATAGCGGTGACTGCTAAGACCCAAAACCGACACGTTCTCATCATAAGGTTCTCCTTGTGCTAGCGCCAAAAGACTCGCGGTTCTCTGACCGCGCACGAGCCTGTGGCAAAACCGCGCCGCCCTGTGGACTATCCTTTAACGGCGCCGAACATCAGCCCCCGAAGGAAGTATTTCATTGTGAAAACGAATAGCACGAGCAGCGGGACGCACCCAATAGCGTAACCCGCCATAATCTGGCCGTACTTGATCTCGTACTCTCCCTGGAGAAACGCCAGCCCCACAGGAAGCGTCCTCAATTCCGGGTTCCGCAAAACCACTAATGGCCACACATAGTCGTTCCATGTTCCCAGAACGTTCATCAGACCTACGGTGATCAGTATCGGCACGGACAACGGAACTACCAGCATCCAGAAAACCCGCCATTCAGATGCACCGTCAACCCGTGCGGCGTCGAAAAGCGACTGCGGGATTCCCTCGAAGAAGTTGCGCAGAATGAATATCAGTATGATCTGCCCGCCCGCCATGTATGGCAGTATCAACCCCCAGCGGCTGTTCAGCAGCCCGTGACCCCCTTGTCCGAGGATATTGTTACCCCCGAAGAGAGGAAGGTGCTGCACGAGGCTGTATAGCGGCACAAGCGTGAGGATCCCGGGAATCATGAGCAGCGCTATGACCATGAAGAAGAGTATCTCGCGTCCGGGAAAGCGGAATCGCGCAAACGCGTATGCGCTCAGCGATGCCATGATGAGTACCCCAATTACGGTCGTGCCGGATACGATCACGCTGTTCAATATGTAGCTGGAAATGATGTTCCAGGCGCGGACAATGTTTTCCCAATGGATCGGCCTCGAGAGTGCCCAGAACTCGGTGTAAAACTGGGCGTTGCTCTTAAGAGAGATGTTCAGCATAAGAAGGAACGGGACTACCGTCAGGAACCCGAGCACGATCAGCGCGGCGTGACGGCCGATTTCCGGAATCAGTTTACGCACCAGCACTACTCCCTGCTTCTCAGAAGCTTTAGATTTGCGTACGTGAAAAATAGAACACCTAGAAACATGAGCACGCCTATCGCGGTGGCGTAACCGAACCTGCCGTACTTGAACGCTTGGTGGTACATGTGCAGCCCGGGCACAAGCGTCGAGAAGGCCGGCCCGCCTCTCGTCATAACCAGGACGGTCTCGAACCCCTGGATCGTCCCGAGTACCGTCATCACGGTCAGCACACGCACCTGTGAGAT
>Ga0180437_10009418_pt1 | contig 12100 bp, 12 predicted proteins | sample SS_ome_4_FD_132410 | JGI IMG/M metagenome (GOLD analysis project Ga0180437, IMG submission 132410) | Hypersaline lake sediment archaeal communities from the Salton Sea, California, USA - SS_3_D_1 metaG | ecosystem: Environmental > Aquatic > Non-marine Saline and Alkaline > Hypersaline >... | reverse complement strand
ATGTGTTGAGCGTCTTCTGGGTGAACTGGAACCGGAGATCGGACATACGCCGAGCCTCGCGATGCGTACGGTAGTGCCCTTCGATCAGGCCGAGATCCGCCATCTCCGCCGGGCCAAGGAGATCAAAAGCGACCTCCGGGTAGAGTTCTCGAAATTCCATCATGCGCTTCCTTGTCGGCTCATCCAGCCACCCATGCACTTCGACGTAGACAGGACCCTCAGAGGTCTGTACTTCGAAGTCTGGAGTATAGCGGAGGGCCTTCTCCAAGGGGAAACTCTTCGACTCGTAGTCCCAGAGAGCGCCTTGCTCTTCCAGGTGCTCCGCGTACCGCAGCTCCCACGAGGATTTGAAGACGAAAGTACGATCGCGAGAGTCGGTCCACTTACAGGCGCGGTACTTGACCCACCCCACCCGGGGACTGACCTCGTGCTCCTCCAAAGCAGCTCGGATCACCCCGGAGGACACTCCCCGGAAGGCGTCCCGCAGCTCCGCATAAGTTGCCCCGGCCTTGTATCGCCGGGCCACCGCAGCCCGTTGACGCTTCGAAAGGATCTGCCGCTTATAGCGACGCGACAAACCCTTCGCCTTACGGACCTCGGCAATAGTCGCTGTAGACACTCGGAGCTCTTTCGCTATCTCCTTCGTGCGAACACCACGGCGCAGAAGCTTCGCAATCTCAGCGTCGCGCTCTTTCAAGTGCATCCCGCACACTACGCCACGAGGCCGGAGCTTCACACCCGCCTTCACCAACCAGTAGGCGATGGTAGGCCCCTTCACGCCGTAGTCCTCGGCGATCTGGTACGTGGTCTCTCCTGCGTTGTAACGTTGCTCGAGCACTTCCAAGTCGTCTTTCGTCATGACACATCCCCTCCGTTACTGCCAGTTCCTCTCTATTCTAGGTGAATCGAAAGCGAACAGCAAGGAGGGCTAAGTGCCCTTACGCATTGAGGGTTTTCTGAGTAAACTGGAATCTCACAAATTCGGCGGGCTTGCTCGGCGCAATTGCGACGTCGATGACCACCTCGCCGGCGTTGATGGTCTCTTGCGTGTTGTTCGTCTCGTCGACGATGACACGGAAGGCTTCCGAAGAGCTCGACCCCGCGAAGAGACCATTGTTGAACTGCAGCAGGAGGAAGCCGTCGAGCTGAGCCTTGATGCGACCCCACAGGGTCGGCCCGTTGTTCTCGAAAACGATCCAGTGCGTGGCGTTGTAGATGGAGCGCTCGATGAACATGAACATGCGACGCACGTTGATGTAACGCCAGTCGCTCTGATTCGAGATCGTGCGCGCTCCCCAGACCGCCAGGCCGGTCTCCGGGCCGGAGACGATCGGATTGATGCGGTTCGGGTAGAGAACGTCCATCTCACCCCGCTCGGGGATGGTCTCGAGGCCCGTGAGGAACCGAAGCTGGCCGTCCACGGTACCCGCAGGGGCCTTCGCGACGTTCTTCGTCACGTCGGTGCGAGCGTAGATGCCCGCGATGTGACAGACGGCCGGCATGAGCAGGTCGCGATTGTCGCTGAGCGGATCCGCCACGTTCACCCATGGCCAGTACATCGCCGCGAATTTGCTCTGACGATTCAGCGTGAAGCGGTACCAGTCCGCTGCCTCCTGCGCGGTCAGCCCGGAGGGCGTCTGGAGGATGGCGAAACGATCGCCACCGGCCGGATTGGTCTCGCGCCCATCGACGTAGTCGAGGATGTCGCCCGTGATGGTCGTGTCGCCGACGAAGTCGGGGATCACGATCTGCATGATCTCCCGAATCTTGCTCAGGGCGAAGAGGCCCTGGTAGGTCGCCTGCAGCGTCGGCGAGGTGAACTGATTCCGACCGTAGTTGGTGGAATCGAAGGTACCATCGTCACCTTGCGTCCACAGCGCAGCCGCCGCGCCCGTCCACGTGTACTTCGTCTGATCGCCGAAGTCCTCCGTGTGCGTGCTCTCCGCCGGGGCGTTGTAGTACGTGGCCGTGACGAACGTGTTGTCGTCAGGGGCGTTTGCGAGCGTGACGTCGATCGCACCGCTGGCGTACGTGATGGTGTTCGTCCCCGCGGCGTCGACATCGCCCGTGAGGTTGCCAGACCCGTCGTCGGTGATGGTCTTGGTGTCGCCACCGTACGTGTAGGTGATCGTCACCGTGCGAGGCTGCACGGGAGCCTCACCGAGGCTCTCCTGGATGAGCGCGAGTCCGGTGTTCGTTCCGTCTCCGCCACCCGCGAGCACGCGCGTGTGCGACGCAGTCTCGAGCTGACCGGGCGCCTCGTCCCCTCCGGGCTCCACCACGTCGAAGTAGTCCGAGAGGTCGTTGAGGACGTCCGGGAAGTAGCGCGTCGACGTCGAGTCGGTGAAGTCGAGTTCTTCGTACTGCTCGACCACCGAGTAGCCCTGCAGCGAGCTGTTGTAGAGCCAGACGTTGACATCCCACTTCGTGTACAGCCCGGTGGCCGCCGTGTAGTTGTCGACGTTACCCGAGACGGTGACGCGGAGATCGTTGCCCCACGCGCCCTCCGAGATCGGGTCGAGGTCCCACGCCTCGATGAGGTAGTCGCACAGGATCGGCGAACCGTCATGCGGCGCAACCGAGGCCGTGAAACTCCAGGAACCGTCGTCGTAGTCGATCATACCCGCGGACACATCGCCTGCGAGCGTACCGGCCACAGCAGAGTCGGTGCAGCTCTTCGTCGCGGTCGCTGGGGTCATCTTGAACTGAATCGCCGCAGCGTCCGGAACCTCCGACGAATGGAAGGTCGCGGTCCAGATGCCAGTGACGAGGTCGAGCGTCGCCGTCGAGCCGCCAGCATTGGTTCCGGTCATGGTACGACCGTCCGCCGACACGGAGGTGAAGTCGAGCGTCGTCGAAGAACTCGATACCTGCCACTCGAGCTGCGTCGCCGCCGCCGAAGTGTCGGGCACGATGGCGAGGAGCGCTTCGTCGATCCCGTCGAAATCCGCCGCGATCGTCGGAAGCGTGGCAGGGTCGATACGGCCCTCGAAGACAAGCGTGGAAGCATCTCCGACCAGAGCGGTCGTACCGTCACGCTCGACACACTGCGTGAGCGCGACCGGTGTGTCCGCTTCGCGCCACCGGAAGGTGACCTGCAGAGGGACAATGGGCGAAGCCCCATCGTTGACCTTCAGCGTGGTGGTGGACGACGTCTCGGAGAAGGAGGTCGTCGTCCCATCTCCGGTGTCCATCGCCTGGTCGTACGTCGCGGACTGGATCTTGGCGTCCGCCGCGACGGCGTCACCTGGCACCACCCGCACGACGTAGGCACGCTGGACTCCGTTGGCGAAGTAGGCCGCCATGCCCAGCGGCAAGACGCTGTCGTTCGACAGGTCCCCGAAGATCCGGGAGAACTGCTCGAAGGACGTGACGAGCGTTGCCTCGTCCGTCGGACCTTTGGTGGTGAAGCCAACGATGCCCAGGTTCGAGGTCGAGACCCCTTGGATCACCTGAACCTGCGAGGGGATCTCCTCGATGAAAACCCCGGGGGATAGCAGCTCGGCCATTATCGATTCCTCCCTCTAGTGCCTTGCGGTTCCACCCTTCAAGACTTCTTCTTGGTTGTACGCTTCTTCCCCTTCTTCGTCGCGCTGCTATCCGTCTGTGCGGACTTCTTCGACGCCGTCTCCTTCGGCTTCGAAGCAGGGGTCTTCACGATCTTGGGCTTGGGCTTGGGAGGTGGGTCCTGCTCGGGCACAGGGTCCGGACGATAAACGAGCCGACCGGCCTTCACCGCACGGAGGAGCTCGCCAGAGCCCTCGAGCTCCTTCGGGATCGGCGTCCACGCCTTCGCTGCGAAGACTGCGGTCGTGCCGTCACGGAGTGTGAACGACCGTAGCCTCCTCGCCTTGTTGTAGTAGCGTCCCATGTCCACCTCGCACTATGTTGTATCGAACGAGCTCCGGATAGAGGTAACTGCATTGTGCCGCACGGGGTCTTCCAAGTCGAGGACTGCTTCGACCCGGATTGAAACCGAGTGAGCTATCACCCGCTCGGTCGGCTCGCCAAATTCGTCCTGTGGTCCGATGCTCTCCAGAAAGACATTGTAGTAGCGCGTGTCCCCCACGCTGTCTACCACCTTGAAGTAACTATAGGAGTGCGGCCGGAAAGTCTTCAAGACGTGATGCAGGATCGCGCCGGCCTGATTGCGCGGTGCGGATCGCAGTCTACCACCGCGATTCCGAGCCGTGACCGTCAAACTATACGAAATGTCGAAGGGATCCGCCACCGCAACATCTTCGTACTCGCTCCAGCCCTCCGAATAGGTCTCGCCGAACACCTCGTAGCGACGGCGCTGAGCCCCGGGTGCCGCGGTCCGGTACTGCTTCGAGCCGGGCGCCCAGCGCTGCAGAGCGGGTTGGATATCGTCGCGCCGAACCATGACAAGCGGCATCCGGTACTCTTCGAGCCGGTCGTCAGGCGCCGCGAAGACGATGGGGATTCCGGGGTAGCCCGGAGGGGGGCACACACCGGGAATGCCGGTGAGGAAATACTTCTGACCCCCGATGTTCGGGTCGTCGTGAAGCTCCGCGCCCAGGGTGAGGTAGACGCCCTGGTCGAATTCGTAGATCCCGACCGTGCCGTTTCGAGCGGTCCCGAGTCGGCGTTCTTCCTTCGTCCCCTGCAGTTCGTTGACCCCAGGCACTCTCTACCTCATTCGCCCTTCGGCTTCGCGCAGTCCTTCACCACGTCCGCCATGTCGCAAAGCGCGGCGCGGGACATCCACACGGCCATCCCATCACGATCGCCCTCTGCGGGGATCGGCGGCATGCAACCGCCCGACTCGAGCATCACCGCAGCCTCTTCGAGAGCATCGAAGGCCTCCGCGTAGCTCACGCTGTGCGCATCCATTGCGGCCTTCATCATGCCCTCGAGGAAGGCATTGAAGTGGCCCCCGACCTCCGAGAGTTCCGCCTCCTCGAGGTCCTCGAGAGGGGTTGCCGGCAGCTCGTCGTCATCGTACGCGAGCAACTCGAGCTCCTCGGCGAGGTCTTCGTCGACCTCATCGATCACGGAGGGCTCTTGCTCCTCGACCTCTCGCTCCTCCTGGAAGTCGCTGATGTCCATGTCCGCGAGCAGTCGATCGCGGATCCCGGCGAGCGCGGCGTTCAGTCTTGCTTGCATGGTGATCTCCCTCAGTATCCGAGCATCCGTTGAAACCGACGATAGGAGCGAGCTTGCGAGAGGCTGATCGTCGGCGCCGAGGGCTTCTTCTTCCACCCGCGATAACCGAGATCCGTCATCGTCTCTCGCCACTCCCGCTGCCTCTTGGCGAAGTTGAAGAACCGAGTCCGGAAGGCCCGAAGCACAGGGCGCCAATGAGGCTTCCCGCGCTGTCCCCCGCGACCGAATTCCAGCCGGATGGCCTGGAAGGCCAGATCCGGAACCGCCACTGCATCGGGCATGTCCTTCTTCTTTCTCTTGCCGACTCCCCGAATCCCCTCTCGCTCGATCTCCGCCTTCCATTGACGGGCGTCGCGCCGGCGAGTTCGCTTCACGAACATCACTTCACGACGCGAGACCTTCCGCGAAACGATCGTCGCTTCCGACCTCTTGGGGAAGAACGGAATCTCATCCACGGGCCAGGGGGAGTGTCTCGCCAAGATGGAGATCGCTTCCGGAGTAGGCCTCTGACGCCGACGAGGCCGAACATACAAAACGGTCTCTCTAGCGTCAACACGGCGAATTTTCTTGGCCTTTGGCCTTGAGCGGATCGCCCACGCCGCCTCGTCGTCCGGAAGACCGCGGACCTGAACCACGCGAAGGCTCTTGCGGTACGCACGCCAATCGCGACGATTCGGGATCGCGTCCTTGACCTCTTCGAGGACCTCCTCCGCGGAGCGATGGGGCACCGAGGACAACAAGCTCCTCGTCCGATCGGGCCACTGCTCGATCAGCTCCATGGACTCCCGGTAGCCCTTGTCGGCCTTGAGGCGGATCATGACGCCCCCATGAGGCGCCGATTCGTATCGACGATCGCCTCCGCGAGGGTCTTCTTCCGCTTGCCCAGAATCTGCACAAGCGTCACCAGCGTCGAACCGTCCTTGAAATCGGGCCGAGACACCCCCGCACGGGACAGAGGCCGCATCGTCTCGAAGTACGAAACGTGCTCACGACAGACACCGATGAGGCGCTTGTGACCGCGAACCACCACGCCGTAGTCGGACTTCTGCGCACACACGAAGCACCAGTCCGCGAAGCGTTCCTCGCTGAGGGGGCCTTCGTAGTCGTGGAAGGTGTCTCCGCGCAACGGAGAGCCGCACTCGTGGCCCAGGCAATGCGGCAGGCCCCTGTCCTTACCCTTCCAGTACTTCGCGCACGTCGCGCAGACAGGCGAGAGTCCCTCGGCGAGGGCAGCTCGGATGCGGTCCATTGTCAGGGGCATGCTCCCTCCGTCCCCTGCTGGAAGAGCTTCCGCTCTGGCGTCATCGCAGTGTAGCGCTTCAGTTGGAAGGTGAAGCCGACGAAGGCCGCTCCATCGAAGAGGTGCCCGTCATCCGAGACCTGGATCACATCGAAGAAGTAGCCGCCGAAGTTGGGGTCGCCCTTACCCATGCTGAACTTGTCGAAGAAAGGGATGTCCCAGAATTCAACGATGTCCCCCTCGATCGGAACCGGAACGGAGCGGTCCTCCCACTCCGCGCGAGCAACCCACATATCGCACCGCCACTCGATCGCGGCACCTTCCTCGCGCGTCTCCGCCGTGCTGGTCGGATACGCCACAAAGGCGTCCAGCTCGAACGGCCCGCGATAGGACATCGAGATCGGCTCGCCGTAGACCGGGTCGTAGGTCGAGTTGGACTGGTCCTGCGAGTAGTATTTGATCTTCGTCCCGGAGATCGCGGTCGACTCACGCGCCCAGAGGTCGAACAGTTCGAGCTCGGAATCGCCCAGGAACATGGGCGACGTGCCCACCTCCTCGCCGCCATCCGCACCAAGGGACTTCGAATCCCCGGGACCGCCCTGGGGGGTCAGGTCGCCGTCGAGGTCGGGCACGTTATGGTAGCGCTTCGCCACCGATCACCCCGTGATAAAGGGAAGAGGGAAGTTCGACCGCATGATGTCCTCGTCGAGCTTCTCAAGCTCCTCACGGCCCTCTTGTCGGAGTTCGGCGCCGTCTAGCTGGCGTTCGCCCTGCGCACCGGGGAAGCTGGGGTACTTTCGACGAATGCCGCCGAGGAGGACCTTCGCTTCCGCCAAGCACTTCCGCTTGATCAACTGGAAGTCGAAGTAGTCGAGCTGCTCGAAGGTCAACGAGGTGCTGCGGTAGAGCAGCTCCATGTCGTAGCTGGTCGTCGGTTGCGGGAGGATGAGGACCTTCCGCGTGACCGGGTCCCACTGCCAATTGAAGTCGGCGGAGATCACACGCATCGCGGTCTCGCTGTACTGGACCGCTTGCGCGTAGCTCGAGTAGAGCCCCGCACTCTCCGGCGCGGCGAAGACGTCGTAGGGGACCGCTTCGTCCTCCAACAACCAAGGCGCGAACACCAGCGAGATGTCCGTCGGGTTGCCGGGCATCGCAACATCGATCACCGCGTCGCAATCCTCGGGCACATCGTACTCGACTTGGCCCGAGGTCAGACTGATCCTCGCCTTGCGCATCGCGCCCTTGTGCGCGATGAACCACTCCTTCGCATCCTCGATGATATCGGCCAGGTTCGCCGGATGGAGTTCGACGCGAACGCGCGGCTCACCAAGCTGCCGAAGGACCCAGCGCTTGAGCTGGTCCTCGGTCATGAGGTTGCGATTCGGCCGTGGCATCGTCAGGAGGGTCACGAGATCAACCCTCCAGGAGTTCGTCACACTCGCGCAGCACGGTCTTGCGGCCCTTGTGCGCGGCCTCGTAGGCCCTCACAACCTCCACGTCTTCGGCGTAGAGGTCCTGCAGGGCCTCTACGACTTCGGACACGTTGAGGGAGTCGTAGTCCTCGATCGGGAACGCCTCGTCCTCCCACCCCGCGTCGACCTCCTCCGGGTCCACAGGCACAGGCTCCGGAGGGTCGTACGGCTCGAACAGAGCCGGCGCCAGCGCGGCGACCTCTTCTCCGACGACCTTGCCGGGTTGGATCCGTCCCTTGTGGAAGAACAGGATCCCGTCATCCTTCTTGCGGTACAGCATGCTCCACCTCCTCGTCGCTCTCGAGGGCGCCCATTCCAAGGTAATCGCCCATCTGGGGGTCTGCTGCCGGCGCTTCGGTGGCCGGCCCTGATATCTCGCGGAGGATCACCGCCTCCGCAGCGTTTCCCGGCTGTGCCAAGAGCCGCTGCGAAGGAGCAGGGTGCGGTGATCCGTTCGTCCGAGGAGCTCGAGCAGGGCGAGCTCGCCGGGGCTCTGGCGCCGAACGCGGGGGAGGCACTCGGGCTATCCCCAAATCTTTCCGAAGCTCCACCAGGGACACGCGGAGGTCCGCCAGCTCGCTAGCGATGCCATCCAGTCGCCCGATGGTCGCGTCGACCACCTCGAGCATCAAATCGGGTGCGAAGGAGGTCTCTTCCTCCTCCTCAATGGCGTCCGGTTCGAACTCCTGCGGAGGGGGCTTCGGCGCGCTCAACACGCCGAGATCCTTCAACTGCGCGAATACGTCTTGGTTGCTCATCTCCGTCTCCTTCCTTACGGATCGTCCGATCCGCGGGGTTGCGACCACTGTATCGGTCGCACCCATCCCCGTCCAGCACAGGAGACCCCCCGTCAGTATAGACGCCGACGAATGCAAAAGAAAAGGCCGACCTTCTGTCACGCGCACTCTTTACACACGCTCTAGTGTAGGCTACATTGAAATCTCTGCGGTCCACCTCCTTGCCGCACCAAGGGCGTCAGATGCAGGTCCTGCTTTCCAGTTACTACCTCCTCTCGTCGGTTCCACCGGGGGAGGCGCCTGTGTAAGCACACCAAGCGCTCAACGAAAAGCCCCTCCCGGTCACACCGACCACGAGGGGCTTTTCTTTTTCGGGAGAGCGGCGACGATGGTTGCGGATGGAACGAAACGACAAGCGACATGCACCACATCAACGGAAGAGACGTTCCGAACGCAGACCACCACGACAACCTGACCCTCTTGTGTCCGAACTGCCACCGCCTAGCGCATCGCGGCCTCATACCGAAGGAGGAACTGAAGACACTCACCGAAATCCTGCCGGACCACTGGCAGGATGCCTACTATGGATAGGGGACACACCCGGGCATAGGCGAGCCCAAGGCGCTGTAAACGCCCCGCTTCGGCTGTGATGGTTCGACTCCATCTGTCCCCATTGGGAGCGTCCCACAGGGCAAACGTTGCAGGTTCGACTCCTGCCTCTCCCATTCGGAAGGTACCGCTGCATGGGCGGCAACTGGCCTTGAAAGCCAGGGCGGGGTAACTCCCGGGGGTTCGATTCCTCTACCTTCCTTCCCCATACAGCAAGGCGTACTGTATGGGCCGGCCCAGGTAGCCCAATGGCAAGAGGCGCCACGTTGAGGGCGTGGAGGTTGGCGGTTCGAATCCGCCCCTGGGTATTGCGGAGAGGTGGCCGAGCGGCAAGGCTCCCGGCTGCTATCCGGAGGACGGGTGAAAACCCGCGGAGGTTCGATCCCTCCCCTCTCCGCTAGCCGAACTAGCCCAATGGCAGAGGCGCTCGGTTTAGGACCGAGAGGTTCCGGGTTCGACCCCCGGGTTCGGCATGAGGCCGCGTAGCCCAATGGCAAGAGGCGTCCCGTTCAGGGCGGGGAGGTTGTCGGTTCGACTCCGACCGCGGCTACTGAAAAGTATATTGCACGTCGTGCAATATCATGCCGGAGTGGTCCAACCAGGCAGAGGCGCTCGTTTCAAACGCGAGAGGTTGCGGGTTCGAATCCCGCCTCCGGTATCCTGACCACACTGAGCCAGACGCACAAAGCCCCCGGGCTGCTGTAGCAGCGCGAGGGCTTCCAGGCCGTCCTACCGCCTCACGGCGGCGCCGGGCTTACAGGTTCTGGACGCGGAGCTGACCGTAGTACTCGCTCCTGAGCAGCTTCTTCGCGTAGCGGGTCCGCAGGCCCTTCCGGAAACTCATGTCGTTCGGGTCGAGGAACGTGGGAGTCACCTGCAGCGGAACGTAGGGAGCCCAGACGTAGCCGCTGTCGAGGTAGCTCGAGCCCTTGAGCCCGACGAGCGCCATGTCGCTCTGGAAGAAGGGATCGATGTAGACGATCCACTTGTGCATCAGCGTGCCCTGCTTGTACACGCCGAACTGCCCGTGGTGCGTCATCGGACGCGGCATGTCGAGCGGAGCTCCGTACTGCGGCCCCGTGACCCAGATGGGACGGAAGTCGCCGTGCGTGGTGAGCTGCTCGATCAGAGCGCTGATCTCGGGCGAGGTGACGATCCAGTTGGCGGGCGCGCGGAGCGTGGCCTTGTGGATGGCGTTGGACACCCGGGAGAAGCTCGTGACGATGCTCCGGAGGTGGTCGACCTCGGAGATGCCAGCGGGCGGGACACGGTCGAAGGTGTCCGTGGTGCCGGTGGAGGCGAGGAAGAGGTCCGTGATGATCTCACGGTCGATCTCGAGCGCCATCTCCTGGGCGGCGGCGCTGACGAGCTCGGTCTCGGCCTCGATGCCCTGGAGGGCGCGGAGGTCCTCGGCGGCCTCGGAGCTCCAGAGGGCCTTCAGGCGACGGCTCTCGACCTGGATGACTGCCTTCTTGACGTCGAGCTTCATCCTCGGGAGGAGGGTGTTGAGCTCACCGTCATAGCGGTAGTACATCTTGACCTGGTTGCCGTTCACCGGGATGGTGCCGAAGCGGACACCGGCGAGCGCTCCGTTCGAGTAGTTCAGGGTACCCGCAGAGAGGTCGGTGCTCGTGTCGGCGGCACCCGTCGCGAGGAATTTACCTTCCTGCACGGTGCTGCCATCACTGGCGTCGATCTCCCGGATGATGACCTGAATGCCGCGATCGGTGCTCGGCTTGTGGACCGGCGTGAACGCCAGGTTCGCGGACAGCGCGGTGGCTGCCGGACCATAGTTCGTGCCGTCGCCGGTGACGAGAACCTCACCATCGACGTACTCGCTGGTGTAGTTCTGGTTGAAGTCCCGCGGGAAGACTTCGCCGGCAGTGACCGCGCCCTTGGAGGTCCCGTAGATGTAGTCCAGGTAGAAGACCGCACCCTGGGGTGCCGTCATCGGCTGGACCGAGACGATCTCGTTCGCGATCAGGTTGGGGAACACCCGGGTGAGAACCGGGAAGATGAACTTGGTGAAGTAGCCCACGTTCAGAGCGCGGGTCTCCTCGTTCATCCGACGCAGGTCGCGCGCCTGGTTCTCGAACAGCATGGCGAGGCAGCCACGCTTGTAGCGGTCGAAGGGGGTGTCATCCCCCATCCCCTCCATCAGGTCGTTCCACTTCTCGATCAGAACCCCGACCAGCCTCTGATCGGCGATCGTCCCGCTGCTGTCTTCGATGATCATTCGACGAGCTTCCACCTCGCCCTCCTCTTTGGCAAGAGAATATCAGAACTGGCTCAGGCCCCCGGGGGCAACAGTGGCCTGATCTCTTCTAGTGTGACCGGTAGTCCGTTGTAGCCCCCGGCGTCCTCTGTGACGGGCTGGCCTGAGCGCTGTCGCTCCTTGGGCCAGGGCTCCTCTTCGTCGAGGGGAGTGCCGCGATAGCCGCCCCCGAATTGCTTACGTAGTCGGGCCGACACCTCGGCCATCTGCTCACGCGACTTGCGAACGGGACGGTGGTCCTCAATCAGCTCGTCCACGTCTTCTTTGTTCTCGAGACGTGCTGTCTCGAGAACGCGTCGAATCTTGTGCGCCTCGGGATTCTTCTGGAGCCGTTGCTCCCCGTAGAGCTTGAGGCCTGCGGCCCGCAACCCTCCGAGAGCCTTCTCCAGAGCCTCCTCGAGTTTCTCCGAGCGCTCGACGAGGGCCGCGCGTTCACGCTGGGCCTCTTCGTGCTGCTCTCGACGGTGCGCCTCCGCCGCAAGCTCCTGCTCGTGGATATCTTCGATCTCATCCACGACGGCGTCGACGCGCTCCTTGAACTCGTCCGCCGAAGTGTACTCGGAGATATCACCCACCAAGCGTCGAACACGGTCCGCCTCGGGGTGACCCGAGATAGCGCGTTCGAGGTAGCAGAGGT
>Ga0180437_10009415_pt1 | contig 12103 bp, 19 predicted proteins | sample SS_ome_4_FD_132410 | JGI IMG/M metagenome (GOLD analysis project Ga0180437, IMG submission 132410) | Hypersaline lake sediment archaeal communities from the Salton Sea, California, USA - SS_3_D_1 metaG | ecosystem: Environmental > Aquatic > Non-marine Saline and Alkaline > Hypersaline >... | reverse complement strand
TTGACACGGCTCTCGGGGCCAGATTATACTCGCAACGCAGGCCGGTGTGGCGGAATGGCAGACGCGCCTGACTCAAAATCAGGTGGGCGCAAGCCCGTGGGGGTTCGACTCCCTCCACCGGCACTGAAGAGTTTCTACGGGGCTCTCCGGCTTCCTTGGCGAATTAGGTAACGTGACCGCGAGGCCACTACCTCACCTGATTCCGTCTACCTGCAAACCCGATTGAGGGAGGCTGACGGAATGCCGAAACCCCGACTTCCTGCGCTCCAAGCGCTCACCCCGCGGCCGGCCATGCAGGAGGCGATTGAGAGCTTCTTTTCTCGCGGCCGCGCTCGGAACCTGTCGCCCCGCACGCTTGACTTCTACCGCGAGCGCCTCGGACGCTTCACTCGATACCTGGAGGGCAGGGGGCTGGAGGTCGCGCCGGAGCAGGTGACGTCAGACGTGATCCGCGACTTCCTCGCGTCGGAGTGCGAGCGTACCAGTGCGGCCACCGCGAACCACGGCTTTGTCACCTTGCGGGCATTCTTCCGGTTCCTCGTGCGCGAGGATGTGCTCACTGTGAACCCGATGGAGAAGGTGGAGAAGCCGCGAGTGGCGCGGAAGGTGGTGCAGACGTTCTCGGCGGCACAGGTGGAGGCACTGCTGGCGACGTGCAATGGGCGGAGCTTCAATGGGGCCCGGCTCCGGGCGGTGATCCTCGTGCTGCTCGATACCGGCCTGCGCGTCTCTGAGCTATGCGGCCTCACCCTCGAAAGCGTGTCCTGGGATGAGGGGACGCTGCGAGTCATGGGCAAGGGGAGCAAGGAGCGCGTCGTTCCCTTCGGCGAGGCAACGCGGCAGGCGCTTATGGTCTATCTCACGAAGCGGGGCAAGTTGCCGGGGCAGCAGGCTGTGTTCGTCACCTGCTACGGGGATCCGTTGAACCGCCACGAGGCGCACCGGATCCTGAGCGAGGCCGGCCGCCGGGCCGGGCTGTCGGGGGTGCGGTGCTCGCCCCACACCTTCCGGCACACCTGCGCGGTGTTCTACCTGAGGAATGGCGGGGACGCATTCACGCTTCAGAAGCTCCTGGGGCACGCCTCCCTGGAGATGACGCGGCGCTACTGCGAGCTCTCCCAGACAGACACGGTGGCGAAGCACCGGCAGTGCTCCCCGGGGGATCGCTTCATGGGGCCGGCGCGGCAGGGCGGGCAGCGAACCCGGCTCTCCTGAGCCGCCAAGGAACTCGATCCTGCCCTTGACGGGTGGGCGGGAAGTGGTACAATGAGAACGGAGAAGAGTCATGGACAGAGCGGAGCGTTTCGCATTTCAGACCACCAAACCTGGACAGCCTGGCCCCCGTGGCTCTTCTCCAAAGCGCTGCGCTCGGGCCGGGCTGTCCTATAATTTGGGAGGTGTGAGAGATGGCGCGGAAGGCGAGAAGGCAGCGGGTGACGTTTGAGGGGCCGTGCGTTGTCAGCGGGGAGCGGTATCCCGACGGCGGGAGTATTCTGATTCGGGAGGGCCGGCCGCACAGGGGCCAACCCGTTCTCCTCAGCGACGGCGAGGCTGAGTTGCACGTCTGGACATACTCGGGCCGGCGTCGGGGCGTTCCATACGTGCAGAGGCGGACGGCCACGGCCGTGCTGGACTCGGAGCCATTGCCGGCAGGGTATCGTATCCTCGGCGAGGTGCTGCTGCGTTCCTTTGTCCCGTGAAGGAAGCTGGAACAGACCCTCGCGACCGGACTGCGAATGACGTTGTGAGACGAGAACCTGGGGCCGGTGGGCCCATGTCGCACATCGAAAGGAGGCCATCATGGCCAATGGAGCGCAAGCAGCGGAGAAGGTAGAGCAGGAAGCCGAACAGACGGCGGACGAACAGCCGGAGGAGGTCGAGGGCGGTCAGGTCTTCACATCCCCTTGGCAGAAGGCCATCGAAAACGAGGGCCGGCCCTGCCACCGAGAGCACTGGCACGATGGCGACATTCCGGGGACGGTCACCTGGGTTGGCATGGGCGGCGCCGGCGATGAAGAGCAGGGCAGAGTGCGGGGCCGTGTGGGCCTGGCCCTCAGCGAGGATGGAACGCAGATCGTGCTGACCGTCGCATACTTGCAGGCGAACCATCCCGGCTCAGACATGGCGGGACTGGTCGAGATCGTCCTCAGTCTCCCCGAGGCGGAGGCCCTGGGCATGGCGTTGCTCGTGCGGCGGCCGGGCAAGCTGAGCAGTGACTACGGCGGCGGCTTCGCGGCGCAGGCTCTCCAGATCCCCGACCCGGTCGGATGAGTGAGCGATAGGTGCGAGGCGTTGGGGCCGGTCCTCGAAGTGGTTTTCCCCCGGCCCCGGCGTCCTCCCCTTACCAACTGCGAGGTTGCCATGAGATCGAGGCCTGAGCGACCGGATCGCATAGACAAGTTCGGCTTCGGCGATCGGCCGCCGCGTGTGCGGCGAGTCGAGCCCCAGGGGAAGCCGGCCGATGCACCGACCAAGGAGCAGGAGCCGGACAGGGCCGGGGAATGGGTCCACCTGGTGGAGGTGCTGAAGGACATCTGCGAACACATCGGCGGCTACGGAGACGCGACGGTGCTGGTCTCTTTCCACGGCGGCAGGCCCCGGACCGTGGATCTCATTTCGACCCGGCAACGATACCGGCTGCAGGACCGCCGGGCGGCCGACGACGACAATGGCGAGAAAGGCTTGTGATGATGGCAGGGAAGAAGGTGCGCTCGAGACTGGAGCCGATCACAGACGACGAGACGGGCGAGCTCCTGGGTTACTACGATCCGGCGGCCCCAAAGACGGACGGGCAGGGGCGGCTGGTGGTGCGGTTCAACCCGGCGACGGGTGTCGTGAGCGGCGCGGTGGAGGAGCTGGCCGCGACCATGCCAGAGGAACCCGGGCCCGGGCTGAGGATGATCACCGTGCCGCGGCCGGAGTAGCGGCGCCGGGATCCGGGAGAGGATGGCCATGTCTCGAAGGCCGGAGTGGCAGGAGAACGAAGAGCGGCTGCTCGCGAACCCGCGGGCGGTGCGGATCGTCTATGCGGCCACCGAGGCCGCGCGCCGGCAAGCGCGCCGGATCCTCGGCCGACTCAGGGGGTTGGCAGGCAGAAGACACATCTGGGGGACCTCGCCGAAGGAGGGACCGTGCGAGAAGAGCGAGTGAGGCACCTGCCGATCACGAAGCCGAGTGACACTGAAGAGCCCTGGGTAACCGAGGTCTTCGGGAGGCCGATGCATCCTGATAGGCCATACACCGCCGAGGATGCGAAGCGGGAGCGTCAGCATCGTGAAGGCAGACAGCGCGAGCGCGGCCGAGAAGCGGAGTAGAAGGGCAGACGCGCGGTCAGAAAGGCTGAGGTGAGCATGGCAGGCCGGGAACAGCACCTGCGGGACCTGGCGGAGATGCTCTGCCTGGAGGCGGATGTTGTCGGAGGCTGGGGGTCGGTGACGGTCCGGATCGCGTTCACCGATCATCTCCCGCGGCAGGTGGATGTGGGGGCAGACGCGCGGGGGTGTGCAGTCTGACGAACCGAGGAGAAGAGCTGACTCCATGGGTAGGAAATCGGAGGCCACGGCGGCCGGTTGGCAGGCATTGCTGGAGGCCATTAAGCGAGAGTGCGCGACGGTAGGCCCCTTCGGCGAGGTGGAGGTTCGTATCTGTCTTCACCAGGACCTGCCGCGAAGCATGGACATTCTCAGGCGACGCGTCCTGTTCCACATCCCGAAGGGCACTGTTCGCCAAACGCTGAAAGAAAAAGACGCCAAGCTCAAAAAGGATGGACAATAACACGAGCGAACGTGGTATACTGATGCACAGCCGAGCGCCGCACGGCTACGGAAAGAATTCCGCGCTGATGCTCGACTGAAACCAACTGAATATCTCCCCGCCGACGTTACGAAGACGAGGCGAGCGTGGTTCGATCCTCTACGAGGGTCTTCACCTGCCAGGCAAACTGATGGTGAAGGGCACCTCTCGGGGCGGATGGGATTACAGCCCGCCTTTTTGTTATTTCTGGGAGCCAAGGAGACTGCCATGGACGTGCAGACGTTGTCAGTGCCGGATGCAGCGCGGGTGCTGGGCATTTCAAGGCTGTCGGCCTACCGGGCGGCCTCGCGGGGAGAGATTCCGACGTTGAGGCTCGGGAAACGGCTCGTCGTGCCCAAGGCGGCGCTCGAGGAAATGCTCCGGAATCCATCTGGACACGCCGCCACCGCGGGGCAGGCGGCCCGTGAGGCGGTCTCCGCGTGACCGCGACCCCCACTCACGGGTTCGAAGTGGATTTCGGCTACGGTCGGCAGATCGGGCTCCTCGCGCTTCACTCGTGGTCGCACAGGCCGATTGCGACGGAGGGGGAGCGGACGGGCAGGCGAAACGAAACGCCGGGCGGCAACCCGGCGCAAGCAGAGAGGGGGGCGACCCTCAATGCCTTCCCATGATACCAGTATTAGGGGGAAACAGCAACCCTGGTGGCCACAGGTGCCCCCGGCTCTTCTCTCTGCCGGTCTCTCGCCGATGGAGCTGCGCGTCATGATTGCCCTACTCTCCTTTGCCGAGCCAAGGCGGCCAGGCAAGGAAGTTTGGCCGAGCCTGCGGACGCTCGCCAGTCTCGTCGGCCTCGCCGACACGCGGAGTGGACGGAATAAGGTGAGCGCGGCCATCGGTACGCTCGCCTCCCGCGGATACCTGGAGAACCGAACCCAACCCGGCCGCGCCCTGCGCGTCTCCCTCAAACCGTTCTACACCGTCTACCCTCACCCATGCCAAGTGATACCCCCACCCAAATCGGGTGATAGTCCCTCACCCAAATCGGGTGATAGTCCCTCACCCAAATCGGGTGCTGACCCTCACCCAGATCGGGATGCTCCACAGAACCAACCAGATGAAGAAACCAAGAGAACCGACCAGACAGACCAGACCACCCCTTCGGCGCCTCCGGCCTCGTCTGGTGGCATGGCCACCCAGTCAGACAGGAACGGCGAACGGCCCCGGGAGACGCACCCTGATAGAGACGCCGACGAGATGCACTCGGCTTACCAGAATGCGAAGCCGCACGGCGTCACCGTCAAGGCCTTCGTCGAGATCGTCAACACCCGACCAGACCTGAGTGCCGAGGAAATCAATTGCAGCGTCTGCAAGTGGGGCGAGCGGGTCGGCGGCACACCAGAACATCCCGACAAATCGCTGGCCGCCTGGGTGAGGCGGGAGCGCGGCTACCGCACCGGGCCGACTCCACCGCACATGTCCGGCGACGACCTCCCCGACGACTGGCAGGTGGACGGCTCCATGAGCGAACGGGAGAAGGCGAGCGCCAGACGCCGGCGGAAGAGCGCAGCCTCGGGACGGAATGTATGGTGAGCACGGACCTGGAAGCCGCCCTCGCCGCCTTCGACGCCTTCTGCGCTCGGGCCCGGGCGCGGCTTATCGCCGGGCACGCCTGGTACGGCGACAGATGGCGCCGGCGTGACAACTTGAGCGAGCTGATGGAGGAAGCCGAGGACGCGTTTCTGTACGGCTTCTTCGATTGGCTGAGAGCAGCAGAGACCCGCGCCAGGCGGCGCGGCGGACATATGCAGGGAACAGGAGACGACCATGAGACCGAACTCAGAGAGACTGTCGGCGTTGCGGATCGAGCTGAAGGTGTTGGAGGAAAGGGAGGCCGAGATCAAGGCGGCCCGGGAGGAAGTTAACCGCCTGGTGAAGGAAAGCGAAGCCGTGAAGATACCCGCGGGAGCAGAAGGGCGGCTCTATGTCCTCGACGCGCAGGCGAAGCGTGAGGGCGGACAGCTGCTCGACCGGGAGGCGGAAGCCGAGAGGCAGCAGCTCAAGGAGACCGTCGAGGGGCCGGCGCGCACCGCGGCGCGCCTTGAGCGAGAGGGCCGTCTGGTGGACGGTCAGCTCGCCGTGACGCAGGGCAGCCTGGCCTCCGTTCGGCAGGAGTTGGCCGCGCAGGACAAAGCGCAAGCCGAGGCAGACGCGGCCGAGGTCAAGGAAGCGAAGGCGGCGGTGGCGGAAGGCCGGGCGACGGCGCGGCAACAGGCCATCGCCAGAGGTCAATATGACCCCGCGAAGACGGGGCCGGGCGGCTTCGGGTCCGTCAGTTTCTGACGCGAAGGGAGCGCCCCGGTGTCTCTGCGGGATGGTGCTGAAAAGGGCACTGGCGGCGGCAGAGAGACGCCAGAAGGCTCTTCTGCATCCGAGGTAGGCTGGTCATAGCTGCACATAACAGCACAATCTGGGGGTCGTGAGAAATGCCGAAACTATCGGCGGAAAAAGAGCAGGCGCTCGAGGAGCGGCGTTGGAAAATCTGGCGCTTGCGGGTGGTCCGGAAGCTCGACATCTGCGAGATCGTCAAGCTGGTGGGGATCAGCAGGCGCACTGTCGCGAAGGACCTGGCGGAAATGCGCGATGTGCGCAGCGACCACATCCGCCTCGCTCATGCCGAGCAGCAGGAGGCCATCGACGCTGCTATCGAGGTGGCCGAGCAATGCGACGCGGTTTGCCGGCAGGCGTGGGCCGACCTGGATGCTGCCAAGAAGGGTTCCTTCGCCCGGGCAAAGTTCCTCAACACCGTGCTGAATGCGGTTCGGTCGAGGATCGAGATCTTGCAGTCTGTCGGTCTTCTTCCCCGGTCGGCGGAGGAGGTAATCATCAGCGAAGGCAGCATCCGAGACCTCTCCGACAAAGAGACCAACGAGCTCATCGACCGCCTCAAGGCTGAGATCCGAAGAGAGGGTGGCCCGGGAGCGGACGCCGGACAGGATCGGCGAGAGCATCGCCGAGCAGGTCGGAAAGGACGGAGAGGTGCGACTGCTTGAGCGGTTGAGCAGACGGCGGAAGGCCGAGGTGGAGGCGTGGGACCCGCTTCCACATCGGGCCGAAGGGGGCGAGCGACCATGCTGAGTTTCCAGAGGCGACTCAACGAAATGCGGCGGCCCAAGGAGCTCGACCTCACCGATCCGGAGGCCGTTATCATAGAGCTGTTGTGCACCCTCCGAAAGGACAAGCTGCGGACATTCCTCAGGCAATCCCTCCGGGCGGGGCGGAATCCCCGGCCGGACGAGGAGACGGAGCAGGAGCGGGGCGGCTTCCTCTTCGTCGTGCTCTCCGAGGCCGCGGACAGGCACCCGAAGCTTGTGGCGCATTTCAACTCCGTCCCACAATTGCTCAGTATGTGGGGCAACAAGTTCGCTCATTCACAGCCGCGGGATCGTCGCAGCCGATGGTTCCGCCGAAGGCAGGATTGACATGACAGTCGGCGAGGTCGTCGCGAAACTGAAATTGGACGTCACGGACTTCCGCTCCGGACTCTCGCGGGCCAACCGGCTCCTCGAAGAGCACCGGGAGGGGGCGCTGAAGATCTCCGCTGCGCTCGCGACAGCCGGCGGCGCGCTGGGAGCGGGTCTCGCGCTATCGACTGCGCGAGCCGTCGAGTTCGAGTCGGAGATGCGGAACGTCAACTCCATCCTCAAGCAGGGCGAAGAGGGGTTCCGCTCTCTGAGCAAGTCAGTGCTGGCGATGGCCGGGAAGACCGGGCAGGCGCCAGCCGTGCTCGCCCGGGGCCTCTACGATATCGCGTCGAGCGGCTTTGAGGGGGCGGACGGCCTCAAGATCCTGGAGGCTTCGGCAATCGGAGCGACGGCGGGGCTGACCGATACCGCCACTGCGGCCCGGGCCGTGACTGGCGTGCTGAACGCGTATGGCAAGTCGGCCGACGAAGCCGCCCACATTCAGGATGTGCTGTTCAAGGGGGTGGAGCGGGGCGTCTTCACCTATGGGGACTTGGCGCAGAATCTCGGGGAGGTTGTCGCCACTGCGTCCCAGGCCAATATCCCACTTGAAGAGATAGTGGCGACGCTGGCGACGATCACCAAGGCGGGAGTGCAGCCGGCAGAGGCCTTCACCTCGCTCAACAGGGCCATCCTTGGGATTATCAGCCCCAGCGCGCAGGCGAAAGCGGCAGCCGCCGAGCTTGGAATCGACCTCAGCGCGGCCGCCCTGGCGTCAAAGGGGTTCGTCGGCATCATGGCTGAGGTCGGCGAGAAGCTTGGGGTCAGCGCTGAGGAGATGGAGGCGTTGGCCGATCCCGCCGCCACCGATGCTGAAGTCATGGAGGCGCTGGCGAAGGCGAGCGGGCAGAGCGTCGAGCAGCTCACAGCCCTGTTCCCGGAGATCCGGGCATTCAAGGCCGTCGCCATCGCCTCGGCGGATGGCACGCGTGTGCTTACCGAAGAGCTGACTCAGATGCACAACGCTGCGGGCGCGGCGGGCTCAGCCTTCGCCGAGCAGAGTAAGTCGTTCAAAATCCAATGGGAGAAGGCGAAGGCCACGCTCACCGATGCGGCTATCACCATCGGGGAGGATCTTCTTCCGTCCGTCAAGGCTCTAGCGGACAGGTTGGGGGATGTAGCCAAGCGGTTCAAGGAGACCCAGGAGGCGTCGAAGGGTTGGGGCGGGGCAATCGCGATCGGCGGAGCGGCCAGCCTCGTGACGGCGGGTTCTCTCGGGATCCTGGCAACATCCCTCGGTTCTGTCGTGCGGGCATTGGCGGCATTGGGTGTCGCGGGCAGTGCACCCTTGGCGGCCCTGGCGGCGGTTCCCCTGGTCGTGGGGGCAGCCGTTGGCGCTTACGTGCGGTGGGCGCAGGCACAGGCCAAGGCGGCCGAGGAGACGAAGAAGAACCGCGACGAGCTCAGAGACCTCATGCCCCTGGCGGAACGGGCGATCGAACTGGCCGGGAAGCAGAAGCTCACCGCGTCCGAAACAGAGGAGCTCGGGAAGGCGATGGATCGGCTGCGCGACCGCTTCCCCGAACTGCTGCGCCACTACAACGCGGAGATACGGTCGGCTGAGGCGCTGACAGACGTTCTCCGGGAGCTGAAGAAGGCGCGCCTGGAGGCCGACCCGGCCTATGCGGGCGAGCAGCGGCGCAAGGAAGCGCTGAAGAAAGACCTCGCGCAGGCCGAGAAGGACGAGGCGGCGCTCAGGGCGCGGTACGAGCGAATCCCCGAGGACCTGCGGAAGATCATCTCCGAGACCATCGACCGCTCGATTAAGCTGACGAAGGAGGCGCAGGAGACGCCGGCCGGGATCGTGCGCGGCTATGAGGATGCGGTCGCGGCGGTGAAGAAGCTCCGGGACGAGCTCGCCAAGCTCGGCGAGGATGCGACGGAGAAGAAACCCACGAAGGACCCGGCGGCCAATATGGCCGCGACGGAGAACGAAATCAAGGCGCGGGTGAAGGCCTGGATGGAGGAACTGAACTCGCTCTACCAGGCCGGCGCTATCGGGGCGGGTGAGTACATCGACCAGCTTGAGCGGATCTCGGCGGCCATCGCCCGCTTCGAGGAAGAGCGCAAGGCCGCGGGCCAGAAGCCGCTCGAGGGGCTGGCGGCCATGCGGGTCAGCGTGGAGCGGCAGGCCTACTCCGAACTCACGCGCCTGCGCGACAACCTGCGGGACAAAGAGGCCGAGCTCCACCAGGAGCGACTCCAGTGGACGGAGGAGGAGAAACAGGCGCGGGCCGCCATGTACCGGCACGAGCACAAGCTCCTGGAGCTCGGCCGCGACTATGCGAAGGACGCGCTGAAGATCGCCGGCAAGGACACGGAGGCCGCGCTCGGGCGGGTCGATCTCGAATACCTCGACGCGCTTGAGAAGGCGAAACCCATGGAGGGGTTGCCGCCGGCAATCCAGGCGCAACTCGACCAGCTCAACAAGCAGCTTGAGGCCTACCATACGGGCCAGCTCCCCCTGCCGTCCGGGGATGTTATGAAGGGCCTGCTGGAGCAGCAGAAGAAACTCCAGGGTCAGATAGTGACGCCTGACCCGGCCGAGCTCGCCATGTGGGCGGACAGCTACCGGGCCGCCATCATGGCGGCATTCAAGGAAGGTGCTATCTCCAAAGAAAACGCGCTCCAGCGGCTCTCCGTTGCCCGCGAGGCCGCTATCAAGGCGGAGGTGTTGTCGGGAGAGGCCGAGCGCCGGCGATTTGAGGAACGCCGGCGCAAGCACGATGACACCATGAAGATGCTCGCCGATGAGGAGGCCTCACTGAGTACGTACGCGGAGCGCGCGACGACCGCGCTGGGGGAGATCTTCAAGGGCATAGAAGACAGCTCGAAAGCGTTGCAGAAGGAACTCTCGAAGGCGGTGGATCCGGTTTCCGGTTGGGGGCGGATCACTACAACGGAGACGCCGGCCGGCGCCTCGACCCGAGTCACAAACCTGTACTACGAGGGGAAGCAGCAGGCTCCCAACCCCCGCATTCAGGAGCTCATGGATCAGATCGCAGTCGAGCTGGACCGCGAGCACCGGAGCCCGAGGAACTGAGATGGCGCGGCGGTGCACACAATGCGGGGAGGTCGTGGAAGGGGAGGATAGCTGCTCGGCCTGTGGCAGTCGGGATCTCCGACCACTCCGGCCGGACGAGCTCGGGCAGTGGCAGATGCTCGCCCACGATCGGGCCGCGGCCCGGCGCCGGGCCGTCATGGTGCGCTGCGGGCTCGACGAATGAGACGCCAGGTGCGGCCAGTTATCAGCAAGCGCCGCGTCAAGGAGTTTCGGGAGGCGTTCGTCGGCGAGATAGATTCCCTCGTCGCCGTCTACCGCCGGGCCGCGGCCGAGTCGCTGGAGATCCTCTCGAACGCGGCCGAGAGCCTCTTCCAATGGCGCCGCGCGAAGGCCCTGCTGCGCCAGTACCACGAAGTGCTCGCCGAGCTGCGCGACGAGTCCGCGGCCTGGATCAGCGCCAACATGCCGGCCTGCTATCAGGCGGGTATCGACTTCGCCGACGAGGGGGTGCGCCGCATTCGCCGCGCTGGCGTCAACCTCGGGCGGCCGCAGTACACCGTCTTCGCCGGCGTTCACCGGGAGGCCGTCGCTGCTATCGTCGAGGAGATGCAGAAGACGGTGGACGTGGCCCTGGCGCAGATCGGACGCAGGGTCGATGATGTGTTCCGCAAGGTGGGAATGCAGGAAATCTCCAGAGGGATCGCTGAGGGCCGGACCCGCGTCGAGGTAAGCCGGGAGATCGAGAGCCGACTGCGGGCCGAGGGGCAATTGAAGTTCACCACGAAGCGCTGGAAGGACAAGGCCGGCCAGTTCCACAGAGGGCAGGAATGGGAGCTCGACCGCTACACAGAGATGGTGGCCAGGACGACGACCAGGGAGGCCATGACGCAGGGTACGGTCAACAGGCTCCAGGAACACAACATCGAACTCGCCCAGGTATCGGCCCACAACAGCGCGGACTTCTGCATCTTCTATGAGAGCGTCGTTGTCAGTCTCACCGGCGAACCCGTCGCCGGGTATCCACCCCTGAGCTCGATCAACGGCGGGCCGCCGTTCCACCCGAACTGCCAGCACGTCCTGACACCGTTCGTGCTGGCCCTCGCCACGGAGAAGGAGCAGCAGGCAGGGAAGATCGAGGGGGAGTTGCTCGATCAGACGCCGGCGCAGTTGCAGAAGCGGTTCCGGGAGGACTTCCCGGACCGGGCCAAGGCAGAGGGGCGGCGGTTGTGGCAGCAGAGGAATGCCCGGCGCGCACGCGGGCGGCGGACCCCTGTCGAAACGACCTCCTGAGAGGCCCTGAGAGCGCGTCTTGATTACCAATGGGGGAGAGGGAGGGGGCGTTGTAACGCGTGAACGACGCAGAGGGCCGTGTACAGCGCGGGGGCGAAGCAATTAAGGGGATAGCTCAGCCGGCGCGGGAACGGTTCTCAGGGCCGAGCAACACCCTCCCCCACAGGCGGCCGAGTAGGCCAAAGTCCGGACAGGGCGCGGTCGATCGGGGGGAAGGAATCCTCGCCGGGGGCCGGGGTGACACTCCGCTTGACACACGGCAACACCAGCAGTAATGTGGAACCACGGGTTGACGAGTCATGTGGCGTAACGAGAAGGCAGCCAAGCAACATGATTCGCCGAGGCCGGGCTGGAGGCAGGGGCACCTGACTGAGAACCAGGTGAGTACAGGTCGCGGGAAATGAGGCCTTTCGCCGGTGTGGCGGAATGGCAGACGCGCCTGACTCAAAATCAGGTGGGCGCAAGCCCGTGGGGGTTCGACTCCCTCCACCGGCATTCCGAGTAACTCCTCCCCTCTTTTATGTGGCTGGCCGGG
>Ga0180437_10009414_pt1 | contig 12103 bp, 5 predicted proteins | sample SS_ome_4_FD_132410 | JGI IMG/M metagenome (GOLD analysis project Ga0180437, IMG submission 132410) | Hypersaline lake sediment archaeal communities from the Salton Sea, California, USA - SS_3_D_1 metaG | ecosystem: Environmental > Aquatic > Non-marine Saline and Alkaline > Hypersaline > Sediment... | reverse complement strand
GGTTGCACGCGGCCGTGACTTCGTCGTCTTTCACCGAGCCGCCGGGTTGGATCACGGCGCTGACGCCGGCCTCGGCGGCCCGCTCGATCGAATCGGGGAACGGGAAGAAGGCGTCGGAAGCCAGGACCGAGCCCTCGACGCGGTCGCCGGCCTTCTTGATGGCGATCTCGGTCGAGTCGACGCGGCTCATCTGGCCCGCCCCTGCGCCGAGCAACATGCCCCCCTTGGCCAGCACGATCGCGTTGGACTTCACGTGCCGGACGATCTCCCAGGCGAAGCGCAGATCGGCCATCTGGGCGTCGGTCGGCTGCCGCTCGGTGACCAGCTTCCACTGGTCCTCGGGATCGGGGGTCACGTCGGCGTCCTGCACCAGCGCGCCGCCCTCGATGCAGCGGAACAGGAGGTGCGGCTGGGGCGGGTCGATCTCGCCGACCTTCAAGAGTCGGACGTTATCCCGCCACTTGGGCCGCGTGGTGAGGATTTCCAGGGCCTCGGGCAGGAAGTCGGGGGCCACGATCGCCTCGATGAACAGGCCCGGCTCGCAAAGGACCTCGGCCGTCTCGGCGTCGACCGAGCGGTTCAGCCCCAGCACGGAGCCGAACGCGCTTAACGGATCGCCGGCCATACCCAGGCGGAGCGCCTCGGCCAAGGTGCCGGCCACGGCCGCCCCGCAGGGGTTGTTGTGCTTGATCACCGAAGCGGCCGGCTGCGCGAAGGCCCGCACGATGGCCAGCGCGCTGTCGAGATCGAGCAGATTGTTGTAGGAGAGGTCCTTGCCGTGCAGCTTCTGGGCGGCCACGACGTTCGCTCCGCGCACGTCGCACTGGCCATAGAGCGCCGCCTGCTGGTGCGGGTTCTCGCCGTAGCGGAGTACGGCCTTGCGCGAAAGCGCCACGGTAACCGTGCTGGGAAAGGGCCCTTCGGCCGTTTGGCCGGCGAAGTAATCGGCGACGGCCCGATCGTACCGCGCCGTGTGGGCGAACGCCTCGGCTGCCAGACGCCGGCGAAGCTCCAGGGTGGTGCAGCCGTCCCGGGCGATCTGTTCGAGGATCTCGGAATACTGCTCGGTGCAGGTGGCGATGGTCGTGAAGGCGTGGTTCTTGGCCGCCGCCCGGACCATCGTGGGCCCGCCGATGTCGACCTGTTCGATGGCCTCGTCCATTTCGACGCCGCCGCGGGCGATCGTGGCCTCGAACGGATAGAGGTTCACCACGACCAGCTCGAACGTGACGATGCCGTACTCGGCCAGGGCTGCGAGGTCGTCGGGCCGGTCGTGGCGGCAGAGGATGCCGCCGTGCACCTTGGGGTGCAGGGTCTTCAGTCGCCCGTCCATCATCTCGGGGAAACCGGTGTAGTCGGCGATGTCGCGGACCGCGATTCCCTCGCTTTCGAGCTGTTGGCGGGTGCCGCCGGTGCTGAAGATCTCGACCCCGGCGTCGACGAGCCCTCGGGCGAACCCGGCCAGGCCCAACTTATCGCTGACACTGATCAATGCCCTTTTCACAGGGGGCGACTGCATGGTGATTTCCTTTCCGTGAGCGAACAGCGCAATCGCGCCGCGCAAAGCCCGGCCACGCCCGGCCGGCGAACCCGACCTGATGGTTTAAGGGTTTCGCGCGCGAGCGTCAAGGACCGGCCGGTCCGGAGAGGGGTATGGGCTGCCCCCACAAGCCGGTCCGACAGCCGTGCCACCCCGTTCGCATGCTCTGCATGGGAACGCAGTGCCGCGAAGCTCTGCATCGATCAGAGAGGACTTGAACGTCGTGGCGAGACAAGTCACAGATGCAAGCGCGTACCCGGGGCCGAGCTGCGTCAATTGAACGGATCGTTGGCTCCACCCCCACCACCAAAGGGGGCGGCTCCGCCCCCACCGAACGGATCGGCAGCCCCGCCGCCGCCACCGGGCGCGTCCTTTTCGTCGTCCCCACCGGGCGGGGCTTTTGCACCACCTCCGAAGGGATCGGCCCCGCCGCCACCGAAGGGATCCGGTGCGCCGCCCATGCCGCCATCGCCGGCCGGAGGTGCAGCGCCGCCAAAGGGGTCGGCCCCACCACCCCCAAACGGATCGGCCCCGCCGCCGAACGGATCGGCCCCGGCGGCGGGTGGCTGCTCGCCGGGTTGGCCTACACCGGGCTGGGCACCCGGCGCGGGTCCGACCAGCGGCTGCTGGATGATCTGCAACTGCTGGCCTTCCTCGGGCGCCACGTTATGCCGCACCGGCTCGCCGAGCTCGATCTCGTGCAGACACTGGACCAGGCCCGTGTCGCTGGCCAGGTAAATCCGGTCGGTCTGCGTGTTGATCGGCTTGATCGGCAGATGCTCCACCGGCAGAGAATCCAGGCGCTGGCCCGTCTCGGCATTGAGGATCAACAGCCGTCCGGTCTTGTCCACGGCGTAGACCCGGTTCTTGCTGGCGGCCACGAACCGCTTGACGTTCGGGGCCCACCAGACCTCTTGTCCCACCTCGGCGTCGATCGCGTACATGCCGCCGAGCTGCGTGGCGGCATAGACCCGGTCGTCGATCACCACGGCCGGCTCGATGATCGGCTCGCCCGCCGAGAAGCGCCACAAAGTGTCGCCCCCCTTCTCACGCACCGCGTAGACGAACCCGTCCTCCGAGGCCGCGTAAATCACCCCCGAGGAAGCCGGGTCGTTGGGATCGGCTGGCCCGTAGGTCGGCCGGGCGGAAATCGGGGCGTCGGTCACCAGGCGGTACTTCACCGCGAAACGGTCCTCCCGGCGCCGGTCGATGATCCCGATGTTCAGGTACCCGCGATCGGTCGGCCAGGTGACGTACTCCTCGGCCACCGTTTGCTGACACACCAGCGGCTGGATCATCGCCCGGCCAATCCCCTGGCAGGAAAGGGGCGGGATGTAATCCTGACGCACCCGGATGTTCTCCCGGCGCTCCGCCTCCTGCTCCTCTTGGGGCCGGTCGTCGCGAATGTGCAGCTCCTTGGCCGGGTCGGTCAACGGGTCGAGGCGATAGGCAATCACCAGCCCGCCGATCATCGGCACGTAGGCCCGCTTCTCGCTCAGCGCCGGTCCCGCCCCGGCCGCCCCGTGTACCTTCGTCTCGTACAGCAACTCGCCGTTGTAGCGATTCACCACGTAGAGCTGCGAGCCGTTGATCGTGGCCAGCAGATCCTTGCTCACGTCGGGCGCAAGACTGGGGCGATCGTGCCTTCCCACCGGGCTCGACCAGAGCGACTCGCCCGTCTCCGCGTCGATGGCATGGATCACCGCGCGGGTCGTTTGCACGTAGACCGCCCCCTGGCCAAGCACCACGTCGCTGACGCGCCCCTGTCCGCGGTCCAGGTCGACCTGGACGTGCCAGGCGCGGGTCAGCCCGTGACGCGCCGCGGCGGGCTGAGAGACGATCGGGCTGGGGTACGCGGCCAGCGCGGCAATCGGGCCCCAACACCCCGCCACCAAAGCGGCAACCAGCAAGCGTCGCATGACGATAGTCCTCAAGCGCAACGGCCCACCCCGCGCCGACGGTCGGCGCCGCCGGGGAAGACTTCAACCGGGTTCAGGGTTCGTTCCCTTCTTCTATTTATTGTAGTCGCCCGGCGCCAATAACGCACGCGCAAACCACCCGCTGGGTCTCCCCCGGCCGTGCTCTCCCCCCGGCCGGGTGAACCTGTCCAGGCCGAGCGATGTCCGGAACCTCTTGTTGGAGCGTCTTTGACGCGACCCGGCGAGGGTCCCGGCCACCATGCCAGGGCACCCTGTCGGGGGATCAGGCGGGTCCGCCGCTTGAATTGCTCGGTTTCGGCCCCTATCTTAGTAGGGTTCGGGAGTGTTTCGTCGTGCTGGACTTGAGACCGTGTTCCCCGCTAGTAGGTGGTCCCTTGAGCACCGTGACCAAGAAGACCGACAAGCCGGCCGCCGCGGCGGCCGATTCGCAGCCTCGGGCGAAGGGCCAGCCGGCCTCGGGATCGGATATCGTCGTTCAATCGCTGGTCAACCACGGCGTGGACACGGTTTTTGCCTATCCCGGGGGGGCTAGTATCCCCCTGCACCAGTCGCTGACCCGGTTCCGCGACAAGGTGCGGGTCATCCTTCCCCGCCAGGAACAGGGGGGCGGGTTCGCCGCCCAGGGCTACGCCCGATCGACTGGCAAGGTTGGCGTCTGCACGGCCACGAGCGGCCCCGGGGCCACGAACCTCGTGACCACGTTGGCCGACGCCAAGCTCGACAGCGTCCCGGTCCTTGCCATCACCGGCCAGGTAGGCACCCCGGTGATCGGCACGGACGCCTTCCAGGAGACTCCCATCGTCGAGGTCGTCCGGAGCGTGACCAAGCACCACTACCTGGTGACCGACGTGGAAGACGTGGCCCGGATCATGCGCGAGGCGTTCCACGTGGCCACGACCGGGCGCCCCGGCCCGGTGCTGATCGACCTGCCCAAGGACGTCCAGTTCGCCAAGACGCTGCCCGATTACGACGCCCCGATGAACCTGCCCGGCTACCGCGCCGATCGCCGCCTGGCCGCGCCGGAGGAGATCGCCGCGATGGCGGCGATGATCCGCCGGGCCCAGCGCCCGGTGATCTACGCCGGGGGCGGGATCATCGCTTCCGACGCCGCCGACGAGCTGACCGGGTTGGTCCGCAAGACGGGCATCCCGGTGACCACCACGCTGATGGGCCTGGGCGCCTTTCCCGGCGACGACCCGCTCTCGCTCGACATGCTGGGCATGCACGGCAGCGTGTACGCCAATTACGCGGTGGACAACTGCGATCTGCTGATCGCGCTGGGCGTGCGTTTCGACGATCGGGTGACCGGCAAGGTCTCGGAGTTCGCCCGGCGGGCGAAAGTAATCCACGTCGAAGTCGATCCCTCGGAGATCAACAAGATCAAGCGGCCCGACCTGGCGATTTGCAGCGACGTGAAGTACGCGCTGGAGCAGCTCAACCGGATCGTCGAGCCGCCCGACGACCTCCGCGAGTGGATCCGCAAGGTCAACGTCTGGAAGCGGGACGATCCGTTCCACTACGACCCGAAGTACCCGGGCATCCTGCCGCAGCGCGCGATCCACGAGCTGTGCAATCTCACCAAGGACCGGGACGCGGTGATCGCCAGCGGCGTGGGCCAGCACCAGATGTGGACCGCCCAGTGGTACAAGTTCCGCCGCCCCCGGCGATGGCTCTCCAGCGGCGGGCTAGGCACCATGGGCTTCGGCCTCCCCGCCGCCATGGGTGCCAAGGCCGCCCACCCCGATAAGCTCGTGATCGACATCGACGGCGACGGCAGTTTGCTTATGAACATGCAGGAGATGGCCACCTGCTTCTGCGAAAAGCTGCCGGTAAAGGTGATGCTCCTGAACAACATGCACCTGGGCATGGTGGTGCAATGGGAGGACCGTTTCCACCAGGCCAACCGCGCCCACACGTACTTAGGCCCCATTGACCACCCCGAGGCCACCGGGCGCGGCGACGGCATCACGCCTCAAGAGCGCTACCCCGACTTCGTCACCATCGCCCGCGGCTTCCACTGGAACGCCCACAGCATCTCGAAGCGCGACGACCTGGTCCCCGCACTCCAAGAAATGCTCGCCGCCGAGGGGCCGTACCTCCTGGACGTCCAAGTCCCCTACCAGGAGCACGTGCTGCCGATGATCCCCTCGGGGATGACGGTGAAGGATTTGATTAAAGAGTAGGCGGGCGAAGCGTGCTCCATAGCGTGGCCCCGTTCCATGCCGGAGTAATCGGGGGAATCGCCTATGAGAACCGTCTTACTTGGCTGGGTCCCCGCTGCGCTGGTGCTTGCGTGCGGCGTCGCGCCGGCGGGGACTTACGAGCAGTGGCGCAAGCTTCCCTATCCTCCCGGGCGAGCCGAGTATTTCATGGACATCGGCCTCGAGGAGGGAGGCGTGCTCTGGGTGACCGCCGGGACCACCATCGCCTACTGGGACGGAGCACGGTTCCGCCGGCCGCAGAACGTCGAGTTCATCTCCGGCTGCTATTTCCACCCGTTCTATGGAGGCCCGGACCACGGGCTCTATTCGCTCCGCTGGCGCACCGGCGGGCCCGCCATGATCCATCGACTCAGCGACGGCCGGGCAATTCATCTGACCGACATCGACTGGAACCTGCCCCACAACCCCCAGTCCTTCTACGTATCGCGCTCGGGAAAGCTGTTCACGTGGCATAAGAACACGCTGGCGGTCTGGACCGGGCGCGACTGGGAGAAGTCGGAAGCCGCGCTCGACACGCCCCGCCCGACGATCTTCGACAACGGCCGAAGCGTCTGGTTCTTCCACGCGGGCGAGCTCTACGGCGTCGAGGACAAGGGCCGCGTCACTCACGCTGACTTGCCTTTCGAGTTTCGCAGCAAGTTCTCGGACAGCCGGCCCCATGTCAAAGGGACGCTGTGGGGGAACGACCGCGCGATCTTCCTAGCGTACGGCGAACGGGGGGTCAAGGCGGCGGACCTCGCCGCCGGCAAGATGCTCGACGTGGAGCCAATCAAGGAGGCGTTCGGGAACCGCAACGTCTGGGACCTGTTCACCGCCCCCGACGGCGCCGTCTGGGTGCTGGCCAGGGACGACGAACTGCGGGGCGACGTCTTCCTGCGGATAGCGCCGGACGGCGGTGTAGAGCGGATCACGGCCGTGGCCGGGTTGCCTTTGGACAACCACCAGTTCTGGCAGAGCCCCGCCAGCGCGATGTTCGCGTCGGACGGTGCCTTGTGGCTCGGGCTGCGGGAGGCCCCGCTCGTGCGCCTCCACGACGGTCAGGTGCAACAATTCGCCGATACCGGCCTGGACCTTAGCGGCTGTACGAAGCTGCTCGAAGACCATCGCGGCCGTGTCTACGCGCTGACGTCCCACGGCGTCTACGTCACCGCGCCCGAGTCGCTCGGTAGCTTCGCCGGACTGCCCGAGCCGCAGAAGCCGACGGTCCTCGACGACGTCGCCTGGAAGTTCGACCCCGGCGAACACCTCTGGCTAACGAGCGCCTGGCTGAGTCCGGACCGCATCGCCTTGAGCAGTGCCCGCTTCAAGGGCCTGGACCTGTGGTTCTTGGAGTCCGCAACGGGCGCCAGGGTCGCGACGCTTGAGATCGCCGACTTCGAGGGCTTGTCGCACCGGTTCGCCGCGACCGGCCGGCCCGATCGGATTCTCCTCCTCGGTTCAAGACGGCCCCTCGTCGTGGATACCTCTGAAGGTGGCCTCGAGCAGCCGATCGACATCTCGGGGGACCCGCGCATCGCGCCGGTGCCCGTGGATGGCGATTTCGTCGCGCCGGGGGGCGGTGGCCTCGTGCGTCTGGACCGCGCGGGCAGAAAGCAATGGTCCTGCGAGTTGACGGGCTACGTGCAGGCGCAGCTTGCCGTCTACGGGGCCTTCGGCGTGGTGCAGACGCGCTGTGGCAGCTACGGCGGGCAGGAGACGGCCTGCGTAGACTTGAACGACGGCGAGCTCCTCTGGTCCGACGCCACCGACGCCTACGGCTCCGGCGCGGTGTTCGCCGACGACGCGAAGTACATGGTCGAGGCCGACACGTGGCTCTCGCCGCCAGCCACCGAGGGGCGACTCATCTGCCGCGACGTGCGCATCGGCGACCGGCGCTGGGAATACGCCAAGCCCGGCACGATCAGCCACTGCCCCTCGCTCGACCGAAAAACCGACCGGCTCTATGCCGTCTTCGACCGGGGCGAGGTGGTCTGCCTCGATGGGCCAACCGGCAAGCCCGTCTGGGAGACAAGGCTGCTCGAGAACCCGTATCCGGCCGTCAATCGCTCGTACGACCCCGCCTGGTCGGCCCTCGCACTGGCCGAAGGCCGCGTGCTGGTGGTCGACCGCTGCCGCACGCTTCACGTCTTACGTGCCGGCGACGGGCGGCGCGAGGCGGGCTTCAAGCTGACCTCGGCCTTCCCAGCGGCGAGGAGCCAGGTCGCGCTGCTGTGTATGCCGCGCCTTCAGGGAGAGTTGTTGCTGGTGGCCACCGAGCGCGGTGTGGCGGCGTACCGGCTCGACAGGCACATCCCGTGACCGCATCCGCGAGCGACCGGGGTTGACATTACTGGAAGGTCCAGGGAAACGCCGCTCAACGAACAAATGGCGAGTCGGCCCTCTCCGGCACCCACGGCAGCACCACGCGAGCGGCTCGCTCCGGGCCGTGGTGGATCGTCTGCGTCGCGGGGACCAGTTCCGCGTCGGCGGTCTGGTCGGCCGCCGTGTTGTGGTTGCGGTCGTAGTTGGGGTAGTCGGAGCTGGTCACGTCGAGCCGGATGCGGTGGCCGGGCAGGAAGGCGTTCGACGTGGCGTTCATGCGGATCGTGTATCGGACCACCTCGCCGGGCTTAAGCAGCTTCGGCTTGTCCAGCCCGTCGCGGTAGCGGGCGCGGACCAGCCCCATCGAGACGTCCCGGGCCAGCCCATCGGGGGCCACGTCCACGAGGCGCACGAACCAGTCGGTGTCGGGGGCCGTGGTCGAGGCGGACAGTTCCACCACGGGGTTGCCCGTCACCTCGAGGCGCTCGTCGAGCGGTTCGCTCTGGTAGACGAGGATGTCCTTTCGCTCGGCCAGCGGACGCTGGTCCGCGGCGTGGGTGAACGAGGCCTTGCCGTGCAGCGTGGGGACCGGATCGCGCGGGTCGTAGACGTACCGGTCGTGGCCGGGCTTCGTTGGCGGGTCGGCGACCAGACGCCCGTCGCCCGCCGGTGTGTTGGCGTGGCCGCCGCTGGTCAGATACCAGGTCTGCTCCTTGGTGCGTTCAAGCGGCCACGTTGGCTCGTCGCGCCACCGGTTCTCGCCCATCACGAAAATCTTGACCGGCGCGTCCTTGTCCACGCCGTTCGGCTTACCCTTGAGCCAGTAGTCGAACCAGCGGATCTCCAGGCCCGCGACGTCCACGGCCGCCTCGGGCCCGAAGTCGATCGTGCCGAACTTCGATCGCCCGCGCCCGGCGTGGCTCCAAGGGCCGATCAGGATGCGCGAGCCTTTCCGCGCGGTCTCGGTGGCGGCCTCGCCGACCATGGTCCGGAACAGCAGCATGTCGCCGTTGCAGTGGTCGTGCCAGCCGACCATGTCGAAGTTGGGCACGGCGACGCGATTCACCCCCTCGTGGAGCTTCCAAGGATCCTCATGGGGGTTTTTCAGCCACCGCCGGACGTGCTCGGTCTCGTGCTCGAAGACCCCGCGCGGCAGCTCCATCCAGGGGAGGAACCAGAGGTAGGGCTGCGTCTTGCGGTCGGCGATCTTGCGGTACTCCTCAGACGGCTCCCGCCCGCTGCGCCGGCGCACGTCGGGCGTCATGGTAAACATCCACCACTGCAACCGCCGGCCCGGGCGAATCGAGCCGGGCCCCTCCAGGTCCGTGTAGCGAGCCGGGATGCTGTGGGCCGACATGGCCCGTAGCGCCGGCGGCTGCAGCGGGGCCAGACGCCACTGGAGGAAGGCGTTGTACGAGGCGCCCATGGTGCCCACCTTGCCGGTCGAGCCGGGCAGCCCGGCGGCCCACTGGACCGTGTCGTAGCCGTCCTCGCCGTCGTGCGTCTGGAATCGCATGAACGACTCCCAGGTGCCGTCCGAGGCGTATCGCCCCCGGGCGTCCTGGCAGACGACGATGTACCCGGCCCGGACGAAGCGGTCGAACTTCATGCGGTGCTTGCCGTAAGGCGTGCGCAACACGAGCACCGGATAGGACCCGCCGCCCTCGGGGCGCCAGACGTCGGCCCGGAGCACGGTGCCGTCGCGCATGGTCACGGGCACGTCGCGCTCGACGGTGGTCTGCACTTGCCCGCTCTCGGCCGCCGGGAGCAGGCAGCCGGCCACGGCGATCAGGGCGTAAAGCATGGTGGACCTCCTTTGGAGTGCGGCGACTTGTCGCCGCTTTCTCTTCTCTTTCCAGCGGTCGACCGATTCCGGTCGCCCTCGAACACATGGGAGGGTGTGCTCAACTTCAGGAAAGCGGCGACAAGTCGCCGCACTCCAAAACTCGCTACTCGACCACGTCCACGATCGCTTCGGCGAACTGCGGCAAGTGCCACGGCCCGTGCTTGACGTCGATGGGGATCACCACCCGGCCCGGTGCCAGGTCGGCGGGGACGGTCAGCTTCAGCGCCAGGCGGTGCTCGGTCTTGGCCGGGGCCTCCTCTTCGACCCAGGGCACGGACGCGCCGCCGAACGACTTCGGCAGCACGGCCCGGCACGCGCAAGCGTGCGGCGTGGCCGAGTGGTTCGTAATCAGCACGTCGATGCCGAGCTGCTCGCCCGGCTTGACCTTCTGCGTGTACGGTTCGCAGCGGACCCACGAGGCGTCGAGCCCGTAGTTGGCGTGGTCCCAGGGCACCAGCTCGCCGAAGAGCCGCTCGCGCTCGTCGAGATTCTGCCGCATAAAGCGGATCTCCTCGGGCGTGAACGCAAAGGCGTCGTTCACGTGGCAGTTGAAGACGTGGGTCGGTCCGAGCTTCTCGATCAGGTCGATGCAGTACTGAAAACCCACCCCGCGCCCCAGCCAGTTGCGGTTGTAGGCGCAGTAGTCGTCGATGCCCGACATGGTGTGCGAATCGCCCACGAAGAGCATCCTCAGCTCGCCGCTTTCAGCCAGCAGGGCGTCGTGATAGAGCGTTTGCCCCGGGTAGTCGTAGACGGTGAGCTTGAACTCGTGCCACTGCCACGAGTGGCCGTCCTCCACCGGGCGCTCGACGCGCACGGGCTCGGCCATCAGGCACGGCAGGCGCCACGCCGTGGGGTTGGTCAAGACCTCGGCCAGGCTATTTTGGACGATCGTCGGGCAGTCGAACTCCTTCTGGAAGTTGGGAATGCCTGCCGTGTGATCGAAGTGGTAGTGGGTCACCCACAGGGCGTCGACGCTCTTGATCTCCCCGTCGGCGAGCATCTTCTTCAGCCGCCCCACAATGCCGGGCGAGCCCACGTCCATGACCAGGGCGCCCCCGGTTTTCGAGACCAGCATCCAGGTGGTGCCGAAGTGGCGCAAACAGTCGGGCGGCTCGATGCCCGGCCGGATCGGCATCTGGCCCGGGCGCCCCGCGTAGTCGGTAAACAGCTCGGGAAAGTAGTGCCTGAGCGCGCTGATGGCCACGTAGTTCTCGTAACAGGTCTCGAAGCGCTCGACCAGGGCGTCGACGGCCCGGGCCGGCTGGTGCACCAGATCGCCGTGCGAGGGGACCAGCAGGTCAGGCTTCTGGCCCTTGATTCGCCCCAGGCTCTCGACCAGGCGCCAGCGGTCGCCCATGAACCCGTGGTAGCCGCCGATGGTGCGCCCGCCGTGGCTGAAGCCCTTTTGCATGCTGTAGACGTCCCACACCTGCCCGGGGCCGTAGATGCAGTCGCCTGAGAAGACCACGCGCCGGCCGTCCACCTCGACTAAGTAGCTCGCCGAGCCCTCGGTGTGGCCGGGCGTTGTGAGCACGCGGATCTTGGCCGGGCCGAACGCGAGCCCGTCGCCGTCCTTTAACGCATCGTCGACCCGCAGAGGCTCGACCGGCATCAGGTGATGCGGCCGGAAGCTGCGGTAGACCATCCACAGGTACTTGTCGTCTTCCCAATAGGCGGCCGGATTGGCGAAGTGCTCGCGTTCGATGGCAGGTACTCCGATCCGCGCCCCGTCGCCCAGCTCGTACACTCCGCAGAGCTGGTCGCGGTGGTAGTGTGTGAGCAGGATCTGCTCCACCTTGGTGATTCCCTGCCCTTTGAGCGCCGCGGCCAGGTCCCCGGCGCCGCAGTCGATCAACAGGGCCCGCTTCTCGTCACGCACGATGCCCACGTTGACCGGGCCGTGGAAGACCGACAGGTGGTCGGAGAGCTTCGTGACGCTCCCCGGCGCGGCGGGCGCCGATGCCCCAGGCTTTGCTTCCGCCGCCCGAAGCCCTCGCCCCACCGCCATCGCAGCGGCCGAAGCGGCGGTCGTGCTGAGAAACTCGCGCCGCGATGGGCGGCGCCCAGGGGTACGTTCTTGCGACAAAGCCATGGCGGGTTGCTCCTGCTTGTAGGCGGAATCGGCAGTGCGCCCACAACTGTAGCAGACCCGCCGGCACGGATCAATCTGCCCCCGATCCTTCCCGGTTTGCTCACCGCGAGAATCCTGGCCACGGCACTTCCACCCGTTGTTGTGCAGAAGAGGTACTGG
>Ga0180437_10009413_pt1 | contig 12105 bp, 28 predicted proteins | sample SS_ome_4_FD_132410 | JGI IMG/M metagenome (GOLD analysis project Ga0180437, IMG submission 132410) | Hypersaline lake sediment archaeal communities from the Salton Sea, California, USA - SS_3_D_1 metaG | ecosystem: Environmental > Aquatic > Non-marine Saline and Alkaline > Hypersaline >... | reverse complement strand
TTTTTGAAAATGCAGATCTCCGGGGAGCCGATCTCCGGGGAGCTAAGCTTTCGGAAGCCGATTTTTCGGGAGCCAATCTTCAGGGAGCTAAACTCCCCAAAAAGATAATTTACGCTTGCTTTGAAAACGCCGATCTTCGGAGAGCCGATCTTTCCGAAGTGGTGTTTGAAGACTGTGATTTTCAGGGGGCCTCTCTAAGAGGCGCAGATCTTAAGGGGACAATTTTTGTTCGATGCAGAATTTTAAGATCTCAAAGACAATGAATAACCAACCGCCCCGGGAAACCGGGGCACAACTAAGGAGGGAAAGAAAATGAAATACGGAACTCCAGAAGAACAAGAACTCTTGGAAGAACTTTATGAAAAACTATCTAAAAAAGATAGCGAGTTATATCGGGTTTTAGACAGTGAAGGCGTGAACATGGCTGATGCCACCGTATACGTTGTTGGTGATATTGCTGTTTACGCTGACAGTGTTAACGGGTATGCAATTCTGACAATGGAGCAATTGGAAATGCTGATTACCATTCCAGAATCTGAATACAAGGAATAAAAGTTTTCGGCCTTTTTTGTCATGTTTCACATGAAACAATCTATATCATCTCGCTGTCACCGCAACCACCAGGGCATATTCTAAGCGGATCATAGCCAACTACCTTCCGCATGTATTCAAAAAACCACTCCTCTATTGTCTCCGGAGTGTGCACAGTTACATTGCATGTATTCAGCTTTGTCATAGCATAGGAGTATGCGTATTCTACTTGGCCATACTCAAAGCACTGATCAAGAGCTGACAAAGCATGTTCATGCATTCTCTTTGCCACCATCTCAGGCTCCATATCCTGTAAATGGTCTTCTTCATCAACAAGTATAACCGTTACTGCTTTTTCCGGTAGATTGTACTTATCTTTACATGGAAAATAGATTTCATCGGTATTTTCAATCTGTTCAATTCCGTCAACATCTTTTTCAGCCTCGTTTATAGTCGTATCATCACCGCAACCGAAGCCGAAAATGACGCAGAGTACCATACCTATTACAAGTATTTTTCTCATTCTATATTCTCCTTATTGTTAGTTTGCTCGATATCGCTATCCATTGCAGGTTTAATGGTATCCCAAAATGAATACATGACATCAAAAGTATTTTTATCTCTAATTATCTTCATATCACACCTTAATAGTTGTTCGTGTCATCCTATCCGAAATTAATATCAAAAACTATTTTATCATTGCTATCAACAATCCCCATATCTTTTTTCATATCCTGGATTGCCTTTGTTAGCTCCTTTATTAATCTAGCCGCCGCATTGAGTTCGGTGCTAAAATCTCTTTTCCGGTGAATCGTCTTATATTCGCCACCTTCAGGAGTATCTCCGCCCTGTGATATTTCCGTCAAGTCAAGGCCGTTTAAATCGTTCTTTTCTCTTTGCGAATAATAACTATCATCTGCTTGTTTTATGCGCTTATATCGCCTTATGGCTTCTTTTAATTGATCCTGTAAAATAGATATCGGATCGTCAATTGATATATCTTCTTCAATCATTTTCATCTTTGAATATCCACCATGTTTCGAGGGTGTTTTACCTCCGTGCATATGGCACTTAGTACTACCATTAACAGCTCTTTTCCTACACTGTTCACCTGATCTTTTACTTTTTGCCGTACACTGAGCCATCACTCACCCTTTCCAAGAGGTTTCGTATTTATTACATTTTTGTAACATTTCTATATTTTTATTACATTTTTGTAACAAATCATATTTTGTGCGGATGGAGGGTTGACGCCCATAACATCCGCACTCTCAAAGACTGTTTAGAACTTGACAGAGCCTCCATCTTTGAATGTAACGGTAGTTGTGGAAGATTTACCACTTTTTGATGTTTTTGTACTCCACTTGGCATCCTTACGCAATTCTTGAACTTTTTCCATTTTCTTTTCAATATCAAACATTTTCATATCCTTATTTGGGTTATAGGTTGATTAAATATAACACAAACAAGTGAATAATGTCAAATCAATCACTATTCAACATTTACTAAATACGAGTTGAACCCTGACCGCCTAAACATGTAAAAAGGCAACCCGCTATCACACTTCCATTTATCGCCCTTATTTTCTACTTGTGCGAACCAAAACTCATTTCCTATAGAGATGGAATGCGAGTATTCATTCCACAATACTTTACCGATTTCATCAAAGCTCATTTTTGATGGCAGGTTATACTTTTTGGCATATCTAAAGCCTTTATTTTTTATATAGTTATTGATTGTCCATTTTCCCGATGGTAGTTTATCAATAACATGCCTTTTAAAGTATGGGTATGCAAAGATTGTTTCATCCTCAAACTCATTAAAACAATGATTAAAGAAATCAATGTTTGTCGGAAACAAAGTGTCATAGGTTTCTTGTAGACACCTCCAAAAGTTGGTTTTCATTTCTTTTGTTGATCCAAAATCCATACCTACAGATATGCACATATCTCGAAAACTATCATGATAATCTTCAAACTCTTTATCTGCTTTTTTAGACAATCCATGAGATACAAGCTCTTTTCCTAACAGGTCCGCAGTTCTTTGGCTCATATTCCCGATTTGCTTCCTATTGAAATGAAGTTTATCTGCCCATATTGCCTCACAACCGGAATCAGCAAGCCTATTAACAAGCTCCTTTTCATCCCTTATCCATTGAGGAATAAGCGGATTAACTCCACTGCTACCCTATGACCTTTCTTTCTTAAGGCATGAATCATACCAAACCGGTCATTAATTGAGGGTGCGCCTGGTTCAATCAACCTCCTTGTTTTATCCTGATCGTGGGAGATTGAGATATAAAACCATGAAGGCTTGTCAAGTATAGACAAAAGATCCCCGAACTTTTCGCCACCTTTTGTCTGAAAAGCCATGCGTATTCCCATTTCTTGCATCAGTTGAATAAGCGGGATTGATTGATCTTGATTTGATTTTGCAAGCGGATCCGATCTGTTTGACATGACTACCGGGTAGCCTTTTTGAAGTAACATGGCAACGTAAGTTGATCGGTCTTTATAGTCCATGATTAAATTAGTTGTGGCTTTAATTTTGCACTCAACTTTTGAATTATTCAGGTCATTGAAACAATACTTGCATCCATGAGAACATGTATTAAACGATAACTCAAGCGGAATCGGATTAAATAGAAACTCTCCCCAAAACGGCATTAGTGACATATTGTTTACCTTTCCTGTGCTAATGATAGTAGTCTGCTTTTTAAGCTCACAAGACTATTTGAAATAAGTTGACATTTATTATCTATCTCAAAATTGCTCCATAGTCTTTTTGCTATGGGTTCCTATACTTATATTATACTCATGGTTATTAAGTTTGTTGCCGTCAATGTGCCTGACTTCAATCCCAGTTTCAAAAAGTCTGTCACCATATTTTTGATAAGCAACAAGTCTATGAATAGCTACTGGGTAACCATTATTAAAACCTCTGATTCTTATCGTTTTTCTATAATATCCATTACGATCAGGTCTTAATTTTAATTCATTCCCAGTGAAGCTGTAAAGTTTATTGTTCTCAACCCTATATCCTTTTTTATATAAGTATTTTATAATCTCATTACCTATCATTTATTAATAACCTTATGTGTTTTTGTGAGTCAGGATTCGAACCTCCGGGACTTTCGTCCATCGGTTTTCAAGACCGATACCATAAACCACTCGGACAACCTTCCTTGAAGTGCGACACCCGGGATTCGAACCCGGACTTTAGGGATTTTAAGTCCCATATCTCTACCAGTTGGAATAGTGTCGCATTGAAGTAGGAGCGGAAAGATTCGAACTTTCACTAAATAGGGTCTAAACCTATCGCCTCTGCCAGTTGGGCTACGCTCCCTCGAAAAATCTATGGTCCTGACGGGTTGAATCGAACAACCAAACCCTTTCGGGTTACGGGTTTACAGCCCGCTAAGCTCACCACACTGCTCAACGTCAGGATATATTTATTTAAACAGCAATTTTACAAGCTCGCAATTATCAAAGAATCCGCATTCCAAGTCAATAACTTCTTGCAATAATATTTTTAACAATCTTTTCTCTTTTTGTCAGAGGTTTTTTTTATGAATGTCATATTCACCTCCCGCACGCAAAACAATAGGGATACATTTGTTGCACTTCATTAGCGTGCAAGGCGGCTGTTTCCTCAAAAACACTTCCGCAATAAGAGCAAGTTATATGCCACACATAACCGCCCAAAAAATACCTTGTTTGATCGTCCCTATATTGCGTTATTTTCAACATTTTCTTTTAGTCCTCTAAACAAAAATCAAAAGTTGGATCTTCATAATCATAATCACATTCCACTATAAAACGATTACCATCATTACCCTATTTTTCTTTTAAACTCCTGATAATTTCGGCAAATATTTGTTCCGCATGTTCTTCTGTTTCACTAATTAGATCAAGATCATCTAATATATGCTCGTTTTGGCCACACTGCTTACACGCAAAACCAAACTCAATTATTTTGTTTATGATTTTTGCGTGTTTATCTTTCATTTTTATTTACCTTCCCAAAAGGCAGGTCCACCAAAGTAGTCGACTGCTTCAAAGTACCTTTTTGCCGCTCTACGTCTTAGCCATTTTATGATTTTATTTGACGTTCCTGATTCAATCAACACCATCATGTTATGCAAAAAAGCTTCATCTGCCTTGTGTTTTTCAGCCAATGAAGGATGAGCAACGAAATACATATAGTCATGAATATTACAAGCCTGTGAAATATCCAACCACCATATTTTGTCCGGCACGAAATCAAACTTTGATTGTGCAGATCCGCATCCATTACAGATTGTTTTTTTTGCTTCCGGAGAAAGGTTTTTATATCCAGGAGGAACGTATAATCCTATCATTATGACTCCTTTTTTTCGTTATCTAAAGTTCAATGCCCCAAACGATTGCCCGTAGGCACCATACGAAATGTTGTTAGATCGTACTCGTAAAACTCGTCAAGCCGGAACCGCACATTCTTTACATCCCATATCACAATTACACTTAAACCACAAGTAAAAGTTCCGTTTATTTTCGAACGACGGATATATTCCTAATGGATTCGGAGTCATCGACTCTTTGAAAGAGTTATCATTTGTATCATACCATCACTATTGGTTCCTAATACCATCTTTATTTAATATTTTAGCATCTTCCACTTCAGCAATATACTCTTCAATAAAACTTTGAACAAAATCATGCTCGTCGACCAAAAACCTGAAAACAGCATCATGATTCTGGCTAATTGATCTATCAGATCTTGATACAGGACCATCCGCAAGCTCTGAAATCAACTCAAATTTCCTCCGGTATCTTTCATAGACTGCTTCAGCCTTGTCTTCAAATGATATGTCATTCACCTTGTAAACCTCAATCGTTTCTATTCTGATTGATTTATTTTCAGATGAACAACCGAGACATGTTTCTGCGCTTGTTCTTGTTTCGTGTTCTTTGCCATACCGGCAAGGATTTATCAATACATTCATTCCACAGACTCCATATAATGTTTTTCAAGTATTTTTTTTAACATAATGGAATCACTATTTACCTTCGCAATTCCCTTAACGGACTGCCATACCTCAAAGAACTCTTTTTCCAAAACAATAGCAATCGGAAAACTTTTAATCTCATGCCGAACTTCCGGTTCTTTATGTACAAGTTCTCCCGACTCCTCGTCTATTGATTGAAAGTCTTCTTGCTTGCGAACATCAATCGTAGGCTTTGAAAAGTCAATTTTCTTAATTGATCCGAGAATATCGTCAAGCTTTTCTTTACTTAAGCCTGTTATCATTAAGTTCTTGTTTTTTCCAGCCAACTCTTTTACTATGGAGTCTCTTTTTTTTCTGTTAGTTCGTGATAGCGCTGCAATCTCTTTATCTGCAACAATATCAGCAATTTCTTGTTCTTCGTTGTCATAATCCTGGAAATCAACTGGCAGGTGAGTTATTTTGAGATGTTCCGCTGTTTTTGTAAGGCCATGACCTCTTGTTATATATCCTGAAAGGTTGGAAATTGTGACAGCACGTCTAATGCCACTTTCTTTTATAGCTTCGGCATATACCTCTATTTGATCAGATCCATGTTCATTAAAGTTTCTTGGGTGGTGTTTTTTTAATAAATCTTCAACCGACATCATTTCATCATGTGCGCATCTTATTTTCATCATTTTATCCTTGATTTAATCTGGTCAGGGAGTGAGGTCCACACGGCCCCCATCTTGTGACAGTTTTAAGTCATAACTGTACGGCCGAAATCATGACCGCCGTTGTCAGTATCCGGGGAGTTTAATACCCGGTCCCTTATAAATATTAGATAAATCTACCCCTTATATGTTGCAGATATTGAATACCTACATTCTGGGTTTATACATACAATTCCTATTCGATTGCCGTTTTCATATTCTTTCATTTTTGATCCACAATAAGGGCAAATATTTTTAATTTCCATTATCAAGATCCTTTAATCCTTTGATGTATTTTTCACCATAATCAGTTATAGTTATAATGTATTTTTTATTACTTAGTTCTTCATAAGTCAAAAAACCTTTTCTTGATAGGGATCTTACCTTTGATTTATCTGATTTTTTTGTAATCACTAATTTATCATTATATATTTCATACAACAATGTTTTTTCATACCATGTCACTTCGTTTTTAAATTTGAGTTCAAATATTGCTCTTTTTTTCCATTTATTTTTATCGCAAACTATGTCAGCACCTTTTCTACTCATTACGTCTTTTATATCTTTTAACGAGCTGCAATTCCTCAGACCAATATTGCAACTTGGATAACAATGTTTCCTATAGTGCTGACATAGTTTACATCCTACTGTTGTTGCCATTATCTATCGTTTCATTCTTTTTGGTTTTTGACTTTTGGCCAAATCGACTAAAATAGGAGTTAATTGCAAAACTGCATTGTTTAGATCTGTATAATCTTCAGTGCCTCTTTTTTTTCTTGTGATTGGTTCAAGGTCGTATTTTGATCTTACAATCTTATTAATATCTTGTACTACCTTGTAATCCCTATCAGTCAGCTCATATCGTCTTTCATTGAGCGTGTTGTATACTTCGAGATAAGTCAGTGCAAGTGAACTGATTTGACTTGCCACGACTCCAATGGTTGGTCCAGCGTCTTTAAGAAAAGAGCATCCGGACAACATTATAACACATATTACAATAGCTATTTTTTTCATTTCAATATCTCTTTCCATATTCATTCTTTTTTCCTTCTTTCTTTGTAATATTGATTTACCTCGTGAGCCTGAAAGCACTTATGGCAAACCAAAACTTGAATGCCATTGTGATTGATCTGATATGGAATATTAACCATTGATCCGCATTTTTCACAAGCCATGATTTCTCCTATATATCAAACATGATTTCTTCCATTTCATCAATAAATTCACTTGTAATCTCTTCCATATCGTCGTATTCTTCATTGACTGCTTGTAGCATGGCCGATAGCTTGCCTTTTATTTCCTGCCACTCCATCATCATCATTAACCTTTCGATTTTTCCCATTTTTACATCATCTTTTGGCTCCCACTCCCAATTACAGCAAGTTTTTCTTTCCATTTTTTATTCTCCTTTATTTTCGATTTGGTCGGGGAGGCAGGGCTTGAACCTGCAACCGGACGGATCCAAACCGCCCATTCTGCCAATTGAAATACTCCCCGAATTAATATTGATTTTCTATATGACCCACATACAGCTTTAATGCGTTTTTTATATCTTCATGGTCAATAAGGTTTTTCCCAACAAATATGCATGTTATCTCATCAATAACATTTAGGTAATTACCTGCTTGAAAATCCCTGCCCCTGCTCTCTGGAACCTCAACTTCAATACATTCTTTTTTATCTTTTTTATCCATTGTTCATCCTTTGTATGTATATGTATACAAAGTTTTTTTTAATATGTCAAGAGGTAGCGGCATACTTTTCATAGAGATCGTCAAATACAATCGATATTTCTTTATAGAATCCTATAAGAACTGATCTCAAAAGCTCACGGATCTGCGGATGTGCTGCCTTTTGACACCTAAGCTTGAATACATGCATCCATTCCCGCAGATTTGCCGTCATTACGATCTCAGTTTTTAAAGCATTTGGGAGCACTTCTCTTGCTTGTTCAGGCTTTGCGCCTCTCTCAAGCAAAGCATCATATGCACATTTAGAATCAAAACAAGCTTCATAAAAATCTATTTGTTGTATTTCGTCCCAATCATCCCACCAAACCGGCCTTATGAACTCCATATCTTTTCCGCCGTAATTTACGTATCGGGTGCTTTCAACCGACAGAGATATCAATCTATGCCTTGCGATTTCTTGCAAAACCCCCCTGTTAGTAACCAACTTAACAGATGCTGAAATATGCTCTATCACGCTATGATGCCATGATTTCAAAATCATTTTAACGAACTTTTCAGCCGAATCATCAGTGATTTTATCCTCTGATTTGTAACAATTTCTACCAGCCTTTTCAATAATATGCAATGTATTTGCCGGAGGTTTTTGCATCCATTCCCATGATTGATCGATTAGTTTCATTTATTTTCCTTTCGAGAAAACACTTTTACAATCTGAGTTTCTTCTCTCATTTCAACTTCATAAGCATCATCAATCCAATCAATACTATCAGGATCTGAATACTTTCCACCACCGTACCAATATGTCCATCCTATTAATACTCCATCGATTTCCATAGCCACTTCTTTTGACTCATAATGCCTTGACCATTGAGAACTTTCAATACCTGTTTCAATGCCTCCGCATCGGATATCTGACATAGCATCCTGTAAGTAATCTTCTTTTATAAGATCATCATCTTCTATAAGATCATCATATAATTCATCAATATTTTCTCTTGTAATATCAGGCAATGAATATTTATCGTCGTTAAATCCACCCAATTCAACAGCTTTTTTTATGATTGCTTTTTTCAATCTCTGTTCGGGTGTCATTTTTTACCTCCTTTGAATTTACACTTAACTTTTTCTGAAATCCTACTAAAGAACCCATGCTCTATTATCGTACCTATTTTGGTTGTCCCACAAAATATCTCTCCCAATGCATTTATGAACATATCGTCGTTTTTGGTTTCTTGTTTGGTGACATAATGTATTGAATTTTCAGGATAATTACCTTCATTCGTTATTATCGCTGATATGTTTATTGTTTTCTTACCACTCATCATTTTTTCCTATAAAGGTCAATTCATCACGATTTAACCAAAAGTAATAAGGAGTTTCCAGGAAATAACGCCAACTTTGTGACACTTTTGACCATTCTCTACAAACATGATATCCATCTACTAAAGCTCTGATATGTATAACTTTTTTGATTAACCCTTTTCTATTTGATTTGAACCTATATTTGCCAAGCTTTAAGGGTTTTATATCTTCAGTCATTTTCTACCTCAATAATTTTTAAAACTGTTTCTTCAGTTTCGGAGTATTCTTTACGGCCTATCACCTGGAACACTTGACTATCATCATACCATGTGACTTTGTTCAATGAATCCATGACAAATTTTACCAAATTATCGACATCTGGTTTTGAGACATGGAACTTTGGAGCATTCTTTTTTAATGTTTCGGAATTTTTACCTGTCCCGTAGTGACTTTTTGGCCTTTTAAGGTGGAAAATGATATCCAAAAAAACCGGTCCGGATAGTTTTTTACCACCAACTTTTATTAATGATTCAAAGGCATTTAAGGCGAATTCACCCTCTTCTTTTTCTTGTGAATTGTAGACTTTAACGAACTTACCTCGTTTATAAAACCTTGGCCTTGCCTTTGGTATTGGTTTTCCTGGTATTGTGAATTCGTATTTCATTTACTTATCATTCCAGTTTCACGCCATGGTGTACCGGATCTTGTATCAATATGAGTGTGATGATTATATCCACCTACTCCGAATTTACCTTTGTACTTTTTATCAAGATATTTGTATACTTCATCCGGATGTACATTATTGACTACTATGTCGGCAGCTCTGCCGTACATATGTTGTGAAAATAATGATCCACCTATTGTGATATTATGCATTTTACACCGACATCCGCATGATATGACTGTTCGTTCGTCAAAATGATCTCGAACGTCTTGAACTACAATAACAAGCATATAATCGGCTGTATCGAACCCGCATCCACATGGACATGAGAACTCATACCTGCTGAAATTCTTATTCATGTCTCCCATTTTCATTTTCATTTTCCTTTTTTGGCTTGCTTTACAATATATATTTCATTAGAGCATACTGTACATCTTGCCATAGTATCTTGCTTGCAATTGTTGTGCACTCTACTACCTTTACCATATTTTTTATCTTGATAATCATGTTTACAATTGCATGTTTTTACTATCATAAATCCTCCTACAAATCATCCTATAAGCGATAAAACGAATTGTCTTCTTTTGTTTTATTACCCATCCTGTTTGGCTGAGTATTTGTTTGCCATTGGTAACATTCTCTACAAACGAATACTTGTCCTATGGTTGTTTCAATATTATACGCATTGCCGAATATCGGTCTTTGGCAATAGTCGCATATTGTTTCGTTCAAGATACCTTCCTCCTATGCTCTTTTGGGGTTCCTGGACTGTTTTCCCAATCCTTTGAGCATCCAGATAAAAAAGATACTGCCATTACAATTATCAAACATATTACTATTCTTTTCATATTACCCCCTATTTTCAAGATATGCGCCTTTTTCAATCTTGCTTGGCTGATCGGAGCAAAACGTACACAAGTGTTTGCAATCGAATATTGTCCATCCTTTATGGTTCATAAATTTCAACAATGCATTTGATCGTTCTTTATGACCTGATTTCATCCAATCTTCATAAACATAGAATTCTATTGACTCCTTACATTCATGTCCATTGTAGCTTCCATCGCATATTATTTTTATTGATGGATCGTATATCATACTTCTATCCTTTTTGAAAAATCGGATTTTATAATTACAGATCCTGGCCGATTTAAAGACGATCTTTCACATTCTCTAACACACCATTTGTTATGACTTTCTGGGAACATTGCTTTACCTATGCCGCCTTCATATGTTCCAGGATTTTTTGGAGCATTATCAAGTTCGTTATCGTTTTTGTAATATTCAGATCCATTTTCTTTTACTATTGGCCTTGAATTTATACCCCATGCTTTGTCACACTTTTTATCGCAATAGACAATAGCTTTTTGCCCACAATATGTTATCTCTGTTATCATTTTTTTTTCTCCTGTTCGAAAAACGGAACAAAGCATTCCGGATATTCGGCAAACTGTGATACCGGAATCTTTTCTTTTGCTGCCTTGTCTATAATATCTTGGGTTAGAGATCTGTCACATGTGCATCCTGTCTTACAAATCAATGAGAATCCACAATATGTTCTATCTTTATAGCATTTCATAATTCTTCTTTCAATAGGTTTTGCAAGGTTCTGTTTAAAAAGTCGCTTATTTCCTGTTTGTCAATATCAATCCATGTCCTGTTCGGCATGGTGTCGGAATACGCTTTTATGAACTTCAGTTGTTTTTCTTTCGATTTTTTTTTGAGCGCTTTTTTAAGGAACCGGATTTCATCACCGGTTGTCCACTCTTTATTTTCTTCGTTTTGTTCCATTTATCCTCCAGTGAAGTGTAGACCGGTTTTTACGCCGGTCTATTTCCTTGCCAAGCCTTGCACCGACCGACCATACTTTAAAAAATTAGGGATTTTCTATAAATTAAAATCCATGCCTTGACTTACCTGACCTGACATCTCCCTACCTCGCACCGCCATGCTTTTCAGGTCAACTGAACCTTACCGAAAGCCTCCTTTGGGAAAATGGCCGGAATCTCACCGGCCTGTAGTTTTATTCAGAACCGCCGTTGATATGTACTTTGTTGACTCGCCTTCCCTTATTCAATAATCCTATAATGGCATAGGCAGCTGCTTTGTATCCGCCTTGACATGTCAACGCTCTTGATCTTTTAACTTCAGCATCAACAATTTCAAGACCGCAATCAATCAACTTTTTTCTCCATGGATTTTGAAAGATATTCTGATTTGAATTTTCAGCAATAAAGA
>Ga0180437_10009412_pt1 | contig 12106 bp, 8 predicted proteins | sample SS_ome_4_FD_132410 | JGI IMG/M metagenome (GOLD analysis project Ga0180437, IMG submission 132410) | Hypersaline lake sediment archaeal communities from the Salton Sea, California, USA - SS_3_D_1 metaG | ecosystem: Environmental > Aquatic > Non-marine Saline and Alkaline > Hypersaline > Sediment... | reverse complement strand
TCATTCTAATTTAGGATACGCACTCCCCTTTGCAGAAAAATTCGAGGATGTGGCTGCCTTTCCTGGTAGAATCACAAAATTAAATAACTCTATTGCTACCCTTTCAGGCCCAGAGTTTGGTAGATCCCGGCATATTGCCAGCATTATTCTTACCTTGATGAAACACAATCCGAACTTCCGATCGGTAATGAACATCCGATTCTCGGAAAAAATTATACAAGCATGCAAACATGTCGGTTTACAGGTTCGCGGCTTTGACAGAGCAGATGAGCCTACACAGATAAAAAAACAAGAAGGTTCCTCCCTGGAATGGGGCACACAAGAAGTACTGAAACAAGGTGAGATCCCGGATATTATCTTTGACAGGGGGGATGTAGGCAAAGAACCCATGGTGCGGGTTATTGGGAAAAATCCAGATGAGGTAGTTAGAAAGGTTCTCAAGATAATGCAGGAGATAAAGGATTGAGAGCCCTGATGGTTTGGTTATTAACATTAAATGGAGGCACACCATGAATGGCGTTACACCAATTCCAAGAAATCAAAGAACACTAAATGGCTTCGATTTCTTTCTCCTATGGACCGGGGCAGCTGTCTCTCTGGCCGAGATATGGGCGGGAGGCATTCTTGTACCAATGGGATACATTACGGGAATCCTCGTGATTCTTTTGGGCCATATTATCGGAAATACACCAATGGCCCTAGGTGGAATTATCGGCAGCACATGGGGTATTCCTACTATGGTGAGCACGCGGCCAGCTTTTGGTGTCCGTGGATCATATATACCAGCACTGCTGAATATTTTTCAACTCATCGGGTGGACGGCTGTCATGGTCTGGATCGGTGGACAGGCAGCTGCTACTTTTACTCAGAGCTCCATGTTCTATACACCCAGATTCTGGATTATTGTGCTCGGTGTTGTGACAACCTTATGGGCCCTTGTCGGGCACAGATTTTGGAAATGGCTTCACCGAATCGCTGTCAGTGCACTTGTGATTCTCTGCATCATGATGACCTACGTAGTATTCAAGGAATATGGGATCTCTCAATTGCTTGAGGTTCGCCCAACAGGTGATCTCCCTTTTATGGTAGGTCTCGATTACGTCATCATCATGCCCATTTCCTGGCTCCCTTTGGTCTGCGACTACTCCCGATATGCAAAAAAGGATTGTAGCAGTTTTTGGGGAACATGGGTTGGATATTTCATCGTCAGTTCGTGGATGTACTTTATTGGATTAAGCGCTGCATTAGCCACCAAGTCGCCAACTCCAGAATCAATGGTATTGGAATTGATGGTCTCCTTCGGGCTTATCGTGCCGGCCATGATCATAGTGCTGTTCTCGACTTTTACCACCACGTTTCTGGACATCTATTCCACAGCCGTCTCAGCCCTAAATATATATGCTAAATTGGGAGAGAAAAAGGGGATTATTTTCGGGGGTGCCCTTGGGACCATAATCGCGCTTATCTTTGTCGACTATCCAGGGACCTATGTGCATTTTCTCGAATATATCGGTTTTGTCTTTTGTCCCCTATTCGGGATTGTTTTGGCAGATTACTTTTTTACCAAAAAGCGAACGCTGCTGACTGATGACCTGTTTACGAAAGACGCCTACTGGTATACAAAGGGAATCAATTGGGCAGCAATTGGTTGCTGGGTGGTTGGAGCTGTAGTGTTCTGGCTTGGCAGGTATTTGCAGATCGGAGGAGCGATTCCCAGTTTCCTTGTAGCTGCTCTTATCTACCTGATAATAACCAATAGCTTCAATGAAAAGGAACATCCTGTGAAAAAAGATGCGCAAGAGATCTAACTTGATCTCTATCACCCTATTGCATGTTTTTTCCAAACAGATCCCTGATACTGCCTTTATAAGGTGCTTTGAGGATTCCTCTCTCTGTTATTATGGCAGAAATATATTTGGATGGAGTTACATCAAAGGCTGGATTAAAGGCATTCACTCCCTTCGGGCCAAGCAAATGACCATCAAAGAAAGTAACCTCTCCCGGCTCTCTTTCTTCAATAGGGATCAGGTCCCCGTTTTTTAGATCAGGATCAAAGGTTGAAAGAGGGGCCGCAACATAAAAAGGGATTATATTTTCTTTTGCGAGCACGGCCAATTGGTAGGAACCAATCTTATTCGCCGTATCACCGTTTGAAGCTATCCTGTCAGCACCAGTTATTACCAAATCTATTGTCTTTTTTCGCATGAGATAACCGGCTGCACTATCGACGATTACCGTGACTGGGATATTATCTTCTATTAGTTCGAATGCTGTAAGGCGAACGCCCTGGAGTAATGGCCGAGTTTCATCAACGATCACGTGTATACCTTTCCCAGCCTCATGAGCTGCCCTGATCACGCCCAAGGCAGTACCATATCCCCCTGTAGCTAAGGCTCCAGCATTGCAGTGGGTAAGTATCGTTGCGTTATCTGGAATGAGTTGGAGGCCATTTTGACCGATCTTTTGATTTATTGTAATATCGGTCTCTAAAATAATCTGGGATTCCTTTCTAAGGGCTCCTTTAATCTCCTTCACGGTGCTACGATTCATCATTTCCACAATCCTTATCATTTTCTCAACTGCCCACCTCAGGTTAGCTGCTGTTGGCCTCGCTAATTTCATTTGCCGGGCCATTTCCAAAAATTCTCTCGTAAAGGTTCCATAATTTTCCGTCTTAATAGTTTGAGAACCTAATGCAAGACCCATGGATGCAGCCACACCAATAGCTGGAGCACCTCGTATAGCCATTTCTTTGATTGCAGTTATAACATCCTGAAATGTTCTACAGACAAGCCATTCCTTTTTTCCGGGGAGTTTTCTTTGATCAATAATAGAGATACAATTATTGTCCCATTTTATTGTTGGAATCATGATAAGCATCCAATTAGCGTTTAGCTTTCGGCTATCAGCTCTCGATTTCTAAAATCTTCTAAAATAGATAACATCACCCTATTCCATGCCTCAGGGCCATTTCCCTCTGCCTCGATGATATCAGGATGCGCAAGACCCTTTATATAGGTGCCGTCTCTCCCTTGCATTACCACAGCCTTGTCCACCACCTTTAACATGGATATATCATTTGGGCTGTCTCCAAGAGCAATAGAAAAAGTTGCCCCCCTTGGTTGTTTATAAATATCCAAAACTTTCTCTACAGCCCTCCCCTTATTTCCGCCAAGAAATAGATGAATAAAACGCCCACCGAATACACAATCAAGTCCATACCGTGCCGCCTTCTTGCAAAATATCTCCCTATCATCAAGAGGGTCTTCCAACAGTATGGGTTCATCAAACTCTCTTTTGGATGCACGAAGAGCATCCTCTAATGTGAGACCTGTCAAAGATGCAATCTCTTGAACCGACATCTCCGAAAAACCTCTGAAGTTAAAATTATCCTTTAGTTTCCTGCTTCTCTCGAGCACCTCTTTAATCGGTCTACCCATAAAGAGTGCCTTAAAACCGTCGACCTTTGTATAAGTGTACTCCTGCGGTAATGCAAAGGAAGTCGGGAAATATATTCCCCCACCGTTTTCTGCTATAAAGGGGCTTTCAAGAGACAATAACTCCCTAAAAAATTCAATCTCAGCTCGGGTCTTACTACTTACTAAGATAAGAGGGATTTTTTGTGAATGAATAATCTTCAGGGCAGGTAGTGCTGGGCTGAAATCGTAGGTTTGATCATCTAATAGGGTACCATCGAGGTCTGTGAATATCAATATCTGAGGTTGGGATTGTTTTAAACTGTCACGCATATCATTACAAAAAAAGACATCTCCATGCTCTATTCCACATTCAGTTTATTAGGAGAAGGAAACGGCTGATTTTAAACCAACGGAAGGTGTTTTAAAAATGGATATCAGCCGAGACACCGGCATGGTGTAATCTATCAATCTGCATAGAAATTTGTCAATCAAATTTTGCCTTGCGTGCGTGTCTTCTTGACTTTAATGGCTATTTACCATATATGATTAACCTAATGAAAGCAACGATATTCGAACCTATTTGCTAGTAGATACAACGGCTAAAAATATACTCCCTTATATAAGGAATAATGAATGAGCAAAAGATATAAGTCGTTATTTTCGATAAATCCCTTCTCTATCACAATCTATCTTACATTGTTGATCGTTTTTATTTTCATCTTTGTAGAACCATCATTTCTTGAGATCGTTGAGCTCAAAACCCTGGATCTGAGATTTAAATCCAGAGGGACTATGGAACCTCATGATGCTGTTGTGCTTGCTGTTATAGATGAAAAGAGTCTTAATGAAGAGGGAAGATGGCCATGGCCGCGCTCCAAGATTGCCAAGCTTATTGACTATCTCTCGAATGATGGGGCAAAGGTCATAGGATTCGATATCGGCTTCCTTGAGCCTGATGAGAATACCAATCTTAAACTTATTGACCAATTCGAACAAAAGGTTGAATCCTTACAATTAGAAGATGGCAGACTAAAGGAATTTATTAAGGAGAGCAAACTCAGGGCAGACAATGATCTTATTCTTGCCAATGCAATCAAAAAATCTCAGGCTAAAATCGTTCTTGGGCATTTCTTCTACATGAGCCAAGCTGATCTCAACTACCGAATCGAACAGAAAGATATAGAGAGGCAAACTGAGCGGATCAAAAACTCCAAATATCCTTTGCGTATGTATGATGATCCACAGGGCATGACGATAGATCCGTTCATTAGTGCCTATATCCCTGAAGCCAATATTGACATATTGAGTCAGGCCGCTGACTCCTCGGGTTATTTTAATACGGTACCTGACAAAGACGGCGTTGTCCGGTGGATGCCTCTTGTTCTCAAATGTGGTCGGGATATCTATGCCCCCCTTTCCATCCAGTCTGTCTGGCATTATCTTGATCAACCCCAGTTGATGGTCAAAGTGGCAAATTACGGCATTCGAGAAATCAGAATGGGGGAGAGGTTTATCCCAACAGCCGAAGATGGCAAGATGCTCATAAACTACTTAGGCCCTGAAAAGACATTCCCGCATTACTCTCTAAGCGATATAATCCAGGGAAATATCCCACAAAGGACATTCAAGGATAAGATTGTAATGGTAGGAGCCACCGCCATCGCGATCTACGATACACGGAGCACCCCTTTTTCCAGTTTAGGTGAATATCCAGGCCTGGAAATCCACGCTACCGTCATAAATAATATCATTACCAACAACTTCTTAAAAAAACCCAAATGGACTACGATATTTGATGCACTTGCCATCATTATTATTGGATTATTTACTGGTGTGGTTGTTCGACGAGTGGGTGCCCTGAAAGGAATACTTTTTTCCTCTGCACTATTTATACTCTATATATGGATAAGCTACTGGCTTTTTATGTATTGGGGTATTTGGGTCAATATCATCTATCCCCTTCTCGCCCTTGTTCTCGTCTATATCTCCCTTACAGTATATCGTTATTTAACCGAAGAAAGAGAGCGAAAGAAAATTAAGGGCGCCTTTACCTATTACGTTTCCTCTTCTGTGGTCAATGAGATGTTAAAACATCCTGAAAAATTAAAACTGGGTGGAGACAGAAGAGAGCTTTCAGTACTCTTTTCAGATATTAGAGGGTTTACCACTATTGCTGAAGGACTAACCCCTGAAGAGGTGGTACACCTATTAAACGAATATCTCACTGTTATGACAGATGTTATCTTCAAATATGACGGCACGCTGGATAAATATATGGGAGACGCTATCATGGCCTTGTACGGAGCTCCCCTTGATTTGCCAGATCATCCCTCCAGGGCATGCCATTCGGCCCTTGAGATGATGACGGAGCTCGAGAGACTTAATCAAAAGTGGATTGCTGAAGGTAAACATCCTATAGATATTGGTATCGGTATAAACACTGGTCCCATGATAGTTGGCAATATGGGATCGGTCGAGAGGTTTGATTATACTGCCATGGGTGACTCAGTTAATCTTAGTTCCAGGCTAGAAGGTGCAAATAAGAGCTACAAAACCAATATAATAATTAGTGAATTCACCTTTGAGAGAGTTAAAAATGACTTTACCTGTATGGAGCTGGATTCAGTCAGGGTCAAGGGAAAACAAAGGCCAGTAAAGATATACAGCTTGGTAGGATATAAAAATCTTCCTGGCATACAGGAAGAGGTTATTGACCAATTCAATCAGGGAATAGCCTTTTACAAGAAGAAAAAATGGGATGCCGCAATCCATATCTTTGAAAACATTACCGCCATGGATCCCGATCTCTATGCCGCACACGTTTACATTGAACGATGTTTTGATCTCAAAAAAAATCCACCACCTGCCAACTGGGACGGGGTGTATACCATGACCACCAAATAGCACATCTCACCACTCTTCCCCTACTCTTCTACCTTCTTTTTACGATGCTGGATATACGCATTGCGTAATGCCACGTAAGGGTCGATCGCAGCTTCCTTGAGAGATTCGTAATCCCCTATCTTAAATGAAGTCTCGTTTACAGTCTCAACAGCCCTCAGCTCCAGATATGTTTCAGTGGAATCCACGTATGAGACAGGATTTAAGAACCAATCTCCGACCATCCCAATGGAGTCGCGTATAGTAGAGGGACCCAGAATAGGCCACACTATATAAAACCCATTACCTATCCCATAACTTCCAAGGGTCTGACCTAAATCTTCCTCCCTGGGATTCAACTCTGGCCACCTTTTGGCAGGGTTTCCAAACCCAAGGACCCCCACAGTGCTGTTTATTAGAAACCTGGATAGTTCTGCGCTCGCTGCGCGCCCCTTTCCCTGCAAAAGGCAGCTGACCATTCGAATTGGCATGGTAATGTTATGGAAGAAATTTTTTACACCACTCCTGATAGGCGTGGGTATCACAGCCCTGTATCCCCTTGAAAGCGGCTTTAAGAGCCAGAAGTAGAGTTTGTCGTTGAAATGGAACATGGCCCGGTTCCACGGAGATAGGGGATCTGCCACGTGCACCACCTCTTCTTTGGTATCTTCATCGAAAAAAGCCAGGCTCTCATCGGAAGAATCTTCTTTTTTCATCTCGCTGGGTTTCGTTTTGGATTGATTGAATGCGAATACAGTTGTTTCCTGGCTATAATGATATGCTGTATCGAGCGAGGTGGGGCAAGGAATGGTGCCGTTTCTATGGGCACACCCAACTAAAGAAAAGGTAAGAAGCAGGAGGATACATAGTAAATATTTCAATTGATTTTCTATCCCTTTAATCATTGTTCTGCTTCTCCTTTTGTAGCAGGAAGGATAGGGAATTGATGGTTTTGTGTCAAGTTCAAAACACACACAAATAAGCTGGTTGAAAACTTCTTGTCAAATTAATGGGGGGTACGCGGAGCATGTATGCCTTTCCGTTGTGCCTTTTCTGTTGACACGCAAATGCCTTTACCCTATACTTTTTTCTCCAAAATCGAGTTCCTATCAGCGGGCCAAATAGAAGAGCCTTGCCCCATTTTGAGGGTTCAAGCAATAAATTCTTTAACCTGATATGAGAAAATAAATTTCCTAAGTCACAATGAACTACCTCGCAGCAAGCTGCGGGGAATTAACCCTTGTCCGCCTTTGGCGGATTAAACCAGAAAATCAATCAAACATGATGAATGGTTTTTCAAAGCTCTATAACAGAATCGTTTTAGGGCATCCCAAAATTGTCCTGATCGTACTTTTATCACTTCTTGTGTTTTTTTCATATCACGCAAAGGATTTTAAACTCGATGCCTCTCCCGACACCCTCCTTCTCGAAGATGATAAGGACTTAAAGATATTCCGTGAGATCAATTCCCGTTACACAATCAGGGAATTTTTCATGATAACGTTTACCCCCTATGAGGATTTATTCTCCAAGGAATCATTAGAGATTTTAAAAAAATTACGGGAAGAATTAAAGTCATTAGAGAGGGTTGATTCGGTAACAACCCTCCTTGATATTCCGCTATTGCAAGCCTCCGGCGTAGAGCTTGCAAAAATGACAGAGGAAACCGTCAGAAGCCTGGAAGATCCCGGTGTAGACATCCAAGAGGCAAAAAAGGAGATACTCGAAAGTCCGATTTATAACGAGTTGATTTTGAGCAGCGACGGCCAAACCACCGCCTTGGTCGTATACATGAAACACGACCCGTATTTCTCGGAGCTTGCTGAAAAAAGAACTCAGCTTCTGGCAAAAAAAAGGACAAAAACACTCAGTGAAAACGAACAATCTCAATTAGCACGTTATATGGCCGAGTATGAGGATTACTATGCCAAGTATAATAGAGATCGGCATCAGGACATTGAGAGGATTCGATCGATTCTGCGCCCCTATAAAAAATACGCTACCATACATCTTGGTGGAGTCCCAATGGTCGCCGATGACATGATCTCATTCATCAAAAGCGATCTTGTGGTATTCGGCTTTGGTGTGTTCATCTTCATAGTCTTAACTCTCGCCATTCTGTTCCGTGAAATACGATGGGTAATACTGCCGCTGCTGAGCTGTTTTTATGCGGTTCTCTTCATGATTGGGGTGCTCGGTTTTGTAAACTGGAAAGTGACTGTCATATCGTCAAATTTCATCTCCTTAATGTTGATACTTACCATGTCAATGAACATACACCTGTCTGTTCGCTACCGGCAACTTTGTAACGATATGGCCTCAGAGCGTCAGATCGATATTGTATACACCACCGCCAAGAAAATGGTGTGGCCGTGCCTCTATGCCGCCTTAACCACAATCTTGGCCTTCAGCTCATTGGTATTCAGCGGCATTCGACCTGTCATTGATTTTGGATGGATGATGGCCATAGGTCTATGTGTAACCTTTCTCACCTCATTTTTGTTGTTCCCTTCTATTTTATTGTTACTCAAAAAATCCAGTCCCTCGATTACTCGCAGAGGAGAATCTTTCGTCACCTCCCGACTTGCCTCAATTGCCAAACTCCACGGCGGCAAGGTAATCATCATGTCAATCGTTCTTGCCATCATAAGCCTAATCGGCATCAGTCGGCTAAAGGTAGAAAATAGTTTCATAAATTACTTCAGCAAGAAAACTGAAATATACCAGGGGATGAAATTAATAGATGATAAGCTTGGTGGCACATTCCCGCTCGACATTATGCTTAACTTTGGTGAGCAACAGGACAACAGCACAGCAGAGAGTAATCTTGTTGACACCGATGATAAGGATGTCGTCGAACAGGATGACTGGGCTGGAGATCATGACCCAAGAGATTACTGGCTTACACCTTTTAAAGTTGAGAGAATTAAAGAAGTTCATGATTACCTATCCAGCTTACCAGAAATCGGAAAGGTTCTCTCCCTTGCCTCCATTATCAGGGTTGCCGAAAAGCTCTACGAAGGAAGACCATTTGACGGCATTGAGTTGGGGGTGTTGAGCAAAAAGATTCCCGATCGAATTCGATCTGAGGCGGTGGATCCGTATGTCTCCATTGACAATAATGAAGCCCGGATCTCCGTGAGAATCTTGGACTCACAGGAAGATTTAAGAAGAAAAGAGCTTCTGGAAAGAATCAGTAGTGATCTTATAAATAAATTTGGGCTTTCAGGGAACAGAGCAACAGTTGCCGGAATGCTCGTTTTATACAACAACATGTTACAAAGCTTATTTAAGTCCCAAATTTTAACATTGGGTATTGTGCTGTTAGGAATCGGGATCATGTTACTCGTTTTGTTCAGATCCATCACTCTATCCATAATCGGCATTATTCCCAATCTGCTTGCAGTTGGTATTGTGCTTGGCATAATGGGCTTAATGAACATATCCCTGGATGTGATGACCATCACGATCGCTGCTATTACAATGGGAATAGCAATCGATAACAGCATTCACTACATCTATAGATTTAGAGAGGAATATAATAATAACAGCAATTATTCCAATACCCTCCATCTGTGTCACAAAACAGTGGGAAGGGCCATTCTCAATACCTCTATAACGATTATATTCGGCTTTTCCATACTGGTATTATCCAACTTCCTCCCGACTATCTATTTTGGTGTGTTTACTGGACTCGCCATGTTTATTGCACTCTTGTCTGTGCTAGCGTTATTACCAAAACTAATCTTGGTTTGGAGACCATTTAAAACTCATAACTCCTAAGTGATGAATTTTGTGTGTTTTTCAGTATAAAATTATTTACTATTGTCTGAAACCCTTCGAACATGGTAAAAATAGTAAAAAAATATCTCAACATGCATTGAAAGTCAGGAGAATCAATGACAATAAAGTGGAACAAATGTATTAACACACAAGTAGTAGTGCTTTTTGTAGCAATGGTATCGCTGGCTTCTTTTGTCTGGGCGGCCCCAGGGCCCGTCACTGATTGCCTTAAAGGAACCCTCGATAAGATCATCGATGTTCTTAATGATCCGTCTCTTAAAACACCTGGCAAGGAGAATGAAAGAAAAAACACCCTCCTCAAATTGGTAAAGGAAAGATTTGACGAGGAGGCGTTTGCCAGGAGGGCATTAGGGGTTCACTGGAAGAAAAGGACAAAAGAAGAGAAACAGGAATTTGTCGAAATCTTTAGTGATCTTCTTGAGCGCACGTATCTAAAAAAAATAGATGATTATTTAGCAAAAGCAGGCAATTTTTCAGGAAAAAACATCGCCTACCTCAATGAAACTGTGAAAGGGAGCTATGTGATAGTAAAGACAAAGGTTATTGTCAATGATGAAACTCAAATTCCCGTACTTTACCTTTTTACAAACAAACAGGGCAACTGGCTTGCCGTTGACATAGCAATCGAAGGGGTTAGCCTTGTTAAAAACTACCGGGCACAGTTCAAAGAAATACTTGCCAACTCATCATTTGCAGAACTCATTACCAAACTGAAATCCAAACAGCAAAAAGAAACCACTGAAAAGAAAGAATAAATGCGTAGTAGATGAATGTTGGGTAATTACAGTCCTTCCGTCAGAAATCTCTCGACTTTTGCTTTTTCTTTCAATTTATCAACGTAGATACGTACTTCTTTCTGAACCTTTTGCTGCTTGAGATACTGTCCGAGTTTGTCTTTGGCGTCCTCAAAAGCGATGGTGGCCTCAGGTCTTTTCTCTATGACTTTAATCAAGTGGTATCCGAATTTGGTCTCGACAATGTCACTCACTTCATCAGGTTTGAGCGTAAAAGCTGCCTCTTCAAAGGATTTTACCATTTGTCCTCTGCTGAAATAGCCCAGATCCCCGCCCTTGACCTTGCTTGGGCCTTCAGAGAGTGCCTTGGCAAGAATGGCGAAATCTTCACCTTTTTGTAGTTTCTGTTGGATCTCTTTGATTTTCTTTTGTGCCTCAGCTCTCTTTCCTTCATCCGTCTGAGGGTCAACCTTGATCAGAATGTGGCTGGCCCGCACCTGCTCAGATTGTTTGAATAGATCTGGGTGGCTATCATAAAATGCCTTGATTTCCTGACCTGAAACCGTGACCTTTTTAGACACATAGGTACCAATGAGTTGTTCAATAGACAACGCCCTCGCAATTTGAGTCTTTATGGCAGCCACAGAGAGATTCGCTTTTGTCAATGCACCCTTGAATTCGGCTTCACTGGGAAACCGTTTTTTCAGTGTCATCACTTGGTCATTGATTGTCGCCTCGTCGATCTTGATCCCCTTCCGTTGGGATTGCTGGTAGAGCAACTCACGGTTTATAAGATTTTCAAGAACTTCCTTTTTTATACCTGGCATCTGGGAATCCTTGAGATGTTTTCCCATATTTAAGAGCTGTCGCTTTACACGGCTCATCTCTCTATCAAAATCTTCCTGGGTAATCACTAATCCGTTCACTGCTGCAATCGTACCCTCTGAAGGCTGCTTTTCTAATGCCAATGCAAGAAAAGCAATCGATACTACAGCCGGGGTTGCTACGAGGGCCCAAAGCCATCTTTTAGATTTTATCTTCATTCAAATTTCTCCTTTCTGATATTGAAAAAAATGCTCAATTGGGCAGTGGATAAGTTCTTGAACGCCGCCTACTAGAATCGCCGTCCACCTCCTTGTCTTCCTTCTCTTCAGTCACCTCATAGGATAGATTACCTACATAGATATTCATTCTGATCTCCTTGTCATTAAAGAATGTTCTGTATGGTACGTGTGTTGTGATATGATCTCGTACGCATACTATGAAGGG
>Ga0180437_10009409_pt1 | contig 12109 bp, 13 predicted proteins | sample SS_ome_4_FD_132410 | JGI IMG/M metagenome (GOLD analysis project Ga0180437, IMG submission 132410) | Hypersaline lake sediment archaeal communities from the Salton Sea, California, USA - SS_3_D_1 metaG | ecosystem: Environmental > Aquatic > Non-marine Saline and Alkaline > Hypersaline >... | reverse complement strand
GGCACGGTGGAAAAAGATCGCGGTTCTGTTGGGCATCGAGTGTGCCCGCGTTTAGCGGAGCTTGATAATGCGCATCCTTCATCTGGCTGATTTTCATCTACCGAATGACCCGACTGAGATGCGCCATGGCATCGATCCACACGCTCATCTCGTCCATGCCCTGGCGGTTGTGCGAACTCTGCGGCCGCAACCGGACCTGGTCGTCGTTGGCGGCGACATGTTTGCCGATGGGCAAAATGCGGATTACAGTGTCTTGCAAGACGTCTTTTCGGTGCTGGAGCAACCGGTTCACCTGGTGATGGGCAATCATGATCGGTTGGAAACGTACAGAAAGACCGCGCAACCATCCCCTTCCCCTGATTTCCCTGGCTATTACTCCTTTGACTTTGCGGGCTATCACATGGTACTCCTTTACTCGGCAGGGACGGGAAGGGAGTATGGTATGCTAGATGAGACGCAGTTACGCTGGCTCGATGACGATCTGGCGCGCAGCCATCCACAGCCGGTCCTGATGTTTGCCCACCATCCACCGGTGAACATTGGCGTGCCCTGGCTGGACGAGGTCAAGTTGCGCAACTCGGATGATCTGTGGGCCGTCGTGAAGCGCCATACAGGGCGGCTGTGCGGCCTTTTCGTCGCCCATCTGCACCTGCAGGTGTCTTGTGTCTATCGGGGCGTGCTGGTCGCAAGCTGTCCCTCGACGAGCTGGCAGTTTAGCGGCCAGGCAAATGCCGCCAGAGCCGAGATGTCAGCAGAACGGCCGGGGTTCAATGTGATCGATCTTGTTGAAGGGCAGGTCAATGTGCGCACCGTGCGGTTTGAACCCTGAGGACCCCTTGCGATGGCGCTTTGGTTCAGAAAGTGGAGGCGATGAGAGCCATTTCCACGCTCCGGGTTGTTCTCCTCCAGGGATTGGCAGGTTCCTCTCTGGCTGACCTACACTGCCAGCACTCGCTTGGGATTGTCGACCGTGATGGTGTGGATCGCCTCGTCGCTGACCCTGCTTTCTCTGAGCTGTGGCAGAAAGCCTATGGCCATAGTCAAAGCCGCGGCCGGTCAAGTACTTCAGGTGGCTCCTGCAGCAGATGTCGTGCGGCAGGTGGATGCGCCCGGCGACGATGACCACGTCCGCGCAGGTCCAGGGTGAGCCCGTGCCGTCCACGACCCGGCCAGGGCGCAAGGTCAAGTCGTACCTGGGGATCCTCCGCGGACGCTGCCGTTTACAGGGCCTGTACGGGGTTCTCCAACACGCCCAGTCCCGCAATCTCTCCGCGGATCTGGTCGCCTGGTTTTAGCCTGATCTTTTTCGCCAGACCAACGCCGGCAGGAGTGCCGGTGCTGATCAGGTCACCGGGTTGGAGGGTGACGAATTGAGAGATGAAAGCGATGGCTTCTGCTGGTGAAAAGATCATCTGTCCCGTGTTGCCGTCCTGCTGTAGCTCGTCGTTGAGCCAGAGTCTCACGCTTAGCCGATCAGGCTGGGGAACCTGATCCGCAGTGGTCAACCAGGGACCCATGGGCCCAAAGGTGTCCAGCCACTTGCCCACCAGCCAGTCGAAAAAATCATCGCCGGATTGCTTGGGGAGATGTTGCCGAAAAGCCAATTCGCGAGCAGAGATGTCGTTGAATATCGTGTATCCGCCGATATATTGTGAGGCTTCTTCCACCGGGATGTCTCGCCCCGGCTGGCCGATCACGACGGCCAGTTCTAATTCCCAGTCGACCCACGTCGTTGATGGCGGGATCCGAATGGCATCGCCAGGACCGACTATGACGGTGTGGGGTTTCAAGAAGAATCTCGGGATCATCTTGTCTTTACCGGAGAACTGGAGCCTGCCGCTTCCCTCCAGGATGTGATCGGCGTAATTGCCAGCCAGGCAGAGCAGCTTTCCGGGATCGGGAATGGGAGCCCGAAGCCGGACCTCGTGGATTGGCAGCGCCAGATCTTTGCCACCACGCGCCTGGGCCCAGGCAACGGCTTTCTGCGCGCTCTCGACCGCGCTCGGGCCGGATGCGAGAAAAGCCAACGTGCTGGCCGCTGTCGCGGGGTCACCCTTTTCGCCGGCCGTGATACAATCTGCCAGGTCGTAAATTTGATCGCCGACGACCACCCCCACCCGATCGGTGTTATTCCTGGCATACGTTGCCAGTTTCATAACTTGCCTCCTGTGCGCTCAGACCTCAAAGAGATTATTCTCCTGGAACCTTGTCGAAATCGTCTCGAATCGCCTGAAAGCCTTCCTTTCTCCTCCCTTAGAGAGGCTGCCTGAGCAATCACCCTGGCTGTGGTCAGCAGGTGAGGCAGGCTCAAGGCTAGGAACAGGTGACCTCCCTTGGGCTCTCCAAAAACCTGGGTACTGGCAAACTGATTTCCGCCGTTGCGATTGGCCCCATGAGGTCCCCCCGCGACTTCGCCGCAGGCGAAAAAGGTGGGGCACGGTCGTCTCAGCCTGCGGGCTGATCAGTACCCCACCGCTGAAGGCGTGAACGTGGGGCGAGATGTCCACCGGACGGACGAGAAGGTCTACTCCCCGTGCCCTGGCCCAGTTGTACCACTCTAGCTTGCCCGCGCGGACTCGATGTGGGCCGCAGGAAGTGAACTCAGCTTGCACGCCGCCGCTGTCCGTGCCTCGACCGGCCTTCACTTCGTCGAAAATGGCGATGTCAAAATACCTGGCCGCTTGCCCGCAGTTCCGCTGCTCTCTCTTCACATTTGCTGAGCGTGCGCGAGGCAATGACGACCTCCGTCCCAGCCTCGGCCAGTGTTGTGGAGATAACCGAACCACAAAGCCCCGCTCCTCCGGTCACCAAGGCCACCTTGCCGTCGAGGTGGAAGAGATCCGTGACGGGGACGTTCTGTTGCATCTGTGGCCCATACTTGTCCGATACGTCTGACATTTCTTCTTTCTCCTCGCCTCCGGGGAACTCACATGACGTAGCTAACATGTGTGGAAGACACAGCGCTCAGAGCTCCGAGCTCAGCCCGCAATTTGGGGGGCATCCCCATCACCTCGGCTTGAAAGGCCTGATCGATGTGGGCGACGGTGCGAGCCCCGATCAAGACAGAGGTGATGCCAGGCTGACCGATGGCCCAGGCCAGGGCGAGGAGGACCATTGATGAGCCCAGATCCGTCGCTTTGGCACGCAGTCCCTCCATAATACGAAAGCCAGCTGGGGTGAAATAGATGCGCTGCATGGCGGGGACGATGTCCAGACGGGCACCCTGAGGTACGTCGCCTCCCTGGCGGTACTTGCCGGTCAGGAACCCGCCCCCCAGAGGGCTGTAGGATATCACGCCGACTTGCTGGTCGGCGCAAAGAGGGAGCAATTCCTGTTCGATGTCACGAACAATCAGGTTGTAATTCGGCTGAACTGACGCCATCCGGTCCCAACCATGGATCTCTTGTTGCCACAGGGCTTTACACAGTTGCCAGGCAGCATAGTTGCTACAACCAACGTTACGCGCCTTGCCCTGTTCGACCAGGGTATGCAAAGTCTCCAGTGTCTCCTCCAGCGACACATCTCCGTCCCAGTAATGCGTCTGAAACAGATCGACGGTGTCAGTCTGAAGCCGGCGCAGGCTGGCCTCGGCAGATGCGAGGATGCGCTGCCGGGTGAGCGGGCCCCGCACCTTTGTCGCCAGCATCACTTTATCCCGGGCCCCCCGGTCTGCCAGCCACTGGCCCACGATCTCTTCGGACCGGCCAGCCCCGTAGGATTCGGCGGTGTCGAACAGGTTGATGCCACGTTCTAGGGCGTGGTCCATAATGGCGAAGGAGGTTTCCTCGTTGATTTCCCGCCCAAAGGTGACACAGCCCAGTCCAATGGAACTGACCTGCAGGTCCGTCCTGCCCAATCGGCGATATTTCACGGATCACACTCTTTGCTATAGCGTCAGCGAGCCTGCCATCCGCTAACGACCGCTATAGTACTCGATGGTTCTCTTGCCGTAGAGCCCGACGGGGATAATCGCTCTGGTGCGCGGCGTGATCTTGCGGGCCACGTCTTTCGGGTCGACGTTGAACGTGTGCGGGTCAATATCGGCAAAGACGGGCACGGCGTTTTGGTGCAGTGTGTGGCCGTGCTGTTCTGACATGACACGAACCTTGTTACCAACAGGTTAGTGAATCGAGGAAGAGTCGTTCAAGATCGGCCGCATCGGCTGGGCGCGGCGACAGTTTCGTGACGCGATGCTGAGGCAGCGTGCCGGCGACCAATTTGTCCACATCGCCTGGCCCAAAGCCGACGGCGCTCAGCCCGTTGGGCATGCCGGTCCGGCGCATCAGGTCGACGATCGCGTCGGCGAGCAGGTCCCCGGCATCCTCCGGATGTGCGCCGGAAATGTCTACCCCCATCAACTGGGCAGCGTACAGGTGACGCTCTGGGTTGGCCTGAGCCGTGAAGCGAAATACGGCCGGGGCGTTTAGCGTGACCGCCATGCCATGAGGAATGATGGGGTGATCCGATAGGTATCCTTCAGGCACATAGTCGCGCACCATGCCAGCCACCGGGTAGGACATACCGTGCGGCAGGTGGACGCCCGCATTGCCAAAGCCGATGCCGGCAAAGGAGGCAGCCAGCATCATCTGGCCGCGCGCCTCGTCGTCTGCGGGATCGTCAAGCATGCGCACGATGTTCTGGGCGACCATTTCAATGGCCTGTGAGGCCCACACGTCGCTAATCGGGTTGGCTCCCTGATAAGCGGGTCGCAAGCCCGGGTGCTCGGGCGCAGGGCGCTGGTTGAACGGCAGTGCCGTGAGCGACTCCAGCGCGTGGCACAGAATGTCCCAACCGGTGCTGGCGGCTGCCATCTTGGGCAGCGTGCGCGTGTTATTCGGGTCCACGATACCTGTCACCGGGCGCAGCGCACGATGGGCGATGCCAGTTTTGGCGTGCATCTCTAGCAGGTCAAAGATGGCCACGCCGGTGGTTTCGCTGCCCGTGCCAGCCGTGGTCGGCACGGCGATCAGGGGTTTCAGCTCTCCCGGGACCAGACGTCCCTCGCCGATAGGGGGGTTGACGTAGGCCAGGAAATCCGCCGGATAGGTGGCGTACAGGTTGGCTACCTTGGACGTGTCCATGCTAGAGCCACCGCCGACGCCGACATAGCCGTCGAATTTGCCGTCGGTGGCGAATTGGATGGCCTCCTTGAACGACACGTCTGTAGGTTCGACGCGCACCCGGTCAAAGAGCACGGTGTCGATCCCTTCTGAGCGCAATGATTTGAGGGCGATAGATACCGGTTCGCTGTCTGTCAGGTTGGGGTCAGTCACGACCATCACGCGACTGGCGCCCAACTGTTTCATGTCGTACCCCACCTCGCGCGTCACGCCGGGGCCGTACTTGATGTTGGATGTATTCATGGTGAAGGCAGTTTCAATTTCGAATGTCATGGCTTCAATCTCCTTGATTTGACACACTTGCATCTTGCGCGGCGCCGTGCGCATAATACTCGCGCAAGAACGCTTTATAGTTCTTAAGGTGTTGTAATCGCTGCCTATCTTGCGGCAGGCAATTCCAGGATGGCCGGATTGTTGCCGTGGGCATTGACGGCGACGGTTTTTTGGAAACCATTTCCACGAGCGAAGCCAGGATGTCGTAGATCAACTGTATCATTGACTCCGGTTCTCGGAAGGTGATCAATCCCGACCAGCGCGCCACCTGCCGCAAAGTAGGCTGTCCAGACCGTCGGCATGGCCAGCACCGGGATTTCCCCGGCTAATTCTTCGGCAACGGCTGTGGCTGCTTCTCGGGCGATGATACAATCACATTCCAGGGATAGATGCGGGCCATGCTCCTCATGCGTCCGAGATCACCTGACGCAGTCTCTCTCCGTTCTCCTTCAGCCAATGGTAGAGGATCAGAATGTCCGTGGCGATACAAAAGTGCCGTACGCCCAGATCGAGGTAGTACCTGGCCTGCTCCGGGCTATTGATCTCGGCCCTTGGCGCGACCCCCATCTTGAGGCCGGTTTCGATGACCTGGCGTTCGATGGCCTTTATCTCGGGGTCGTACCAGTCACCCGGCCGGCCAACGCTCATACAATAGTCAGCAGGTCCCCATTGGATCATGTCAATCTCACCGATGGACAAGATCTCTTCCAGGTGCTCCACAGCCCCCTGCTTTTCGATCATGAGGACAACGACCACGTCATTCAGTGCCTGCACGTATGCGGCCGTTCCGGCATAGCGCATGTATGTGCTACGGCGTGTTGCAACACCATGGAGGCCACCGTCCTGAGGCGTCTCGGGGCGCACCGCGCGCACACACTCGCGGGCCTCGTCTGCGGTGCGGCAATCGGCGAACAACACACTCTGAAAGCCAGCGCCGATCGCTCGCTGGGCCAGGAAGCGCCTCGGCTCCTGATCGACCTTGATCATGGTTGACAGATCGGATAGCTCGGCTGCCCGACATAAATTCTCGAGGTCATACAGGTCAAAGGGGGCATACTCGGCGACAAATTCGACATAATCGAACATGCCTGTGTGGCCGACGATCTCGACAATGGATGGCCAGGTGCTGTGGATGTGGGTGCCAACGGTCGGTTGGCCGGCGTTCAGCAGTTCACGCAGTTTATTAGGCTTCATCTTGTCATGCCGCTCGATGCTTTTATTGCGCACAGTTCTCTCCCTGTTAGCTCGCTCATGATTTGTCCCATCTTATCAGTTACCGATGGCCTCACCGGTGAGGATACTCATTTCCAGCAAGTAGTCGCATCGTTCACCGGGGGCCAGTTCCACGAGCACATCTGCTTCGCGGGCGGCCGAACGCCCCAGTGGACGGCAGTTGGCTGGTTCCACGCCCAGGACGTAGGCGCCCTGGCCTATCTGCTTCCACTGCACAAGTTCGGACAATTCCCGCTGCCGATAGCGCAGTTGAAAGGCCAAGCCTAATAGGGAAAAGCGTTTGGAATTCATGGCTGCCTCTCATCGAAGGCTTTCGACCATGCGCTTGAAGGCGACCATACCAGGATCGTCGAGTCCGATGCTCTTGTCGCCGAAAATGCGGGCCCTGCCCTGCCGGGAGAGCTGGTTGCGAAATCTCTCCAGAGCATCGGCCACAGCATCGTCGGCCGCCCTGGCCATCTCGACCGGGTCGTCGAGCCCATCGGTGGCTACCCGCGCAGCTTCTATCGCGTCGAGCACAGTTTTGTCGCCAAGCTCAGACCTTGCCCGACGGGACATGGCGGCGACCGCTTCGCTGAGAAGCGGCGAGATTTCCTGCCAGGGAACCAGGGTTCGCCCCTTGGTTTTCTTCGCCGCGCTCATCAGGCCGGTGGCCAGCAAGGTGCCATAGGTCGAGCCGGAGACCCTGGTGAAGACCTGGGCACATTTGAGCAGCGCCATGCCTACGTCGTCAGGAAGGTTGGGTAACTCCTCGACCAGGCCACGGACGCCGCGCACCATGGTCACACCGAGGTCTCCGTCGCCGAGCAGCCCATCGAGCCTGTTCAGTTCATCGCTGCTGGCTTCTATCTTGGCGGCAATGCGCATCATCCCCTCGCGCAAAGCAGTCGTTGTCAGTCCCTCCGGCATGTTACACCCTCCAGAACGCACAGTCACACGGTGCTTTGAGCAGAGCTTCTAGTTCGTCGTCAAGCTTGCACAGGGTGATAGACATGCCAGCCATCTCCATCGAAGTGGCGTACCGTCCGACCAGCGGCATCACGATCTCGACACCGAGGTCGGCCATTTTTCTGGCGACGTAACGGTAGATGATATAAAGTTCCTCCGGTGGTGTCGCGCCAAGGCTGTTGCACAGGACAGAAACCCGATCGCCGGAGTTGAGAGGCATGTCCTCCAGGATCAGGTGAAGCATGTCTCCTGCGATGGCATCGGCTGGTTTCAGGGGGCCACGTTGCACGCCCGGCTCACCGTGAATGCCCATGCCGATCTCCATTTCGTCCTCGCCTATCTCAAAGGTCGGCCGGCCTGCAGCCGGCACGGTACACGGGGTCAAGGCGACACCCACGGAGCGGCAGGCGTCAGCAGCCTTCTGGGCGACGGCCGCGACCTCCTCGAGATCGGCCATGGCTGCGGCCTTGGCGCCAGCCATCTTGTACGCGTAGACCAACCCGGCGACGCCGCGTCTCTTTGAACGCTCGTCGAAACCTGCGCTGGCGACGTCATCTGCCACGAGGACGGTTTGGGTGACAATGTCTTCCATCCCGACCATTTCCGCAGCCATGTCGAAATTCATGACATCGCCCCCATAGTTACCGTAGAGCAGCAACACGCCGGCTCCGCCGTCCGCCATGCGAATGGCCTCTGTCATCTGATCGACGTTGGGCGAGGAGAACACGTCGCCAATTGCACAGGCATCCAGCAGCCCCTGGCCAACGTATCCAGTGAACACCGGAAGATGCCCCGAACCGCCGCCCGACACAATGCCCACCTTGCCTTGGATCGGAGCATTCGGACGGACGATGACTCTACCCTCGGGGCCTACTTGGCGGTAGTACTCTGGATGGGCTGCACACAGCCCCTCCAGCATCTCGTCAACATAGGCGAACGGCTCGTTGAGAATCTTTTTCATCTGCTTTTCCCTCCGGACGCAATCTCATGGTTTGGAAAATCTCTGACAACACCCGACCGCCCAACGATTCCCAGGGTTTCACGCTTCGACCACCGTTTTGCGTTGGGTCGCAGTCTCCACCCGGGAGGCCATTGGTTTGTACGGCGTGCCGGGCACATCGGACGGTGTAAAGGTACAGTGCAGATGGGTGTCTCCAGGTGCTTCTGTAGCTCGGCGTGTTCCAATCAGAGAGATATAAACTCCTGGCCAAGAACTATTCTACCGAAGCAAGGTCTGTCGTCGCTTCCACGACCATGACGTCAACCCCTCGCTCCCGCAAGGCGATGCGGTTCTCCTGGCTGGTGTTGCTATCGGTGATGACTTTATCCAGCACGTCAATCGGAGCGACAAGAGAGTACGATACGCGGCCGAATTTGGTGTGATCTGTCAGCAAGATCACCTCATCGGAGATTTCGATCATCAGTTGCTTGATCTGAGACTGTGGTAGGTTGGCGTTCGACATCCCTTCTGCTATGGTGATGCCGGTTGTACCCAGGAAGGCTTTGGCTGGGCGGAAGCGACGCAAAGTCGCCTCAGCGACAGGTCCCACCATGATAAGATCGATCTGCTGTGGTAAGCCACCGAGAAGATGGAGCATACCGCCCGTGACGATGACCGTCACGCCACCACAATCGTAGAGTTCGAGCATGACCCGTTCGGAATTGGTGATGACCGTGAGGTTGCGGTGGTTTCTGAGGGCGCGCGCCAGATGGGCGGTGGTCGTGCCAGCGTCCAGGACGATGGTTTCGCCATCGGTGACCAATTTGGCAGCCGCCAGGGCGATAGCCTGTTTCTCCGCGGCCTGTAGCTTCGCGCGCTCGTGAAAGAGAACCTCGCGGGGAGGGAGATGGAGAGAGACGGCGCCACCATAGGTGCGCTTCAACACTCCCTGTTTCTCGAGCTTGGTCAGATCACGACGGATGGTTGCCTCCGAGGCGCCGAACGTCTCTTTCAACTCAGAGACGGAGATGGCCTGCCTCTGGCGGACCAGCTTGGCTATGCGTTCGCGTCGCGCGACGGCCAACATCGTCACTCTCTTTCTGGCTTACCAGCGGTATGCGTGCGGCCGGTGTGATCTGGGCAAGGCGAGTCAGCTAGGAGATGCAATGGGAGCCGGAGATCGTTCTGGCGATGGAGAATAGGTCCTTGACAATAAGCAAACTCGATCACAAATGAACATTTTATGCTCATTTTAACGGTCAAATTATACCACATAGATCAGCTGATGTCAACTGATGCCGCATTCTCTGCTCGTTTTGATCACGCTTGACTTTCTGGGAAATATATGCTATCCTACACACTCAGTGCTCGAGGCCATGTGAACCACTTGACCAGCTCAGGAGATCAGCGGTGATCGGACTGAATGAATGTCTCCGCAGGCGGTCCTTCTACGGAGCCAGTGGAGTCAACGCCAGGTGATAAGCCTTTCCTGCCAGATCCCCGCCGGCACTGCTCTCCCTTCAGAACTCAGGATGGCCGAAGGATGGAGTCCCTATGCAGCTACGCGGCATCATTCCCCCGCTCGCGATCCCACCACACGACGAGGAAACAGTCCACAAGGAGAAATTCTGTCGCGTCAGGGTGTCTTTTGAGCATTGGCGTCTATGCCATATGACTCGACGGTTCTGGGGCACACTCTACAGATTGACTGAGCAGACATGACGGGCAAGGAAAGAATTCTGACTGCCCTGGCCGGCGGCCAGGCGGACGCGACGCCGGTGGCGATTGACTATATGACCCTCTACCTGGCCGAGCGGGTCGAACGGGCCTATGTGGCGGCGTATCGTGAGCGACTGGCGCGGGAGGGCCGGATACGCATCGATCCGGACGAGGATGTGCAGATCCGGGCCAAGGCCACGCTGGAGGCGTACGGCTGCTTTCAGGAGCGGCACGACTGGCTGCAAGTCTCTGGCGCCCCCAGCCGGGAGGTGTTGAGCCAGCGAGAGCTGCGACTCACAGATGGCCAAGTCTTTGAGCTTGATCGCGCTGCTGGCACTCGCCGGCAGATGTTGTTGAGTGGCCAGGCGGCCAAGACTGAGGAGATGCGCGATCGTTTTGAACGAACGCGTAGACGCAGCCTGGAACGGGATCAACTCGACAAGATCCTGGCCGAGCATAGTGCCCAGACGCGTGTCGCCCGGGGTGACCTTCGTCAGGTTGAAGCCCTTGTGCGCCAAAAGGGCGAGGACTACTGTGTGTACACTGGGGCCAGCGCGCCATTCTGGTGGCTCTATGACCTGCTTGGCTTCGAGGACATGATGTTGGCCTTGCACGACGCGCCCCAGTTGGCGTTCACCATCATGGATGCCTCGCTGGAAGCGACTGTGGAACATGCCCAGGCGTTCAAGGACGCCGGCGGGCATGGCATCCGCGTGGAAGAGTGCCTGGCCTCGGCAGACATGATTTCACAGAAGATGTACGAACGGTTCGTGCTGCCGTACGAAGAACAGCTCTTTTCTCAGCTTCGTAGGATGGGGCTCAAGACGATCCTCTATTTCTGTGGTGATGTGATGCCACGCCTCACAGCGCTGCGCCAGCTACCCATTGACGCCCTGATGGTGGAGGAAAGCAAAAAGACCTTTACCATTGACATTGAAGAGGTGCGGGCGACAATCGGTCCCGATCTCTGCTTGCTGGGCAACATTGACAGCTACGCCATGGTCCAAAAAGGGACGAGGGCAGAACTGTCAGCCGAGGTCGCGCGGCAGATTCGAGTCGCCGGCGCAGATGGAGGCTTTATCCTGGGCGTGGGGAGTCCTCTGCCTCTGGACACCCCACCTGAGCGAGCAGATCTGCTCGTCCGCTTCGCTCGTCAGTACACGCCTGGCGATTAGAGATGTTGTCTTTCGGCTTGAGCGGGTGGGGTAACACCTCACAAGCCGTCATGGCTTGCTAGATGTCGAGGTGTGGTCATGCAACGCTACAACGTTGGGATTATCGGTTTCGGGTTTATCGGCAGGGTACATGCCTATGGGCACCTCAATCTTCCCCTCTTCTACGATCCTGCCCCGTGCCGGACAGAAATTACGCATGTCTGTACGAGCCGCCAGGAAACGGCGGAAAAAGGGCGCCGGCAAATAGGCGCGCAGTTTGCCACCACTGACTATCGAGACATCACCGAAAATCCAGAAATAGATATCGTCCATATTTGCACACCAAACGACCTGCACAAAGAGCAATTGCTTTCGGCCATGAGGCACGACAAGCATATCTATTGCGACAAGCCCCTCGTGGCCAATATGGACGAGGCAGAAGAGATCTTGCAGGCGCTCAAAGACTATCGTGGCATTGCACAGATGACCTTTCAGAACCGGTTTTTCCCAGCCACTATCCGTGCCAGGCAACTGATAGACGAAGGGTTTCTGGGCAGGGTTTTGGAATTCCGCGCTTGCTATCTTCACTCGGGCAGTGCCGATCCCAATGCGCCGTTGAAGTGGAAGTTGTCTGGGCAAAGCGGGGGCGGTGTGATTGCCGATCTCGGCTCGCACGTCTTGGATCTGATGCACTATCTCCTGGGAGACTTTGAAAAGCTCTG
>Ga0180437_10009408_pt1 | contig 12110 bp, 12 predicted proteins | sample SS_ome_4_FD_132410 | JGI IMG/M metagenome (GOLD analysis project Ga0180437, IMG submission 132410) | Hypersaline lake sediment archaeal communities from the Salton Sea, California, USA - SS_3_D_1 metaG | ecosystem: Environmental > Aquatic > Non-marine Saline and Alkaline > Hypersaline >... | reverse complement strand
CTACCATCTGGCGCACACACATGCCCTGGAACGCTTGTTTCGACGTGTTCATGCCGCCCAATTGATGCTCCCGGATGTTCGACCGCTGCATCCCGATACACGACTGGATGTGGCGGCACAACAATTGGTATCCCAGGGGCGCAAGAGTCTGCCCGTCGTGGATGAGAACAATTGCGTGACGGGCATGTTGGCCGAAACGGATTTCCTGCGTCGCCTGCAGGTGGATTCGTTCCTCGAACTGCTACTTCAACTGGTAACGGACCAAACCCGGTTCACGCATCGCTGCCACGAAACCCAGGTTCGTGAAGCCATGACAGCACCGGCGATCACGATTACGGAACAGGCCGGCTTCCGCGGAATCCTCCGTACCTTTCACCGGCATGAATACCGCAGCGTACCGGTGGTCGACGATACGGGACATCTCAAAGGATTGTTGCTGCGTAAGGACTTCATCAGGGCCCATCGCCTGGAGGACCTGTTGTGAGACTGAAAGAGTATTTCAGGAAGATGCGCGGCACGACTCGTGGTAGTCCACCCCGGGTCAGCACCAGCGAAGTTATCTGGTCGTGGCTCGGTGGCTTCCTCGGGATTCTCGCGGTTGCGTGGGTCAATCACCTGTGGTTCGAGGGCAGCGATCTGACCCTGTTGATCGGCTCCTTTGGCGCATCGGCGGTGCTGGTCTATGGCGCCGTGCGCAGCCCCCTGGCCCAGCCGCGCAATCTCGTGGGCGGACATGTGGTCTCGGCGATCACCGGAGTGTTGGCCTGGAAGCTCTTTCACGCCGACCCCTGGCTGGCATCGGCGTTTGCGGTCGCCACTGCCATCGCCCTGATGCACCTGACCCGCACCCTGCATCCGCCTGGCGGTGCCACCGCCTTGATAGCGGTCATCGGATCCGACCAGATACACGCCGCCGGGTTTACCTACGTGCTGGTGCCCGCCACAGTGGGTCCGGTCATCATGCTCATGGTCGCTTTAGTCATCAACAACCTGGCGCCCACCCGACGTTACCCCGAAATCTGGTGGTGACGCGTTTTAATTCAATCCCTCCAGCTCCTCGCTGACATCTCTGCGATCGGAACAGACACCCTGGCTCCCGGTTAAGCAGTTCCAACCGGTGCTTGACATACCAGAATTTTTAGTTAGGATTACTAACCATGAACTTTGACGAAATCACTGAACCTCTTGATCAGCGACTGGCGGATGGCCTGACCCGGTTGGCGGCAGTCGCCCGACAATTGGACTGGCAGGCAGCCGAATCAGCCGGTCTGTCGCCTACCCAGGCCGACATATTGCGATTCGTTGCAAGCAGACCAGAGGGCATACGACTGACGGCGGCGGCCGCGCACGCCGGGATCCGGAAGGCTACAGCCAGCGATGCAGTAACCACTCTGGAAACAAAGTCACTGCTGCGCAAACAGCCAGACGCTTCGGATGGTCGGGCTATTGCGTTAAGAGCAACGGCGAAGGGTGAAAGGATTGCTCGAGAATGGCCAGCCAGTTTTGGACCGGTTGTTGAAGGCCTGTCAGAGAGCGAGCAGGAATTACTGCTCGCACTGGTGATCAAGATGATCCGGCAATTGCAGCAGCGCCAATTGATCGCGCCGCAGCGCACCTGCGCGACCTGCCGACACTTCCGCGAGAACGTCGCGCCGGGCACGAGCACACCGCATTACTGTGCGTTCGTACAAGCGCCGATGGCCGAACGGCATCTGCGTGTCGATTGCCCGGAGTACGAATCCGCCGCCTGACGGCGGTAATTATCCCCCTTTTACAGTAACGGGGTTTTTATTGAGCCATATAGTTAGGAGTCCTCACATGAAAGAACACGCCATTTTCTACCACGCCGGTTGTCCCGTCTGCGTTGCCGCCGAGCAGCAGCTTGCCGAGGCCATCGATTCTGCACGTTTCGACGTGGAGATCGTGCACCTGGGCGAGAGCAAGTCGCGTATCGGTGAAGCCGAATCGGTCGGGGTGACGTCGGTACCCGCGCTGGTCATCGCCGGACAGCCGTTTCACATCGACTTCGGCGCCGCCATCGCCGATCTTAAATAGGGGGAGAAGGCAATGAGACAACTTATCCTGGCCGTACTTTGCGCGGCAACATCGACAGCCGCACTGGCCGCTGATCCCGCGGTTCCCTACCCCGAGGGTTACCGCGACTGGCATCACGTCAAGAGCATGGTGATCGAGGAAGGTCACCCGTTGTACGACTCGTTCGGGGGCATTCATCATCTCTATGCCAACGACAAGGCGATGAAGGGTTACCGAAAAGGATCGTTTCCCGATGGCTCCGTGATCATCTTTGACCTCCTCGAGGCCGTGCACGATGGTAACGCCGTCACTGAGGGCGCCCGGAAGGTGATCGGCGTGATGCACAAGGATTCGACGAGGTACGGGGACACCGGCGGCTGGGGCTTCGAAGGCTTCGGCGGAGGCGACCGGACCAACCGGGTTGTGGGAGAGAACGCGGCCTCGGCCTGCTTCGCCTGTCATGCGCCGCAGAAGGCCCAGGACTACACCTTCAGCAGGCTCAGGGACTGAGGCAAGCACCATTCAGCCGGATCTGGCGCCAATAGGGCGCATCACCGAGTGGCTGAACACCCCTGGACCCGTTGACCTGGAGGCGCAGCGCGGCTCTGTTGTGGTCGCTTGCGCCTTCCAGATGCTGTGTCCCGGGTGTGTCTCCCGCGCCTCTCTGCCGGGTAACCGTCCTGGCCGCCCGGGTCTGCAGCCCCGGTAACCCTGCCTCAGCAATACGACATCGTGCAAATAATGAAAAGCGCTTGACTCATAAATGAGAACCGTTATTGTTTGCGTTTTGCGATTTTTGATACGGGCCGGTACCGGGCCGTTAACCGACCCTTTCGAGGCTTGAACATGAAGAAAACCATCATCGCGCTGCTGGGCCTGGCCGTTTTGCAACCCGTTTATGCCGCAGACACCGTAACCTTGTATTCGGCACGCAAGGAACACCTGATCAAACCCCTTTTTGATGCCTATACAGAAAAGACCGGTGTACAGATACGCTACATCACTGACAAGGCCGGCCCTCTGCTGGCTCGCCTGAAGGCCGAAGGCGCCAACACCCCAGCCGACATACTGATGACCGTCGATGCCGGCAATCTGTGGCAGGCAGCCGAGTCGGGTGTACTCGGCCCGATTGGGTCTGGCGTCCTGAACGAGAATGTACCTGCCCACCTGCGCGATCCTGATAACCGGTGGTTCGGCCTGTCGATCCGCGCACGCACCATTGTTTACAGCACCGATCGCGTCAAGCCCGAAGACCTGACCACCTATGAAGACCTGGCCGACCCCAAATGGAAGGGCCGCCTGTGTCTACGCACCTCAAAGAAGGTATATAACCAGTCATTGGTCGCCATGATGATCGCCCACCACGGCCAGGAAAAAACCCGCCAGATCATCGAAGGCTGGGTAGCCAACCTGGCCACGCAGCCCTTCTCCAACGATACCAAAACCATGCAGGCCATTGCCGCGGGCCAGTGTGATGTCGGTATCGTCAATACCTACTACTTTGGCCGCCTGCAGAAGCAGGATCCTGATATAAAGCTGGCCCTGTTCTGGCCAAACCAGGACAGCACAGGTGTACACGTAAACATTTCCGGTGCCGGCGTCACCAGGAACGCCAGGAACCGTGATGCCGCCATCAAGCTGCTTGAGTGGCTGTCTTCTGATCAGGCACAGCAGAAGTTCGCTGCTCTGAACATGGAGTATCCTGTGAATCCTGCTGTTGCCCCGGATGCGGTGGTTTCTGCATGGGGTGATTTCAAGGCGGACGATCTCAATGTCGCGATCGCCGGCAAGCTACAGACCCAGGCTGTCAAGCTGATGGACCGTGCCGGATATCGATAATCAGGCATAATGTAGTGCATGCATGACATCATACCGGAAGCGCCTGCCCTGAATCCGGACAAGAGGGCGGGCCTGTTTTCCGGACAGCTCAATAAGTGGCATTACGCAAGCGGGGCCCTGGCCCTGCTTGTTGCCGTTCCACTGCTGGTTGTATTTTCGGGCTGGCTGCAACCCAGCACCGAGGTCTGGTCGCACCTGGCCGAAACCCTCCTCAGCCAGCTCTTCATCAACACCACCAAGCTGCTTATCGGTGTGGGCCTCGGCGTCACACTCCTGGGTGTTTCACTCGCCTGGCTTACAACCCGCTGTGACTTTCCCGGCCGCCGTCTGTTCGACTGGATGCTTATGCTGCCACTGGCTATTCCTGCCTATGTCATGGCCTTCGTGGCTATTGGCTTGCTCGATTTTTCTGGTCCGGTGCAAACAGCCCTGCGCGACTGGCTGGGAGCCGGTAACTTCTGGTTCCCCCAGATCCGTTCCACCGGTGGCGTCATATTTGTCCTTGTGCTGGTACTTTATCCCTATGTATACATGCTGGCCAGGACGGCCTTTCTAACCCAGGGACGATCCACCCTGGAGGCCGCACAAACCCTGGGATACGGCCCACTCGGCGTGTTCTGGCACGTCGCCTTGCCCATGGCACGGCCTGCCATAGTCGCGGGAACGTCACTGGCCCTGATGGAGACGCTGGCCGACTTCGGTACGGTAGCGACCTTTAATTACGACACATTCACCACGGCCATCTACAAGGCCTGGTTCGGTTTCTTCAGCCTGCAGGCTGCGTCGCAACTGGCCTCGCTGCTTCTGCTCTTTGTCTTCCTGAGTCTGATGACCGAGCGATTCACCCGCAAGCGTTCCTATTACCATGACACCATGCGCAGTGGGCAACCGCCGCGCTTCAGATTCCGGTACTGGCGCGGGTGGGGTATCACTGCCCTGCTCGGCCTGTTCTTTTCACTGGCCTTCCTGCTGCCTTTTGTTCAGTTATGCCTGTGGGCGTTCGAGGCGGTTAGCAAAGAACTCGATGCACGCTATCTGGGTTTGCTCTTCCATACCCTGGTGCTCGGCTTGCTTGCTGCACTGGTTACCACAGCGGGTGCTCTGGTGATTGGATTTGCTCGCCGCTATCAACGTGACCGCCTCACTTCCATCACCGCAACCACTGCCACCCTGGGTTATGCCCTGCCCGGTTCTGTTCTGGCGGTCGGTATGATGATCGCGGTAACCCAGGTCGACAGTTTCATTCATGCCCTGCTGGCAAGCCTGGGCAACCCCACTACAGGCCAGATCCTGAGTGGCAGCGTCTTTGCACTGGTACTTGCCTACGTCATACGATTCATGGCCGTGGCCCATGGCCCGGTAGAGACGGGGCTCTCACGCATCAAGCATAGCCTTCCTGAGGCTGCGCGCACGCTGGGGGCGACGCCGCGTCGTGTGCTGACCAAAATCTATCTACCCCTGCTCAGGCCTGGACTGCTCACCGCCATGTTGCTGGTACTGGTGGACACCATGAAAGAGATGCCCGCCACCCTGCTGATGCGCCCATTTGGCTGGGACACACTGGCAGTTCGAATCTATGAAATGACCTCGGAAGGCGAATGGGAACGTGCTGCCTTGCCAGCAATCACTCTGGTAGCGGCAGGTCTGCTACCTGTGATTCTTCTGGTGAGAAAAACGCTTCAGGATCACTGATCATTTATGGACCTGTTGCTCGAAGTTAATGACCTGCACTGCGGCTACAATAATCATGTCGTGGTCGAAGGAATGAATCTTCATATAGCGCCTGGCAACCTGGTCAGCCTGCTGGGTCCCAGCGGCTGCGGGAAGACTACAGTGTTGCGCGCTATAGCAGGTTTCGAGCCTGTGACCTCGGGCGAGATACGCCTTAACGGCAGGATAGTTTCTTCACCTGGCGTACGTGTGCCGCCCGAGAAACGCAACCTTGGCATGGTATTCCAGGATTACGCACTGTTCCCCCATCTTACCGTCAGTGAAAACATGGCCTTTGGCCTCAGACATCACACAGCAGGAAGTAAACAGCGGATTGTAGACAGCCTGCTCGAACTCATCGGTATGGAAGGGTATGGCAAGCGCTATCCGGCCGAGTTATCCGGCGGTCAGCAGCAACGTATAGCGGTGGCACGCGCCCTGGCACCCGAACCCGCCCTGTTGCTTCTCGATGAGCCCTTTTCCAACCTGGATGTCGAACTGCGTGAACGCCTCGCTGTGGATGTGCGTGACATGCTGCGCTCGCGGAATGCCACCGCGATCTTTGTCACTCATGATCAGCACGAAGCCTTCGTCATGGGAGATAAAATTGGCGTGATGAATGATCGACGCATGCTGCAATGGGACACCGCTTTTAATCTCTACCATGAACCGGCAGACCGCTTTATCGCAGACTTTATTGGCAAGGGCAGCTTCATGCGTGGTGAACTGGTCTCTGCCGAAACCGTAAATACCGCGCTGGGCCGCATCTCGGGCAACCGCGCTTACCCATGGCCCGACGGTACTCCAGTCGATATCCTGCTACGCCCCGATGATGTGCTGATCGTCGAAGAGAGCCCGAGGCGCGGCAGAGTTACCGACCGTGCTTTCCTGGGGGCGGACACCCTGTACACCCTCAGACTTGAAGATGGTGTAGAGCTGTTGTCGCTGATGCCCAGTCGCTATGACTATGCTATTGGCTGCGAGGTAGGCATTGAACTGGACATCGATCATTTCATCCTGTTCCCACTGGAACCGATCGTCGAAACAGCTGAGGCTGACCCGACATCGTGGGGATGATTTGCTGTAACATGATCGCGCCCTGCGAATCCGCGCCATGGAGGAGCGCAAAAGCAAACTCGATGCTTTACGGAGTCATTTGGCCCAAGGCGTCAAACAGGCCGAATCCGGTGAGTTTATTGATGACTTCACAATGGACTCGCTGATCAACGATCTGGACAACGAAGCCTGATGCCTGGATTCAGAGTTACCCCGAGAGCACTGGAGGACTTGAAAAACATCGGTCGATATACCGAACAACAATGGGGTCATGGTGCCGCGCACACGGCATTGAAAAATATCAATGACGCGTAGAACCTGCGCGGCGAGCATGCTACGGTACCCTGACGGCCCGGCCGCGTGCGGGCGGTGTGCCTGACCGGCGGGTGGACAGGGTGCGGGTTCCGATACCAGCAACGCGAGCACATTGACATTCATGAGGTGATTCATCATGCCGTATGAGAAACTTTCGGAGCTTCCAGACAACGTTAGATCCAGCCTGCCCAGGCACGCACAGGAAATCTATCGGGCGGCATTCAACAATGCCTGGGACCAGTACAAAGATGAAAAAAACCGGCGCGGCGACAGCTCCCGCGAGGAGGTCGCGCACAAGGTGGCATGGTCGGCGGTCAAGCAGGAATACGAGAAGTCCGACGGCGGCTGGCGGCGCAAGGAATGATATCCGGGGTCACCAGGGCGAATCCGGTCAAGGGCTCGACGCGCGTCAGTCGTTCCCGGCCCCCGTACCATAATGCTTGTACAGTGCCACCTGGTATTCACGGTCGATGACTTTCGATGGATCATAGGGCGGGGCCGTTTCTATGGTTTCGCGGCTCAGGTCGACCGAAACCTGCTGCACGTCCCACTCCACCTGTTCGACCCAGGACGTTTCGAGCAGAATGTGTTTTCCCGGCAGCCATTTACGGGTATCGACCTCCAGATAACGAATCGTCCAGTCCGGCTCTTCCAGGATGAAATCCGCGACCTGCCCGATCTCGCCGTCGCGAGCGCGGATGCCGTAGTTCCTGACCGCGTCGCTGCTGCGTAGATTGGGATGTTCGGGCTCTTCCGGCCGACCCGCCGCGGGTTCCGGCAGGTGCGGTTCGGCCACCTGCATGAGATCGCCGGTCCAGTAAGGCTTCCAGCCGTAGTAACGAAAGTAGGCCTGCTCGTAATGTTTGGATACCGGTTTATCGGTGTTCACGGGCGGGCTGTGCTCGATCTGCTCGCGTGACAGATCGATCGCGATGGTTTTTGTTTCGTTGTCAACGTCTTTGATCACGGACGGGACGATCAGAACCCGGCGTCCGAGCAACCAGCCACCGGTCCGAACGACGAAATAGCGCACGATCCATTGCCGGTCGTCAAAGTAAATTTGCTCCAGTTCGCCGATCTCTCCGTCTGTAGCGCTCAGGGCGTATGCGGTCAGGTCGATTAGTCGATGTGGTTCTCGCATTGTGCGTCTCCCGCTGGAATGTGTGGCAAGCCATTCTCACGCCTTAGCATCAATGGCTTAATTTTCGGGGTAAGTGATAGTACCATGGAGAATACCATGTCCAGGATTGTCGCTAATCACCTTGGAAATTGCCGAGAGATTGTCGTCAGGCTGCACAGCAGCCAGCCCGGTGAACTACCTTACTTTAGGCATCTGCTCAGACAGTGGAGGATTAGCGTATGGGCTGTTCGCGCTGCAATCCGGGAACGTGTCGCGCATCCCCATCGGGTGTGTGAATCGAATACCTGCAGGTCCGAACACTGATGACGAAAAAGCATACACTCATTCAGCTTTACCCTACGCCGGCGCTGGAACTGCCCCTGGAAGGGCTCTACCTGCATCACGCCCCCAATCCCTACGACATGAAAGCCGGTGCGGTGGTTTATACCAACTTCATCAGCAGTCTAGACGGCAGAATTGCCATCGAGCACCCTGTTAATGGCAGTACCAACGTTCCGACCTCAATTTCGAATCCGCGTGATTGGCGCCTTTTCCAGGAGCTGGCGGCGCAGGCAGATGTTCTTGTCGCCAGTGCGCGGTATATCCGCGAGCTCGCAAAAAGCCAGGCGCAGGACGATTTGCCATTGAGCCACGACCCCGAGTTTGCCGACCTGCACACCTGGCGCCGTGAACGCGGGATGACTGAACAGCCTTCGGTCGTAATTCTCAGCGCAAGCCTGAACCTGCCTTTTGACCAACTTGCCAGGATCAAGGACCGCCCTGTCTATGTGGCTACAGGTGATGAGGCCGAACCTTCAGCGGTTGCATCGTTAGAAAACAGCGGGATCGAAGTACTGCGGACCGGGACTGGTGACAGGGTCGAGGGCGGTCGGTTGATCGATGCACTGCGGGAAGCCGGGTTTCGCAGCATCTATTCCATTGCCGGCCCCGGAGTGCTCGAAACACTGCTCAGTGCCGATGTGCTCGACCGGCTGTACCTGACGCATATGCACCGGCTGATCGGAGGTGCCTCTTACGACACCCTGCTCGAAGGTGAGGTTCTCGATCCGCCTTCGGACCTGTGCTTGCGGGCACTCTATTACGACCAAAAAGATGAACGCTGCTGCGGACAGCTGTTTGGTGTTTATGACTTGAACGTACGAGAAGGTGCCGAACCGTAGTCCAGCATATCAACCGGCCTTTGTACCATCGATACTTCTTCGGGCGCCGCAGCTTGGCTGTTCATATTGGTGGACAGGCTGCTGGCTGGTGATCATTGATTGTAATCGACGCAAATTACGTATAGGGTCGGGACATGGCCCCCGATAAACCCGGAACCGTTGTGCAGGTGGGTGTCAATTGCTGGCGCCAACCGCTTGCACAGCGGGTCGCAGTAGCCATCGATGGCGAATCCTATTTCCGTTCTGTCCGAGAAGCAATCCTGCGCGCCAGGAATAGCGTATTTATTCTGGGCTGGGACATACACAGCAAGCTGAAACTCTTACGCGATCATGAGGACGATGGCCATCCGGTTGAGCTGGGTGCACTGCTCGACTACGTCGCTAAAGAACATGCGGTGGATGTCTACGTACTGAGCTGGGACTTCGCAGTGATATACATGCTTGAACGCGAGAGCCTCCCATTGTACGCGCTGAACTGGAGAACACACTCGCGCGTGCATTTTCACATGGATAAACATCATCCGGTGGGTGCATCGCAGCACCAGAAGGTCGTCGTTGTGGACGACAGCATTGCCTTCTGTGGTGGCCTGGATCTCAGCAAGTGGCGCTGGGATACCTCGGAACACCGTGTCGATGACGAACGCCGCATTGACCCGGATGGAAGCCCCTACCCTCCGTTCCATGACGTCCAGATGCTGGTCGATGGCGATACCGCTGCCGCACTGGGTGAGCTCGCTCGCGAGCGCTGGCAACGCGCAACCGGAGAGGATATCGATACGGTATCAAACGATCATAATAATGATCCGTGGCCACCGTCTTTGCAGCCGATCATACGCGATGTTCCAGTAGCCATTGCGCGCACCGTCGCGGAATATCAGGACGAACAGGGCGTAGATGAGGTTGAAAGACTTTACCTGGACAGTATTGCAGCCGCCGAGCGCTTTATCTATATCGAGAACCAGTACCTGACCGCACACTGTATCGGGCAGGCCCTGACGCGGCGACTGAAAGAAAGAGACGGGCCCGAAGTGGTGATCGTGATGCCTGAAAAAACCGGCGGCTGGCTCGAGCAGCACACGATGGATGTGCTGCGGTCACGCCTGGTAAGGCAACTGAAGGAGGCGGACAGGCATGAACGCCTGCGCCTCTATTACCCGCAGCTATCACCTGACACGGACATCTCACTGATGGTTCACGCCAAGGTGATGGTGGTCGACGACCGTCTGTTCAGGGTGGCATCATCCAACCTGAGCAACCGCTCCATGGGTTTCGACTGTGAATGTGAACTCTCGATTGAAGCCAGGTCCGAAAGCGAAACACAGCAGGCTATCAAACATATTCGTGAACAGTTGCTGGCCGAGCACCTCGGCGTCGAGCCTGAAGCAGTGGACCGGGCAATGCAGCAGCAACAGTCACTGATCAAGGCCATCGAAAGCCTGCGCGGTGGCGAACGCACGCTGCAGCCACTCGATACCGCGGTCGACCCCGATGTCGATCAACTCGTGCCGGAATCGGCGCTTATAGACCCCGAACAACCGATCGATTCCGAGCGCATCGTCAACCATTTCGTACCCGATGAATACAAGCCGCACACGGCAAGGGGCATCATTCTGGGGACAACGACCCTGGCGCTATTGCTGGGTCTTGCGGCTGCGTGGCGCTGGACACCCTTGGGAGAGTGGCTGGACCTCAACAGCCTGATCCAGCAGGCAGAGGCCTTGAAAACACAGCCGGCCGCCGCGCTGGGGGTGATACCGGCAATTGCCGTTGCCGGCGCACTGGCGGTACCGCTGACCTTGCTGGTGGTTACCGCCGTACTGGTTTTCGGGCCGGTCAACGGTTTTTTCTACGCCCTGGCGGGCGCCGAACTGAGTGCGCTGCTGAGCTACCTCGCAGGCCGGGGCATCGGCCGCGACCTGGTACGCCGCTTCGCAGGCCGACGCCTGAACAGTGTCAGTAAAAAACTGTCGAAGCGCGGCCTCCTGACCATCGTCACGCTGCGTATTGTACCGGTAGCACCCTTTGCGGTGATCAATCTGGTTGCCGGAGCTTCGCACATCAGTTTCAGGGATTTCGCACTCGGAACGCTGGTAGGACTGTTGCCCGGCATCGTTGCGATCGCCCTGTTCGCTGACGGGTTTGTAAAATCCATTCGTGAACCCGATACCGGACATCTTGTCTGGTTGATAGCACTGGTACTGATCATCGTTGCAGCTACGTTCGGCCTGCGCAAGTGGCTGCGTGGACGTGCCTCATCGGCTGGCAACCGTTCAGATCCCTGAGGCAGGCAGGTGATGATCAAGCTCGCTACCTGGAACCTGCATCGCTGCGTAGGCCGCGATGGACGAATGTCCTGGCAACGCTGTGCGACGGTATTGCGGGAAATCGACGCCGATATTATGGCGCTGCAGGAAATGGATTCCCGCCCGGGGCACAGCGAGGATATGCTTGCCTACCTGGCGAAAAAAACCGGCTACACCGCGATCGCGGGCACGACACTGATACGGGAAGGCACGCACTACGGTAATGCCCTGTTAACACGCCTGCCCGTCAGCACGGTACGCCGCCACGATTTAAGCCTGCCGGAACGTGAGCCACGCGGCGCGCTCGATGTTGAAATCAAATTGGGTCAATGCAGCCTGCAGCTTATCGCCACACACCTGGGTCTGCGCCCGGCCGAACGTCGTTACCAGGTAAACCGGTTGCTGCAGTATCTTGACACCGACAAACATCACCTGGTGGTATTGGCCGGTGACTTGAATGAATGGTTTTTGTGGGGGCGTCCATTGCGCCTGCTGCACAGAATTTTTCCTGATACACCCCACAGGCGCACCTGGCCGACGTACCCGGCCGTG
>Ga0180437_10009405_pt1 | contig 12113 bp, 8 predicted proteins | sample SS_ome_4_FD_132410 | JGI IMG/M metagenome (GOLD analysis project Ga0180437, IMG submission 132410) | Hypersaline lake sediment archaeal communities from the Salton Sea, California, USA - SS_3_D_1 metaG | ecosystem: Environmental > Aquatic > Non-marine Saline and Alkaline > Hypersaline > Sediment... | reverse complement strand
TCAGCCATCGACTTATCAAGGTTGTTCTTCCAGATCGACGGCCGAACTGTACTCTCCGGCCGAAGAACGGATTCGGGAAAAACGTCAGGACATGAGAAGAATTTCGCAAAAACGTTCGAGCCGTCCTGAGAGTATGATCCGTCGCGCCAGTCAACAATGGTCTTTCGACCGGTTATTTCCCCATAGACAATTCCTGTAGCAACGCACAACATGCGATTACCCATTCCGCCCTTGGCCTTGATGACAAGGTATTTTCCGTTGTCTCTATGTTGATCGGTCATTATTCTACTTGTATATGCAAAAGACCATTTTCATAATCACACCTGCAATCAATCAACCTCTTCGGGCCCGGAAGAATCATGATCGGCAAGTGCCACAACATTAATGGTTTGAGTGCCAGTTAGCTTACCAACCATCTGCTCAATGTGGTCGAACGGTTTCAGGCTCCCGGGCTGAAAGAAACTATACCCAAGACGCGAAAAACTGCGAAGTAGATCGTCAGACGACTCACCTTTCTGTTTGAGCCCGCCCGGGCCCAACTCGAAAAATATTTTTGGACGAAATCTCTCCAATGTCCGGCGAGCCCCCCGGATTATTGCGGCTTCCATACCGTCTGTATCTATCTTGAGAAAATCCAGTTTTTCAATACCAGAGTCAGTTACATAATCATCAAGTGTCCAGATATCTATGACTTGTTCGATAGCCGTATCGCGCTGATCTAACCGATAACCGCAAGGCAACATCAACTTAACGCCCTTCTGCGCAATGTCCCCTACAGCTACACAATGAGACTCAACCTGGTGCATGTCGTTGAGCCTGACGTTCTGCTTAAGCCTGTCAAATGCCCATGCTGACGGCTCGAACGCAACCACTTTTCCGGACTCGCCAACGGCCAACGCAAGGTTCATCGTGATATAGCCGATGTTCGCTCCCACGTCGAGAGCAACATCGCCGGGGCGAACAAGCTTCTCGATCGTAAGGACTGTCTCAGGTTCATAAGCCCCAAAGTAGTAAATCTTACTGTCAATGAACTGGCAAAGGTCGATATTGATCTTGAAACGCCCCAAATCATGCTCCCGAAGTCCTCCTTTTTTTAGCCAGTTATTGAACAGACCGAGCATCTTACAGCCAGGCCGACTCAGGTGGGGATATAAAGGTGTGGCCCTGTATACATTGATCATGTACCCCAGAAGTCGTGTTTTAGTATTAGTTTTCGCATATGTATCCATTCTATATTCCTCGAAAATAGTATGTTAATACTGGCTATCAGAAATGTTAACATCTACTGTTGCATACAAGCTGCGAGTTAACTCGGATTCCTCCTTCTTCGAACGCGGACTATCCTTTTCTTGCCCAATATGTCTGACATTGTCACAGCAAATCCCATAATCATATAGAATCCCACAATCGGCTGGCCAAAAAGCGACGTTGAAAACATTCCTCCCAGCAGGCCAAAGAGCGCTGACAGAACACACCAGGCAATCCACGTCTCCTCTTGCGAGAGGTTCATTCTGAAAGCACCGATAAGTCTTTTTAAGACGGCTACAAGAAGCACAATGAACGGAATTAAACCAATCAGTCCGAATCGCACGAGTACCAACACGTAATGGTTCACAATATCAGTAAAGTCGCGATAATCGATCTTCGGCCCCCAGCCTGGGTCAACCTGACCATAGCCGACAAGCCAATGCCCGCTCATTCCACCTTCAAAGAACGCCATCTCGAACAGCCGGCCGCGGTACCAGGCCGTACCGGGATTGAATGTAAATCGTCCTAAGACATCATAGAAATGTCTGTTGCTGGCCACCTCCACAGTCAGGCACATCGCGACCGCGACTGCAATCGCCAGCCTCCATGACTTTCTAAATTTGTAAAATAGCATGAAACTAAGCGATAGCATTAAGGCAAGCACCGGTCCGCTCGACATGGACGTGAATACCCCAACACCCATCACCGCTGCTCCTAAATAGCAAAGCTCCCGGTGTTGTTTCGGCTGACGCAGAAGTCCCATGCATACCGGACCAAACATCGCGAAGAAAAGGCCATACATGATTGGGTGAGGGAATATAACATTTGCACGAAACAAACCGCTTCGATGCAATTGAGTGAAACTCATGTCGGACGCCCATGCATAATATTGCCACACAAATCCAAATGGATTGTGACCCGTTAAACACTGCCACAGACCGACCGTCACAAGGGGAACGCTTATAACCATAATTGCCTTAAGCAAAACTGTGTACTGCTGCTTGCTTCTGAGTATCAAGCGTACGGCGAAATAGGGCAGAATCATGTCGAAAGCGGCTCCCGCACGATTCTCGAACAACTGAGCCGGAGAGTCCGCCGTAAAGATGTTGGCTGTAACCTGTAGTATGAAGTAAATAATGATGAGTATATCTACGGTTTCGAAGTTGAACTTTTTGATCGCATCCTGGTGTATAAACAACTTCACAAAGAGAGCCAGCATGACTATTCTGTTAACGGTCAGATCAATCGTCCCTATTGGAACCGACAGAAATGACGGATACCATGCAAGCACGGCGACATACACAATCAGTCCACGAAGCGGTGACACACACAACACTATCGTAGCGGCTGTTACTCCAACTATAAGAGTTGCCAGTTCTACCATGATGCTATACCCTATTGACACCCTTTATAAACAAAGTGCATTCGAGATTTCCTAATAAGCTGAGCCTTACTTAGAATAAGAGTCTTGCAAAATTGAAGTTAGAACTTACAAGAGTAGAAAACTAATTTCAGGAATCCGTGTCATCAGGTGTACGGATTGCTGTTTCAAAAGCAGGACCATGCCGCAACCAAAATGCATAATCCTGAAATCGAAGGTTCACTATCCTTCCCACCCAGACAATCTGCAAACAGATCGCAACAACATTTGATAATAGAAGAACACCTGCAGCACCGGTGACGCCAAATAGAGTGATTCCCGGATACATCAGGCAAATAACGCAAGCCGCAAGAAATATGGCGTAACGTCTGTGCAGATGAGGCTTGCCTACAGCCAGGCATACGGTGACCAGAATCTGTGCCTGGGTTCTGATAAACATGGTAACGCAAAGCAGAGCGAACGGGACTGCAACGACAGCATATTTTGGCGTGTAAATCAGTGAAATTATCGGTTTGGATCCGACGGCCACAATCACAACCAAAGGAACGCTGAAGATAAGGGAAGTCCTTATTACCTTGAGGACACGACGGCGTAAAACCTCATTGCTATCTTGCCCTTCGGCAAAAACAGGGAGTAAAACACGACCAAAAATCTGACTGAACGCCCACGCCGGCTGCTCGGCCAGTCTAAGAACCATCACGTACATACCGAGCAAACCAAGTTGTTCTGCCGGCAGAAGTTTCCCTAACATAAACACATCGCCCTGCATGGCCACCACTGTAAGAAAGGGCAGACCGAACATTCCACGGGCAAACCTCATCAATTCCGCAAGATACGGTTTGTTAATTCTGAGTGTTGGCTTGAATGGCACTAAGATATGTGACAAGAGGCACATTATTGCAGTTTCAGCCACATAGCCGATAATCAATACCCATATGTTCTTCATCATGAAGGCGAGCACTACAGTGGTGACTGTACCAACGACACTACTGCCCTGGAGAATTAACATTAGTAAGCCAAATCTATATTCCTTCTCAAGCGCATAGGCGCGCGGGCTGACAAGGCCTCTAAGCAACGTACCAACAAAAGCAACTCTCAATAGTACGGTTATTTCAGGGTTACCATAGAATGATCCTATCATAGGAGCCACCAGAAGCCCGATTATGAAAAGACTCAATCCCCGAACTGCTTGAAACCACCAGGCAATATTAAGATATTCAGGATCTGCGCCGTCCTTATTCTGGATTACCGATTGTTGCACACCAACCTCGCTGAAGGACTCAAACGCTATGGTCGCCGCCATAACGATGCCCATCACCCCAAATAGCTTCTCATCCAACAATCGAACCAGTATAATGTTACGTGCAAAGCGTAGAGCCCGGCCCACAACCGTCCCGGTCATCAGCGCCACCACGGAATTTATACTTTTCGCTCTTAAGCTCATGCTTTTCTTTTCAGGGCGACTTTCCACAATTTCGCCTTTTATATCCGGTGAGGCGGCACTGTGCTGATCAACAGCTACTTTATCGCTTGTGTCATTGTCTCTGGTCATCATCTCTCGACGGGATTACGGAAAGATCACATCCGCAGCGTTAATTCGTACTGAAAGACGGGAGGTATCCTTCGTCATCAAGCGCACTCCGTGCCCGTCGGGCGCATCAAAAAGTCACTACATGGCCCTGCTCATACGGCACTTAGGAGAACACACTTGCCGAAGCTGGTTCTCCGCGGCATCGTTTCAATCTGCTCCTTATCGCCCACCAAAGGATCCAACATACTCGACTGCCTTGATCCGACCGGTTTCATCCGGGAGAAGACCAAGAATCAGATCCGCCATGTCTCCGGCGGCTGACCTCGTAGAGTTTTCCAGCAACGAACTTATCTGTACCTGCGCTACGTATCGGGCCGGACCACCCCCGATGTTTGGTATCCGCCATTCTATGCCGCTAAAGACTTTATGGTCAGACGCAAACACGCCATTGACAATGTAAAAATTCAGAACGACAGTTGCTTCATAGTTCGGAGAAGGCTTGTGAAAACGGTGTATCAGGCACGACAACTCCCTGCCCGAGCGTGTCGTAAGCTGGCTCGGTTCGGTACCGTCGTGGATCCAGCCACCAGCTACGTAACAAACTCTCGGCCTATGGCCCAGCATAGTTCGTGGCTGCGCCGTGTAGGCGATATAAACATTAACCCACTCTTTGTTTGACTTGTTCTTATATAAACGGTTCACAAAGGCGTCATTTCCTGCAACTTCCTGAATATTCAAAGGGATAGGCACATCTTCACCGATCCATTGCCCGATCCGCCTGGGATAAGCATCAAGGGATATCGGCAGCGAAACACCGCTCTGCATGCGTTTCAGACGAGAGCTCAGAACGCGGTACGCTGCGCCTGCTGAAACCAAAAGCAGGATGGCCAACAACCAGACGAGCAACACGTGGATTTTGCCCGCCTCCCTTCTCGCCAAAAAGAGCAATCCGACCACCCTATGCTTATATCCAATCGGATACATACAAGGATATAACTCCAAAGCAGTAGTTTAAATCACCATATACTCCTCAACCGCAACAACTTGCCTAATCTTTGCGGTCAACACGAAGGCACCTCCCGCCCGAGGACACCCAAACCTACCAGTTGTTTAACTTATACTCCTTATCGGCTCTTTGTCAAGCGTCATTTGTGCAAAAATAATAATGACATTGAACAAAACACAAGCCCGGGGCGACTCGATCGCTGTGATCTTTATGATTCCGCATCAGGTGTTAAACGCCAAAACTCCAACCTATAAGCACTTACAGCAATATAGACAGATATCAGAAAGGCTGTTCGCTCAACCCGTGTATTTGTCATTGGTATTTGTCCAAAACATCCTAATCATCGGGATCACAAAGACCCACAAACAAGTTCCTATAATAGTCACAGAACTCGACCGCTCGAAAAAGCGATTTTCTTTCTTCACGCCCTGAGTATGGAGACGACTCACACTCGATTAGTCACAATTCAGATGTGAAATTCAGTATGGCAACATCCCTTGAGACCATGTCCAAAAAAAGAACTGCCGTCAGGGGAATCGTTGAACAATCCCTGACGGCAGCGTAAATTCTCACAAATTCTTACAACTTCAATTATCAGTCCACACTGTCGGTGAAAATGTCGGCCAATCTAGCCGCAACATAAGCGGCAAGACCTACACTTTCCTTCTCAGCCAGCTGATCAACATACTTGTCCGTAACAAATACCACGGCATCCTCCTGTGAGAAGCCCATTTCCGTGACCAGGAACGTGACATAGTTTTCGAGCGAGTTAACATACTCTCCGGCCAGAGCATAAACGCTGTCGGATTCTGCACTAACCGATATCGCCTCGGCGATCGACGCCATTTGCTCCTCAGTCGGCGGCGCCGTGCTCGAAGCGAACTCGTCTATCACCTGTGACAGGGCAGATGTGTGTATCCCCTTGGAGTCCTGCAGAATCCTGGCCGCCTTCTTGAATCTTGAGTAAGAATTGACCGGTGCTATGTCTCTTGCCGAAGCGAGTGTGTTTGCGAACCAGACATCCACCACTCTCTCACTAACTCCGATTTCCTCGGCCACCCACTTGACCAGGGCCGGCGTGCCGGATATTTCGGGTTCTATTATCACATTTACACCCGGTGCCGGTGGCGGGGCCTTGGACAGTTGTTTACTAACAGTGATTGTAACCATTGCCTGGCCGGGTGTGGTACCGGCCTGCGGATCGCCTGCCGAATACGTGAAACTGTCCTCTCCGATGAAACCCGTTTTTGGTGTGTAGCTGAAGCTGCCATCTGCATTCAACTGGAACGCGCTGGCGTTGGCCGGTCCATTGATCAGACTGCTCGTAAGCGGGTCACCGTCTGCATCGGTATCGTTAGTCAGTACGTTGCCGGTAACCGGAGTGCCGATTGTGGTTCTCGCCACATCGTCGGCCAAAGCAGGCAAAGTGTTGGTCATGTTAATAGTGACTGTTGCCTGAGCCGGCGTGGCGCCTGTCTCCGGATCAACAACCGAATAAGTAAAGCTGTCAGGACCGACATAACCTGCGCTAGGTTGGTAACTGTAAGTGCCGTCGGGATTCAGCGTCAACGTACCGTTTGTGACATCAGTGACCAAAGAGGTTGTCAGCGGATCACTATCCGGATCAGAAATGCTACCCTGGAGCGTATTGTTAAGAAGGACACCCATATGGGTAGTCGTAGTTTGGTCTGTCGCCGTGGGCAGGTTGTTGTTCATTGTAATCGTCACAAGCACCGGGGAACTCGTAGTTCCGTCGGCGGTGGCAGTATATGTGAACGTATCGTCTCCCACGTAGCCCGGTTCAGGGGTGTAGCTGTAACTTCCGTCCGGATTCAGAGTGAATGACGATGCATGGCTCGGACCTGTACCCAAAGTTGCTGTCAGCGGATTGCCCAACGGATCATTGTCGTTGTCCAAAACATTTCCCGTAAAAGGACTGCCCATATGAGTTGAGCCAAAATCGGGTAACGCCTGAAGCAGGGCCTGGCTGATTATTATTTCTGCCACATCGCCGCTGATCTCCTCGCGGATGGATGTGTAGCTTTGCACCTCCACCTCGCCGTTATCGCCGTTGGCGCGAGGTGCGTCTACACCGGGAGCGAAAATTACGTTATCCGGTGTATGAACCTCTATAGTGGCATCGGCTGTTCCGGTTGCGGCCGATATAGCCGTAGCGACCAGGTTGCCGTTTATATTCACATTGCCGACACCATCGGCGCCACCGTTTATACTAATGTAAGACCTGGTTACGCCGGTCGATGCTGTTGCATTTGCACCGTGACTTGCGGCCGTAACGGCTCCCACGTTGACGGTACCACCGGCATTGAAATTAACGATAGCCTCGGCGTCTGCGCCGTCCGCTACATTTTGTATCGCAACGTCCCTACCGACGGCTACGTCGCCGCTGACGGTCAGGCTGCCTGATGCATCGGCACTGATTTCGGCATGACCCCAGCCGTTTCTAATAGCCAGATTTTGCGCTGAAATGTTGCCGCCATTAGTGGTACTAAGTGCGATACTGCCGGGATTGGCTGAATCTTGCCCCGTCTCCAGACTGCCAACGTTGATACCGCCAGATCCGGCCGACATCGCAATACCGCCGGTAGTCGTACTTATGCTGTCGGTAGTATCGTCGAAGGAGACCGAACCATTGGCTCCGGAAGCATGAAACTCTATGCCGCCGCGGCCGCCTATTATCGGATCGGCCATGTTTTCCACGGTGACACCGGTGTTTGTACCGGTTCCACGAATAATTAAGTTAGTGCCGTTTGTCGATAAAGTCTCAATATCCTGCTCGTAGACAGTATCCTGAGCACCTGCATTAACACCAGCGGCAACCGTAACGGTTGGCGATTCGATTTCAAGCGTCCCCGGATTGGATGTTGAATCCTGGGGAGAAGCGTCAATCTGGTTTCCAACATCGGCAAGAATGAAATCGTCAGCGATAATTTTTACATGTCCGCCGTCACCTGAAACACCGCCGCCGCGAGCGCTGATGTATTCGTCTTCAGGAAAAGTGATGGCGCCTTCGGTTTCCAAGGTAATTGTGCCACCATTGCCGGTGCCTGCAGCCGCTCCGTCTGCCTTTGTTTCGCTGTGGACGCCCCCGTAGTCAGGACCAAAGGTGATTTCTTCTCGCCCTGCCAGATATATGCTGCCTGCATCACCCGTGCTTGAACTTACGGTGATTGTCTGTTTGTTTATGATGCGCGCCGCCCGGGCCGTCATAGAACCACTGCTGGCGACTATAAAACCGACATTTTGAATAGCCCTCGAAAAAGTATCACCTGCAGCGAGGACAACCGTACCATTGTATGCCGCTAATAGACTTCTATTGTCTATGTCCGGCGTCGTATCTAAAGGATCTGTCAGGACTTCTACAACAACGTTACTGCCGTCCTGAGCAAACCGGACAGTCTCGCCTGCAGCTACGACAATCAGTCCATTTGGAGCCTTGATCGAGCCGTTATTCTTGATTTTCCTACCGACAAGATAGATTTGATTTGCATTGATTGTTGTACCATAGCATTCTATATTTCCCGTTCCTCCGTCGTCGAAGACCATCTCATTGGTCGGACTTGCTATAGCATTATTGAATGCGTCGTTGGTCATACCCAAACCTGAAGCGACCAACTGAGCAACATTGATAGTACCCCCGCCAAAGACAATGCCGGCGGGATTGACAACGAAGACACGTCCGTTGGCAATCATGTCACCGTTAAACTGCGTCGGAACTAGGCCGGAGCTTATCCTGTTGAGCACCGCCGATGTGGCGCTCAGCGATCCGCCCAAAACATCATATTGCTCAAACGTAACCGTCTCGCCTCCGACTGTGTTAAAATTGCTCCAGTCGATGATCGCGCCGTTCTCAGTCACGATGGTCGGGTCGACCCATGGCCCAGGGCCGGCAGGAAGAACGGCACCACCTGTCGGACCGGTCACACCGGTCACATCCCCCGGTCCAAGAGCCTTGGCAACAGGCAGCGATGTGTTCCAAGTCAGGCAACACACCAGCACGTATGCGATGACCTTCCCGCACAGACATTCCCTCAAACCTCTTTTCATACTTTTCATCATCCATCCCCAGTAAAAGCAACAATAATCATCCCACCATGTGGTGTACACAAACTACATAGAAGCTGTTACAAAGCTTCCTATCTAAATTGATCTTTCTATCAAAGGCAAAAATGTGGTATCCGAGGGATACAAACAGCTTTTTTGTTTGGAGCATAAGATTCCCGGAAATCCAACAAACATAATCTTACGCTTCCGCAACTGAATCAAGGTTGCCCCCGCCGCATCCCTGGCTTCTACCTGCAAACCCCTCCAAGTTTCAATAAAGATTATTATATCTGTTATAGCTGCAAATGTCAAGCGCAAATCTCTGAAACAGCCTGTCAAACCGTATACACCGATAAAATTGTGCTCAAAACAAACATAATAGCGGATTTAAGTCTTCTGGGCTCAGATTCCACATTTGGGATAAGCTTATTATTTGTTGATACCTACTTCATTGATAAAGACTATCTTGGGAGAAACCTGCAATGTCAATAGAAGAGTCTATCGTATTCCATCACTTTACAACCATAAGTTCTGATAAGGGCATCACTTTCATTCTCTTTTCTCTTGCAACGGCTAAAGATGAGTCGACAATATCGATCTCCATTCGGTCCCAATCATCATCCTCACGATCAAAATCATGAGCCAGCACGACCGCGCCGCCGGTCTTGGCAGCTAACGTCGCCGACCGTTGGCTGTCTCGAATTTCTGCAGCCCACGTATCACTGGAGTCTAATGTCCAATATACGATTGGAACCCTGTGAAACCACAAATAGAACAAACAAATCAGACTAAGCTTACCCCCGGGCGGCCGATATGGGTACACTCGCCGTTTTTCTCCCAACGCTTTGTCGATTGCTTCCCAACCGCGTTTGATATCCGAGATTGCCCGAAACGGCGATACTTTCCAGCAATGCAGATGATCGTAACCATGCGAACATATCTCATGCCCCCGTTCGGCGATCTGCCTGACTATGGCTTCTCGCCCCACAATGTTTCTGCCCAAGAGAAAGAAGCTCGCCTTCGCATTATTTTTGTCGAGCAGATCCATAATCTCAGGTGTCAATTTGTTGCCGGGCCCGTCGTCCAACGTTAAGACAAGAGCGCGGGCTTTAACAGCTCTTAGTCGAAGCAATATCCGACTGCACCTTCCATAAATCCAAGGCACTCCGATATAAAGAAAAACGGCAATAAATGCTAATATTAGCAAAGCAGCACTTATCATTTGAAGTCACTCCTTTGGCTTTCCGGGATCAGCGCAACTCTACCGGCTTCCTAACCGGTTACTCTGAAACCTTCTCCAAATTTCTGCCTGGATCACTCAGTTAGCCCGCATGTTGTCATAACAAAGCGGGAAAAAGGGGCTTGATATCGTGTCAGGCGTTCCTTCGCAAGAAAAGTCAATTCCTTTCAGTTGTGTATTACACCGAACGTGTGAAAAACCGCTGAATCTGTTAATCACCCACGTCACTGCCGATGTTATTGGACCTTGCCGTGTTGTATCTGTCAAGCTCGAAATTCGCACATTCTTAAATTTTTCTTCACTTTTTACTTACAAAACCTTTTTATTGAAAATTCGTTGATAACATAAGTGCTTGCGAAATAAGTGCTTTTCGCTTATAGTCCACAATCAGCAGAAAAGCAAAATACATGGGGTTTCCGGTGGTCGCACGCAAAATATGCCGAAGACAACAAGAATATATACGGTAAGCCAGATCAACTCCATGGTCAAAATAGCCCTGGAGGAAAAACTGCCTTCGCGTTTGATCGTCAGGGGCGAGATCAGTGACTGGAAGCATCATTCCAGCGGACACTGCTATTTTTCACTAAAGGATGCCGGCGGAGTGCTGCCGTCCGTCATGTGGGCAAGCAAATTCAGAAACGTCAAGTTCTCGCCTGAAGATGGAATGGAAGTCCTTGCTACCGGCTACGTCGATGTTTATACAGTCGGAGGTAAATACCAGTTCTACGCCGACAAAGTCGAACCTGCCGGCGTGGGAGCGCTGCAGTTGGCTTTCGAGCAAATGGTCAAAAAACTGAAGGAAGAAGGGCTTTTCGACGAAGCGCATAAAAAGTCACTGCCGCCCTATCCGATGCAGATCGCAATGTTAACCAGCGAATCGGGCGCCGCCGCACACGATATCGCCGACAGCATCCACAGCCGCTGGCCGTGTGCGAGGTTATTCCTTTACCCCGTGCCGGTACAGGGAGAAGGCTCGGCAGAAAAAATCGCCTCGGCTTTGAGAGATTTGAATCGACGCCGGAAGTCGCTGAATATAGACGTCGCAATAGTCGCCAGAGGAGGCGGCTCACTCGAAGATCTATGGGCCTTCAATGAGGAAGTCGTGGCTCGGGCGATTTTCGACTCGAACATACCTGTTATAAGCGCAGTCGGTCACGAGGTCGATACGACCATCGCAGACCTCGTCGCCGATGCCAGAGCATCAACGCCTACAAAAGCCGGCGTCGTGGCGGTTCGGACGTACAAGATGTATCGGCACAATTAGCTGGTTTCCGGCAAAGGCTAACAACGCAAGCCAGGACGAAGGCAACAGCGGCAAAACAGAATCTTGATATAGTCCTGGCGTGTGCACTGTTCAAAAACCCAGCCTCACTCGTTCAGAATGCCGGGCAGCAATTGGACGAGTTAAGCTCCGAACTGGCCGAGACAATGAGAAGTATGCTGCTGGAAGCTCGCCGGAAGCTATCCGCAGGCTATGAACAGATCGTCAAAATTGAGCCGCACAGGCTCCTGGGCAAAAAGGCCGTAGAATTAAGCAACTGGCACAACCGCATCAACGTGGGTGCTAATCAAGCAATCAACAACTGCCGATTCCAGCTCGCCGCACAGGCAAATCGCCTGACGGCAATGAACCCGAAATCAGTAC
>Ga0180437_10009403_pt1 | contig 12115 bp, 18 predicted proteins | sample SS_ome_4_FD_132410 | JGI IMG/M metagenome (GOLD analysis project Ga0180437, IMG submission 132410) | Hypersaline lake sediment archaeal communities from the Salton Sea, California, USA - SS_3_D_1 metaG | ecosystem: Environmental > Aquatic > Non-marine Saline and Alkaline > Hypersaline >... | reverse complement strand
CCTATCATTCAGGGCTGTAATAACTTCTGCTCCTATTGTATTGTCCCCTACCGCCGCGGCCGGGAAAGGAGCCGCCCGGTAGCGGAAATAGCGTGTGAGGTCAAAGAGTTGGTTCACCGTGGAGTAAAAGAGGTTACCCTGCTGGGACAAAATGTGGATTCATACGGGCACGACCTGCCTGACAAACCAGACCTGGCTGATTTGCTCCATGAGTTAAATGCTACCGAGGGACTGCTCCGGATACGCTTCCTGACCAACTACCCCAAGGACATGAGTCCCAGGCTTATTGAAGCCATAGCCTGCCTGGATAAGGTCTGCGAGCTAATCTGCCTTCCGGTTCAGTCAGGTAATAATGATATTCTAAGGGCAATGAGGCGAGGCTATACCGTAGAGCAATATTGCCAGCTCGTCAGTGAGATACGCGGTAAGATACCGGAGGTGGCTCTCAGCACCGATGTCATTGTCGGTTTCCCCTCAGAAACCAAAACGCAGTTTGAGCAAACCGTCAACCTGCTCACCGAGCTGAGGTTTGATAACGTCCATGTAGCCGCCTATTCACCACGGTCAGGGACTATCGCCGCCAGGAAACTTGAGGACAATATCCCCCCCGCTGAGAAAAGGAGACGGCTCAATAAGATTGAGCAACTCCAGGAGAGCATCGCTACCGAAATAAATGCCCGGCTATCAGGCAGGACGGTTGAGGTTCTGGCAGAGGGGAAGAAAAAGGGTAAGTGGCAAGGTCGAACCCGAAGTGGTAAACTGGTATTCTTCAGTGACACCGGTAACTACCGGGGCCAACTGATGAAAATCAGGATTGAGAAAACAAGTCCCTGGTCACTACAGGGTAAGGTGGAATCCAGTAGTGCCGAATAAAATAAGGAGGACAAAGTGAAAAGGAATAAAATGTTAAATCTGGGCTTAATTGCGGGATTGGTCACCACCCTGCTATTTATCGGCAGTTGTATTCCCACCGGCGAAGAAGGAGGAGGATTCGACTGGTCGATAATTATTATTTTTGCCGTTTTTATCGGCATATTCTATTTCTTCATGATCAGACCACAACGCAAGAGACACCAGGAACACCAGGAGCTGATAAGCGAACTAAAACGGGGAGATTCGGTAATCACTGCTGGTGGAATTTACGGGCAAATTGAAAGTATCAGCGAAGACAGTATAGTCATAAAAGTAGAATCAGGGGCAACAATGAGGGTGGCTAAAAATAGCGTCGCCCTCAAACGAGAGGAATAGAGATTATCAACCAACCGTCTGAAGAACAAGTTGATAACCTTATCGACCTTGCCCTGGCTGAGGATACAAGCCACGGTGATGTGACCAGCGAGGCACTAGTGCCACCTGAGCTCCAGGGGAAGGCGTCCATACTAGTTAAGGCGAGAGGAATTCTGGCTGGTGGTGAGATAGCGGAGAGAGTATTTCTCAGGGTTGACCCCTCACTCAGGGTGGAGGTGCTTATTAGGGATGGGATTAAGGTAAAACCGGGAGACATAGCCGCCACCATCTCCGGTAAAGTAGTCAGTATCCTCAAAGCCGAGCGGACAGCACTTAATTTTCTCCAGAGGCTCAGTGGCATTGCTACCCAGACCGCCCGCTATACAGCCAAAACCCGGGGACTTAAGGTCAGTATTACCGATACTCGCAAAACCACTCCCGGTCTCAGGTTACTGGAAAAGTATGCCGTCAGCACCGGCGGCGGGCAGAACCACCGCCTTCATCTGGGTGATGGCATCCTGATTAAGGACAACCACATTGCAGCACTACGCGCCCTGGGCATGAGCTTAAAGGATATTGTCGCCAAGGCTAAAAAGAATGCGCCGGGCTTAAAGGTTGAGGTAGAGGTCGGCACTGCTGAGGAAGCCGGGGAGGCAGTTGAGGGCGGGGCTGATACCATCATGCTGGATAATATGAACCCCGATGTGATGCGCCGTGTAGTCGGCTTAATCCCGGGTCAGGTCAAGATTGAAGCCTCGGGAGGTGTTACCCTGGCTAATGTCCGAGCTGTCGCCGAAACCGGGGTCAACCTTATCTCGGTGGGAGCTCTAACTCAATCATCAAAAGCCCTGGACATCAGCCTAGAGCTTGAGCCACAAACTCTCAAGCTACTCTAAGCTGACTCGGCTGGAGCCAGCCCATGGGCGGCAAGCAGTGGTATATTAGCCAGAATATGCTTGGTAGCACCGCTAGCAATCAACTTCCCCCGGTCAAGAACAATAGCCCGCTGGCACAAAGCCTGGACTAATTCCAGGTCGTGAGAAGCAACTATCTTGGTCATTGGTAGTCTTTTAAGCAAAGCGATTAAAGACCACTTACTCCCCGGGTCGAGATTTGCCGTTGGCTCATCAATCACCAGGATTTCCGAGTTCATCGCCAGAACGGTGGCTATAGCGATACGTTTCTTCTCGCCAACACTAAGGTGATGAGGGGAGCGCTGCTCATAACCAGTCATTCCCACTTCATCAAGGGCTCTGGTTACTGACTCACGAACCTCAGCCTCAGGATAACCCATATTAATGGGACCAAAGGCAACATCGTCAAAGACGGTAGGTGAAAATAACTGGTCATCCGGGTTTTGAAATACCAAACCCACCTTGCTCCTGAGCCACATCAGGTTTCTATCATCAACCGGTCTGCCGAAGACCTTTACCAACCCGTTACTACGCAGAATGCCATTCAGGTGAAGCAATAGTGTAGATTTACCGGCGCCATTGGGTCCAATCAGTGCCACCGTTTCCCCCTGGTATATCATCAGGCTAATATCGGTTAGAGCCTGCTGACCATCAGGATAAAAAAAGGAAAGGTTATCAACTCTTATTATCTCTTCCACAACACCTCAAGCTCCTTAATACCACAGGTTAACCACGCTGGTCAGAATAAGAACCAAACTAAAGCTTATTCCGAAGTAGGCATCTGCCTGGCTGAAGTTCAACCGGTTTAGCGTTCGACTATGCCCGTCAAAACCACGAGCCAGCATAGCGGCGTAAACCCGCTCCCCCCGCTCATAACTACGAATAAACAAAGTACCCACCATATTGCCCACCGTCCTCAGTTGCCGTAATCGCTTACCTCCAAAATAACGGCTATTCCTTGCCTGCCTCATCCGCATCACCTCGTCAACCAGAACAAAGATGTACCGATACATAAAGGACAGAATCATTACCATCACCCTGGGCATGCCCAGTTGCTCCAAACCCTGTAGAAGATTGGGGAGTTTGGTGGTCGAGGTAAGCCAGATTAAGCTGAGAATGGAAAGCCAGGCCTTAATCAAGACATTCCACAGTACTTGAAGACCAGTATGGGTAACTGACACCTCCCATAGCCATATATTATAGCTACCAGCTACCTCTCCATCCTGAATAAAGGGGATGAAGATAGCAATCATCAACACAAAGGGCATAATTACCAGCGACCGCTTTAAGACAAAAAAGACTGGCAGCTTAGACAAGATGAGCAAGGCAGCAATGAGTAAAAGGTATAAGGCAAATGCCTGCCATCTTGCAGGTGGAGTGATGATCACCGCCAAAATAAAGACCAGCGTGATAATAAACTTGGTGCGGGGGTCAAGCCTATGAATAAAGCTATCCAAGTCGCTATACTGGTCAATAAAGCTGTGTTTCACCTTAGCCGCCTTTTATTATAAGACATTATTTAGCCGATTCCCTTCTCCTGGATTTCAATAGCCAAGCTATGCCATATACCACACCAAATAGAATAAGGGTGCCAATCACTCCTGCCAGTATTGTCGCCACTGCTTCATTCTCTATCCCGGGAAAGACATAGTCAGCAATAATCTGAAACGGTGCCTCCTGCCCCAGACCAAGAAAGCCCTTATCCTCAGCTACCCTCTCCAGCCCATCGGGCGAAGATGAAGCCAGGGGTGATAAGAAGGCCACCAACAAACAGGCAATCAAACCGATTTGCCACCATTTCATTTTTTCTCCTCCTGAGTACTAAATCCTTTGTAGCTGCAACAGGTCAGGTCTAGTTACCACAACAAAACTGAGCACCCCCACCGTAATTAACCCCTCACCGATACCAATCAGAGCATGAAAACCAGCCATAGCCGGTAGAACCACCGCTAAAGGTGATGCCCCCGAGACTGCCAATTCGATGGCACAGGCAATAGAAGCCAAAAGCACCGAAGCCCAGGCAGCAACAAAGCCGCTAACCAGCTTACCCCTCCCACCACCAAGGAATGAGGTAACGCCGCGGTAAATATAGTAACTACTAAAGCTGGCAATGATGCCCATATTAAATATGTTTGCCCCCAGAGCCAGCAGCCCACCATCCTGAAAGATAAGGCACTGGGCAATGAGAACACAGCTCATTATCAGCACCGATGCCCACGGACCAAGCAGGATTGCTGCCAGAGCGGCACCAATAAGGTGTCCCGAGGTACCGCCAGCTATAGGGAAATTGAGCATCTGGGCAGCAAAAATAAAGGCTGCCAGCACCCCCATTAATGGGACATGCTTTTCCCCCAACTTACTATTAGCTACCCTTACTGCATTACCTATACCGCCGGCTGACACTACACATGTAGTTGCCACCGTAGCTACATTGAGAAAACCATCCGGGATATGCATAATACAACTCCTTTATTAGATTTTTCAATTGAATGCATTTGCAATTATATGCAATCATAATTTAAAAAAAATCTATTTACCGCAATTTACACAGCGCCCCAAAATAGCCAGGTGCCTCAGGTCAGCGCTGAACCTATACTCCCGGAGCAAGGTACTCTTGAGAGAAGACAGCAGCGACTCATCAAGGTCAATTATAGCCCCGCATTCCTGACAGACCAGATGGTGATGATGCCCCTTCCCCGCCGGATGATATCTAAGTCGGCCTCCCCCGAAGTCGGTCTCAGTTACCAGCCCCAGGTGTTTGAGTAATTCCAGGGTGCGATAGACGGTTGAGATGTTAACATTGGGGTATTTAGCCGCCACCTGGGCGTAGATTTCCTCGGCACTGATATGGTTGTCGCTACTTTCAATAGCCGATACAATCATCATCCGCTGCGGCGTCAGACGATAGCCCAATTCGCTTAATTCACTAACAATATCCTCAGCCTGACTCACTTAACTCTCACCTAATTAAGCAGATATTATACTGAAATTATAAACTTTTTGCAACCCCTTGTAGTTGCATTGAGTTTCAATAAAATAATCTTAAAAATTTATTCTCTGCTATCCAACAGTACCGTTACCGGACCATCGTTATGAATTTCCACCTGCATATATTGCTGAAAGTGTCCGGTTGCCACCTTAAGCCCGCTGGCACGAGCCTGCTCCACAAACTGCTCAAATAATTCTTCAGCCTGGGCTGGTGGTGCCGCCTCAGTAAAACTGGGACGGCGACCCTTTCTGGTATCAGCCAGGAGGGTAAACTGGCTCACCACCAATAGCTCACCTTTGATATCCAGAGCGGAAAGGTTAAACTTGCTGGCTTCGTCAGAAAAAATACGGAGGTTAACAGCCTTTTGTACTAAATAATGGGCATCCTTTTCTGCATCCCCGCTGGCTACACCGACAAAAATCACCAGACCCCGACCGATACTACCCACTACCTCACCGGCAACACTCACCGTGGCACCGGTGACTCGCTGTAGCAGTGCCTTCACCCCTTCTTTCCCTTCCCTTTTTTCTCGGTAGGCATTTTCTCTACAGCCTCCGCTAAATTCGGCGTTTCAGGTTTACGATTATCGGTAACATAAAAGCCACTTCCCTTAAAGATAACAGGAATGGAGCAAATAACACGACGAGCCTTTCCCTGACATTCAGGACAAACTGCTACCGGCTCCTCATCGAAACCCTGCTTCCTTTCAAAACGAAAGTGACAAAGACTACACTCATACTCATAAATAGGCATCTACTTCACCTCTCCTGGCTCTTGCCCCGATTTTACCCTCTCGAAGCTGAAAGCCACATCCTTGGGCAAGGCAATTCCAGCCTCTACCTCAATTGCTTTGAGAACAGCCACCGGAATGGGGCAGGTAATATCTCTGATACTTCGTAACGCAGCTTTATAAGCGGAATAACCATTCCCCCGCCGCTTCCACAGGCTCAGCCAGTTTATCTCCTTCAGTCCCTCGCCCATTTTATTAACCATTTCACAGTCACTGGTGACAGTAACCGCCGCCCTGTGGCCAGGAAGACCAATAACCTCTATTGTAGCAGTGCGACCACAGATGCCAGCCTCAACAAATAGTTTAGTCATTACCTTTGTTGGAAGCTGCCCCTTCCCCCGACTTTGCCGTCTTGAAGCTAAAAGTCACATCTTTGGGCAAGGCAAGCCCCGCCTCTACCTCAATTGCTTTGAGAATAGCTACCGGAACGGGGCACATAAAATGTCTGGTGGTCCGCGACGCCGCCTTGTAAGCGTCATAACTATCCCCCTGCTGCTTCCACAGGCTTAGCCAGTCCACCTCCTTCAGTTCCTCACCCATTTTACCCACCACTTCACAGTCGCTGGTGACCGTGACTTTGACCTTGTGGTCAGGGAGACCAACAACATCTATTGTAGTAGTGTTACCACAGATGCCAGCGTCAACAACCAGCTTGGTTCCCATCTCCGGTAGAGCCTCCTTTTTTCAACACATATTACCCCATTAGCTTCCAAAAAGGCAAATAAAATCTTTATCCTGCCTAGACTTATTAGTAAAAAGGGAGTAGAATTATAAATAGGTGATATGCGTGCAGTAATTATAACCTATCAAAGTAATGAAAGAAAGCACTGGTATTAATGAGCCAGTGCTTCTTTAGTTAAGGAGGAATAACTATGCAGTCCAGCCTGATTGGGAAAATCGAAAAGGCAAAACGCTATGCCCAAGAAACAGACCGTATTACCTTCCGTGAGCTATTGGTGGAATTCCAGGGAGAGCACGATAATTACACCACTGGCTATAGAGATGGTAAATGGCATTGCTCCTGTCACTTTTTCCCAAGCTGGGGGCTTTGTAGCCATACTATGGCACTAGAGAAAATCCTGGGCAGCATGTTACCTGAAGAAGCTATGACCACCCAGTATAACAGCACTCCCTGAGTTTATTCATCAACTTACTTCGCCCGAGGTTGCCCCTTTAAGTGTCCTTGCCTCTTTGCCACTCAATTGCCTCGGCGATCACAAACAGCGAGCCAGTAACGCAGATGAGGTCTCTGTCCCCGGCTAGAGCCAGAGCCTGAGATAGGGCAGTGGCAACATCCCCCGCTACCAGCGCTTCTACCCCGTGCCGGGCAAACTCGGTTTTAAGCAGTGCCGGTGCCGTCGCCCGGGGATGACGAGAACAGGTGACAATAACTTTATTAAAAAGGGAAAACAACTCTGAGATTACACCAGCTATATCCTTATCCGAGGATGTCCCGATAACCAGGATAGCGTGGTCATAGTCAAAGTACCGCTCCAGAGATTGCCTCAGCTTCTGGGCTGAATCGGGGTTATGAGCACCATCAATCACCATAAGGGGGCGACGGCTGAGAATCTGGAGCCGACCCGGCCAGCTTACCTGCGCCAGACCGCCAACGATACTATCCCGGGAAACATTAAAGCCCCTTTCCGCCAGGACCTCAAGGGCAGCTACCGCAGTAGCGGCATTGCCCAGCTGGTATTGACCCAGAAGGGGAATGGATAATTCATAATCACCCAGTCTCCCCTTCACCTGAAATGATTGCCGGTCAAGGTCAGAACCAAGACCCCGCCAGGTGACATCGCTACCTACCCTGACCAGCTCCACCCCCCGACTGAGGCAGGTTTCCTGTATTACCTTATCTACCTCGTCAGCCTGAGGAGAGGTCACCACCACACAGCCACTCTTGATAATACCAGCCTTTTCAGCAGCGATTTTAGCCAGAGAGTTACCCAGTACCTCGGTATGGTCAAAGCTAATGGAGGTGATAATGCAGACCTCAGGTTTAATAATATTGGTGGCATCATACTTTCCCCCCATCCCTACCTCCAGCACCTGAAAATCCACGCCCTTTAGTTTGAAGTGGGCAAAGCCCAGCGCGGTCAATAGCTCAAAGGTAGTCAACTCGCCATAGGTAGCCCTGCTGTTTACCGCCTCAACCTCGGGCTTAACCCTCTCCACCAGAGCAGTAAACTCGGCCTCAGAGATTAATTCTCCATCAACCCTGATGCGCTCTCTCCAGGTAAGCAGGTGGGGTGAGGTATAGAGCCCGGTAGTATAACCGGAAACAGTAAGGGCTGATGCCACCATAGCGGCGGTGCTACCCTTGCCGTTGGTGCCAGCGATATGGACTGACCTAGCTCCCCGATGGGGGTTGCCTAACTGAGCCATCAGTTCATCCACACGCCTCAGGTCATAAAAAGCGGGGTCGTGGGGCATGGGGACCTTTTCGTAGTCAGTATAGCCGAATATATAGCCTACCGCCTGCTGATAATCCATATTCCTCCTTTTACCGGTTAAAAGACCTATTTAACAATTACTAAGTAGAAAACAAACTCATTATGAACCGTACCCTCATATACCTCTTTTTAAAAGCATACCAATCAACAAAGGAGAAACAAGTTCGGTCAACAAGAAAAGGCTCCACACTCTGCCTTTGAGAATATTGTAATCAGCAACTAATTTCTCCCAGGGATTGCCTATGACATAATGCCCAAAAATAAACTCGAATATAATAGTCGATATCACCCAAAATACGCCGACTAAAAGCAGCTCAAGGTTACTATATTCAATTCCAATAAACCTGAGAAATAGATAGGTTCCTGCCACAACAAAACAAATTGCAATAATGGTGCTAATAACATGCGCTTTATATTTACCTGTTATAGGTGCGTAAAACCTGTTTCTAATTACTCCATTTATAATGGCTAAAACTCCAAATATAACCCATACCCCAAATGCATAGAGGAATATTGCTGCATTCATTTTTCATGATTTCCACTTTATTCAATATAAAACCCGCTGAATTATATCACTGCTGATTAACCGTCAACAACATGGTATACACTTGACCTGCCCCCCAGCCACTGATATTATCAACCTACCAAGGGGGTGTCAGGTGAATTTCAATGAAAAGCTGCTGACTGCCTGCCGGAAAAACAAAAGCCTGCTCTGTATCGGGCTTGACCCCGACCCGGAGCTGATGCCAAGCCAGATAAAGGTCTCTGAATTTAATAAGGCAATTATTAAGGCTACTTCCGACCTGGTATGCGCCTATAAACTCAACCTTGCCTTTTACGAAGCCCTGGGAGACGAGGGACTGAATGCCCTGAAGGACACCATTAAATACATCCCGGATTATATACCAGTAATAGGAGACGCCAAGCGGGGAGATATAGGTAATACGGCTAAAGCTTACGCCAGGGCTATTTTTGACAACCTCGGCTTTGACGCCACCACTGTTAGTCCCTACCTGGGCTTCGACTCCATAGAGCCCTTTATCCAGTACACCGATAAAGGGGTATTCATCCTCTGCCGGACATCAAACGCTGGTGCTGTCGACTTCCAGTCTCTCCGCTGTGAGACAGAGCTTGGCCCCCGCCCCCTGTTTGAGGTGGTAGCCCTTAAAGCCGGTCAGTGGAACATCCACGGCAACATAGGGCTGGTTATCGGGGCTACCTACCCTGAGGCACTAAAACTGATTCGGCAGGCTCACGCTGATATGCCTCTTTTGATACCGGGCATCGGTGCCCAGGGGGGAGATATAGCTCTGGCAGTCCACTACGGGGTTGATGCTCAAGGGGAGAGAGCAATCCTAAACTCGTCACGACATATTATCTACGCCTCTCGGAAAAAAAACTTCGCCCAGGCAGCGCGCCGTGCTGCCTCATCACTAAGAGAGCAGATTAACCGCTGTCTATCAGCCTCTAATTAAGGAGAGATTGAAGGGGGTGAGGGTGGTAAACAATCTAAAAAGCTTTGTCATTGCCAAGGGAAACGAGGAGAGGCTGGAACTGCGAGTAGTCACTCAGCTTAAAGGAAAAGAACTGGAGGATGAGGGCTTTGCTTTTGCCCTGTGGCTTCTGGAGAACGCCTCAACCCCTTTCTTGAGGGGGCTAGCCAAAGCCCTGGATGAGGCGGAAATAAGAAAAAAGACGGGGCTGGGATATTAGCGTGGTTATGGAGATAAAGCTGGGTGATGTGGTTCGCCTGAGGAAGAAGCACCCCTGTGGTGGCTATGATTGGCAGGTGGTGAGGCTGGGGGCTGATATCGGAATTAAATGCCTCAAATGCCAGCACCGTGTCCTCCTTGAGCGAAGTATCTTTGAGCATAGAGTTAAAACCTTCGTCTCCCGGGGGGACTAATGTCACGGCGGATAATGCACATTGACCTTGATGCCTTCTTTGTCTCCGTAGAGCAGGCGCAGAACCCCGAGCTTCAAGGTAAACCGGTGGTGGTTGGCGGCAGTCCCGACCGTCGGGGGGTAGTTGCCTCCGCCTCATATGAAGCCCGGGCTTTTGGTCTACACGCCGGCATGCCCCTTACCACTGCCTGCCGCCTCTGCCCCCAGGCTACCTTTATCGAAGGCAGCTTCGCTAAATACCGTCATGCTTCACAAAGGTTCATGGCTATCCTGGCTGATTTCTCACCCTCGCTGGAGCCGGTAAGTCTGGATGAAGCCTATCTGGAGGCAACTGGATTTGAATCAATCTATGGCTCAATCCGGCAGATGGCAGTAGCCATAAAGCAGCGGGTTAAAGATGAACTCGGGCTTCGTGCCTCGGTGGGCATTGCCAGCAGCAAGGTGGTAGCCAAGGTTGCCTCCGAGTTATCCAAGCCAGACGGATTACTGGAGGTAGCCGCCGAAGAAGAGCGCTCCTTCCTGGCACCCTTAGCGGTAGCGAAACTGCCTGGAATCGGCAGCAAGAGTGAGCGAATATTAGATGGCTTGGGCATCCATACTATAGGTCAACTATCTATTATGCCGTTAAGTGCCCTCAAAAGCCATTTTGGTGCCTCTGGTGAGCTTCTACACCGCTTTGCCAGCGGCATAGATAATAGGGAGGTAGAACTTCCCGGCGCGGCCAAGTCCATCAGCCGTGAAACTACCTTTGGCAAGGACACCCGAGACCGCTCCCTGCTAAAGGCGACACTGCGTTATCTGGGGGAACGGGTTGGCGCTGAGCTACGCCGGCAAGGTAAGCAGGCAAGGGGTATTACCCTGAAGCTGAGATATGCTGATTTCACCACCATCACCCGCCGCCGTGCCCTGAGCCAGGGCACCGATACCGACCAGTCCATCTCTGATACCGGGCTAAAGCTGCTAAACAAAGCTCTATCCGGGGAAAAGCAACCGGTCCGCCTCATCGGCATCGGGGTATCCAACCTGGTGGAGCCGGGGAATCAGCTGGACATGCTGGACGCCTCAGCCCAGAGGCTGGTGCAGCTAAATAAAGCTATTGACCGCATCCGCAACAAGTATGGCTTCACCGCAATCCAAACTGGACGGACACTCTTGCTCAAAGACCTCTTCCCCGAAACCAGAGGAGGCTACACCCTCCAGACACCGAGTTTATCGAGGTAAGGGGCATGGGGTTACCCAGGCGGTGGACAAGCCCAGCATCCAAGCAAAGCAATATGTGCTATAATATGTCTAAGCTGATTGGGGGAGGGCAGTTAATATGTGGGACTGGTTTGTTGCTAATGGAATACTGATACTTATTTGCGCAGCTATCGGGCTAATACTCCTTCTTCTTATCAGACGCAGGGTTATAGCCATTATTGAAAAATCAGCACCAAAGAAAAAACACGATACGCTGGAAAAGAATATTAACCTGGCAGTCTGGATTATGGGAGGAATCGAGCTGGTGATAATAGCTACTGCCGTGGCAGCAGTCATCGTATCCCGGCAGGGCGCTTCTTCCGTGGTGACTCCAGACACAATAAAAGCGTGGCTTCTGGAACACGGTGTATTCATTCTTGTTATCATCATCGTCGCCTATGCGATCTACCAACTACTAAAGTTAGTGATGCCCAAAATAATTGAGAGGTCGGTGAGGGTGAGAGGCAGAGGGCGTCGCGCCCGGGAAGAGCTGGCCAAAAGGTCACAAACTCTGAGCGGTATTCTTACTAACACTACCGGCATCATTATTGCCATAACTGCCGTACTTATGGGGCTTTCCGAGGTGGGATTAAAT
>Ga0180437_10009400_pt1 | contig 12116 bp, 10 predicted proteins | sample SS_ome_4_FD_132410 | JGI IMG/M metagenome (GOLD analysis project Ga0180437, IMG submission 132410) | Hypersaline lake sediment archaeal communities from the Salton Sea, California, USA - SS_3_D_1 metaG | ecosystem: Environmental > Aquatic > Non-marine Saline and Alkaline > Hypersaline >... | reverse complement strand
GAGGCGACCGGAATCCTGGACCAGATCAAGGAGCTGATAGGGGACCTGGATGTAGATGACAACGCGGCCTTGCTGAAGGCTGCCGAGGACGCGAAAGCCATCGTCGAGGCTGCGAAGATGCCCAAGGACGTGGCCGATCTCATTGCGGGAGCCTACAAGACCCTCTGCGAGCAGGAGGGAGAACAGCTCTACGTCGCCGTCCGCTCCTCAGCCACTGCCGAAGATACGGCGGAGGCCTCCTTTGCCGGCATGAACGAAACCTTCCTCAACGTGTACGGCGAGAAGGACGTGCTCGAAGCGGTGAAGAAGTGCTGGGCCTCCCTGTACGGAGCCCGTGTGATCTTCTACCGTGTGAAGCGGGGCTTCGAGAGCTGGGGCATGGAGATGGGCGTCGTCGTCCAGAAGATGGCCGACGCCGACAAGGCCGGCGTAGCTTTCACGCAGAATCCAGCCACCGGTGCCCCCAACGAGCTGATCATCGAGGCGGCCTTCGGTCTGGCGGACCCTGTCGTCGCTGGAGAGGTATCTCCCGACTACTACCTGATAGAGAAGGACACACTCAGCATCCTCGACCAGCAGATCAAGTACAAGAAATTCAAACGCGTTCGTCGCGATGGCAAGACAGTTGACATCGAGCTCTCCGAGGAAGATGGCACACTCCAGGTTCTCAACGAAAAGGAGATCAAGGCGGTGGCCAAGGTGTGCCGCGATATTCACAATCACTACGGCAGCGGGCAGGATATCGAATGGGCCATCGAGAATGACAAGGTCTACATCGTTCAGTCTCGCCCCATCACGACCGGTGTTGCCGAGGCCATGGGAGACGTGACAGAGGGCCAGGCAGAGGTACTCCTGCGCGGCTTGGGGGCAGCGCCCGGCCGGGCCAGTGGAGAGGTGCGCATCCTTCGGACTGTGCAAGATGGGGTAAATCTCCATGAAGGGGATATCCTGGTCACCGTGATGACCGCGCCAGATTGGGTGCCCCTGATGCGTAAGGCCTCGGCCATCGTGACCGACCAGGGGGGCATGACCTGTCACGCGGCCATTGTTAGCCGCGAGCTGGGCATCCCCGCCATCGTGGGCACCGACGGCGCTACCACCACACTGAAGGAAGGGGCACTGGTCACGGTGGACGGCAGCACTGGTGACATCTTCGCCGGTAGACTCGCAGCGAAGAAAGAGGAGACGGCCGAAGCGGTGGTCGGACGCGGGCTGCCAGTGACCGCGACCAAGGTACTGGTCAACCTCGGCGAGCCCAGCATGGCCGAGCGAGTCTCCAAGCTACCCGTGGATGGCATTGGCCTCTTGAGGGCCGAGTTCATGATTATCGAGGCCTGCGAAGGAGTACACCCCCGTCGTTTCGTGGAGGAGCACGGCCCCGAGATGTTCGTGGAGAGGATGTACGACAGCCTGCTCACTTTTGCGCGCGCCTTCAACCCTCGACCCATCACCTACCGTACCATGGACTTCCGGTCCAACGAGTTCCGTGATCTACAGGGCGGCAACGAGTACGAGCCCAACGAGGCCAACCCCATGATCGGATATCGCGGCTCCTTCCGTTACGTTACCGAGCCCGATCTCTTCAAACTGGAGCTGGAGGCCGTCAAGCGCGTCCGCGACGCCGGCCTCAGGAACCTCCACGTGATGTTGCCCTTCGTGCGCACCATCAGTGAGGTCAGGCAGTTGGTGAAGTACATCGACGAAATCGGCCTCTTCGACGACATGTTCTTCGACCTGTGGGTCATGGCCGAGGTGCCGTCAGTGGTCTACTACATGGACCAGTATCAGAAGCTAGGCGTCAGGGGTATCTCCATCGGCTCCAACGATCTCACGCAACTGGTACTGGCTATCGATCGCGATAGCGAAGTGCTGGCGCCGCTGTTCAACGAGATGGACGAGGCGGTTCTAGACCACATCCGGCAGCTGCTGGAGAATGCCCGCAGGCTGGGCATGAAGAGCTCCATCTGCGGCCAGGCACCCAGTGTCTTCCCAGAGTACGCCAGCAAGCTGGTCCAGTGGGGCATCGACTCCATCTCCGTGAACTGGGACGTGATCGAGCAGACCATCCGCAACGTGGCCTCCGCCGAGCAGAAGCTCCTATTGGAAAAGGCTCGCTCCGGAGAGTAGTTCCGGACGCCAACCTTGGGTGCACGCTGACAGCGTGATGTAAGCGGCGAGTGATCTCGACAACCCCGGCGGTCTGACAAGGGACGCCGGGGTTGTCACTTTCCTGTACCAGATGCCTCTGCCCCAGCTCCTCCCTCGTGACAACCCTTGACGTTCCCTGCACCGGTGTGCTATAGTTGACCCCGGCTCGCTCGCAGCGGCGTACGCCAACCAGAGTCGATGTTCACGCTGCTCACTCCAGCTCCTGTGCGGAAGAAGGGTCAGAACGCGGTTCTGACCCTCGACGGAGAGTTCAAGATGCGACGTTCAGTTTGCCTGACCAATGCGATGATCTTTGTCACCATCCTCCTGCTGGCCTCCACGGGGACAGCCTACGCCTACGTGGACCCCGGCACCGGCAGCTACGTTATCCAACTGTTGATAGCTGGCCTGGCAGGGATTGCCTTTGCCATCAAGATCTACTGGGGGAGGATCAAGGGTCTTTTCTCCAGGTCCTCATCCGAGGGAGCGGGCTCGGAAGGCGATGACCAGTAGCGGCGTCCTCTCCAGCTCCTTTCGGGATCCCAGCGGCTTCCTCTTCCAGGAAGCCGGTTCTCTCCTCCGCCAGGTGAACGAGTCGTACAGAGAGAACTACGATCACCTGATGACGTCTGGCCTTCACGAGACCCTCACGGACAAGGGGCTGCTGATTCCCCACCAGGAAGCAAGCACCGATCTCGCCCGAACGGAGGACGCCTACAGGGTCCTCAAACCCCAGCCAGTACCCTTCATCTCCTATCCTTATGAATGGTGTTTCAGCCAGCTGAAGGATGCGGCCCTACTAACCTTGGATGTGCAGAAGAAGGCGCTTGACTTCGGGATGACTCTCAAGGACGCCAGCGCCTACAACGTCCAATTCGTGAGGGGAAAGCCGGTTTTGATCGACACGCTTTCCTTCGACCTCTATCGCGAGGGACAGCTCTGGCCCGCCTACCGGCAGTTCTGCCAGCATTTCCTGGCTCCGCTGGCGCTGATGAGCTACAAAGACGTGAGGCTCAACCAGCTCTTGCGGACGTACATCGACGGAGTCCCCCTGGACCTGGCCGGCGCACTGCTGCCCTTCGGCACCCGGCTGATCTTCTCCCTGCTCTCCCACATCCACCTGCATGCCAGAAGCCAGAAGCACTTCGCCGAGCGCACCGTGGACACCGACCAGCGGAGTATGAGTCTGCGGTCATTCCAGGCCCTCATCGACAACCTGGAGTCAGCGGTCAGAAAGCTGAAGTGGCGACCGCAGGGTGAGCTTTGGAGAGACTACTACGAAGAAAGCTCCTACACCTCCGATGCCCTGGAGGCGAAGAAACGACTCGTCGGTCAGTACCTGGACCGAGTGCGGCCCAACATCGTCTGGGACCTGGGCGCCAACGTGGGGCTCTTCAGCCGCGTAGCCAGCGACAGCGGCGCGCTGGCGATCTCCTTCGACGTGGACCCCGAGTGCGTAGAACTGAACTACCTGGAATCACTTCGAAGAGATGAGGAGCATATCCTCCCCCTCTTGCTCGACCTGACCAACCCCAGCCCCGGCATGGGCTGGCAGCACGAGGAGCGGATGTCGCTTATGGAGAGGGGGCCGGCGGATGCAGTCCTCGCCCTGGCGCTGATCCACCACCTGGCTATCTCCAACAACCTGCCCTTCGGCAAGATCGCCGATTTCCTAGCCAGGGTGGGCAACTCTCTAATCGTCGAGTTCGTCCCCAAGGGAGACCAGCAGGTCCAGAGACTGCTGGCCTCGAGAGAGGACATCTTCACGGAGTATACCCAGCAGGAGTTCGAGGCGGCCCTGGGGCAACATTTCGAGATCGTAGACTCGTCGGGGCTTCCGGACTCAAACAGGACCCTGTACCTGATGACAAGGAGAGGGGCTTGAGCCTCCCGAAGAACTCCATACCCATCCACCCCTTCCTTCTTGCCATCTACCCCATCCTGTTTCTCTATGCGCAGAATGTGGGCCTTGCCCCCCTAAATGAGGCCCTGAAGCCCATGGCTCTCGCCGCAGGGTTCGCCGTCCTCCTCTTTGCGATCCTGTGGGCCGTACTCAGAGACGGCGCGCGGGCAGGGCTATTGGTCAGCCTCACCGCGCTGCTGTTCTTCTCCTACGGACACATCGTGGATGTGCTCGAGGGCTTTCAGCCTACCGTCGGGGGATCTACGATTGGACCCGACGTCGTACTCTTGCCAGGGTGGGCTGTTTTCCTTGGTATCGGGGTCTGGTTCGTGATCAAGACCGAGAGCAAGATGGAGACACTCACGAGTCTGCTCAACGTGGTTGCCGTCGTCTTGGTGCTGTTTTCCTTGGGTACCATCGTCTCCTACGAGCTTGGAAGGCGCACTATGGCCGGGCTGGCAGGGGAGGAAAGGCTCGCACCTGGTGCCGTCGATGCGGGCAACACTGCCGAGCTCCCCGATATCTACTACATCGTCCTGGACGCGTATACGAGCGCTGAGGTTCTCGACGAGGTCTGGAACTACGACAATACCGAGTTCATCCACTTCCTCACCGACAGGGGCTTCTACGTGGTGCCCGATGCCCATAGCAACTACACGCTCACCTTCTTGTCGCTGGCGTCGTCGTTGAACATGGAGTACCTCAACTACTTGACAGAGACCATGGGCGTAGACTCTGCCGATCCCAGTATCCCCAACCAGAAGATCCAGGACAGCGAAGTCGTGCGCTTCCTCAAAGCCCAGGGCTACAAGTTCGTTCACTTCCAGACCGGCTGGGGACCCACCGCCCGGAATCCAAACGCCGACCGGGACATCAAGTGCGGTAACGTGAACGAGTTTACAGAGGTCTTGGTGCGCACCACTCTGCTGAGACCTCTGGCGGATCGATTCATCTCTCACGACCGCAGGGAGGTCGTACTCTGCACCTTCTCCACCCTGGCCGAGGTTCAGCACACCACCGAAGGTCCCCGGTTCGTGTTTGCCCACATTCTGGTCCCCCATCCGCCCTTCCTCTTCGGTCCTAACGGGGAGGCTATCAACACGGATCCTGCGTTGCGAACCAAGGACTGGTCGAAGTACTACCTGGGCCAGCTACAATTCGTGAATCAGCAAGTCGAGGACCTGGTGGAGAGATTGCTTTCCGAGGCGCAAACGCCCCCCATGATCATCCTACAAGCGGACCACGGCTCCAAGTTGATCCGCCGGGAAGGAGACCCCAGCCCAGAGATGCTCAAGGAGAGATTAGGCATACTCAACGCCTATCTGCTTCCGGATGGCGGAGAGCGCTTCGTCCACGATGGCATGACCCCGGTGAACACCTTCCGCGTCCTCTTCATGGCGTATTTCGGCGCCGACTACGAACCCCTGGAAGACAGGAGCTACTTCTCCCGCCTCAAGCGCCCTTACGATTTCCTCGACGCCACAGACACTCTGGCCAGCCAGTAGGACTGCACCTCGTCTAAGCCATGGCTCACACCCATCCCGGCAGGCGACGCATATGTGTCGCGAGATGTGCGCAAAGATGCCAAAAGGGGGATGCACAAAGCATCCCCCTGCTAGAACGCTTGGATCTGCTCGGGTGACTTATTCCACCTTGAAGAAGCGATCAGCGGGCGCCCCGCAGACGGCGCACCGTTCAGTGGGCTTACCCTCTACAGTGTTGCCACAAACCGGGCATACGTAGTAGTCTACCGCTTCGACCGCTTGGCCAAGTGTCTCCAGCGCCTTCTGGTACAGCCCAGCGTGGATCTCCTCAACTTGATTCGCGTAGTCGAAACTTCTCTCCGCTTTCTTGAAACCTTCGTTCTTCGCGTCAGAGATCATGCCGGGGTACATGCTCATGAATTCGTGGGTCTCACCGCCAACGGCTTCGCGCAGGTTCTCCTCCGTCGAACCGATACCCTCCATCGCCTTCAAGTGTGCGTGCGCGTGGACCGTCTCCGCCGCCGCGGCCGCCCGGAAGAGCTTCGCCGCTTGAGAAAAACCGTCCGCGTCCGCCTGCTTCGCGAAGGCCAGATACTTCCGATTGGCCTGTGACTCCCCGGCGAATGCCTCCTTGAGATTCTCCAGTGTCTTAGAGCCCTTTAGTTCCGCCATTTGTGCCTCCTTCTCGTCTCTCTGCTGAGGGATAGACCGCAACCCCTTTCCTCTGCACGTTCCAGGATCAGTATAAACGAATTGCAGGCTCGGGTCAACATACTCAGAGCATCCAGCAGAATCCGCCCATCCGCTCTTGACCCTTGGCGCGCATCGTGTAGAATCATTACACACACCACGGAAGGAGACCTGTATGGCCAATAGCGGCTCTTCCAGCCCGAACCTCGCAAACAGAGAGGACAGCATCCTGGTCGTCATCGATGTTCAGGAGCGCCTGATGCCCGTCATCGCCAACAAGGAGACGGTCGAGGAGAACGTGGTCCGGCTCATGAAGTTCGCCGAGATCATCGGATTCCCTATCATACTCACCGAACAGGAGAATTTGGGAGACACTCTGCCCGAGATCCTGGAGGCTAGACCGGATCTCCAGCCTATCCGCAAGCTGCACTTCGACTGCTTCGGCTGCCAGGACTTCCCCCTCAAGCTGGCGAAGCTCGGGCGGAAGACTCTCATACTCTGTGGAGTGGAGACCCACATCTGCGTGGCGCAGACCGCCCTCCACGCCCTGTCCGACTACACCGTTCACGTGGTCAGCGACGCCACGTCCTCCCGGGCGGAACACAACTGGAAGGTGGCGCTGAACAGAATGCGGCAGGCTGGAGTGGTAGTCACCTCCACGGAGATGGTGATCTACGAACTTCTCCAGCGCGCCGGTACCGACGAGTTCAGGGCGGTGCTGCCGCTGGTGAAGTGAACACTCAACTTGGAGCTAGAAGAGAAAACCGAAAGGAGTTACCGCGGAAGGAGGTGCCATCAGAATCGCTGCCATCGTAATCGCGGTGATTTTGGGTCTGGTCGTGCTCCTGGCGATCCTCGCCTGGCTGGGCCTCAAGGTCAAACCGAGAGCTTTCCCAGCCTTCCCGGAGCAAACGCCAACACTGAACACCGTCCCTCTGCCGACCGACCTACCCGCGCCGGTGTCCCGGTACTACGAGACAATCTTCGGGGATCAGGTGCCGGTGGTCGAATCGGCGGTCATCACCGGGAGGGGCAAGCTACGGTTCGCCGGCGTGACCTTTCCCGCCCGATTGAGGTTCACCCACGACGCAGGGCAGGGCTACCGCCACTACATCGAGGCCACCGTCTTCGGCTATCCCCTGATGAAGGTGAACGAACTGTACCTCGACGGCAAGGGGCGCATGGAACTGCCCGTAGGCGTGGTCGAGAACGAGCCCAAGGTGGATATGGCCGCCAACCTGGGTCTGTGGGGAGAGTCGATATGGCTGCCCTCCGTCTTCGTAACCGATCCCCGGGTGCGCTGGGAGCCCATCGACGACACCACCGCCCGCCTGGTGGTGCCCTTCGGCGAGGACGAGGACACCTTCACCGTCACCTTTGAACCTGAGACGGGGCTGATCCAGAGCATGGAGGCCCTACGCTATAAGGAGGCCACAGACGAGGCCAAGATACCCTGGGTCCTCGAAACCCTGGAGTGGGTAGCCTTCCACGGGGTGAGAATCCCTTCGCTGTCATCGGTAACCTGGCAAGATGAGGGGACGCCGTGGCTGGTGATCGAGGTGGAGGAACTGGTCTACAACGTCGATGTAGACGATTACATCAGAGCCAGGGGGCCATGATCCAAGCTTGGGCCTAAGCACGACCGTACCGCAATCGGGTCGTCATTGAGTTAGAGCGAGCGCCTGCGGATGCATGCTGCGCGAGCATCGCCGGACTCGACGGGCAAGTTCCAGCGCCTCAGCCGTCCCTGGCAGGAGCCTCCCGACACATTGGTATCCACGCCGGGAGGTCATCATTGGCCGGGTCGTCCGTCAGTCTCGTCACCTCGCCCCCGCCGGCGTCCACCAGGAGGATCTCGAAGGCTGGGTCACGCCCGGGGGGCGTGGACACGAAAGCGACACGGTTGCTGTCCGGCGACCACGATGAGCTCTCGCCGTCAGACTGCCTATTGTTCGAGAGATTCCTCTGCCCGGAGCCGTCGGCTTTCATGACGTAGAGTTCTGGGTTGCCGTCGCGGGTAGCGGTGAAGACGATACGCTTGCCGTTGGGCGACCAGGAGAACCGCCAGTCATTTCCGCGGCTCTTGGTGAGGTTCTTCACCTCCCCACTCTCGAGATTGACTACATAGATCTCGTCGTTGCCATCGCGGTTGGAGTTGTAGGCGATTCGGGTGCCATCCGGCGACCACGCAGGGTCCCAGTCGGAAGCTGGGTTGTTGCTGAGATTGGTCACCTCGCTGCCGTCGGCGCTCATCACGTAGATCTCATCATCGCCGCCCCGACTGGACACGAAGGCGATGCGCGTGCCGTCGGGCGACCAACTAGGAAGGGCATCGGTGGCCGGATCGTCCGTGAGACGGGTCACTCCGGAGCCGTCAGAGCTCATGACGTAGATCTCCTCATTGCCGTCTCGGCCCGACGTGAAGACGAGCCGTAGGCCATCTGGTGACCAGGCAGGGCGCCAGTCACCAGCCGGATTGCGGGTCAGGTTCTTGACCTCGCTACCATCCGCCTTCATCACGTAAATCTCCTCGTTTCCGTCACGTTTGGACATGAACGCGATGTGTGCTCCATCCGGGGACCAGACAGGGGCCCAGTCTCTGGCAGAGTTGTTGGTCAGGTTGGTCATACCAGTGCCGTCGGGTTTCACGATGTAAATCTCGCCGTTACCATCGCGATCTGAAGTGAAGGCGATAGGCGCAACGTCACAGCTGGGCGCTGGCGGTGGCTCTTGGGCTGGAGTGAGGGATGGCGGCTGAGGGCTCGGGGGATGCGTGGAGGTTGGCACGAGTGAGGTAGCCGCGGCAGTTGGCGCCTCGGGAACCGGCGTGGCCGGTGCAGTACACCCGGCAAGAGCAAGACCCAAGATTGGGACAATCCCCAGTAGCCAGAGCGCAGGTGCCCTCATCTTCCACCTCCTATCGAGCACGGGATGGCGTCTCCGCGGGCCGCGTTTTTCCACGTCCGAGACCTCCCACGCCGCATTGTATCGCAGGGAGCCAGGGCCTGCCAAGTGGATCGACCACAGCCATTTATGCCCGACCCTTCTTCCACGGCGGCCTGCCACCTCCGATCACGGTGGAAGCTCCCCGCTGGCGATTGGGCGGCGTGCTATCAGCTCCCCAGTTGCGCAAAGTGAAGAGCCATGCGAGAATGCCTCAAACCGCGAGTGGGATCACCACAGGGAGGGGGAGTGCAGATGTCGAACTGGCTCAAGGCGGGGCTCATAGGGGCGGCGGTGGCCGTGTTGCTCGAGGTGCTGGGCATCATTCCCTGCGTGGGATGTATCACCTGGCTCCTGGCCTACATTGTCTATGGCTGTGTAGGTGCTCTGGCTGTCTACTGGATGCCACTACCGAGGCAACCAGGTCCAGCCGCAGGGCACGGCGCCCTGGCTGGCACCATCGCTGCGGCCATAGCAGGTGCAATAGGCCTGATCATCCTCCTCGGGATAACTACCGTCTTCGTCCCGCTGGGGGTACTCGGTGAAGCTCTGGAGGGTACGGGGGTCGACGCCGCCGAACTGTGGGAGACGTTCGCCGGACTGATGGGAACCGTCACTTGCGGGACAGGATGCTACGCCGTTGGGGTCGGCATCGCTGCGGGGCTGGGCGCGCTGGGCGGGCTCATCTTCGCCGCCATCCAGCCCGAGTAGCTAAAGGAAACTGCACCAGCGGTGGCGCCACGCTGCAGGTGTGCACACGCTCAGAGTTGCTTGCTTCCGCAGAAGCACTTTCGTATCCCCCGGAAATGGTGCAACTCCGACCCCTCTCGATACGGCTCTCCCGTGAGAACCAGAACCCGGTCTCGAGAAGCTTCCAGCCGAAGCCGCCGGGTGCAGCAACAGGTTGAACACCTGCCAGGGATCGAGTCCTGGTCTAAAACCCCAAGGCAGGCCAGCGGAGCACCAGCACGGCTACCAGAATCGCTATGTCGATCAGCACGGCGATGGCCCCTTGATCATCCAGCCTCTGCAGTCTCCCGTTCCAGAAGAGAACACACAGAGCGGTCGAGAAAGCGGCCGAGGCCACAATCAGCGGGCGCCACCAGGCCTGACTCAGCAGTACGGCCCCACCAGACAAGACGAAACCGATTGCCGCCAGCACGCAGGCAGCGCTCGCCAGCAATCTTGTGGCTTTGTCTCCCAGGAGCCTCGAGAAGGCCCACGAGCCATCAGGCCAGACCATTCCAGGTCGAAGCTCAAACAGCCTGGCGCTCTGGCCCAGGTATAGCAAATGAACCAGGCCGTGCAGCACCAAGAACACGCCAACAACCAGCTTGAGCATACCACCCCTCCTCTCTGACAACGGGTTCCGGGCGTGAGTCACAAAACCGAGACCAGGCCTGAGCTCACACGGGCTGCAACGTTGCCGTAAGACCCCAGACCTTGCTCACCATCAGATGCCGTAGATCTCAAACTCCCCGGCCGCGTTCGCGGGTTTCAAGATCATAGGCGATCCCGGTGACGATGGTCGGCGGCAGCGACAGAACGGCAAAGAAGAAACTCCCGACAAACAGGTCCGGGTTATTGAAACTGATGGTATAGACTAGCACGACTGAACCGACGAACAGCACCAAGCCATTGATGGCCGCAACTGCGAACAGCCACGGCCACAATGTGGCGAGGAAACGCCGCAGGTTGACTGGAAGACGCGTGCGCCACCAGGTCAGCGGGGCCGCGATACGAGTACCCGCCACGCCTGCCAGGATACCAATTATGGGAGGCCCAAAGCCTCCACCGAACAACATCATACCAACGGCGAGTAACAGCAGGATCCAGCCGCCGTGCCTCCGTTGCACAAACCCAGCCGCCCATACCACGACGGCCGCAGAGACGACGATGCCGAGGACACCCGTGATCAGGAGGTTGGGGACTACGGTCATGCCAGGCTCACCACCCATGTAGGCTGCAATAGGACCTTGCGTCCAGGACTCGATGATGATCCCGCTCGGGGCCACGTTGCCTTGCAGGACTTCTCCGATACCGTGAGTTATCCCGCCGAGTCCAGCCAGCACTCCAAATACAGAAGCGACAATCCTTGAGGCGCCGGTACCGGTTGAAGCATTCTTCGCTTCCACCTACGTTCTCCTTTCGTTCTCGGGGCAGTCTGGTTGTCCTGCCCGTGCCTGGAGTAACTTGTCCCTCACACGCGGTACTGGTGGTACCACGCAGCGGACGAGCGTCCAGTACCGTGGGCAAATGCGTGGCAGCACGTCTGCCGACGGCGTCGCTTCTGGCCGTGGCGTGAATGCTCTCGGCCTCGTCCAGGGTCCTGCACTGGCCGGAACTCCGTCAACGGAGCCGAGCGCGAAAACACCGACGCCCATGTCATCTCCCTTCCTGAGTGAATCGGGGCTTGTGGCTTCGGGTGGCTTTCGGTATTGCCCAGAGGGCGGCGCTCCTCTGCCTGACGTTGGTGTAGGAGTGAGAATACCAAGCTCGACCGATAGCCGGACAAGATTATAGGGGCAGGAAGGAGCAGTCGTCAAATCAAACCAGGGCCAGACGGCACACGGTCGAGCATCATCACGTTGGGGTCTCGATTCCAGTTAGCATCTGCTTTCAGCATATCCGCCGGTGTCCGACCTACTCTCGTTCTGTACCAGACCGAGTTCGGCCCGTCCCCATGGAGGCCGGAAGCGCCTATACCAGCAAGCAAGATAGTAATGTGCAGCTCGCGAGATACGGAGGCGGGGTCTGGGTGGAAGCAGGTTTCGTGGATGTCACCTTTAGGACGGCAGAGTGCATCCTCCACTCGCTGTCCGGTGAGGGGGTGCTCCAATCCCCCGTCATGCAAAAGGGTGGCACCTCGCAACTGGCGCTGCTGACAAAGGAGGCGTATCAGGCCGGGATGGAGCGCATCAAAGAGAACATGCGTCAGGAAGAGAGGG
>Ga0180437_10009398_pt1 | contig 12117 bp, 11 predicted proteins | sample SS_ome_4_FD_132410 | JGI IMG/M metagenome (GOLD analysis project Ga0180437, IMG submission 132410) | Hypersaline lake sediment archaeal communities from the Salton Sea, California, USA - SS_3_D_1 metaG | ecosystem: Environmental > Aquatic > Non-marine Saline and Alkaline > Hypersaline >... | reverse complement strand
ACTCTTTCCAGGTGCGTTTACGCATTAGAAGCTCCTTTGGTTGTGTCAGATACAGCAAAGGAGCTTCGCTCTTTTAGGACATTTTTATCAAGTTTTCTCTATGGGTTTTTTCAACACAGTCCCACCTAAGGACACCTTTTTGAATTTAATTTATATAATATGATTTTTTTTAAATCATAATTTTGTTGTTTTTCATATGTGGTTTTGTTATTTTTGATATTTAAACTGTTAAATATAGGAAGGTTTTAAAGGTGAGTGGAATCTCTCGAAACATAGCTTATGGATCGACATTTGGAGGCGGACTAGAATCTGGCTTTGCTAGAGCATCCCCCGAAGGGAATCTCCAAAATCTCTTAAAGAGAAGGCATGCAGAAGTTACGGATCCATCCTCTTCTAATTTGAACATTCCTGTGGGGGAATATTTACTTCGATTGCCGAAAAGTCGCCCATCTGGAGAAATTTTTGAATTGGGCCGGAGAGAATGGTCACAACCCTCTTGTACTTTTAAGGAACCCGAGCCTCTTTTGCTCAATATTTTTTCTTCTGGAGAATCTGATTTGGCTGGACAGGAGTCTTCTTTGTCTGGGAAGGGCCCTTCTTGTGTAGAAAGGCCCCTTCAAAAGAAAAGAAAAACCACGGAGGAAGAAGAAGCCAGGAAACTTATGAGCCACACAAAAGTTGCGGCTGCGGTTAACCGTGTATGTTGTTCTTCCAGAGCAAGTGGTGATGTTCAGATTACGCACCCACGGCAAGATCTGCTTAAATCTGATAATGATCAGCTCAAACACCAAATTGTCCTAGCTAGAAAAGGTCAACAACATACTGGGGCTCTAGCACTCGCTTCCCGTTGTGTAAAAAGTAGCGATTGGAGAGAAAGAGAGAATGCGCTCGTGCTATATCGGGTCTTAGTGGAAAAAGGGCACGCGTATACTGATGCGCTAGAAGCTGCAGGTGCGATTTGGTATTTGAGTGAAAGTGATGACGAGGCTCTTGCTCTGATCGAGCTGTTTCGGGCCTTGGTTAAAAGAGGGAGGGGGTATCCTGAGGCGCTAAAAGTTGCAAATCTTTTTCTGGATAGTTCTGAAACACTCGAGGTGGCACTTGCTGGGGTTAGGCTGTTTGAGGACTTAGTGAAAAAGGGGCAGGGCTACGAAGAGGCGATAGAAAATGCAGAAAGGGTCTTAGACGGACAAGGCTCGGTGTTAGGAGTTGGTGCGCTTGACATATATCGGGCCTTAGTTAAGAGGGGCACTGCCTATGTTGAGGCTCTGGGAGCTGCAGCCAGTGGTTTTTATAATTTTGAACGAGAACAGGAGCATCCGTGGGATATCTCGGCAGAAAGTCACGAGAGAAGTACTGCACTTGGGCTATATCAGGACTTAGTGGAAAAGGGGCAGGGCTACGAAGAGGCGATAGAAGCTGCTGTGGAGGGCTTGGCTAGCTGGCATGAGGAATCAATCGATCTGTTTAGGGCCTTGTTTGAAAAGGGCCAGGGCTTCCAAGAGGCTTTCGACGCAGCTGCAAGCGAGAACAGCAATTATCTCGGATTAGGTCTATTTAAGATCTTACTAGACAGAGGGTTACCCTGTCCTTCCGCCCTACGAGCCGCTTCCGAGGGTGCAAAAAGCTCCTCCCCTCTTAAAAGGAAGGTTGCACTTGAGATATTTGAGGCCTTAGTTAAAAAAGAGAGGGTGTATTTTCAGGCGCTAAATGCTGCTTCAAGCAGCATCAAAGGTGGGTGTTCCGAGGACAGGGGGCCTGCCCTTAGGCTATTTAAGGCTTTTTTCGATAAGGGTCAGGGCTTTCGTGAGGCTATTTCTCTTAGCTATAAGGTAGATAAGTCTTTCGAATCCAGCGATAGTGTAATCGATCTTACTTGTCTTTTAGCTCGATATACGAAGGGGATTGAGTTTGCTAAACGGTATCGCAATGGACTGAGAGAGGTTCCTGTGCGCCTTGAGCATGCGATAGAGAAGTTCGAGCTCCTAGATGCTCTTCTAGGGAGGGTCGATGGAAGACATTCAGCAGGCGTGAGTCATGATGATCTTGCAGGGCATATCCTGAGCTTTCTCTGAAACCCTGATTCGTTATCGAATTTATCGGAGGTAACAGATCTCTACGCTTTTCGCGGATGTTAAATTCTTTTCTAAGTATTTTTCCAGTACAGGAAGGTTTAGCATGGGGCTGAGCTCGCCTAGGCTTAGCGGCTTTTCTGAGATTATGTAGTCTTTGTCAGTCGTTATGAGAGGGAGGTCATCTTTGGTGATTAGCTGGGCGGCGGAGATATTGGTGAGATCCGAGTTTCCAGTAATGACAAAAAATTCTCCCATTTTGGCATCGCCGATGTAGGCGAAGCAGCCCTCTCGGTCGGGGAGGAAGGCGAGCGGTGAAGGGAAGCTAATCAGGGGGATGTTCCAACCGTAGCTGAGGGCTTTCCCAATGGTCACTCCATTCCGGGTTCCCACGTAGGAGCCGGGGCCGATGCCTACCGCGATTCTAGCGGGCTTTTCACGCGTGTCTAGTTTTTCTTTGAGTGCAGGAAGGAAGGTCTTCGACAGAGTCTTCCCATCGATGAGGGCCACCTCATTGTCAAGAGCAAAGAAGGCGGGTTTTCGGCTCGTGTCTAGAATCAGCGTATTCATCCAGAGAAGTATAGCAGATTGCGGTATTTTATCTGAGTTGATACATTGAGTTCTTTTCCACTAGGAACCGTTTTTGCAAAGAAGAAAGATTCCCTTAAAGAAACCGTAAAAGGGAGGGGCCGCAAACCGAGAAAAAAAGTCGCTAGCCGTGAGGTTGGCCCCCAGGAGCTCTGTATTGTTCCCTCGTCCGGCGCCCTTTTTTCCCAGGGATCGCCGCGCCTCTCCTTATCTTGCCAGATTCCTACTACGATATGCTAAAGCAGATGTCTAGCAGCCATCATAGGACGAAGGGTCTCCTCCTATCCAAGAAACAGGATGTCAACATCTGCGAGATCTCTGCCGATGACCTCCATAGCTTGAGCGTCGCCCCGGAAATTTTGCGGAGGACTTCCATCCAAGATAAATGTGTCTAGAACGCTTTGAATTAGGTTGCAAGACTCTTGATTTTAATGAGTTTGAAGTGAATTTCTATAGAAGGTTGTTTTTCATGATGTCATCCAGGAAAGATACAAAAATCTGAATGTTTTATTGCGTCAATATTGAAATCACGCTTTTTTTTGTAAATATTTTAGGTCTTTGCTTTCAAAATATTTTTTTGTTTTATTTATCCTTATTCTTTAAATTCAGCAAAATTTGAAGTTGTTTTTTGAGCCATGATGCCTTTGCCTGGTTGACTGCAATTCCATAGTCGACAGAAAGAAGACCTTGATCAAGATATTCTAATATATCCCCCCTATTTCTACTATCCTCTAGACCTTGCTTAACATTCAGCAGAGCGGCGATCTTTGTTTCTACTTCATCGAGAAAGCTCTCTAACTGCAACTTAAGGTTCTCTCCTCCTTCTGAGCAGAAAAATAGTTTAAGCAAGAATGGAACTCGTATGTCTTCATTTGGAGCTTTCGCGCTCAACCAGTCCTCAAGAGCTTTTTCTCCTCCAGCTGTGATCGAATATACATATTTTGCCCGAGTGCCCACGGTTATTTTCTCTTTCCTGACCAACCTCCTTTGTTCGAGTTTTTTTAGGCAGGGGTAGATTTGTCCAAAACTGTATTTCCAAAAATGGGAAATTGTCTCGTTAGATAGGTGTTTGATGTCGTATCCGGTCTTAGGTCCCATTTTGAGAAACCCTAAGATAGGATAAAGGAGGTTTTCATTCATCAGTTTTTACCTGCGTACAGAGGGTGTTGATTTAACAACTCACCAACCGTTGTAAACGTCTATCCTACCATTTTTTTCGATATCCTTGCAGTGGTTTTTCTTGGCGAGATTTTACTAAGAAAAGACAAAAATCTGTTTTTACGCCCGTGAATTGCCGAAATTTTACCCGCAAATAGGGCATCGAGAGCTGATTGCGCCACCTCTTTCGGATTCACCCGAGTATGTGTTCCATAAAATTTATGATCATCTGAAATCTGGGCGGATGCAAAGAAATTAGTTTCTGTATGCCCAGGAGAGAAGCAGGTGACTTGGACTTGATAATCTTCCAGTTCCATCGCGATTGATTCAGAAAAATTCAGCACATAGGCTTTCGAAGCCGCGTAGGCACTGATGTATGGAACTGGCTGGTAGGCAGCTAGGGAGGCGATGTTGAGGATTTTTCCTTTTTTTCTTCTTGTCATCGCTTTTCCATAGATGGCGCACAACTCAGTTAACGTTCTCGTATTCAAATTAAGCATTTGTTCCAAGCTTTCGAAGTCTAATTCTGTGATACAGCCGTACATTCCGGCTCCGGCGTTGTTGATTAACACTCCAATCTCGATTGCTTTACTCTGGGTAAATTCCCACAAACGTTGGGAGCTTTCTTTTAAAGAGAGATCAATAGGCAAGATATCGATCTTTCCTTCTAGGCGCAATGTTTGAATTTCTTTTTTTGCTTTTTCCAGTCTGCTGAAGTTTCTAGAAGTAAGAACGAGGTTGTACCCCTGGGAAAATAGCTTTTTTGCCATTTCCTTCCCGATTCCTCCTGAGCTTCCTGTGATGAGTGCTGTTTCGTGTTCCATTTTTTTACTCCTTTTTCAGGTTTTTTCTTTCCTCAACTTATATCATGAGTGATATATATCAAGCAAGATATAAATTTTTTAAGCAAAATTAGGTGGGGAGGTGTCTCATCAATTGCGGTAATTCACCCTAATTGATACACTCGGCTCTTTTCCCCGAGGAACAGTTTTGGCAAAGAAGAAAGAATCCCTAAAAGAAACCGTAAAAAAGACGGTCCGTAAACCGAGAAAAAAGAAGGTCGCTGCCCCTGAGGTTGGCCCGCAGGAGCTCTACATTGTTCCCCTGGTCCGGCGTCCCTTTTTTCCGGGCATGGCCGCTCCTCTCGTCATCGAGCCAGGCGCCTACTACGATATGCTCAAGCAGGTGGCTAGTACCGATCATAAGACGATGGGTCTCTTCCTAACCAAGAAAGAGGATGTCAACATCTACGAGATCTCGACTGATGACCTCCATAGCGTGGGAGTCGCTGCGAAGATTTTGCGGATCATCCCGATGGAGCAGGGAGGCGCCCAGGTCATCCTGAATATGGAAGAGCGGGTCGAGATCAAGAAAGAGGCTAAAGGGGAGTTCTTGAAGGCGAAGGTGGCCTACAAAACAGATCCGCCGGCAAGGAAGCAGACCAAGGAGCTTAAAGCTTATTCGGTCAGCATCATCACGACGATCAAAGATCTTCTTAAGCTCAACCCTCTTTTCAAAGAGGAGCTTCAGGTCTTTTTGGGCCACTCGGACTTTACCGAGCCCGGGAAGTTGGCTGACTTTGCGGTGGCACTCACGACAGCAACCAGAGAAGAATTGCAAGGAGTGCTTGAGGCGTATAGTCTGACCGATCGGATCGGGAAAGCCCTTGTCCTTTTGAAAAAGGAGCTAGATCTTAGCAAACTCCAAAACAGCATCAACCAAAAGATCGAAGCATCGGTCTCCAAGACTCAGCGGGAGTTTTTCCTGAGAGAACAGCTCAAGACGATCAAGAAGGAGCTAGGCCTTGAGAAGGATGACAAGGTGCTCGATCTCGATAAGTTTGAGGAGCGGCTGCAAGAAAGGGTCGTCCCCGATGATGTGATGGAGGTGATCGAGGAGGAGATGAACAAGCTGAGCGTTCTGGAGGTCCAGTCTTCAGAGTATGCGGTTTGCCGCAACTATCTCGACTGGCTGACCATTTTCCCATGGGGAATCATGAGTGGGGGGATCGGCAGCGACAAGGAGCACAGTCTCAAGCATGCCGAGAAGATTCTGAAAGATGATCATTATGGGCTCGAGGACATCAAAGAGCGGATTTTGGAGTTCATCGCGGTTGGTAAACTCTCTGGTGGCGTCAAGGGGAGTATCATTTGTCTAATCGGCCCGCCTGGAGTGGGAAAAACAAGCATTGGGCGGAGCATCGCCCGTGCCCTCGACCGGCAGTTCTACCGGTTCTCAGTCGGCGGGATGCGTGATGAGGCGGAGATCAAGGGACACCGGCGTACCTATATTGGAGCGATGCCCGGGAAGATGGTCCAAGCGATGAAGTCGACAGGGGTGATGAACCCGGTGATCATGCTCGACGAGGTGGACAAGATGGGGATGAGCTTCCAAGGCGATCCTGCATCGGCTCTTCTCGAAGTGCTCGACCCGGAACAGAACAAAGATTTCCTCGACCACTACCTTGATGTGCGGGTCGATCTCTCGAATGTCCTCTTTGTTTTGACGGCGAACGTGATCGATAGCATTCCTGAACCGCTTAGGGACCGGATGGAAATTTTGCGCCTCTCCGGATACATCATGGAAGAGAAGGTGGAGATCGCCAAGAAATTCCTCATTCCTCGCAACCGAGACGACATGGGGCTCAAAGCTTCCCAGATCAGTTTCACCTCGGGAGTGCTTAAGAAGATCATCAATGGCTATGCGAGGGAAGCGGGCGTCCGGAACCTCGAGAAGCAGATGAAAAAGATCATGCGTAAAGCAGCAATCAAAATCGTCCAGAACGACGAAAAGAAGGGACGAAAGAAGAAGCTCGAGCCGTTTAAAATTACTGAGAAAGAGCTCGAAAAGTATCTCGGCAAGCCGAAGTTTACGAGTGACCGGTTCTATAAGCAGACGCCGATCGGGGTAGCGATGGGGCTCGCATGGACGGCAATGGGTGGAGCGACTCTTTATGTCGAGGCGATTTCATTCCATTCAGAAAAAACTGAGATGGGACTTACCGGGCAGGTAGGCGATGTGATGAAAGAGTCCGCCCAGATCGCTTGGAACTATGTCCATAGCGTTTTGAGTGAATACGCTCCTCACCTCAACTTTTTTGAGGGAAAAAAGGTCCACTTGCACATCCCAGAAGGGGCAACTCCGAAAGATGGCCCTTCTGCAGGAATCACAATGGCTACAGCGCTCTTATCCCTCCTTTTGGAAAAGCCGATCCGTCCCGATTTGGGAATGACGGGTGAGCTTACCCTGACTGGCAAAGTCTTGCCGATTGGAGGGGTGAAGGAAAAGGTGATCGCAGCGCGCCGCTCTAAGTTGAAGACCTTGGTTTTCCCGAAGGAGAACCAAAGAGACTTTGAAGAATTGCCCGCATATATTAGAAAGGGGTTTACGGTCCACTTTTTCGAGTATTATGAGGAGGTCTTTGTTGTCGCATTTGGGAAAAAACGCTAGCAGCTTTCAAGAAGCGATGAAGGAGAAGGTGGTCTCCCCCGAAGGGGTGAGCCAGCTTTCCGATCGCCTGCGCGCGGAGGGAAAAACGGTGGCCACCCTGAATGGGAGCTTCGATCTTCTCCACCCGGGTCATTTTGAAATGATCTACCAAGCTTCCCAAGTGGCTGACTGTCTCATTCTCCTGCTCAATACCGACCGATCGATCCAGGCTTATAAAAGTGAAGACCGCCCCATCAATCCCCTCGAAGTGCGCCTTCAACAGGTCGCCGCGCTTGAAATGGTTGACTATGTGAGCTGGTTCGACGAGACTGATCCAAGAGAGGTCCTAGGAAGGATATGCCCCGATGTCCACGTGAACGGGGGAGACTATGGAGAGGATTGTCTCGAAGCTGAGGTGGTCCGAGCAGGTGGGGGAAAGATCCACATTGTCGAGCTTGTCCCCGGCTACTCCTCGACCAACATGATTAACAAAATTCAGGCGTTATGCGTTTAATAGGAACAGTCGATACCGAGAAGCAAGCCTTCACCTTCTATTCAGTACTCCTTAAGGAGGGGATCCACGCTACCTATGAGCCTTTCCAAGATCCCGAAGAGAAAAAAGAGCGCCTTCGGATCTGGATCTACGAAGAGGATGAGGTAGATCACGCGATTGAAATGCTCGAAAAATACATGGCCAATCCAGATAGCCCAGAGTATAGCGACATCCAGATGCCAGCAGCTCCTCCAGAGCCTCCCAATCTAACCATGGATCAGCAACAAGAAGGGGAGCAGAAAAAGGAAGAGCAGATTGCTCGTCCTTGGCAGAAAAGAGCAGCACCATCCCCACCAAAAAAGAAACGTTCCTATCCGATCACCTATGGACTGATCCTCCTCTGTGTTTTTCTCTATATCCTCAATGGGATGCAGCAAGTGAAGATGCTTAAAGCTGATGGGAGGCTGGGGCTCCAGCTGGGCCTTACCCCTATTCAGCAAACGCTGATGTTTGACTATCCTGCGGCTAAGAAAAAAGTGGATTCTCTTTTGGAGAAATACTCGATCGAGTCAGCCAAGCAGCTCGATGCCCTCCCAAAAGACCAGTGGAACCAGTTCCAGCAGGCAATCGATATGCCCACTTGGAAAGGGGGGCTGCCCTATCTGATCAGCTGGATCAAGAAAATCCCCCCGCCCGCCTCAGGGCCACTCTTTGAAGAGATCCGAGAAGGGGAAGTGTGGAGGCTCTTCACTCCTTGCCTGCTCCATGGAGGACTCCTCCATATCCTGTTCAATATGGCATGGGCATGGATCCTCCTCCGCCCAGTCGAAGAACGCCTATCGTTCATTAAACTGATCCTCCTCGTCCTCATCATCGGGATTGTTGCCAACGTCGCCCAGTATTTTGTCAGTGGCCCCATGTTCCTAGGATTTTCAGGGGTAATTTGTGGTCTTGTTGGCTTCATCTGGGTGAGGCAAAAGGTAGCTCCATGGGAAGGGTACCCGATCCAGAAGTCCACCTTCATTTTCGTCCTCGTCTTCATCGGGGCGATGTTCGCCCTTGAGCTTTTCACTCTCGGGATGGCGATCTTCTCTTCCCAAGAGATCTCCGTGAATATTGCCAATACCGCTCACATCATCGGGGGGCTCACCGGAGCCCTCTTAGGAAGGGTCCCGTTCTTTGCTCGGAGCAATCATGAGCGTCCGTGATCTGACCATCCTCGGATGTTCCTCTCAGCAACCAACCAGGAGAAGAAACCACGGCGCCTATCTTCTTCGATGGAACGAAGAGGGGCTCCTCTTTGATCCGGGCGAAGGAACTCAGCGCCAGTTCATCTTTGCCGATATTGCTCCCCCTTGTGTTACCCGAATTTTCGTCAGTCACTTCCATGGAGACCACTGCCTGGGTCTTGGCTCGATGCTCATGCGGCTCAACCTCGACGGGGTGACCCATCCGATCCATTGCTACTATCCCGCCTCGGGCAAGAAGTACTTTGATCGCCTCCGGTATGGGACGATCTACCATGAAAATATCCAAGTGGTCGAACATCCCGTCTCGGAAGAAGGGATTGTCCACGATGATGGGAAATTCCAGATCGAGGCCTACTTCCTCGAGCACGGGGTAGAAAACGTAGGGTGGCGAGTGAAAGAGCCCGATCGGCTTAAGTTTGATAAGGAAAAGATGACCAAGCTCGGTCTAAAGGGACCCATCGTAAAACAGCTTCAGCAAGAGGGAAAAATTATCCTAGACGGGAAGACGATCACCCTTGACGAGGTGAGTTGGATCCGCAAAGGAGACATCTTTGCTGCGGTGATCGACACTACCTTCTGTCCTAATGTGATCAAAGTGGCGCAAGATGCCAAGCTTCTCCTTTGTGAGAGTACCTACCTTGAAGAGCACGCTCATTTGGCAAAGAAGCACCGCCATCTGACCGCCAAGCAGGCGGCGCGCATTGCGAAAGAGGGGGGCGTGGATCATCTGGTGCTTACCCATTTCTCTGCTCGCTATCAGAATCTCGCTCCTTTCGAGCAAGAGGCGCGAGAGATCTTCCCGCATACCGATGCCGCGGATGATCTAAAGCGGTTTGCGTTTCCATTATAGTCTAAGTCTGAAAGAGATCGTCGCGGATGATCTCCATTTCCTCAATGAGCCGCATCGTGGGGACGGGGAAATGGGTGAAGCTAAGAAGAATGTTGCGCAAATCTGAAGAGATCGCCTCTTCTGGATTGAACGACTTGGCCGCTTCGATGAGGCTCACATCTTTTTGAGCTCCAGGGATCGAAAGGGGTTGGGTGAGGATATTTTGGAGGATCTCTCCCGAGTCTTTGAGGTTCTCTTTTAACATTCTAGATCAGCCGCCTTTTGTGAAATACTATCGATATCGATGAGCTCTTTTGAGAGGGCTTCTAGTGTTGCTATCTCATCGGTTTTGTGGGGGTTTTCCAAGATACCGCGAAACCTCGCGATCACCTTTTCAAGATTCCCATCGAGTTCGTTGGCTATTTGCTCATCCTCTCCTTGCGGAGATGGCTGCTTGTTGAGTGCACACATACGGCATTTCCTCCCATCCGTATCGTACAAATCAAGGAATTCTTCTGTCAATAAGGAATCTTCAAAGAATAGATGTTTCGATCTCCTGATGAGTTGCAGGGGAAATCAAACCGAGACCAGAAATGGTTAGGGCCTTCTAGTTCTTTATCTACTTCGAGGACCAATTTTTTGGCATGATGACCTTTTCCCCAGTTGATAATCTGGTGAACAATGGCTTTTCCGATTCCGGTTCTTCTCTTTGACGGGATGACATAGAATTCAGCAATATGGAGAGAGTTCCCCTGAAGGTAGACGTTTGAAAGGCCAACAGGCTCTTCGTTTTGGAAGTAGAGGAAAAGACCTCTCCCCCCTTCTTCGATCCGTTTCTTGAGCTCTGTCTCATAGTCTGTAACTAGACTGGGCCAGCACTCGGCAAAGTAATCGTTTGCCATCTCGAGGTAGAGGGGCCACTGTGCAGAGTCTGGAAAAACTTGGAGCGGTCTGATTTCTAGACCCATAGAAACCTTACGTTCGAGAGGCGAGGTAGTCGTCGAGAGAACCTTCAAAGGTTCGGATTCCCTCTTTCTCGAGGGAGATGATCTTCTTGGCTCCGTGGTCGATGAGGTCTCGGTCATGCGAGGCAAAGAGGACGGTTCCTTTGAAATCTTCGAGGGCCCAGGCAAGCGCTGACACCGCCTCGAGGTCGAGGTGGTTGTTTGGCTCATCGAGGATGAGGACGTTATGGTTGCAGAGCATAAGACCTCCGATGATCAGGCGGGCTGTCTCTCCTCCGGAGAGATGGGAGACTTGCTTGAAGGCATCATCGCCAGCAAAGAGCATTTTTCCAAGGATCCCTCGGACCTCTTGGTCGTAAACACCTGGGCGTCTTTCTTTGAGCCAGTCGAAAATGGTGGTCTTGCTGCTTTTATCGATCATATCGGCATGATTTTGAGGGAAGTACCCTACACTGACCTGGTGGCCTACGTCGATGACTCCGTCATCTTGCTCGAGGACGCCAGCTAGCATTTTGAGGAGGGTAGTTTTTCCCCGTCCATTGTTCCCGATGATGGCAATCTTTTCTCCACGGACGATGTCGAAGGAGAAGTTGTCGATCACGTGAAGGTCTTCGTATGATTTATTCACCCCTTCAAGGCGGAAGACCATCTGGCCAGAGGCTTTTTCGGGGGGATAGAAACGAACGTAGGGGCGCTGAATATTCGATTTTTTTAGATCGGTGGGTTGGAGCCGCTCGATTTCTCGCATTCTGGACTGGACCTGGGAAGCTCGTGTTCCCGCACCAAACTTGGAGACAAACTCTCGGAGTTGGGCGATTTTTTTCTCTTTCCCTTTGTTCTCATGCTCAGCACGCTCGCGCACAGCGGATTTAGCGACAACCATGCTGTCATAGTTGCCTGGGTAGAGGATGATCGTCTCGTAATCGATGTCGGCGATGTCGGTGGCGACGGTATTGAGGAAGTGGCGGTCGTGGCTGACTACGATGAGCGTTCCACTGTACTCGTGGAGGAAATTTTCAAGCCAAGTGATCGACTCAAGGTCGAGGTGGTTCGTCGGTTCATCGAGGATCAGAGCCGGAGGGTCACCAAAAAGCGCCTGGCAGAGCATGACGCGGAACTGGATGTCGGTAGGGATTTGCCCCATCGGGACATCCCAATATTCGATGGGAATTCCCATCCCTTCAAGGATGACTTCGGCATCAGAGTCAGCGGTATAGCCTTCTTCTTCTCCGACAACTTCTTCGAGCTCGCCAAGACGGATACCTACTTCGTCGGTCATTTCCACTTCGTAGAGGCGCTCCCGTTCTTCAAGGGCGTCCCAAAGGCGCTGGTT
>Ga0180437_10009397_pt1 | contig 12118 bp, 29 predicted proteins | sample SS_ome_4_FD_132410 | JGI IMG/M metagenome (GOLD analysis project Ga0180437, IMG submission 132410) | Hypersaline lake sediment archaeal communities from the Salton Sea, California, USA - SS_3_D_1 metaG | ecosystem: Environmental > Aquatic > Non-marine Saline and Alkaline > Hypersaline >... | reverse complement strand
GGTACTATAAGAAAGGGGTAATAAAGAGGTACTGTCAGTAAGATGTAGGAAAGTAAGGTGTAGAAAAGGTACTGTCAGTAGTATGTAGAAAGAAGTACATACAGTACAAAAAAAGAGAGTACATACAGTACTGTAGAGGTGGTACATATAGTACAAAAAAGAAGAGTACGATCAGTAAGAAAGGAGTTCTATATGCAAACATTGCTAGTGCAAACATTACTACGTACGTTAATACATTTCTCACTTATAGCAGTTAACATATATCTGCTATATCTATTGGTGCTTTTCCTGTTTGCCCGACCATGGCTGAAGGTGGACTATTCCCTGATCATCATAGGGCTTAGCCTGATAGGATCAGTTATCGTCCATGTATTATATGTGCCAGGCTTTGTAACCTATGTGACCGGACTTATTACGTAAAAAGAGGTGTTCTATGGAACTATTTTTATTTGTTTTAATATGGATTATCATCGTTGGGTTCAACACGTATATTGTGTCCCTAATCATATCGGGGATGGCCAGATTACTGGATGAGCTAGGACTTCAATACAATGAAGGTAATGGTTATCTGGTAGGGGTGACTGTTGTATGTGTTGTTCTATCTATATTATTACAGGTGTATCTTATTTATCCAGCTGTTGTTGATTTAGCACATACGATTTGTGTTGTCGGATGACTATTTACCCCGCCGAAAAAAATTTAGTAATATAAGATACATATATAACATAAAGGAGTATCATAATGGAAGCTTTAGTATTTGTTTTGTTATGGCTAGGAATCATAATAGCCCATGCGGTTATTATGTGGTGTCTAATAATATATCTGTTTACCAGACCATGGCTGCCGGTGGGATATTCTTTGATTTTACTGGCTTTTTATTTTGCGGTAGTGGTTTTTACCTTCGTGGTTTACACGCCGGATCTCGTGAACTATGTGGTTGAACTTACTACGTAAACCTTGAATGAAGGGAGGTTTCAAATGTCAACGTTCTTATTGATTTTGATATGGGGTTTTATTATTGGGTTTAACACTTAGTTGGTGCATTTGGTCACAATGGGAGTAGCTAGATTTCTAGATGAATTGGGGTTTGGCTACAATAAAGGTAACGGATACTTGATGGGGACGCTTGTCATAAGCGTTGTTCTATCCATACTTTTGCAAGTGTATATTATCTATCCGGCAGTCCTTGATCTGGTACAAACGATTTGCGTAAAATGACCCTTTCCCCGCTGGAATTTCTTCTCTTAACCGAATTCTTTTCCCCGCCGAAAAATTCCACTGACTACCTACCGAAAATACCCCAAAAATAGAGTATAAATAGTATAAAAATACCAGTAACTTATAGAAGGCGCGAAAAGGAGGCGTTTCATGTTTGATAATTTACCAAAATCACAGGAGAATTTCGGATTCACTCCGATTAAGGTCAAGGATATGTATCAGGATTGCAAAGAGATATATCCCGAACTACCTAACTATTCGGAATTTCTGAAGATCGTGAACACAATGGATATAGCCGGATATAACATCGTCAGCAATGCCCAAGTCGAGGAGTTGAAGGATAAAATCCGCGAAATAGGGCGCTCTTTTGAGTAAGAAGCGCCTAAGTAGTTCGAATTACTAAATAAGGGCAACGAAAGGAGGTAAATATTATGATTACGGCATGTCCAGTATACGGAAAAGAGTTTAGAACAGCCGAATTCTACTGTAGCCAATGTGGAATTAGATGTGAAGTTTATCCCACGGAGTCGGATATGGAGGAGATGGAGGATCGGATAGACGATTATTTCGAGAATGTATCCGATGAACAATTACTGGAAGATCTCAAAAAAGCTGGATATAAGGAGGCAAGAAATGATTGCATATATTATTAAGTCCCATCACCACAAAGCGGTAGTTCTTGGAACCCAAGAATACGTCACCAAATTTCTTAAGAAATTCCTTGAGCAATACTATGACGCAAATGATTACGAAATCGCGGACCTATTAAGTTATGATGAAGTCAACCGGAGGTGGAAGTGGGGATCCGTGGAGGGATCCTATGAACTGTGCGAGATAATAGCATAGAAAGGAGATAGGCCCACAATGACAGACGATGACATGTTGATAAAGATGAGTTCAATCATAGATAGGTACAATAAATTCCTCACACATATCAGATATACGGAAGGCCGCAGAGCCGATCCAGTATGGCAGACTAATAACGGGGACCGTTGTTATGGGTTTGTCCCAACTCCACACCCCGTTTATCTGATGAGAGTACTTAACATGGCTCTACAATTTGTCAAGAGATCCATAAAGGAAAGCCGGCCAACGTCTTTCCTAGATGCTGGCTGTGGTATGGGTAATGTCATGGTAGAAGCTTATGAAGTGGGCTTCGATAAAGTAGTAGGCATTGAACTGGACCCCATAACAGCGGCTTATGCAAGAAGGATGCTAGATTGTTTTACACACACCGAATTTGAGATTATAGAAGGCGACATTCGTAAATACACTAAATATGGAGAGCATGACGTAATATATTACTACCAGCCACTGTATGGCCGGCTCGGTATGGATCCCTTCTTGAACATTCTGAAAGAGACTGCGTCGGTTGGATCAGTTATCATAGTCAATGGATCTGATACATTCTATGATGATTATCGATTCCGAAATATACTGGATGCTAATGAGTCATATTCATCTATACCGGTGGATGCAGTATATGTTAAGGAGGTGAAATGAAACGCGCATTCCTTATGGTATTGTTGGTTTTATTCATGGGGATGTTTCTCTTACATCCAGCCATCGCATCAATTAATGACAGCTCAATTGTAAACGATCCAGTGTTAAAATTTGGTAATGTTGAACCCCGCCGACCCCTCCACGATTACTTCTACATCAAGATCAAAATTCCCGAACTATGCTTGAATCTATTATTCCATGAAAAACTATCCAGGGGGAAATAATCATGGGTATCAGAATAACGATAGGGGACAATACCAGACATCATATGGGAATCCTCGAAATTAGCCAGTACCCTTTCACAGAACAGGAGATTAAGGATAACTTTAAACGTCTTATAAAGGCTAACCATCCGGACATCAAGGGGGTTTCCGATCCCGAAACTACCGAAAAGGCCCGTAACATTATAGACGCCTACAACGCCATTAAGAATTTGGCCGTTCCAGAAGTGACAGCGGCTGATATGGCGTCGGCTTTTGCTGAATTTGAGCAATCTATGGAGGACCTTTTCAAAGGCAAACTCTGGGAATTCTGCCCTCATTGTGAAGGCAGCGGCAGAGTCAAACGTACCATATATAAATGGGTGGATTGCCCCGTTTGTCTGAGAGGGGGATACGTCTACCCCATTTGCCGTGCTTGCAAGGGTGAGGGAAAGGTATTAACCCGCTGGACAAAGAACATCGTGACTTGCAGAGTATGTGAAGGAGAAGGTATCTACACCAAGACCCGGCCGAGAAGGTGCCCACATTGCGGTGGTCTGGGGGAAGTCAGGAAGCAGGAAGGGGAAGAGTTTATTTCTTGCGGCAATTGCCGGGGTCTTGGCAAGATTGAGATCAAACCATTTAATCCGGTTCTCAGAGCCGGTGCTGTATTAATCTAAAGGAATGCGAGGAGGAATAAATGAAAATATACATCGTACAAAGTAATCCCTTTGAAGTTGTTGTGGGCATATCTGATGAAGAAATGCCCGACGCCGCCGTAAACAAATTCCTTAAAGCGCGGTATAAAGATATTCCTTCTACGACTACTCAATGCACTGGCACAGATGATAGCGGCACCTGGAAAAACGAGCATGTAGAGGGCAACTATATAAAAAGAGAGTTAATTGTGTAGGAGGTCTTTATGAATATAATATTTAGATCGTGGCTGTATGATTTCCTATACTTTGTAATAAATTGAAAAGGAGGTATTATGATTCTATATGATACGACGTCCCTCGATATCTCAATTCAGAGGGCAAAAGAGTGGAGTAGAAAACACGATGAGATTATTAAAAGGGCCGCCCATAGACTCAAGGACGTAAAATATCCTGACTGTGTCAAAATATGCACGGCCATAAGATATCTGGCACCGGGAGAATGCGAGTCTGTTTGCCCATTTAAATTTAACAAAAAGGAGGAATAAAAACATGGAGGACAAAGTAAAGAAATTCGAGCTAGACGCCGCATGGGAAGAAATCCAGTCCGAACTGCCACAGCGCGTTAGCGTCACGGACTTCTACAGTATCTGTGCGGCTTTGATGAAAGCCAAATACACCATCATGTCCGTGGAAGAATACAAAGCGGAGTTTAGACATCAATTGAGAAAGCTTGCCGCAGACTATGGGCAGGAGATATCGGATTTTGATCTTCTGGAAGTTCCTATGGAATCAATCATGGCTGTAGGCAGAGCATAAAGGAGGATTGATATGGTAGACGTTAAACAAATACAAAAACAACTTGATGGTCTGACGGCTAAAGTACAGAACATGTTGGATAATCGGAAGGTAGCCAGAAAATTATCAGAAGAAGAAAAGGAAGCTGTGTGGGTAGCACTCGGTGTGAGAAGAAACATCATCGAAACCGGCAGCTATTCTCTGTCGGCGGCGGACATCTCAAATATGGGCGCCGAAGCAGCAAAGGAAGAATTCGGAGCCGAGATTCTTCCACTCAGTACTGACCAGATAGAGCTAATTATTCGCACCGAGAAGTTGATCACGGCGGCTCTTCAGGACCGCTTAATGATAATAGAGGAATAAGGAGGATATCATGATAGAACTAGACACAAATAGAATGTTTCTGGCGGAGAAAAGAAATGAAACAACCGAGAACAGCGTTGCCGCCAAAGAGGCGGAGGAAATACTGGATCTGGTTGGAAGCAACTGCATGGCCGCTGTAGAGCGGGGCAAAAAAGAAACTGTTGTAGCAAAATATAAGGCTGACAGCCCTACTCTTAGTGCTTATCTTATCGCTAAAGAATTACGAAAACTGATGCAGAAACGTTATCCGAGGCTTAGACTTACCAAGCGTCAGGATTTCACCGGAAGAACGGCGATAGTGGTTCAGTGGTCTCCTGACAAAGTGTGACGGGGGAAAGGAAAGATTTATGGGAAAAGTTACCGTACCTCATCGAGAGCCTGAATATTATCAGAATGAAGGCGCTTACTATGAAGAGTTAAGCATCCAAGAAGAGTGCGACAAGCCCAAACAGGAGTCCGAAAGGAGTAGCCATGATCTACGTCCTAAATAAGTTCCAACCGAATCCATATCCGCAAGCTTTGGAGGTGGATACAACTTCTAAGGGTCAGTTCAAGAAAGATCTAAGCCCTTTCTATCTTGGGCCAGTCGAATGGATTGATCCTGTTCGAGGTTCTCTGTATTGCCGGCGGTTTGAAAACTTCTGGCAGTATACCAAAGTATATCCAGAGTACGCGGATGTAGATAGTAACCCTACCGAACTTTTTTACAAATGGCAGGAAGAAGGTTTCAATAGCTATCGGGCCAATCGGTATCCGATGGGAAAAGGCAGAAAGCCCTTATATAGCCTGCTTAATGGGCAGCGTTATAATTATCTGTTTGCTAGGAGAGAAATTTACGCGCCGACATATGCTGCTCTTGTTTTAAGGACCCGAACCTATGCTGGATTAAAGGAATTGGTGGAGTTTGGTATGGACATTGTACTCCGAGACTTTGACGGATATGATTACGTCTCCATGGGCAGATCGCTCATGGACGTGATCAATGATCCAGATCGAAAGATGGGGCATGCATTTGTGTTAGCCATGCTCCTTAGTAACGTGAAAGTGAAAGGGAGTTAAAAATATGGAAGAAAAAATCAAATATATAATTAACGAGAAGAGCAGAGTGACGCATGCCGTAGCGGGGGAGTTTCGTACCGATAGGGGGCCGATGTATCGGACGGTGTGTCATATAGACGCCTTTGCTAATCGAGGATATCATCCAATATTAGCGCCCGACGCCTTCGCGGACTGCGCGAACTGCCGCCAGATATTATCACGGGACAAATCCAAGTCTGTCCAGGATAAGGAATGGTATATGGTAGAAGACTGTTATGCGAATGAAGTAATGGCAAAGTCCGACGATTTGGATGAGTTGCTAAATATACTAAGGGAACATCATTCCGACGAGACTATCTACGAAGAGATCTCCAACGGGGGATGGAAAGTATACAAATCACGCCTTGTGCGGATAAATCCTGAGGTAGAAACCGAAGTACTGATCATAAGTCTAAGGGAAGAAATATAAAATAATAAATTATTTAAAGGAGAATAAAATATGAACAGACAATACAAAGAACTAAAGCGTATGTTACCTCTGTTGATTGGGTTTCTGCTGGTGCTTTTGTCATTAAGCGTGGTATGCGTGCCTCGAAGTCATGGCGCCGAGCCTGAGATTAGCACGGTGCATCTGATACATCCAGTGCTTGTAGCACATGACAACAGAGTGGTGGAAGTGGACCGCATAGAGATAATGATGGTAAATGCCAAGCGTTTTAATCATGAGGTCACTTTTATTAAAGTGTTTCCGACTGCGGTAAAGCGGTTTGGTAAAGCGTTACTCATACCCGTATCCAATGTAAAAATGATAACTTTTGGATCCACTACGATATTGGGACATGGAGTGGAGGAATAAAGCATGACTACACCTTCTATAATAATTACCAAGGATGATGAATGGGATCTGATAGAGAAAGCTTTAGAAAGAATACTATCCGAATCATCGGAAGAGGAAAAACCAAAATGTCGGTGTGGCATAGAAGCTACATATAAATGCCCAAAATGTGGTGAAATGATGTGTACTAATCCGTATTGCCACACAGAGCATAATGAAGAGAGACATAGTAAACTATGGATGAACCGCATTATAAGATAAACCAATTAACTTTTTAAAAGAGGAGGAGTTAGAATGGACTTTGTGCGACATCGTAAGAGTGGTAAAGTACACGTAGTATACAACTGCCCAGTACCGTGGTATAGAATATCCACGCTATGTGGCCATGATGTTACCTATAACTGTGAATACGTGGAAGCATCAGAATATTCTGGTCCGTGGTGCGCTCATTGTGAAAAAATATATGAGAAGTTTGAAGAGGACAAACTCAAGGGGAAGGATGAAGTGGAAAAAACAAACTATAAATACGTGTCCCATGCAGATGTTTTACATTCCCATATAGTCCGAGGAGAGGGGTGTGTGGCCAGCACATATTCTACGTTCTGTGGTTTGCTTGTTTATCCGTCCCTCGGTTGGTCTACGGCGGACCATGCAACAAAAAAGAATGTCCTGTATGCCGCCAGAAAAAGCACGCTCATAAGATTCAAGAACTAGAACATAAGATAAATCTGCCCGAAGGTAAGAGAACTTTCTTGATGGTAGATCAAGACAGCGATATGTCTATTTCCGCAGATAGCTTGGACGGCCTGATAGATCATTTACGACTAATATTCGCCAATGACGATGAAGAGATCATAGCTAACATTGATAACTTCCTATTCTATCAGGCGGTGCAGCTGGACGTATCACCGGTGAAAGAGGTCACTACGAAACTTAAGGGCCTTAAAATAGATCAGGTTCTGTAGAGGAGATTAATATGCCTACATATCAGGAAGTCTGTGACGGTGATGAGCTCTACTGTTGTGAGAAATGCGAGGATAAGTTCAAGGTTAGAGAGGTGAACCTTGTAAAAATCAACACGGACCTGAGAGTGCTTAAATCCGACTATCACACAGTCTTGCTCGACAAAGATGGAATTTTCAAAATCGGCGAGAAAATAGAAAAAGGTGATAGCGCTCTCGCTTGTCCGAAATGCAATCACGCTCACCTGTTTGGGTTGGTTAGACATATACCAAGAAAGGAGGGAAACGATGGATAGTATGAATGATCCTTTGATAAAGGCCATTAAAAATCTCGATGACCGAAGCAAAACCATCGAGGTCATTAAGAAAGGAGTGGCCGAGCGGTGTGATATACTAGAAGAAACAGTGTCACTGGATGATTGTGTCTCGGTGCTTATGAACCTAATCTATAATATCATGATGACTGCTGGTAATCCAAGGCAAATGTTTATAGATCTATATGAGGGCATAGCGCCATTCAATACGTTCCGAGTAGGTTATTTCCATGACAAAATGCCAATGTCCATGCAGTCTGGCAAAATGCCTCCCTACAACGTCTTCAGGGCAATTATCTATAAGTGCGCGTCCATCATCTGGAATAGCAAGATAGAACATCTTGACGCCGCCCTGGATCTGGAGTAAGCCATGCCAAGAATACTTACAAGAGCGGTGTTAATGGTACTATTTATGTATGTATCCACGACTATAATCTCATCCTTCAGCTATTTGCCCATATTAATAGCAGCGTGTATTTTTGTAATATGGAGATCAATATCCAATGGGCAAAAAGGAATTAGAAAAATCAAGGAGGTAACAAAATGACCAGAAATATGGCTATAGCCATGCAAGTAGTTATTATATTTGCCCTGGTCGTAATTGGCTTACTACATTATACCATAGTAGATAGGCACGAAAAAGCCTACGATCAGTTAAAATCTCTGGCAGTGGAGGAAGCCAGAACGAATGATAGATTCCGGAGCGTACTTGAGGAACATTCAATAATTATGCCATCGGAAATGGAGGAAATCAATGGACGAAAATAAATGGTTTGCTGTTATTTGTTTTACGTTTATAGGATGGGCCTTGATGTTCATCATACTAACAAGCATTCTGAATCCCATACCACCAATACCCCTATTTTGGCAGCAAATGATAAGGCTGTCAGGCGTTGTGGGCGCCATACTTTTCCTTCTCTTTATAATCGGGGGTAATAAAAAGATAGGCCGGCGGCCAGTAAACCCCATAGATGTAATAGCCGCTCTGCTATCTTGCGTTACAGGTCCAGTTATCTTATTTACAACTATAACTTTATACATAATAACATGGAAGATGGAAAAGAAAAGCACATAGGCGCCATAACAGAAAGGATTTATCACTATGAGTACATTAACACTTTTCATGATAATCATTGCGTTATTCATTGTCGGATTACTGTTTTACGCAGTGTATTTCTCGATAGGAATTATACTCTGTATCAACAGTCATCTCACAACCTCGATATGGGTGGAAGCCCTCGTGATAATCTTTTGGCCTATATATCTGCTATGCAAACCAGTCAAGCGTATAAAAGATCATTTACTACTGGAATCGCTTTGCAAGATCAGAAATTACATAAAAGCCAAAATAAGGAGGAGCTCATGAATTCTACTGAGTATGACATTATTGTCGATGCCATTAGGAAAATGGCCACAGACCAAATAGATAATGGCCGTTGTCCTATCTGTAACTCTCGCATCATACGCATAGGGATAAAGAGAAAAGGTACGGACGAAGAGCAGCGCATCATACGATGTACTTCTTGTAAGGAGGATCTGAGTCCCAATAACATTTCCCGGATAATTAAGGGATTCTTGGGGGTTGACAACGTGAAATCTTTCATCGCTCATCTATTACAAAACATACACATCTATACGGTGTTGGAAGCATGCGCTCCCATTAATGGGCAGCGTCACTAGATACCGAACTTTTTTAAAGAAGAACAAAATAGATAAAGAAAAATGGATAGGACTGTGGTAAAATGTGTAAGATGCGGAATGTGCTGCCTTATTTGTACTTGCAGCGTAGGCGAAGAAGCCGATGACGGCATTTGCAAATATCTATCATTTGACGGTGATATCGCTACTTGTCACATGGCTCACCACGAAGTCGTTCGAAACATGATAGGCAAGGGCTGCTGGATTCGTAAATATCCAGAGGTAGTAGAGTTACATGAAGAACTTTACGGTCATAAACGGGAGATAGTAAAATCAAGGAGGAACAATGAAAGGACCAGTGGTTGGGCAAGACGTATATATAGGTACTTCGCTGTATCTCGACCACGGAGCCGATGATTTTCAAGGCGGGTTGTGTAAAGTCGATTCCGTAGAGAAAAAAAGGACGTCTGGAAAAGAAGTTCCATTCGTCACTGTCGAAGAAAGATCTGGTTGGGAATACAACTGGGAATACCTGATGGAGAACCAAGAGAAATGGGCCGCCAGATATGGTAACCGTCGTGGTTATTGTGACCCAGATTATCGTGAAGAGTTCAACGAACATTGGTAGGAGAGTCCTATGAAAATAATAACGGGCAACATATTGGACATTCCCGAAGGCATTATATGCCATCAGGTAAACTGCCAGGGCGTTATGGGTACCGGTATTGCTCTTCAAATTCGTAGAAAATGGCCGAAAGTTTACGAAGAGTATAGAGACGTCCATCGTAGGGGCCAGTTATTTCTCGGTAATATAACACTCACTCAGGTTGGCCCAAAGCTCTTCGTTGCCAATCTATGCGGGCAGGATAGATATGGCCGAGACAAAAGATATACCGATTATAACGCGCTGGCGCGGTGCATGGCAGTACTTTCGCTGTTGAACTGGCCGATATACATACCTTATGGCATGGGATGTTCCAACGCCGGTGGTGATTGGAAAGTGGTTAGTTCACTAATAGATAGATTTCTACCCAATGCAGTAGTTGTTAAACTCAACTAATAGGAGGTATAAAATGTTTGCAAAAAGAAAGAAGATAATAGGCATGTCTTTGGTAATGGAGAAAGGCTCGGCCATATATATTGACGGTAAACCAGTTCTGGACAATCTATCATTCGAAGAAGCTTGCCGGGGGCTAGAAGAAGGTATAGATATTCATATGGGATTTGAAACAACGGCGACGAAAGATCACCATTACATATGCGAAATAGGCCGCCTATTCTGGGGGGATGACAAACAATGCTATGCCGCTGACGCTGTTTACCGAAAGGTCAAGTCGTTTCTAAAACAAACGGAGTCCAATACAAAGGAGGGCTAATGTCCGTCTTGCACCGAGTGTTAGGGCCCGAGGGATTATTGTCTAAGTCCATCGAGAATTTTGAATGTCGTGATGCTCAGATGAGGATGGCGGAGCTGGTAGAGTCATCCATTAGTAATAGATTACCGGCCGTCGTGGAGTCAGGCACCGGCACTGGCAAAACCATGGCCTATCTTATACCGGCTATACTAAGCGGAAAGAAGACCATCATTTCCACTGGCACTAAGAATCTTCAAGAGCAGATATTTTTCAAAGACATTCCCTTATTGTCCAACGCGCTTGACTTTCAGATGAAAGCCGTGGTAGTAAAAGGTCGCCGCAATTATCTTTGCCTGGATAGGTTAGCCAACATGGAAGACTCGCCTGAGAAATCAAGACTCGTGCGCTGGGCGAAAACTACCGAATTCGCAGACCAATCGGAGCTAGATTGGCTGAATGATTCTACCGTGAACTGGAATGATGTCTGCTCTTCCGGTGACACGTGTAAAGGATCAAAATGTAACTTCAAGGAATCTTGCTTCGTCAGTAAATTGAAAGAGCGGGCAGAGGAATCACAGATCGTTATAACCAATCATAGCCTTTTCTTTGCCGACGTAGTTCTTAGATCCGGTGAGGTAGGTAAGATACTGCCGGACTTTCAAGTTGCCATACTGGACGAAGCTCATAAAACCGAAGACGTCGCTTCTACCGCCCTTGGCAAAGACGTAAGTACCTACCATCTGGCGGAGCTGTCGGAAAGAAGCCGATGGCATTTGACCAATGTGTTCGAAAGGCTGGAGGTTAGGGGAAAACTAACGGCGGAAATGAGGCAGATGATCAGGCCGGTGCTCCTGAGGGAGATTAATAATGAAATGGAGCAAATCTCTAATGAGGATAACCAGGGAAAAATCGAGCGACTGCTAAAGGATCTGAACTTTATATTATCTCCGATGGATGATGGATATCTCAGGATGTATGAAAAGAGAAAGAATGATCATGTTGTTATTCGAGCTATTCCTCTAGATATTGCCCCTTTCTTAAGCAAGCACCTTTATAAACAGCACAAATCCATTATATTCACCTCCGCTACTCTATCTACTAATAACAACTTGGACTACTTTAGAACTAGAGTTGGCCTGCCAGATACTACTCTCTTGGGTATATTCCCCTCTCACTTCGACTATGTAAATCAAACATACATGTTCATACCGCAGAATATCTGCTCTCCAGGAGATCCC
>Ga0180437_10009396_pt1 | contig 12119 bp, 11 predicted proteins | sample SS_ome_4_FD_132410 | JGI IMG/M metagenome (GOLD analysis project Ga0180437, IMG submission 132410) | Hypersaline lake sediment archaeal communities from the Salton Sea, California, USA - SS_3_D_1 metaG | ecosystem: Environmental > Aquatic > Non-marine Saline and Alkaline > Hypersaline >... | reverse complement strand
TCCAGGTGATCTCGCAGGCCACCGGTGCCTGCCAGCATCCCTATTTCCCTGTCCGCTCTGACACCGACTGGCAGTACCAGTCTCAGATGGGGGCTGATGCGCCGATGGCCTATTCGGTGACTTACGACGACATTGGCGCCGAGTCTTTTACCTCGCGTCAGACCTTTCCAGGGGCTACCGCTGAGTCGCTGTGGCTGTGCAGCGACGAGGGCCTGATTCCCAGCGAGATAGCCACCTTCCTGCCTATCGAGTTTCCCGGTTTTGAGTTCGAGACTCTTGACTTCAGCGGTGCGCTTGTGCCCCCGCCAGGAGAGTGGGAGGTAGGCACCACCTGGGGAACCGGCTACACCATGCAGGTTACGACCAAGGTGTTGGGCCTCAGCATCAGTTCGGGGGCCGACATCAGCGTAGACAATCGAATCGCTGCGGTGGAGCAAGTTGTCGTGCCCGCAGGCACCTATCCCCAGGCGGTGCGCGTCGACTCAACGGGGATGGCGCTTGTTAACATGGTCGGTAGCGGGATGGAAACCCCATTCTCCTTCTCGCACTGGTATGTGGAGGGTGTCGGCCTGGTGAAGATAGCGGCCGACATTCAGGGGGGGACTTTTGACATGGAGCTTTTATCGGTTGAGCAGTAGTTGCAGAGGAAAATAGCTATGTCATGCGCTCGGGGTCGCGTGTTCTGCTGGTGTAAACCTCGCTGACAGGAACGAGCAGCGTGACCGATGCCCACAGCAAAAAGCCCTGCTTCTGAAGCAGGGCTTTTCCGCTGTGTGGAGATCGGGTATCTTCTCAATATTGTGAGGCAGACTTTCCAGTCTGCCGTTGGGACAGGCTAGAAAGCCTGCCCCACATATGATCTCCCCCATTTATTGAGAAGGTACGAGATCGGACGGTGCGGTAGGGTTCGGCACGAAGAAATCACCACTGAAACGTGACGAATCGGCCATTTGTGTGTTATATCTTTCAGGGTTTTTGGACAGAACTTCACGGAGGTGAGCGAAAATGTTAATTGCAAGAGGGGGTGGCAAACTCTCTTTTGATGAGTTCAAACACATCTTGGCCAGCGAACTGGAATTGGACGAAGAAAAGATTGTGCCTGAGGCGTCCCTGTACACGGATCTGAGCGTCGGCTCCAGTCACGTGGTGGACACCATATTACGCCTGGAGAACAGGGGCATTGACATCCCGCTGGAGCTGGCGTGGCAGATTGACACGGTAGAGGATGCCTACCGGGCGATGATCTACAAGGGCAACAGCAATTCTAAATTTGACAGGACATAAGGTGCAACGCACTGCCTGCCTTAGGGAAATGCTTCAAATCACGAGAAAGTGCTGGCTTTCAAATTAACAAGTGCGTTGCACCTATGGTTAACCAGCCTATATTTATAATTGCTGCAAGGGCAATCGCTGACTTGACAAATCAACTCGATGCACGTATTATGGTGCTTAATCTGAGCACTTGCCCAATCTGAGCACTGGTGTGAAACGCCGATAATGTCAGTTCACAAGTCCCGGAGCAATTTCGTTTTTTATTTTTTTACCCCGCGTGTGAGACGGTTGCTTCGCGACGGGTGAATGTCGGTGCAGGTTAGGCAGAACCCCAAGATAACTACAAGGACGTGGAGCAGCCGCTCCACGTTTTTTGTTTTGTATGCCATACAAGGTCTGTTCCACATTTACATCAGCAGCGGTATGTGGATGCTGCCCTGAGTAAATGGGAGCCAACCTCCCTGGAGGAGAGGAAGGTGGAGAAACTGACATGACGAGAGTAGCGTTTCAAGGAATTGCTGGGGCATATTCAGAACAAGCAGTTCGCCAGTATTTTGACCCGGAGGTGGAAAGCGTTCCCTGCGGAGCGTTGGACGATTTGTTCACGCTGGTGGAAAGCGGTGATATCGACTACGCCATGTTGTCGGTGGAGAACGCGATTGCCGGTTCGGTGACGCGCGCTTATGAACTCCTGGTGGAGCACGACCTGCGTGTTTACGCCGAGGTGATCTTGCACGTGCGGCATATGCTGCTCGCCCGTCCCGGTACCGCGTTAGGTGATCTGGAACGGGTACGGTCGCACCCCCAGGCGCTGGCGCAGTGTCAGCGTTATCTGAACCGCCACGGATTGGAGGGTGAGCCCACGTTTGATACCGCTGGCAGTGCCCGCGACCTGGTGAGCGGCACGGAATCGGGGGTGGCGGCGATTGCCAGTGAGTTGGCAGCAGAACTTTATGGCCTGGAGATCCTCGACCGGGACATTGAGGACTTCACCTTCAACTATACGCGCTTTTTCGTACTTGCCCGTGAGGCTTCACCCCGCGCACAACGCAACAAGACTTCCCTGGTCTTTACCACCCCTCACGAACCTGGGGCACTGTACGAGTGTCTGGGTGAGTTTGCCAGGCGCGGCATCAATCTAGCCAAGATCGAGTCGCGCCCACGTCTTAACCGGCCCTGGCAGTACTTCTTTTATCTGGACTTTGAGGGACACTGCCAGGACCCCGAGTGTGAGGCGGCCATCATGGCATTGTTACGACGTTCCCTATTCGTCAAGTTGTTGGGCTCCTACCCGGCCGCCACGACGCCCGTGCCTGAAGGCAAAGCCGTGGGACCGCTCAACTCATAAGGTGAGAGGTGATGATATGATTGTGATATTGAAAGCGGGTGCGACCCGGGGCCAGATGGACAACGTCATCGCTTGCATCGAGCAAATGGGGTGTGGCGTGGAGGTGTCGCAAGGCGAGGAGCGCACCATCATTGGCATCATTGGCAATGGCCGGCGGCTGGAGCCTGAGCAGATCGAGCGCATGGAAGGTGTTGAGCGAACGGTGCCCATTATGCGGCCTTTCAAGCGCGCCAGCCGTGACTTTCACCCGCAGGACACGATCGTGAAGCTAAACGGCGTTTCGATCGGCGGCCAACAACTGGTTCTGATGGCCGGGCCGTGTGCTGTGGAAAGCCGTGAGCAGTTATTGGAAACGGCTCATGCTGTCAAGGAGGCGGGAGCCCAGGTGCTGCGGGGCGGCGCCTACAAGCCGCGCACCTCACCCTACAGTTTCCAGGGGTTGGGTGAACAAGGGCTGCGCTTGCTGGCTGAGGCGCGTGAGGAGACCGGACTCTTGATCGTCACCGAAGTGATCGACCCCTACCTGGTACCTATGGTCAGCGCCTACGCCGACATTTTGCAGATTGGCGCACGAAATATGCACAACTATGCGCTGTTGCACGCCGTCGGGGAGGCGCAGCGGCCGGTTCTGCTCAAGCGTGGGTTGATGTCTACCATTGAAGAAACGTTGATGGCCGCTGAATATATTTTATCCCATGGCAATGGTCGTATCATGCTGTGCGAGCGCGGCATTCGCACTTTCGAGAAATATACCCGCAACACCATGGACATCAATGCTGTGCCATTGCTCAAGCAATTGAGCCATCTGCCGGTCCTCGCGGACCCCAGTCACGCGACGGGCAAGTGGGAATTAGTGGAGCCGGTTTCGCGGGCGGCCGTCGCAGCCGGAGCGGATGGATTGATCATTGAGGTCCATCCTCACCCTGAAGAAGCGGTCTCGGATGGAGCCCAGTCTCTCAAACCGTCTCGTTTTGCCGCACTGGTGCAAAGCGTGCGTCCGGTGGCTGAAGCAGTGGGGCGCTCGCTGTGATTCAGAAGGAGAGAGTCCCATGCCTCATCGAGCCCCTTGGACGTACCTGAGCCTGAGAGTCATCCTCGTTGCAACATTGATCCTGGCGGCTGCCTCGGCGTGTACCTCCACGCCCCAGACGGAGGCGCCATCGCCTGTCGCCAGAACACAACCCTCCGCCACGTTGATGACAGAGCCGACGCTGACCGACACTCCAAACCCAACTAACACACCGCAGCCAACCTCCACTTCAGCGCCGACCAGCGCGCCATCCCCCACGCCCACGTCGACGCCGGAACCAACTCCGATGGACACACCAATCCCTGGCACACTTCCGCCTCCGACCGGCACGCCCTCGCTTGGGGAAATTGCCGCTGAGCCGAACACGGTTACCGTATGCGCGGATGGCTGCGACTTCACTACCATTCAGTCTGCGATCGATGACGCCGGAACGCTGGCGGGGGATGTGATCTACGTGACTGACGCCACCCACACTGAGGCCGGAGTGACGGTCAACAAGGATGTCACGCTTCGCGGGCAGAGCGCTGACCAGACGACGGTCCAGGCTCATAAGAGGGCGGGTGAGGCCCGCGACCGTGTCTTTTTTGTACCAAAAGGAGTCAGCGCTACCATCAAAGAGATGACCATCCGCCACGGTTATCCGCGGGAGGACATCCGCTCCGGCGGCGCGATCGAGAACCGGGGGACCTTAACGGTTTCGCGCTGCGTGATCCGGGACAACCAGGCCAATTGCGGCGCTGGAATATACAATGAAGGTGGGACGCTGACAGTGGCCAACACCACCATTAGCGACAACGAGGCCGACGGGAAGGGGCCAATCGGCTACGCGTGTGGAGCTGGCGGCGCTATCAAGGTGACTGAAGCGGGGACGTTGACCCTTACCAATTCCACCCTCACCCGTAATCGGGCCAAGCTGAGAGGTGGTGCTCTGCACGTCTCCTGCAAGAGTACGGCCACGCTTATCAACTCCACCATCAGCGGTAACTTCGCCGGTGGCCGTGGGGGAGGGGTTAATTTGGGAGGCTCGGTTCACCTCACCCATTGCACCATCACTGGCAACAGCGCTAAAGGGCTTCTGCGCAACAACCGGTTGGATAATAACCCCGCAGGTGGCGTTTCAGTGCGTGGGACGTTGCATTACACCAATACCTTAATCGCAAACAACCCTAAGGGTGGGGATTGTGTTGTAGGGGGCAGTGGCTTGATCGGGGCGAACGTCTATAACCTGGTAGAGGACGGTGGCTGTAGCCCGGTCTTTTCCGGCGATCCGGCGATAGACGATTTGGCCGACAATGGCGGCGATACCGAGACACGCGCTCTGCCCCCCGACAGCTTGGCGCTGGATGCAATCCCGGCGGACGCCTGTCCGCTGAGCACAGACCAACGCGGGTATACTCGCCCCGTGGCCCAGACCTCGCCCGACAACACCCCGTGCGATATCGGGGCCTTTGAGCTGGGCGGTGAGACCCTGGACCAGGATACTGTCGAGCGTTAGATGCTTAGGGCTAAGGATTTAATAACTCACCCATTAGCCGACTGAAGCAGGCTGATGTTTTGTTTAAGTTTGAAGAAGTAGTTTAGTTGTCAGTCCTTAGCACCAGTATTAGCAACGTTTAGGGGAGGCAGGAGGTTGCACCAAGCTCCAAACTGGTGTACTATCTGTGAAGATACCTCAACTTTTGCGATCTCGTGATTCGCGACGAGGGAGGAGAATATGTCCAGTTACCCATACCCCATCAAGGTTGTTGATACGCGTCCGGAAGGACACCAGTCGCTTGGGACGTTGCCCAGGCTAGGCTTGAATGACATCGACCAGCTACAGGAGTTCTACAAGTTCGAGATGCTTTTCACCCATGGCTACGAGCGGGCGGAGCCCGGTCAGCTTTTCTGGGGGATCACGGCTTTCGAACTTAAAGCCGGGCCGGCCATCCTTCAGCCCCAGGTACGAGACCAGAATGGTCAACTCATCACCACGCCACCTGGCATCCTGCTCTTCTTGCACTGGCCGGGAACCGAGCCATTCCCACAACCGGTGGACCCGCCTTACGCTCAAACCGGTGTGGGGGCATTCACCGAGGGCAAAGGCAGCGCAGGCTGGGGGTTCGGGCCTGAGAGCCACATCGGGCCGGATGGCGGGCCTTTCCTGGTCTGGGCTTCCTCAGACCCGGAGACGCAAGAGCCGCCCGAGTCGCGGCGTGTGGGTTCCGATGCGGTGGACAAGTTGGGCTGGTGGGATGACCACATCATCCCCAATCCTATCTTCCAGGTGATGGAGAAGACAGGAGAAACGACACCGCCGGCGGGCACGGAGTACCTGGTCAATGTAGACGCCTCGGGGGTTGTCACTGGTCACATCCCCTTCACGCCCGGCTCTCCGCCGAATGGAACCGCCGCGCTGGCCCTGTTCCGCGATGGGCAGGTGGTAGCGCACGTGCCATGGACTTCGGCCAAGTTTGCGTAACGCCGACTCAGGTTTGATACTAACATCTTAGACTCAGCTCAGTCAAAGTGTCAGGTGGCTTGGGTGGCATTTTGGCATTGCCAAAATTGACAAACCTAGCAAATCAGGGTACCATACGGACGAAAATTGCATAGCTCACCGCCTAATGCCGAAGGCAACGGGGGACCCAAAACTCAGGGGCGAGTCGACATAAGTGCCGTAGGGCTAGCTTCTTCAGTCCAAGCCCGTCAGCTAACCCCGTCGGCGTGGAAGAAGGACACCTGGTATTAACCAGTATGGTGCCCTTTTTTATTGGCTCAGCGAGGGCACTTCACCACGACGCCCGATGAAGGGAGATTCAAGATGTCCGACATTGTCCTTCCAGAGCTGGCAAATGCGGTATACGCAGGTAGGATCCGTGACGCGAAAAGGAACCGCCGCTTCTCAGTCACGAAGAGAAGCGGTGCGCCAGCGTCTGTTCTGAGAAGCCTGCTATTCTTCTTTGCCCGAACATAGTTGCCATCAGGAGAACCTCGGGGAGTTATCAAGCATAGCTCCCCGAGCTTTTCAGCCCCACTTTCTACTTCTACTCTTTATTCCCTGCACTGCTTCAGCGGCCGGTGGCTTTCCTTCGCATGATGACCACGACAACCACGGCGGTGACGATGACCAGAACCACGAGCACGAGGATGATCCACCATAGGCCGGGACCAGGTGGCTCTGCCTTTTCAACGATGCCCTGAGTCACCGTGTCCCACTCCGGGCTACAGGGTCCCATGTCGTTCCACCACCCAGGCTCGCGCCAGCTGAAGTAGACGTAGTCCTCGCCACATTCCCACTTATCGTTGGGCTCGCCCTGCGCCCAGTTAGTAAAGCTCACCGGCTCGCCGTTGGTCCATACCCAGGTCCCTTCCTCACGTTCGTCGTTCAGACCGGTCCAGAACAACTCCCGTTCCCCGAAGGTGGCGATCAACCAGGCTTGCTCGGTCTCGTCGTTGATCGTCACCAGGTGGGCACCCCGGGCAACAGCCTGCTGTTCGCAATCCGCCCACTCGCCGCAATCGATGACCAGGTAATAGTGCTCGTTGGTGGGGTTGACCACCCAATCCTCCCCACTGCCACATCCGGTCACCGCTTTACTAAACAAGAGCAATACAATCAACAGAGCCAATCTGCGTTTGTCCTGTTCTTTCAAAAAGATAACGTATTTCATCCTGTTACCTCCTACGTATTCCTCCGCACAAATCGTTAAAGCTCTGTCCTACCTGATCCAGCGCCAGCCGGTTCAGCTCACCCACAATGTGAGCGCGCTCGGCCCGGATGGTCTCCGTAGAGCCGTAGAGACGTTCGTCCTTCAGATTTTCTAACAGGCGCGCCTCAAGCGCCGAGAAGCCCAGTTGGGTATCGGTGTCGGCGTTGGCCAAAAGTTGGCCCAGCGCGGCCAGGCCCCGCTCGAGATCAAAATCACTTGCGCTGGGATGAGGAGCAGGGGCCGGCCTAGGCGGGGGCGTCGGCTCCGCCAGTTCAACAGACGGAGCTTGAGATTGGGATGGCACGGCCCGGATGGTGGACACCAGCCGCCCCATCTGGGTATCAAGTTGGGTCGGATCGGTCAGATCCAAGTACGTGAATATCTGTAATCGTTTAGGGAGTTGGCCCTGGCAGTCCTGCACCATGAGCGGCAAGATGCGACGTCCCCGGCCAATGGGGTCCTCGGTCTGCACCAGGAGCGCCTCAAACGCGGTCCACTCGCTGGACAGCCAGTTGGGGGTCAGAACCAGCAAGGTCTTGCGGCTTTGGTCAACCGCGTTTTCCATGTTGACCAGGCTGGGGACGCCGACCTCAAAATCACGGGTATCAATGCAGATGCGCAGCCCCTCGCCTTCAAGGCGGGGCAGCAGCACATCACCCACCCAGGCCGTGTCACGGTGGCTATAGCTGATGAAAGCGTCGTAGCGGAATCCATCCGCTGGCTGGGATGAGTCGGAAGGCGTATCGACCGGTGAGCGATTCATAGATGACTCCGGCTGGTTTTTCTTATGCTCACATATTATCATGTCTGAGCAGGAATATCAACACACTTCATAGCAGTGCAGGTTTGCCCTGTGACTGCATCCTCTGCAAGTGTACGAAGTACGAAACGCAGTATGCCCTATGCTCCACGGCAACTCAGCGCCTACAGACTCTAACTATTCTCTAATTAAATTCAAACCTCGTTCAAAGATGCCCATGATAGGATTATCAAAAGCGAAGCTTTGCCTTGATCCCATGGCGCATGGGTGATCTCCGCTATCGGTATCCCCTCCTGCCTGGGGACGTTGTGGGAACAGGCAATGAAGTTGTGTACACCACGACCGAGGCGATGTGCTGTGGTTAAGTGTCCTGTCTGTCGTACCACCTATGTTCCCAATACACTGTTCTGTACCGAGTGCGGATTATATCTGCTGAAAACCGAAGATCTCGCCACGGACCCCCTTGAGGCGGTGCACGTCAAATGGAAGGGGGAGACCGACGACGCTCCGCACCCGGTTCGAGGCGCGCTTGAAACAGGGCCACTGACCGTGCGCCTGAGAATCAGCCGGGGCGATCAGGAGCGGGAGTTGGAGGTACCCTTGACAAAGGCTGTTCGCTTGGGGCGTATGGACCCCCTACAAGACATTTATCCCGAGGTCGACCTGACTGAGGATCTGGCGTTGGATCACGGTGTTTCGCGTGAGCACGCCAGCATCTTTCGACGCAATGAGATCGTCGTGGTGGAGGATCTGGGAAGCACCAATGGCACGCTGCTTAATGGTGACCGACTCGCTCCCTTTCTGCCCCAACTCCTGAAAGACGGCGACCAGCTTCAATTGGGAAAGTTACTGATCGAAGTCCGCTTCAAATTCTACCAACCACAAGAAACTCCCGCCGAAGAACCACCCCACAGCAGTCACGATTCCTGACCCCTAATAATCAACCATTTACATCTTTATTGCTGCCGCAATGAAGCAACCGCTTCATTGCGGCAGCATCCTTACAGCCATGTCCCGCAATTGATCAAAGCCGATTGGTTTGAGAAGCACCACATCCGCCTGACTGGACAGATCTTGAGATAGATGATAGTCGCCGGACGCGAGGATGACGCGTGTACCAGTTAGCCGTTCATCGGTACGAATGTACATCAGGAGTTCCTTACCCAAGACTCGAGGTATGTGTAAATCCAATACCACCAGGCTGGGTGCCGTCGCCTCAAGCCGATTCAGAGCAGCCTTACCGTCGCGAACAATTTCGGGTTCATACCCGGCTGCGCGTAACGCCTCGGCAAAGATAAGAGATTGATCGGGGTCGTCCTCAATTACCAACGCAAATTCGTTCATATCCTCGATCGCCTAAAGGATTAGATTCGTAAGATGATCGTACCCGCCGGCACTTCCAGGGCCCTCAGCAGCTCGCGCTTGGTGTCATCTCCTTGTGTGCCCAACCATAGAGGACTGCCCGCATTATACCATACTTTGCGTTACGCTCCCATCTAACAAGCCAAATTTGCCGAATAGGCCCAACGTACTACAATAGTATTGCATTCCCAGCCCTCCAATCCACCAATTTGCCAATCTACCAGTGTACCAATCCTCCATCCATTCCTAAGGAGAACACCCATGTCCCGCAAACCCCTGGCTCTAGCAAACTGGAAAATGGACATGACGGTCGCCGAGAGCCTGGCCTTCGTCCAGGACTTCCTGGCGTTGGCGGGCGATTGCCTGGACGCCGTGGACGTCATCCTCTGCCCTCCCTACACCGCTTTGGGGCCGCTGGCGGAAAAGTTGGACGAGATCTATCCTCAACCAGGCGAACAGGATACCCCTGTTTCCATTCCCGACGCGCAACGTGCTCCGCGAATTCCGATCCAACTCGGCGCCCAGAATGTGGCTTCTTCCACAGACCCAGCGCTCACCGGCCAGATCTCCGCGGCGCTGTTGGCCGACGTGGGCTGTGAGTGGGTGATGCTGGGCCACTGGGAGGTACGTCGCCATCTGGGTGACGACGACAGCCTTGTCAATCGCAAGGTACATCTGGTACTTGAGGCGGGTCTGCGTCCCATTCCCTTTATCGGCGAAGCGCGGGGTGAGAGCGTGCCCCTCGTTGAGACGTTGGAGGGCCATCTGGTGCGTGTGCTGGATGGCTGTACGGCGGAGCAGGTGGCGTGCATGACCTTCGTGTACGAACCGGAGGGGGCGATTGGGACCAATGCTCCGATTTCCTCGGAGCACGTGGCCGCTGCGTGTACGTGCATTCGGAGCTGGTTACGTCGGGAATGGGGCAAAACTGCTGCTGATCGTGTCCAGGTTGTCTATGGTGGCAGCGTGACGCCCGAGTTCGCCCCCGACTTGTTGAAGTGTTCGGATCTGGATGGGCTGGCGGCCACTCGCCGCGGGCGCGACCCAGCCACGTTTGGACAGATCGTGAGGCTGATTGCGGACGCGCGGGGCGGCGGCGACTCTGCCTGAGAGTCCTGGGGAGGCTGCCCATGGGATATTGACGCACGATCCTGATTTCCACCATTGGACGAGAACCGCGACTCCCGGTATAATCAGGTACGTGCTGGGCACAGATCACCGGCGGTGTAGGGGGGTATAGTGATGGACGAGTTGGTTGAACTTTGGGAGAAGCCGGACGCGGATGAGATATATATGATTGCCGGCTGGCATCAATGGGCTGACGCGGGCGATATCTCTTCAGGCCTGCCCGAATACCTCATCCAGCACACGGATGCCAGAAAGATCGGTGAGATCGATCCAGATGGATTCTATCTATTCCAAATCCCTGGAACGCACCATTTCCTCAGGCCGGAGATCAAGCTCAAAGATGGATACCGGCAGGAAATAACCGAACGACTAAATGAGTTCTACTATACCGGCGACGAGAACAAGGGTCTGGTCATTTTTTTGGGCGAAGAACCTCATCTGAGCGAGGGCCGCTACGCTGAGGCCTTCCTGGACGCCGTCGAAGCACTGGACGTGATACGAGTCGCAGCACTGGGTGGGGTGTATGGTGCCATGCCTTATGACAAAGATCGGGAGGTGTCCTGCGTTTATAGCCTGCGCGAAATGAAGGACGAGCTGTCTGACTACGCTGTTCGTTTTTCCGATTATGAGGGAGGGGCAACCATCGGTTCCCTGCTGGTGGACCGCGCCGAGAGGCGCCGCGTAGAATTCATCGACCTGTATGCGTTTGTTCCGGCTTATGATTTCGGCCAGGCAGAAGATCAATTCCAGGGAATCCGGATTGAGAGCGACTTCAAGTCGTGGTACGACTTGATGAGACGCTTAAACCACATGTTTGACATGAGCTTGGACTTGGAGGACCTGGAACGACAGAGCAGCGAGCTCGTCTCGGCCCTTTATTCCAAGATCACCGAACTCGAACGCACTATGCCGGGACTCAAGGTAAGAGAGTACATGGAAGCGTTGGCAAGAGATTTCAGCGAACGCTCATTTATGCCCCTCGATGACGTGTGGGAGCGCGAACTGGGGGACCTCTTTTCGGATTTGAACGACTAGGGCAGTTGGGCGCGCATAACTGCACAGCAATTTTAGGCTTCAACGCCCAACTGCTTAAGTATTTCGCGGTGCTTCACCCCTTTGAAGGCTGGGTAGTGCCCCCGTCAAGTGTTGTTGAGCAGACTGCGGCCTGATTTGAACCGCAGACAGCGCTCAGGTCGCTGAGAATTTTGAAAAACCTCCGCGAACTCCGCGTTCTCGGCGGTGAGTTTCCCAACAATACCTAACCGGGTGACTATCGAGGGCTGAATCGTAATCAAAGTTTGACCAAAACCGCGGATCGGCAGGAAGTCACGGAGGCTTCCTGGTTCCGGTCCGCGGTTTCCTGCTAATCTGTGCTTCTGTATAGGTCATTTTCCCCAGAATCTACATCTCAGACAGAGTCTGCGACTTTTCAGGAGGAGGTCTTATGGATCAGGTAAATGAATACGATTATGAATTTACGCCGGAAGCTCTGTTGAGCGTGGATATCCCACCCGTTGCTGCTGCCAG
>Ga0180437_10009394_pt1 | contig 12119 bp, 13 predicted proteins | sample SS_ome_4_FD_132410 | JGI IMG/M metagenome (GOLD analysis project Ga0180437, IMG submission 132410) | Hypersaline lake sediment archaeal communities from the Salton Sea, California, USA - SS_3_D_1 metaG | ecosystem: Environmental > Aquatic > Non-marine Saline and Alkaline > Hypersaline >... | reverse complement strand
GCCCCCCAAGGGCCTGTCACCCTCGCGACATCGTGGACCAGTTGGTGGACATCGCCCGCTACCTGAACGTGCCGGCTACACTGAATAAAGACCTGATTGATCACGCTTGCAAGGCCTACTTCGTAGAAATCCAGTAGGACGCAAAACCGGGACACCGCGTTAGCGGCGATGATCTGATGCCGACGAGCTGGTCGCAAGCCTGCCAATCCACCTACATACTCAACGTTGCCCACCGAGGGGCCAGCGCCGTCGCGCCGCCCAACACGCTGGCGGCCTTCGACAAGGCCGTGGAACTGGGCGCCGATGCAGTCGAGTTCGATGTCCACCTCTCAGCCGACGGTATCCCCATGGTCATCCACGACTTCACCGTCGACGCGACCACCGATGGCAGCGGCCGCGTGGCAGATATGACACTCGCACAACTCAAACAACTCGACGCAGGCTCCCGCTTCGATCCAGCCTTCGCGGGCCAGCGCATCCCCACACTGGCAGAGGTGCTGGAGACGGTGGGAGACCGCCTGCTCTTGAACATCGAATTGAAAACCCTCGCTCTGCGCGATGAAAGGCTGGAGGCGGCAGTCGCTGTCCAGGTCGAGCCACGCAAACTTGGCAATCGCGTGCTCTTTTCGTCGTTCAATCCTCTGTCCCTGCGTCGTATCAAACGCATCGTCCCCCGTATCCCTGTGGGGCTTCTCTACTCCCCCGACCTGCCACTGCCCTTGCGCCGTGCATGGCTCGCTCCCTTGGTCATACACGAGGCTCGCCACCCACAACACACGATGATAGACGCCCACTACATGGCTTGGGCCCGACGGCGCGGTTACTGGGTGAACACCTGGACGGTGGATGACCCGGACGAGATGCGCCGTCTCGTCAACCTGGGCGTCCACGGCATCATTACGAACGTGCCCCACGTCCTGCGCGGCATCCTGGCCTGACGAGTGACGGCGGATGAAAGACATCCGAGTGACAAAAGCGACGATAACCGATGTCAGCACCCAACCCTGAACGCGACACCGCCCCCCAACACGGGTACAACCCACCCGGCTACCCTTTTAACCCACTGCACGTCGCCCTGGTCCTCAGCGACCTGCTTGGCCGCACACCGCCGCTGCTGCTCACCCCCGTCTGGCTCGCACTGGCTGCCATCTCGTCCTGGCCCTGGGGCGTCCACCGCCTCCCAATTGCCCTCCTGTCGCTGGCCTTCACAATCGCCGACTGTGTTGACCTGGCATTGCTGCCCCGGCTACGCCGGTCCTTCGGTCCCGTCACTCCGCCCCTGTTGGCCCTCACCCTTAGCCGCACCCTCCTCGTCTTCACCGTCGGCCTGCTCTGGTCGACCGCCCCGCTGAGCGCCCACGCTCCGGCCTGGCCTGGCCTGCTGCTCGCCGCCATGCTGGATCTGGCGATTTCCGCTGTCTTCTTCTACACCACCTGGATCGAGCCTTTCCGCATCACGGTCACCCACACCCAACTGCGCTCCTCCAAACTCAGCGGTCACACCCCGCTGCGGATACTCCACGTCACCGATCTGCACATCGAGCGTACCACGCCCCGCGAACGCGCGTTGCTCCAATTGGTCGACGAACTGGCTCCCGATGCCATCCTCCTCACTGGTGACTACCTCAACCTGTCTTTCGTCTACGATCCCCACGCCCATGCCGATGCCCACGACCTGCTCGCACGCATGTGCTTAATAGCCCGTTGCCCCATCTACGCCATCACCGGCAGCCCGCCGGTCGATCGCTCTGACGTCGTGCCCGCCATCTTCGAGGACCTGCCCATCACCTGGCTGCTCGATGCAGTCGAAGAGCTACACATCAACGGCCATACGGTACGGCTCGTCGGGCTGCGTTGTACCCGCCAGCGCCACCAGGATGCCCCTCGCCTCCGCCGCCTCCTGCAAGACAGTCCCGACGACCAATTCACGCTGCTGCTCTATCATTCTCCCGATCTGATGCCAGAGGCAATCGAACTGGGCATAGACCTATACCTCTGCGGTCATACCCACGGCGGGCAGATTCGCCTGCCTGTCTTCGGCGCTCTCATCACCAGCTCCGATTTCTGGAAGCGATACGAAATGGGCCGGTATGAGAAGAACGACACCACCCTGTACGTGAGCCGGGGGCTGGGGATGGAAGGACTGGGCGCTCCGCGCGCCCGCTTCCTGGCTCCTCCTGAAATCATCCTGTGGGACCTGTCATCCTGACAAACTACAACACGCCCCCACCACAGGTAGGGAGCACATTACCGCTGCGCCAGGCATCCGGACATCCCGTATGCTTGCCCATGTTCACTACTGTGCTATAATCCCACAAATGCCGCCAATACTCATCATATTCATCGCCACGGCACTGGCGTTCGACTTCCTGAACGGCTTTCACGGTAGCGCCAACATCGTCGCCACAATGATCTCGTCACGCGCCATAGAGCCACGACGCGCCCTGCTGCTCAGCGCGGTAGCGCATTTCACGGCCCCCTTTCTCTTTGGCGTCGCCATCGCGACCACCATCGGTCAGGAAGTCATTCAACCCCACGCCAACACGATGGCAGTCGTCCTGGGAGCATTGCTGGCCGCGATTGCCTGGAACCTGGTTACGTGGTTCCTCGGCATTCCATCCAGCTCCTCCCACGCCCTCGTCGGCGGGCTGGTCGGTGCAACCGTCGCGGGCTATGGCGTAGATGCCATTCAACTATTTGGGCTGCTTAAGATCGTTGCCGCGCTCATGTTGTCGCCGTTGGTTGGGCTGATCACCGGCTACGTGCTTATGAAACTGGTGCTGTTCCTGGCCCGGGGAGCCACGCCACGCATCAACTGGTTCTTCAAGCGAGCGCAGATCCTCACGGCGTTGGGACTGGCGCTGAGTCACGGGGCAAACGACGCGCAGAAGACCATGGGCATCATCACCATGGGGTTAGTGGGAGCCGGGATACTGGCGCGCTTTCAGGTGCCGGTGTGGGTCACCGCCGCCAGCGCCGGGGCCATCTCCCTCGGGACAGCTTTGGGCGGCTGGCGCATCATCCGCACACTGGGAGGGAAGTTCTACAAAATCAGGCCAGTGCATGGCTTCACAACCCAGATCGCATCCGCCGCAGTCATCCTGGGAGCAGCTATGCTGGGAGGACCTGTCAGCACCACCCACGTGGTCAGTTCGGCGATTCTGGGCGTCGGATCGGCCGAGCGAGTGAGCAAAGTCCGCTGGGGCGTGGCTGGCAACATCGCCGCCGCCTGGGTGCTCACGCTCCCTGCCTCAGCGCTTCTGGCAGCACTGGCATACCTGGTCCTGCGCCAACTCGCGATATAGGAGTGAAACATGAGCTGGTTGAAGCGTTTTCTCAAACCCCGCCCCAACCGATTCATCGAGCTGTTGATCCAACAGGCGGATTACACCGTCCAGGGCATGGAGGCCCTGCTCACATATCTCTCCAATCCTGGTGAGGGACAAGCTCAGGAAGTCACCCGTCTGGAAAAAGAAGCCGACGAAGTACGGCGCATCCTGATCGATGAACTGAACCACACTTTCGTCACACCCATAGACCGCGAGGACATCCACGCCCTCTCGCGTGCCATCGATGACATCATCGATTACGGCTACACAACCGTGGGCGAAATGGCCATACTCGAAGTGGAACCAAACAGCTATCTGCAACGCATGGCCTCACTCCTGTGCGACGCCGCGCGCGAGATCCACCTCGGCGTCCAGCGGCTGACTGATCACCCCGGCGTGGCTGAGGATCACGCGGTACGCGCCAAAGCCCTCGAAAATCGCGTCGAATACGTCTACCGGCAAGCCGTCGCCGCCCTGTTCCACCAACCCCAGGATTTGGAGCACGTCGTGGAGATGCTCAAACTGCGCGAGATATACCGCCACCTGAGCAACGCCGCCGATCGAGGCGACGAGGCGGCCAACGTCCTCACCGACATCGTGGTCAAGATGACCTGATAAGGAAAGTACCGGTCAACCCAGGACAAACGACCGATGTCTGAATACGGTGAACCTCTGACCGAACGCGAAAACGAAATCCTGCAGATGGTGGCAACCGGCATCACCAACCGTGAAATCGCCCACCAACTGAGCATCAGCGTCAATACCGTCAAGGTTCACCTCCGCAACATATTCACCAAACTGGGTGCCGAATCGCGCACCGAGGCCACGATGATCGCCGTGCGCGAGGGATGGGTACCGGTACCGGTGGAGGGAGAGGAGCAGGCAGCGGCAGGTGAACCCTCCCCCGTGCCCCAGATCGCCCTGGAGCCCCCCCTGCCCTGGCCCAAGCGAATTGCGCTCATCGCCACCGCCGTGCTCGTCACCGCAGCGGTGGCCATCACCTGGCCCCGCACCAACCCACAGGCGGATACCGGGCCAGGCTTGCCGCCGATTCCACCTCCGGAGCAAACGCGGACCGTTGGCGAACCCTCCAAATCATCCTGGTCCGAGCGGGCTCAGATGCCTACCCGTCGTGCTTACCTGGCGCTTGCCGCCGTCGAAGGCCACATCCTGGCCATCGGAGGCGTCACGCCTGATGGCATCACGCCCGCGGTAGAGGTGTATGACCCTCAAGATGACATCTGGAACCGCGGTGAAGACAAGCCCACCCCAGCGCTCTACGTCTCGGCTGCCGTGATCGGGAAGGACGTATACGTACCAGGGGGCTGCGACGTGACAGGCAACCCGTCGCCCGCAGTCGAGGTGTACGATGCCCTGGCCGATTCCTGGTATGACGTCAGCCCACTGCCGGCACCCCGCTGTGCCTACGCACTGGCGACGTTGAATGACAAGCTCTACCTATTCGGGGGGCTGGACGGAGAGCGGTACGTATCCACCGTCTACATCTATGATCCCCAGACAGATACGTGGACCGAAGGGAGCCCCATGAACCACAAGCGCGCCTTCGCCGCAGCCGCTCCTCTGAGCGATCGCCTCTACGTCCTGGGCGGATACGATGGCGAACGAGAGCTGACCACGTGCACAGTCTATGATCCGGCCTTCGATACGTGGAGCCAGTGCGCGCCACTGGCAGTCGGACGGGGAGAACTGGGGCTCGTGACCATCGGCAACCGTCTCTATGCTATCGGCGGGGGCGGCTGGACCAGCTACCTGGGCTTCAACGAGAGCTACAACCCGGCCGACGACGCCTGGAGCCCCATCGAAACGCCCCTGGTCGGAGAATGGCGCAGCCCAGGCGTGACTGTGCTCGATAACATCATTTACGCCATCGGTGGATGGAGCGGCGGCTACCTCAGCCTCAACCAGGCCTACGAGCCACTCCACTTTCGCATCTTCATCCCCGCAAGCCCCCAACAGTAGCACCCCCATCCAGCCCCTGTCTCGGCTTCCTGCCATCTGTGCCTTCCATCCAGTATCCAGCATCCGGCCCTCTGTCCCCTGACACCCTGCCCCTTCCACAGGCCGTTTTAGCAATTCTTTAATTAATGCCTCAACGCACCTGTAACGCAATCGTAACCCAAAGCAAGGGCAAATGATGGTAATGTGGGCGTAATTTCAATTACCAATATTCCTCTCACACTATGTGAACGGAAATGCGGCCCGATGGCAAGATGGACCTCAAGCCATCCTCACGTAGAGACATGGCAGTGACCAGACATATCCTGATCGTAGACGATAAACCGAGAGTAGCTTTTTTCCTGAGCACGGCACTGGAGCGCCTGAATCAGGACTACCGCGTTAGCGTCGCCCACTCCGGTGAGGGGGCACTGGAGATACTCGGGAGCCGCCCGGTGGATCTGCTGGTCACAGATCTATGCATGCCGGGCATCACTGGTCTGGAGCTGATACGCTGGGTAAAGGCGTCCAGCCCTCACACCCGTACCATCCTCATCACGGCCCACGACAATGATGACGCCAAGGTGGAGACTGACCACCTGGATACTTACCGCTACATCACCAAACCATTCGCTATCGATGACTTCATCGAAGTGGTAGAAGATGCCCTGCGCGACGTGGCTACCGACTGGGTGGACCGCGTTACCCTGCCCGAAGGAACGCTCAAGGCGATTACCCAGGAGTTAAAGAGCCTGCGCTACGACATCAACGCGCTGTGCATCTTCCTGGCCAACAGGCAGGGCCAACCACTGACGGTAACCGGAGACACGTCAGATCTTGATGCGGTTCCCCTTCTCTCTCTGTTGGCAGAAGGATTCACCTTCGGTGACAAACTGGCCCGCCAGTTCAGCAGTGGGCAGGCCACCAACCTCAACTTTCACGAAGGGTCACGCTACGATATCTACTCGACCAGTGTGGGCGACGATTTTTTCTTGGCCATCATTTATGACCGGCGGGTGCAAGCTAGCCGCATCGGCATCGTCTGGTTATACACGCGGCGCGCGGTTGAGAATATGCGCCACATCCTCCTGACCACCGCGGTCCCCATGCCAGACCAATCCCCGGACGCACGTTCCCCCGGCTCTCCCTCACCCAAAGAGGAAGAGTCCGTCCCCACTCTTCCTCTAGAGTGGCAGGGAACTCCCGCTCCTAACTGTCAATCAAGGACGGAGGAAAGTCCGGCCGGGGTAGCCGATGCAGAGCTTCACCCGCCTGTTAAACTGGGCAGCCCACAGCCCGGTAAGATATCCCCAGCACAACCGACCAAGGGTAACCACTCCGACATCAGCGAACCACAAGACGAACCAGAACGGGAGCTGCTCGACATGAAAACCGCCATCGCACTGGGGCTCATCCCTGCAGACCTGGGCAGTAAATAGACACCTACCGGTACCCACCCGACTACCCGTGTAACAGCCCTGCCAGGCTGTCCTTGCCCGCTGGAAAGCTCGCACCTTGACGTGCGGACTGGAGCGCTCGCACCGGGGCCACACGTGCTTGAACGCCTACTCACAGCCATGCACGTGGTGATAGCCTGTGCCATTAACACGTGTGCACATCTTCAAGGAGGGAGGCTACGTGACCACCAAGCGCATCCTCGTCGTAGACAACGAGCCAGATGAACTCGAATCCTACACCGGCATTCTGGAACGACAGGGTTTCGAGGTGCACAGGACCACCAGCGGAGCCCAGGCAATCGCGCTATACAAGCGTGAGGACTTTGACCTGTCGCTGCTTGACCTCAAGATCCCCGACATGGACGGCCTCGAGGTATTGGCAGCACTCAGGGAGTACGACTCCTCGGCGGCCGTGATCATATTCACCGCCCACGGGACGAAGGAGACCGTCGTCGAGGCACTGCGATTGGGCGCGTGTGAGTTCATCGAGAAACCGGCCGATACCGAGACGCTGATTGCCACCGTGCATCGCGTCTTGGCTCGGGGAAACGGCGCCGCCGTGCGGGGCAACCTGCGCAGTATGAGCCTGCCCAGCATCGTCCAGATCAACTGCACCGAGCACCACCAGGCCCGCCTGCGGATCAAACGCCAGGGACAAGAGGGAAGTGTATTCTTCGCTGACGGCGAAGTCGTGCACGCTGTGCTGGATTCACGAGTCGGAGAGGAGGTAGTCTATGAACTACTGACCTGGGAGAATGGAGATTTCGAGTTGGAGATGGGTGTATCGCCACCCGAGCAGACGATAAACACCAGTTGGTCCGGCCTGCTCCTCGAAGGCATGCGGCACATGGATGAACGAGCTGCTGGACTAGAGGAACTGGACGCACCGCAAAGACAACAAGATCATAAGGAGATAGGAAAAATGACAACCAGGAAACGCAGCGAAGTGCTGGACGAGATCCTGTCCAATTTGCTGAGCACATCGGCCGATATCGAAGGGGCGATTGTCGTCAGCAATGAGGGGTTGGTCATGGCGTCCAACCTGCCCCGGGGCGCAGACGCGACCCGTTTCGGCGCGTCGGCCGCGGCGCTGTTGGGTCTCAGCAAGCGCACCACACCAACACTGGGCCGGGGTGATTTCACCCAGGGCCTGGTCCAGGGCGCGAACGGTAACGTTATCATCGTCGGCGCTGGTGATCGGGCAGTCTTCGTCGGGTTGACGCCCAAAGACGCCAACCTGGGAATGGTCTTTCTGGAAGCCCGCGACACTGCCGATGCAGTCGCTGGCGCTCTGTAGAACATCAAGAACATCGAAGCAAAAAGGAGGCTTCAAATGACCGAAGAAATCGACAACAGATGGAAGACACTGATGAACATCTGGCTCGAAGGGGCGCTGCACGCCTCTACGTTCATCCTCGCCACGCAGGTCAAACTCTTCACCCGCGCTATGTCCAACGTGGTCACCGACCTGTTCATGCAGGAGTTCAAGAAACAACACGGGGTTGAGATGGGTGAGGCCGAGACGATGGCCCAGGCAGTGGAGAAGTGCATGGCCGCCGAGACACAGGTTGGTATCGCGGCTGACGGAGACCTGTCCGTCAAAGAAAAGGACGCTCAGACCGTGGAGATCACCGTCGCTGAGTGCCCCTACGGCATGGCTTGCGGCAACTTCATCAGCGCCCTGCAAGAGACCGGGGAATTCAGCAAAGACGATATCCCCTGCCTGCGGGCCAATTGCTATGGGGTGGCCGTGGCCCGGATGACGGGTGACGAGTGTTCGTACCGCCTGCTCCAATTCGCACCGGGCATCCGGTGCCGGGCCAGGCTGGAACTGGTCTGACGCTAAACGGCGAAACAGTCATCATCAGCCGAAACCAAGGAGATAGACATCATGAACACTGTAGAAGAAATGACCCTAGCTTTCAAGGAAAGCACACAGATCTTCCCCGATCGCTCCCGGTTGATGATCGGCGGCACTGAGATGGCTTTCCACTGCGACAAGTTCAACACCCGGATCTGTAAGAACCTTGAGGACGTCCTGGGCGTCGAGGAAGGAGGAGAACTCCTACGCGCGTCGGCCGAACAGACAACCCACGCGTTCCTGACCCAGTTCCTCGACGACGGGGATAGAAAAGCCCAATTTGAGGCCCTGTCTCCCCAAGAGCGACTGCAGACCATCTTCGGAATCTTCAAGGTGCTGGCCTACGGGGCCTTGGAGATCGTAGAGCTAAACGAGGAAAAAGGCGTGTTTCGCTCCGCCAGCACCTACCTCTCCGAGGGTTGGCGTGAGAACCAGAAACGCTGGCGCTGGGTGGATCGCGAAGACCCAGCCTGCCACGACATCCGTGGTCATCTGAGCGCAGCCATGGCTCTGGCTTTCGATAAGCCGGTGGGCAGCTATGACCTGGTAGAGACGAAGTGCCGCGCCATGGGCCAGGACGCTTGCGAGTTCGTAGCGGAGGTAATTTAAATGGCTATCAACGCAGACGAAATCAGAGAGGCCTTCATGGGCTTGAACCTGACCGGTGACGACGAACGCGGCTTGCTGCGCGCCTTCGGCGTCATCCTGGCCTGCAACTCGGTTGACTACCTGATTGGCCGGGAAATGGACTTCACGCATGCCCTGGGCCCAAAAGCCACCAAGATGGTAGACAACGTGCTGATCGACGCCGCCCAGTGGTGCTGCAACGCCACCTTCGGTGGCATAATGGCGTCAGAGGAGTGGGCTCAACTGATCGAGCCGAACATCGAGAATACACCGGACCGGCTGGCGGGCCTCGTGGCGGTCGCCAACTGCCTGGGCTGGGGCAAGATCGTCTCCACTGAGTTGGATGAGGACCAGCAGGAACTGACCATGCGGGTCGACCACTCCTACTACGTGGACGCCTGGCAAAGGGACGACGGCAAGGCCGACCGGCCCATCTGCTTCATGTGGACTGGGGTAGCGGCCGGCTTCCTGGACCTTTTGTACGGAGACAAAGTACACGACTTCGAGGCCACGGAGCTGAAATGCGGCGCGATGGGCGATGACTGCTGCGAATTCCACGTTAAGCGCGTGACCAAAGCCTTCGGCTACCTTTAGCCCGAGCACGGGAGCAGAGAGGGGGCAGTCGGCCGCCGCCCGCAAGTGCGGTCTCTGACTGCCCCCACCTCAAGCGAGAGGTCGAAACATGGATGTAGAAGACGTCAGGAGAGACTTCAAGATACTCAGGCGGAATCCCATCTACCTGGACAACGCCGCCACTTCTTTGACCCCCAACCAGGTGGTCGATGCCGTGAACGAATACTACTTCACCTATAACGCCAACGTCGAACGTGGCGTACACCACCTATCCCAACGCGCTTCGGAAGCGTATGAGCGCGTTCACCACCAGGTAGCCGCCTTCTTCGGGGCCCAGGACCAAGAGATCATCTTCACCAGGAACGCCACCGAGAGCCTGAATCTGGTCGCCCGTGGCCTCGCCTGGCGGCCTGGTGACAAAGTCGTGCTCAGCCTGCTTGAACACCACTCCAACTTCATCACCTGGCTGCGGGCCAAAGAGAAACACGGTCTTGAACTGGAGATCGTGCGTCCCAATCACGAGGGACTGTTTGATCTGAGCGACTTCGAACGAGCCGTGGACAAACGTACCCGGCTGGTATCCATCGTCCACGTTTCCAACGTCCTGGGCTCTGTCAGTCCGGTGATGGAGATCGGAGCCATCGCCCACGCCGCCGGAGCACTGGTGATGGTCGATGCCGCGCAGTCCGCCCCCCATCTGGCGCTGGATGTCAGGGCCATCGATTGCGACTTCATGGCCTGCTCAGGGCACAAGATGCTGGGGCCCACCGGGACGGGTGTGCTCTATATCAAGTCCGAGGTGATGGACCGGGTCGAGCCACTTGCCATCGGTGGAGGCACTATTCAGGACGTCTGCATTGATGGATACCAACTGACCTCCCCCTGGGAGCGGTACGAACCCGGCACACCCAACATCGCCGGCGTCATCGGTTTGGGCGCGGCAGTGGAATACCTTCAATGTACAGGCATGCAGAACATCAGGCAGCACGAGGAAGCACTGACCCGGCAACTGCTGCAAGGACTGTCCAGACTGCAAGACGTCGAGGTGTACGGTCCCCAAGACATTGAACAGCGGTCGAGCGTTGTCTCATTCAATGTCGGGCGACTCTCACCCCATCGTGTGGCCGCGATGCTGGACGAAATGGCGGGGATAATGGTCAGGTCGGGACATCACTGCTGCTACCCCCTGATAAAATACCTGCTGGAGAGACCGCGAGGCACAGTGCGGGCCTCACTCTACCTGTATAACACAGCTCAGGAGATCGAGGCGCTGCTGGCTACACTCGAGCGCATCCTGACCATGTTTGATTAAGGACCAAGGTCGGTGAAAGCCCAAGGCACATACCGCAACCAGACTTTCGATTTGATCGTCATCAACCTATGTCATTATGGAGACCACGGGGACTACGAACTCCTCCCGTCTGAGGAACTCGACCTCGATCTCCCGTCCCTGGCCGGCACGCTGGCGGATCACGGTTGCGAGATCGAAGGCCAAAGTCAGAACACCCTTCTGCTACACGACGACCAGGCTATCCTGACCATCTTCCAAACCGGTAGAATGATTATCGAGAACGTCAAGCCCAGCACCTTCGAGCATGCCATCACCATCGGCTGCCGCATGATCCAGGCAGCCGGGGGATCATTTCTCCCGAGATGAGACCATGATAATGGAGAGGACAGTATGAGCACAAGCCTGACCCTACCAACGGAGCTCGTCAAACAGGTCGAGCAAATCCTGACCGACCTGCGCAGGGAGGCAGAAGCCGAGTGCGTCCTGCTGGCTGACGTCAGCGGTCAGTTGATCAGCGTGGCGGGACGGATGCAGGAGATCGACCCGGTCCTCGTGGCCGCCCTCGCCGCCGGTGACGTGGCGGCCATGGCCGAGCTTACCCGCCACATCGGCGAGGAGAGCTACCACGGCTCATTCCTCCACGAGGGCGAGCGCAAGAGCATCTACCTCTTCAGCGTGGACAGTAGCTTCATCCTGATCGTCATTTTCTCGACCGACACGCCCCTCGGCTTGGTGCGGCTGGTAGGCGGACGTGCGGCGGCCCGGTTCTATGCGCTGTCCGCCACCTTCGAAGAACTCATGCACGTCCCACACGAAACTCCCCGCCACGATTTCCGAGTCGCCCTGGCCGATGAGCTCGAAAAGGCGTTCGGTGGATTGTGATGTGAGGCATATAGATGTTCATCAATTGGAAACTACGCGAACTCAACCTCAAGATCGTCTACTACGGCCCGGCCCTGAGCGGCAAGACCACCAACCTGCAATACGTCCACGCCAAGGCCAACCCCAACATGCGCAGTGAGTTG
>Ga0180437_10009393_pt1 | contig 12119 bp, 12 predicted proteins | sample SS_ome_4_FD_132410 | JGI IMG/M metagenome (GOLD analysis project Ga0180437, IMG submission 132410) | Hypersaline lake sediment archaeal communities from the Salton Sea, California, USA - SS_3_D_1 metaG | ecosystem: Environmental > Aquatic > Non-marine Saline and Alkaline > Hypersaline >... | reverse complement strand
GCATATCTGCGAGAATGGTCCCATTGTTTGCTAGGTTACCTCCCACAACACCTGCGTTAACACCACCATAGTCGCTTTCTCCAATGAAATTGTCCCAAAGCGTAGCATTGATGATTCTTGCCACAGCAAGGTCTGAGCGAGGAACCACACTTGTAATAATCCACGATGGCCCAGATCGTATATTTATGTCTGGATTCCCCATATATCGATTGTCACCTTCAGCGCCAATTGCTAAAGGTGCACGATTGGTCACATTGGCAAACCATGTCTGGTTTGCATATTCCATGGCTGAACGAATTCCATCAATACTAGCACGTACAGGTGCAAAGATTATAGTTGCATCTCCCAATGATGGGTTCCACATGTTCCGTGCAAGAATGTCGGCTTCTTCAGAGTCGTTGTATGAACCTATATATTGAATCGGAAGGAGCTCAACATTTCCCAGTGTTTGATTTGCATAGTCTAGTCCTTGTAGAAATCCATCAATTAACTGTGCTACTGTCGTGTCGGTTTCTACTGAGCCTATTATACCAACGATTCTTGACCGACCACTATTAACTGCTAAATGAGCTGCCAATACACCTGCGAGAAATGAGGCTTCATCTTGATCGAATGTTGCTGAGGCCACATTGGGTAGATCTATAAAACCCCCAATCAAACCAAATTTCTGACCTGGATATGCAGTTGCTACATTTTCGACTGCATCCGTTAAGCCGCCCTCGGTCCCTATTACAAGAATCAAGTCATGGTTTTGGTTTCTAGCTATTTCTGTAATCGTGTCCTCTAGATCATCAACATCATCTGCCACCCTGAGATCGTAATCAACAACGATATCAATTTCAAACAGGCCTTCATATGCTTGGTCAGCCACACTCCTATCTCCAAATCCTGGTTCGATTACGACGACTGCAACATATGATGGGACGTATTGATTTGTCAGAAACACAAACCCACCCACTGTAGCGAATACCAATATTACAATAATGACTGATGATATGACGCCTGACCTTGAGCTCAAAGATATGCCTCCTGGGTAGTTAGAACCGTTGCCTTGGACCATCGATTTAAACTTGTTGCTCTGAGAATTAATCCACTTCTTGAGCCTCTCCTGAAGAGCATTAGTTATAAATGCGTAAACCTGACAAAGACTCACAAACATCAGCTGGTTAATGTAATGCCAGGAGAAACACTAGGAGAGGTTGCAACCCTTCTTGAGGAAACTTTGAAGGTCCATCGTTCTGTAAAAAACGCGATTCTCTGTACAAAGGAAGGCGTTGTCGTCGCTGCGGTTGCTCGAGGTGGAGAAATTGATCCTCGTGTGATTGCTACCGTTTCCTCTGCTTTAGTTTGGGGCGGTGCCTCTGCTCTTCTTCACTTGAGAAGCCCTGGTCCAACACACTTAATCCACACTACAAGTATCGAACGAATCTTGACCATCATACAGCCGCATTATCATCTTGTCGTCATTATCTCGAGAGCGGATGATGCTGGACTAAATCTCGCATCCAAAATTCCTACATTCCAGTCACTTGCAACAAGAATGGAGCTTGTGATGGGTTCAACAAGTGCATTTGGAAAACAGACCATCCTTGGTAGAATTGTTGAAGAGATTCCTGAGGTAACACAGGGTGTGTTACTTACCATCGAAGGTCTCCCTCTGGGTTCCGTTGGTTTTAAGGACGAAGTAGAAGTGGCTGGACTTATTGGCTCTCTCTTTGCGAATGGGTTGACCTACTCAGAAGTGACTGACTCAATCTCTGTTGACACAACTGGACTCCGTCTCCTAATAACAAGAGTTGATGAAACACGACTTCTTGCAGTTGTCTGTCCGGGTCCTAATTCTGATGAGGTGGCTCAGAAGGTTCGCTTGATACTGGATGGGACTCCTTAGTTCCCGCCAGCCTCAGCTCTCTCTTGGTCAATCGAGCTCTCTGTGCCATCATCATCGATAAACTGAAACTCCCAGTCAGTAAGGTTGATGGTGATGAAACAATCCTTCCCACGTTCCGGACAGTCGATGCGGATAGTGATATGATCAGGTGTAGACTCACGTATCTCTGGATTGAGACAACCATCCTCCAGCTTTTCCATTAGGAACATGACATATGCCTCAGAAATGGTATTCAGACTGCCCTTCATTAAGAGATTCCCAAGTTCGTCAAGGTAGTGTCGTTTCTTCCTCCCTTCACGGACCACCTTGACAAGACCGACCTCTTCCATCCTTGATATATGCCATCTCACCGTATCGTGATGAACTCCAAGAGAATCTGCCATCTGTTCCTGATAACAACCCTGATTATTGACAATGAAGGCGAAGACTTTCTGAGCTGTGTCACTTCTCATAGTAAGATATGCCATCTCTGCTTCCTGCGACCTCAGCATCCTTGGATAGTAAAGGCGCTTTCCTGCAAACTTGAGTGACTTGACAAGTCCCTCACGTTCAAGAATCCTTAGGTGCCATGTTAATGTGCCTAGGGGAGAGGAGAGGATATCAACTAATTCAAGGAGATATGTACCTGGGTTTTCGCAAAGAACTTGGTACAGCTCTCTTCTGAACGGATGCAAAAGCAATGCCATTCGTTTCTGCCTTCCCATGGCGAGGACCTCTCTTCTCTCTCAAGAATCATTTGTTAGCCATGATATAATTGCTTCGCCTACCCTCAATTCCCACTAATATTCGTGCACTCCTTTCTCGTACGTAACTCTTAATTACTAAACAACAAAGTTAAACCTCGATGTGCGGCATCACTGGGATAGTCACAAGAAACAGTGACAACATTGGTGAACTTCTTGTCAAGTGTAGTAAAAAACTGACATACAGAGGTTATGATAGCGTAGGTGTGGCTGCAGTTCGCAATGGAATAGTTGATCTAAGAAAGGATGTTGGCACTATTGAGGAGGTCAATAGACTTCTTGGTCTCTCGACGATGAGAGGAGACCGAGGGATTGCACAGTTGCGATGGGCTACCTATGGTGCACCGACGAAGGTGAACGCTCAACCCCATTTTGGATGCGAGGAGGTCTTCTATGGGGCTCATAATGGTAATATACACAACTATGTTGAGTATAAGAGAGAGCTCATCGAAACAGGTCATATCGTAAGGTCTGAGAACGATGGCGAGCTCTGTGTACATGCAGTGGACAAGTACTATGAAGAAACAGGTGACATGTTTGAATCTGTAAGGCGCTCTACTCATGACCTCAAGGGCGCTTACGCATATGCAGTTGGTCGGGCTGATGAGCAGGAGATTTATGCTGTAAAAATGGGCTCTTCTCTTGTTGCTGGAATTGCTGGGGACGCCACCATTGTTTCGAGTGATCTCCCCTCAGTACTTCCCCTCACAAACAATGTGATCTATCCCGCCGACGGTGAGATGCTAGTTCTGACTCCAGATGACGTAAAGGTCTTCAGCATTGAAGATGGAGAGCGGCTTGATAGACACCCCCAAATCTCAACCGTAGACGCAGGAGCTGCGGAGAAGGGTGGGTATCCCCACTTTATGCTTAAAGAGATCAATGAACAGCCAAAGGTAGTTCAGGACGTAATGGGAATCCTAGAAGGTCCAAGGAACGAGGAATGGCTGCAACTCTTGGAGGAAGCTTCTAGACACTATATTATAGCATGTGGTTCATCATACAACGCAAGTATAGTTGGTACGTATTATTTCAACAGACTAGCAGGAGTTCCAATGATTCATGCTATCGGTGGACAATTCCAACCGATGTACGGGAAGACTATGGATGAGGGAAGTCTAAGTGTTTTAGTTTCTCAAAGTGGAGAAACAAAGGACATTCTCAATGTCCTAAACCTAGTCAAGACTGAGAATTATGGAAAGACACTAGGCATCTTGAATGTAATTGGCAGTACACTAATGTTCCAGGCAGACTCTTATATTCCCATGGCGTGTGGTTACGAGGTGTCAGTTCCTGCTACAAAGACATACTTCTCACAGAGTGTTATCTTTGCGTACTTGGCGGCTAAGTTGGGAGAACGAAACGGACACATTGATTCCTCAGAGGCAAAGTCTTTCATCAAACAGCTACAGAATGACCTACCCCGATTAACACAGGTTACAATCGATAGGACTGGCATACTCGCAAAGAACTTAGCACGAACAATGATGAATGTTAAAGACTTGTATTGCCTTGGCTATGGTTTCACGGATGGTGTTGCTAAGGAAGGTGCACTCAAAATCAAGGAAATATGCTATAACCACTGTGAGGGTATGTATTCATCTGAGTTCAAACATGGACCATTGAGTATCGTCACAAGGGACTACCCTGTCATTTTTGTCACAACAACAGAAGACAGTTGGATGGTGATCAACCACATAAATGAAGTGAGAGCAAGACATGGTCGTACCATCGTTGTTGGAGAGTACGAAGAAACCTTACAGCCATATGTCGCAAACAAGCTCGATTATCTGGTGGTTCCAAAATCTGATGCTCTAATCAATCCACTCCTGGATGTGATACCCCTGCAGTTACTAAGCTACTATATCTCAGTTGACCTGGGCATTAATCCTGACCTGCCTAGGAATCTCTCAAAGACTCTAACTGTTGATTAAAACTAACTATTCCTTCTCGCCTCCTGACTCACCTATTCGAAGGGCTCTCATGGCTGATGAAGTTACCGTCCCCGCGTCAAAACCATCTCGGATGTTTACGACTTCTTCTTCATCCAACTTCATAACTTTAAGCAGCTCTTGCTTATCCTCGAGCACCCATTGACCAAAAACTGAGAGACCATTCTCTGTTTCACACTCCAAGAGACCTATCCTACCAGCACCGGACCACCAACTAAGACATCTCACTGGATGACCCAATTCCTCGAGCATCTCTGTCCAGAGTTTCTTCAAGAGTGTTGGTCCGTGTTTATTTCGAAATGCAATGAGGAAGTGGCCTTTCTTTCCATGAAGCTCTTCCTTTATGATTTTAAGTTCAGCATCTGAGAACAGATTCATATGACTCAACAATCAAACCAGAATGGAGCTAACATAAAAGCTAGTCGTTATGGGTATGAAATAGTACCTTCTGAAATGGAGAGATTACATTGGGTCCAAAACACGTTGCTAAAGCTGGTCTCTTCTCGTCGGATCCATGGTCCCGTCGGGCACAAGATCTTGAGGAGTCACTTACCAGGTTGGGAATTGACACGATTCAGGTCATTCCCTGGAAAGTGACAAGAAAGGGCTCCACAAATTCACATGAAATCAAGATGAATGATGTGGACCTCTCACTACTAGACCTTCTCATCGTCCTTGACTTAGGTGCAAATGATATTGGGACCTTTTTCAATCGCGTAGGTCTACTATCGGCACTAACAGAGATGGGTGTAAATGTCATTAATTCTGTTTCTTCTATACTCCTTATGAGAAACAAAGCTGAGACTATGCGGCGTCTTGTATCTGCAGGACTTCCAGTTCCAGAAACCCTCATAACTGAGTCCATTGATGATGCTGCAGCTTTTGTGGGGGAACATTTTCCGTGTGTTCTGAAACCAATCACAGGGTTTGGGGGATTGGGGGTACAGCTGATTGAGCGTGACTTTGATTTGGAACATATTCATGACTATCTCAAGTTTCACAGTCAGATGTTTGGCAAGGGTGCATATATCCTTCAGGAGTATGTGAAGAGTCCTGGCTATGACATACGTTCTCTTGTAATGGATGGTCAAACCATCGCTACCATGCAGAGAGTGGGAGGAGAAGGGATTGCGACAAACATACACCGTGGTGGTGTTCCAAGGAAGAACACATTGGATGTGGCAGACCTGTCCATCAGAGCTGCCAAATCTGTGAAGGGTCGACTGGTTGGTGTAGACATCATCCCTGATGTTGATGGAGAGCTTTGGGTTTTAGAATTGAATGCAACACCAGGATGGGCTGGACTGCAACAGGTCACTGAGTTTAGCATCTCTGAGCGTATTGCAGATCAGTTGGCTAGAATTTAAGCGTTTGATGCGAAACCTTTTAAGAAGGCATCTTGCGAAGGTGGCTTGTCGAAGCACCCAAAAGGTGAACGAAATCCGTCCTGCTTAGCAGGACCTGCAAAACGAAATTCTAAGGACAGAATACCTTTGACTGAAGCTGCAGAGGCCAAACCAGAAGATGTTGAGTTTCTCCGAGCAAAGCTCCGTGAACTCAAGACACAAGCTCGTGATGAACTTGAAGTTCTACGACGCGACCGAGATCAAATGAGGGAATACAAGAATATCCGAGATGAGCACAATAAGGAAGTTCGTGGTCTCATCGAATCAGTGAAAGCTGAACGTGAAGAGCGTGACAGGATAAACAAGGACATCTCTGAGGCTAAAGATCGCAGGAGTGCTATCCATGCTCAATTGAAGAGTGTGTATGATGAAATTCGAGAACTCCGTAGCAACCTTGTGGGTAGTCCATCAACAGACCAACGTCGAATGATGCGCCGCGTTGAGGAGCTTGAGTGGCGTCAACAAACTGACCAATTGACACGAGACGAAGAACTCTCCATTGTCGAGGAGATTGCCAAGATAGAAGCAAAGCTTGTGAAGATTGGTCAAGAGAAGGAAAAACAGGACAGAATTAGTGAGCTTCGCCGACTCGCGAGAAAGCTCAAGGAAGAAGCTTCAGAAGCACATGAGAAAGTGATTGAACTCTCAGAGAAGTCACAGATACATCATCAAGAGGTTGTTAGAATTCGACCGCAGCTCGAGGAATACAAGAAATCAGCGGATACAGCTCACAAGAATTTCGTTGAGTGGCTTAAGAAGGTGAAAGATGGCGAAGCCAAGCTCAAGGAGTTTCGTACTCTGATTGAGGAGATTCAAGGCAAACTGAGAAAATTCACAGTTGAGAAGCGAGACCTTGAACGTCAAGAGATGCGTGAACAACAACGAACGCATGAGCGCGAACGAGCTGAGGAAGCTGTTGAGAAGCTTCAGTCTGGCAAACGACTCACTTTTGATGAGTTTATCCTCGCTCAACGTCAGGTGACTGATGATAAAAAGAAAAAGCCTAAGAAACGCTCACGGAAACAAGAGGATGATGAACTCCCTGATGAGCTAGCTGAACCAGCAGTAGAAACTGAATCTCTCGATGAATCAGTTACTAGAACAAACGAACCAGTAGCTTCTGTGGAGGTCCCTGAGGAATTCTTGGAGGACACCAACGAGGAGTAGTATATACAAGGTTATATCACACCTTGATTGTGAAGATGAACTTAGGGGGGACAAAGAGTGAGCAGTCGGAGTGAGAGACCTGTTGGTCATCGTTCGGCAACGACAGTATTCTACTCACTCGCATTAGGTTCAGGTGTCATGAGGACATTTTCAGTAACTTTTGACATAGTAGCACTGAACACCATCACTATTGATTACTTAGCTTATGGATTTCTTGCACAATGGACAAGCTTTGTCGTTACACTATGTGTTCTTGTGTTCCTTTCAATTAAGCATTCTAAAAATGGTAAGAAGCGAGCATTGGGTTATAGTCTTGATCCAGATTTCGGTCGACTTCGACTTCTCCCTAGGACTCCCATGATCTATATCGTCATAGCTGGGGTGTTTGCTGGAGTTTCTACTCTGTCCTATTACATCCTGGCTGGCTCGTCTGACTCATCGACAGTCCTACCTTATGGCCAACTTGTAATCATTTACCTATTGATAGGAGACCTGTTTGCTGAGAAAGATACTCCCACCGTCATTGAGATTCAGTCAATAATCTCCATTCTTTTTGGAGTTCTCCTCGTAGGAGCTACTCCTGGTGGGTTCAATATTATCACATTGTTAATAGTTCTTGGTCCATTGAACATCTCTTCAGCTCTCGTGACATACTACCAGAGAAAGACAAAACGATACGAGATTTCCCCAGGTCTCCGTGTAGACTCTCTGAACATGAGAATTTGGACCTTACTTGTTCTTAACTCAGTCATGAGTGCTCTGATGTTTCCATTCATGACAGAATCTTCTTGGCACTCAATGGTCATTGAGTTCATTCCATTATTGGGGTATATGGTAGCAGGATCAGTAACCGCCTTCTTTTCGATAATCATGTATATCCGCGCTCTTGGGAGAGGAAAGATGGCAGTTGTTAATTCCTTATCATCAATCTCAGTAGTACTCGGGCTTCCTGTCACCCTGATTGGGAATCTTTTGATACCAGGAGCATTCGGGATTATTAACGCTGATGCATTCCTATGGTCGTTGAAGCTGTTTGGCATTATCTTGGTCATGATTGGTGTTATAGCACTAGAAGCCTCAGATGTTCGTTCACTGGTGATTATTCATGTGAAACCTTTGACTGGTGACTTGCTACCGGCTTTATTTGAGATAAAGGGGGTTGAGTCAGTTGCAGCTCTTGCAGGTCCCCAGGACTATCTACTTAGCATTAAAAGTAGAAATCTGACAAAGACACGCACATTGATTCTTAAGAAGATCCAGAAGATAGAAGGAATCAAGGATGTAGAGACCCTTGTGGTGATGAAAGAATATACTTGATAGAAGATGAGGTGAGAAAATGAGCGGAAAAGTACTGGCATATATTTTGATGGACCTTGAACTTGGGAAGACGGATGATGTATTAGCAGCACTTCGTAAGATTGATGAAGCAACCACAGTGGCTGTGACTACAGGCAGTTATGATATAGTCGTATTGCTAGAAGTCAACAATCTAGAGGAGCTGTATGAGATCACAGTTCAGAAGATACACAAAATACCGGGAATAAAAGAAACCCAGACAGCAGTTGTTGAAAAGATTATGCGAGCTTAGACCTAGGGTGAAATTTCATTTCCCAGGTAATCAACTTTTTATCCTTCCAGTCTTACAAACGACCTGAGACGTGGTTTAATTGGATGAGGTAACAATCTCTGGACTTACAAAGAACTTTGGAGATCTGGTCGCAGTAGACCATATGGAACTCAGTATTCCTGAAGGTACAATCTTTGGACTTCTTGGTCCCAATGGAGCTGGCAAATCAACCACCACTCGCTTGCTCAGCACATTATTACGACCAACAGCAGGTACTGCTGTTGTCGGTGGTTTTGATATCATTGAGGATCCTGTGAGTGTTCGTCAAATCACTGGTGTTCTACCTGAAGAGAGCAATCACACAATCTATCCTTCATTAACCACATATGATAATCTTCAGTATTTTGCTAGGCTCTATGATGTTCCTGAGGATGAAATAACAGAGCGAATTGAGGAACTCCTAAGGTTCATGGAACTTTGGGACAGAAAGGATGACAAGGCTGGAGAGCTAAGCACAGGTAATAGACAAAGATTAGCCCTGTGCAGGGCGATTCTTCATAGACCAAAGGTGCTTCTCCTGGATGAGCCTACGTCTGCTCTCGATCCAATAGCCGCAAAACGTGTTCGTGAGCTGATTCTTAGTCTGGCTCAGAAGTATAAACAAACATTCTTCATCAACTCTCACAACCTTCCCGAGGTGCAGCGCGTCTGTGATAGGATTGCTATTATTGATGAGGGAAAGGTGATTCTTCAGGGATCGACAAGAGAGCTTCGCTCAAAATTATTGGCCAAGCAAGAGTTCAGAATACGGGTGGCTGGAGACCTGGCAAAGGCAATATCAATTACAAAATCCAAGAACTATGTGGGAGAGCTCAAGGAGGAGGTCGACTCTCTACTAGTGACAATAGAGAATCCAACCGAGAACAACTCATCCCTGATGCAGTCGTTGCTGTCAGAAGGTGTTAAAATCATAGAGTTTGCTGAGGAGGAAGCAACCCTCGAGGATCTCTATCTTGAGGTGGTTAAGGGAGGGAATGCATAGTGACGCTAGCAAAGTCAGTGATTGTTGCTAAGACCGACTTAAAGATGGCATTACAGGTCAGTTATGTAAGATATGGGCTTATTGTTATCGCGGCTGTTGGTCCGGTGATGATTCTGGCAATTGTAGGACTACTTGCATTCACTACGACATCCACTATGGAACTCATGGTTGTTATGCAGTTGATGGGTCCAACCATTTCGCCCATGTTGGGAATCGTTGCGATAATTCCAGCATCACTCATTGCTGCAAATGCTCTCGTGGGAGAACGCGAGCAGAACACACTTGAGCCACTCCTTTGCACTCCCCTAACGGATCGTGAACTACTAGTAGGTAAGGTTCTGAGCTCATTCATTCCCAGTATAGCATTGCTTCTAGGTTCACTCTTGATATCAGAGGTGGGTAGTTTCATCCTTCTTACAACCGCTGGGCATCCAGCAATGTTGATACCAGATGCTGCAGGTCTATTTTTCCTCCTTACATCAGGTCCAGTAATGATCCTCGCTATGAATGCAATTATGATCCTCATTAGTGGAAAAGTGAAACGTGTGTATGAGGCGTACCAGGTGTCAGGAGCATCCGTCATGATCTTCATCATCCCAATGATCCTACCCTTAATGACTATGGACCCAAGTGGAATGATAGATCCAAATTCATTCTGGTTCTCGAGTATGATTACTCTTCTGATTGCTCTGGTATTGTTTGTTGTTTCTTGGGGATTGGCCTTTGGTAGATTCAACCGCGACACAATGGTTTCTCGTGTCTAAAGTGTGAGAGGGGGCACTCTGCCCTCTCTCTGTTTTCTAATCCCTAAGCTTCTTGAGACCAGTTGGATATCTTCCAGAAAGGTCTCGATAGATAGTCTTGAACCGAGAGAGCTCCTCTCTATGGTAGTCTTGAATATCACCAATGACCTTGGCTGGTACGCCAACAACAATCTTTCCATCTGGAACCTCGAATCGAGCCCTGACCACTGCTCCCTCTCCAACAATTGCCCACTCCCCCACCGTGGAGTAGTCGGAAACTATTGCACCCATGCCAATGACAGCCTCGTCCTTCACTATGGCATTGTGGATAATGCAGCCATGACCTAAAGTCACATTGTTTCCAATCACCGTCATCTCATCAGGTCTGGCATGAATTATGACATTGTCTTGAACACTGGTCCCGTTACCTATGCGTATCTCACCATAGTCTCCTTTTATTGAAGCCCCTGGTGCAATGAAGCACTCTTCACCAATTGTCACTTTACCAACTACTGAAGCTGAATGACTAACATATGAAGTGTCGCCGATAACAGGTATTCTGTTTTCAAACTCGTACACTACCATAGAAGCACCATCACTGAGATTACATGAGTCCGTTATTAGCATGAAGGTAGCTAAAATAAAACTCTGACTCCTCTCCGAAACGTTAAAGTTCCGCCAACCCAACCGTAGATATGTTTGTCATCATTGAATGAGTGTGTTGAATCGTGAGCAAGAACAAAGATGCAACAAACTTTCCTATTCTACGAGGTGAATCTGTGAGTGAGGCAGGTGAGTTCTCAGGCAAGGTAGTTATAGTGTGTGAGCCAAAAGATCTAGAGAGAGAATGGGCATCAGATTCTATTCCGGTTCTTCACAGTAACTTGGAATCATTTTTCAACGAGAATCCTGAATCGATGGACCACCTCTTCACCAAAGTGACTACTATCTTGGCGGAATTTGGAGAATCCATAAGTCAATTTGCCACCTATGCTACCCAACACGGAGCTATTGCTGTTGTCAAGGTTATTGATGCAACATATGTCCTAGAAAATGACATGCATATCCGTGTAGAAGCTACTGAGAATCAGGGTGATGTGTTCTTCATCGATTAGTGAAAGAGAGTTCTCTCTCTATCTCGCTTTGAACGTCAGAACTTTATACTCAATTAGAGTGAATAGGATGAGGAGCAGAGATGACTAGTAAGCTAGAGGAGTTTTCGTCAAAGCGTCTTGTCATTGTTGATACCTTTGATGCAAGAATGAACCATCTCCGGATACTTGCCTTTAGCTTACTCATTGTAGGGGTTTACGGTGCCTTTCTTTGGTTTCTCTGTTCAACCAGACCAGGGGTCATGTCTGGATTATTGTTGTTCGGGTTTCAAATTGCCATGGGATTTCCAGGAATAAGAACATACTATGATTTGGGTGTGGCAAATCGTGCGAATCTTCATCTCTTAGACCCTGCGAGGCTCAAGGGTAAGGGTAAGATTCGGGAGATAGATATTCACCTTGGAGATATACCCTTAATTTTTGAAAAAATGGAACTACAAATTCGGAAACATGACGCTGGGAGTCTAGATGATCTAAGTGATCTTGCGTGGTTTGG
>Ga0180437_10009392_pt1 | contig 12122 bp, 11 predicted proteins | sample SS_ome_4_FD_132410 | JGI IMG/M metagenome (GOLD analysis project Ga0180437, IMG submission 132410) | Hypersaline lake sediment archaeal communities from the Salton Sea, California, USA - SS_3_D_1 metaG | ecosystem: Environmental > Aquatic > Non-marine Saline and Alkaline > Hypersaline >... | reverse complement strand
GAGATTTAAGGTTCATTACATACTGCACCCATAGCTCCAGTCTCTGACGCCCTCGCACCCAAGGTAGCCGTGGAAGGGAAAAGTACATATCTTCCCACAACAAGATCCGGTCTACGTATGGACACAATTCCAGTAAATTCTGGACACACTGTTTAACACATAGCGTAATCTCGGCCTGTGGGTAATGGGCTCGAATATGCCGGAGCGCACCGGAGAAGAGGACCGCATCACCAAGATTATCGGGACGGATGACTAACACCCGTTTGACTTTCTCTCGAAACTCAGGTATGCCTTGGCCCATTGGTAACAACTTCTCACAAACATAACTTTGGATTCAGTCGAGGATGCTTTCTCATGGCCATCGATAGTCGCTTTCTCTCATTGTTTCTTAGGTGTTCCCTGATCAGAGCCTTGGCAAGTCTCTTAAGTTCAGGATGCGTTTTCGACAAATCATTTGTCTCCAATGGATCCTTTTCCATATTGTATATCTCCAGTTTCTCTTGAGTACAATCAGCGATAAACTTCATGTTTCCATTGTATAAACATAGGCGACGGGCAACGCAACACGTATCATATGGGTTGAAGCCAATAATGATCTCATTCTGATCATAAAATGCCTCAGCTGCAAGAATTCTCCCATCCTCACCTCGCACGGGGGCACCAACAAGCATTTCTGCGAAACTGTCTCCCTCATATGAATTGGAATCAAAAACAATTCCTAAGTATCCAGCGATGGTCGGAAGGAGATCGATAAGCCCCACACGCCGGGAGGCAACCTGTTTGAGCTTCTGCCCGGGCAGGTGTATCAACAGGGGCACTCTAAGCAACTCATCGTTCAGTTTCGCACTATGGAACAACCCTCCGTGCTCGAAAAACTCTTCACCATGATCTGAACATAAAATGACGCAGGATCGGTCATATACACCTTTTCGACGCAATGCTCTTAAAATTTTCCCCACCCACCTATCAACTCTTCTTATCTCGGCATCATAAAGGCTTGACAATTGATTTACGTACGAAGTGGTTATGGTATTGTTCTGCAACCGGTGCTCTGTTTCACGTCGCAAGCGATTTACTTTATACTTCCATAATATTTTCTTATTGACCCGAAGCTGATCTATCATAGCGGGGGCGTAAGGCTCGTGCACAGTCATGAAATGGGTCCAAAGCAGAAAAGGTTCTTTGTCATTCCTCATGATCCATTGGATCAAAGAACGGGTGAATGGTTTTTCAATCTCGAGCTTAACCTTAATGTGATCCATGTAGGAAAAAAAATTTCTAAGTCCCTGAATAAACCTTCGGGCATCTCGTCTCACAACTTGTGGCAAGCAACGTCTTAGCATCCCTCGCAAAGGAATCTCTTTGAAGTATGGAACCCTTCGTATTTCTACTGATACACCGCTCTTTTTGTCTAGGACAAACTTGAAGCCCGGATCGTTAGTCGACTGCAACTCCAAGAAATCGACTAACTCGGAAAACCCTTTATCGTATCCATAGTATTGCGACACCCATGGATTACCGGCATTAAAACCTTGAGTCCAATAGCCATTTTCAAGAAGTATCTCCGCCAGTGTTGATTGGCAATGCCTGATGCTCAGCTCCCTCGAACTGAAAGGGTGTTGGGATGCCATAATCCCCATGAATGAGTGTGGCGTATTGGGTCCCGATGAAAAGGCATTGAGAAACACAAAAGAGGTCTCTGAAAGCCGATCAATGTTAGGAGATATATTCTTACGGTACCCATAACAGCCCAGCCGATCTCGACGCAATGAGTCAATTGTTATTAGAACGATATTCGGCCAAAACAAATCGGTCCGATTCATCTCTGACGTCCTCCCTATTCCAAATACCCCAATGCCCTCAATCGCTCCGACAGCATCTGTTGCTCGTTGCTTGAGAGTAATTTTTCTTCGGGCAAAAATAACGTCTCGAGTAAAAAATTTATATACTCATTCACACTTCCAAAAGCATGCGTAGCATGAATGAATTCCTCAACCCTTCGATAAAGGTCATGATTAATTCTTACAGTTGTCTGATTCATGGCAATCTCCTTGCTTAGGGGATTGTGTTTTCTCCCATCTCTGCGTTTACCCAATTTACCATCTTCAACTTGTCCTTCCGTATATATCCCGTCTATCCTATTCCCTTTGATAACCGAGCTTCTCCATAACGTCACCGGCATATTTCCAGTACACTTCTAAGAGGTTATCAGAAAACACTTCTTTCCATTTCCCAGGTCCTCCTTTAACTCCACCTCGAAAACCCTTACGCCATATCTCCGGTCGGTTGCTCCGGAGAAAGAGCTGACGAACTTCCCTTCTGGAGCCAATAATAGCTCTGTTTACCTGATCATCCCCAATAGGTATCCTCAGAAAACCCGCAATATCTCGCAAGCCTTGGCACGGGTTCTCGAACAACGTTTCGTACTGAACTTTTAGGATCGGGGTATCACGTTGCATAAGAATCCAAGATCGTACGTGATCATGCCAGGAACCCCATCTTCCGTACGAATTCGACAGACAACCGAGCACAAAGTCATTAAAGCTACCTCTATAATGAGCCAGCTTTGTTTCCATGTCGTACCACGACGCCATGCAATCACGTCCATCACGGTATAGATAGATAACTCGAGGGTAATCAGAGGTATATGGTTCATGACTCTTGATCACCCGCGGGCGGACCACACAATTCATCGCCTTTTGATCATAATATGGATCCGGGACATAGTTATCGACCTCTTCTTTTGTAAGATCAAGATTAGGATGCTTAAGCAACGCGATCATTTGGCGGACCCAGGTATTCCCAGACCTTGGATAGGAAACGAGGAAGACATCATCTGGATAAATACGCCACTGCCGGGTGCTGGATCGCCTCCTCGTTACTGGAAACAATTGCACTGTAAGAAACCGCTTAAGGCAACGTATCATCTTCTGATCTCGAAACAACCGTATTTTCCGGATTCTGAGGCATAGAACGTTCGGATTCCCTCAATAACTCCTCGTTGTACAGACATCTGCATCGAAAAAGCACCAAGGAGTTCTGAGCCTTCTCCTTCGGTGTTAGCATCAATGCTTATGCCTATTGGAGGAAAATAACACCTTGAGGGTATTTGGAGTGAGCCGTCGCACTTGACGTAGCGGCCATTTCCCAATGGACTGCCGTTGTTTGGTCATATGCTACTTAATAGCCATTCCAAGAAATCGGAACGATTTGTTCGAGCAGGTCTTCGGAGTGTATGAGATTAGCCAAAAGGAATCTGGTCCAAGTATTTCCGGATCTGAGGCAGGAGAGTATGAAGACGTCTTCAGGATAGAGCGAAACGCCCTGTTCGTGTGTTACATTATCAGTATTTCCGTGTCGAAAAAGATTAGACAGACCTTTTCTTAATAATACAGGCATTTTTTCTTCTGTTGACGTGAAAACGGCATTCCCTTTTTTTAAAAATTTGGTGGGTTTTCCTAAGAAGTCTCTTCATTTTCTTCCACAGGGACCATATGGATGACTTGAGATCTTCAATTTTGGGCGTGAAACTATCTAAATATAACCCTGCTTGTTCTATGGATGCTACATAGTCAACAGAAAAATCCCGACACCGAATAACCCATGATTGCTGATTTCGCTTTATTTTATGCGTGCCCCGGAGCGTGCTGGCGTGCCATGGATGATAGAGTTTCTCGGTGGGATGCCACATTATAGGGAATCCCGCATTCCTCAAGCGCGTAGACAGTTCCTTACTGATGATTCCTGCACCCCCAAAGATGGGATGTTCTTCATACCCATGCACATAATCAATGCACTCGCGTCGGATAGTGACACACCCTCCATAGTTTGTCGGATTCCACAATTGGCAGATCCGTTGCAAGTGATCTAATCTGATCGGCAGTTCATGACCGTTCTCCGGTTCATCCCATCTTCGAAAGTACAAAACCAAGTTATTTATTGGATTGTGGGCACCCCAAACGGTGTCCAAAAAGTCTGGTTCCACCGCAATATCCCCATCGCAAATCACTAAGATTTTTCCGCGGCTTTGCTTAATTCCCTCGTTTAGGCATTTTCCCGCATGCCACTCACCTTTTCCCCCCAGACAGATAATCCGTGCATTCTTAAAAAGCGAAATCCTCTCCTTGAGTTGAGGATTGACGTCGGAGTAATACTCAACCCAGATAAACTCATATTCTTCTTGCGGGAACAATTGCTCTCGGAAGAAATCGACGGTGTGAAAGGATTCTCGGAAATTTCCATCCCAGGTGATTACGGAGATGTTGAGTTGACTCATGGCTTCAATTCCTTACAAACATCAACCCAGACACGCATGTTTTGGCAAATTTTGGAAAAGTAACCTCTAACGCCCTCTGAAAAGTCATTCTGTTCTCTGACCGTTGCTTCCAACTTGTGTGAAAGCTCAACATAACAGTCACCATAGTTCGATGCCTTCAGTTCGATTTGCATCAGCAGATCTACCAGACGGTTAGTCAAAACCATACCCCAGTATTCTTCACCTAGGTCTTTTAGCAAATCATGTTGATGTCGTCTATGTCTCGATAGTGGTACCCCGAAGGCGACCCTACCATCCATCTTGTTAATAACTTTTCTTGCAAGGTAACTCGACCATATATCACCGTAACGATCAATCTTCAGCCCATCAATCGCCTGTCCCATCGGCACGTAGTAATAACAGGGCAAAACATCACGATGAAACGCAGTGTTCTGGGTATTGATTGGGCAATTGGTTGAGGGATCCAAAACAATAGTTTCTTCTCTTAATCCAACCGAATTGACGGGTCGGTGCAACCGCGTGATCGCGTCAACATCGGGATCGGCTAGCCATAGACCAGCATTGACAACGATGCGGCCTTCGCTCTCAAAAAGCTCATGATCTTCAGTTTCCAACCACCTGTAGGCAAAGGGATAACCGCGAGGATAGACTATGTAGTCTTCTTGGATTTCGAGAAGTTGACAGATGTTGTACCATCCTGAACTCGAGCGCACAGTCTTCCACCTTTGTGAGGTTCCAACTTTAGCATGACCACCTATATAATCAGCGTCCGTTGGATGGTTGTCGTCATCTACCGCTATGATACACTCACATCCTCGTTCGTATGCGATCAGATAACCAATGTTCCTTCTGTTGTCGGAGTTATAAGGGATCACATTAGCAAGATCTGGAAATCGTTCTAACCATCTACCTTGTGTATTCACATCCCAGTATTCAAAATGGAACCCTTGCTCCCTGAACTTCGCCACATAATCAGCGGTCTCCTTGGGTGTCTTTCGGTCGCCGATAACCAAAATCTCCACATCACCCTTTCGCAAATATCGCTGGAAATTATCGGCAAACGCTTTAAGAATCCCGGGCAAATAAATCGTTGTGATGACAATCGCGTATCTCATGGCCTGATGCTCTCTTGCCTTGTTTGAATTTCTGTCATATCTACATTTTCATCAGACTTCACCTGATTCTAGTCGACGTCCATCACGCTTGTCTGATCTGCAAGAAAATTGCTCCTATCGGTCAAAGCCGAGTGTACATAATCATGCGGATTATCATGCGATCTTTACCACGACCTTGATACCGCTAAAGAAAGAAAACATCGAAAATACGCAGCCTTGCATATCAGCAAGAAACTCATCAACAGCTCTACGGGCCCCCAGTAGGGCGTGGTGGCCATAATCCTCAAAGACCAAAATTCCCCCTCGGACTAGCTTTGGGTAAACAAAATCTGCGACAAATTTTGTTGATCTATAAGAATCGCAATCTATCATCGCCAATGAGAACATGTCACTGGAAATATGATCAACGGTCTTTTGAAATTCCCCTTTCACAAGTTCAACGAACTGATAAAGCCGAAAGAGGGCTCTTACTTTCAAAAAATCCACCTGATGGGTACTATTCCATCGTTTATCTATTCCATATCTTTCTTCAGGAAATCCCTCGAATGTATCACATAAGTAGAGCCTTTTATTTAAGCTCTTCCTCCGTATGAATTCAGCTATTAACAGTCCGGAATGACCTTGATAAGAACCAAATTCGATAATATCGCCATCTATCCTCTCGACATGCTTCAGACATTGAAACAGGTCATAAGCATCTCTAACCTGGCACTTTCTCTTTACTTTGGTCAAAGAATAGCTATATATATCTTCAAATAATCCATCATCAAATTGACTTGTTATATACACATGAGTATCTGCAATCCCAAGCTCTTTCAGCTGGTCATATTCGTTGAGGAGAGGGTAAGATTCACTGCCCCGGACTTTATAAATAAAGAGCGCTTCATCTAGAGCAGGAATTCTCCTTACCTCTTCGAAGACCTTGTGTATGATTTTGCTGACAGGTCTGACAACGACAATGGCTTCAACAGGCACACCAACCTTCGCTATTTCATCCAGTGAACGAAAGTGATGGACACCATAACGCTCCAATTGTTTCATATCTCCGGTTGAGATAACACCGAGGCGAAAGTCAAGTTTCAATAATCTCTTTGCCAGAGATATAGTAAGATGATTCGTCTCTGAAAAAACAATGAATGCATTGTTTCTTGTTGATTTTTCCAGAATCTCACTGTAAAGATAATTCTCAAATTCTTTATCAGAAAACTCGCTCTCGAAACGTATACCTCTGGTTGCTTTACCAACACTATTTTTTTTCACTATTCTCTGGGCTGCATTCCCATAGGAAATCATTTTCTTCGTGACCCTAGCCAATGTCATGATTCGACTCCTTACTCACATTTTTCCGCAGATGATGGAAAAGCAATTCCTTACTCAGTCCGAAAAACCTTTCTCTTCCATCGCTGTTGCTTCCAGCTTGCACGGCAAGACCACCTGGCCTAAACCCGAACTCACGAGGTATGGTCGAATATCGCTGTTTAAAACGCACCATGGATACGCCCATGCCTTTGGCATACAAGGACCGAGATTTCGAATCTGCTTACGCAGTTTTCGAACCCGAGGAAAATCGTAGCTACTAAGTGTTGGCCACGCAATCGCTTCTCATTCTCTCCGAGGTCCATAAACTCTACAGCTTAATGATTGGCGCGTACCTCCCACCTCAGATCAGGCCGCACTATCCCGGGCCATTTCCCCCCAGAACTTGTTAAATTAGTTGTCTCAGCTACCGTGAAGATAAGGACATTCCGTAAGGGCAGAAGCGTGCCTTGTCGTTTGACGCCAACGGCCACAGCTATGTGGTATTGCCCTGTGTTCAGAAAATTACCAGGAATCGTGCAAACGCTCGCATAGTTTCCACATGGTCGTTCCACTGGCCAAGCTTGCTCATCCGTTGTTGCAAATACTACCTCCCCTATTGCTGAAAGAAGCTGTATCCCAATCCGCATCGAGGATAGTCGCTTCAGCACCTCATACTCGACGCAGACTTGAATGGGTTGTTCAACACCGAAAGTCGACTGTACCCGTCCTTTTGAATTTAAAAGCCGAACTGCATCAAGTCGTATTTCTGGACTTACGGGACTATCCTCATCATCAGGAGACCACAGAACTTCGCCAGTTGAAGATTCAATTTGGAAAAGATACGATCCAATTACTTCTTCCACGGGGGCATCAAACTTTTTCTGCCCCTCTTCCAGTAAAATAGCTCTCCCGCAAAGAGAGCGGACCGCGCCCAAGCTATGACTCACAAACAAGACTGTCCGTCCTTGCTTCGCCACGTCCCCCATCTTCCCCAGGCATTTCTTCTGGAATGCGGCATCTCCCACCGCCAGCACCTCATCTACCAGCAAGATCTCTGGCTCGAGGTGAGCGGCCACGGAGAAGGCCAAACGGACATACATGCCGCTGGAGTATCGCTTTACCGGTGTGTCGATGAATTTATCGATCTCTGCGAAGGCCACAATTTCATCAAACTTACATTCGATTTCCTCTTTTTTCATACCGAGGATTGCACCGTTTAAATAGATGTTTTCCCGTCCAGTCAGCTCAGGATGAAATCCAGTGCCCACTTCCAGTAATGATCCTACTCGTCCTCGTATTTCTGCCCAACCCTCTGTAGGCTCTGTAATGCGCGATAAGATCTTCAATAATGTGCTCTTTCCGGCCCCGTTGCGCCCGATAATGCCAACCACCTCTCCGCGTCTTACCTCAAAAGAGATCTCCTTCAAAGCCCACATGAAGTCAGACTGTCGATTGAGGTTTGAGGATTGAGGACTACCACTGAGGTGACGAAAAGGAGCAGAGAGGCCCCGAACAATCGCTTCGCGCAGGGTCTTGTATCCCCCATAACGCTCGCCAATCTGGTAAAGCTTACCTAAGTTTTCAGTGCGAATCGCTACGTCGTTCATACGATCAATTCCGTCCTTCCAGTCCCTAGGCTTTCATCATTGTTCCCTTTCACACGACATCTGCAAATTCCTTTTCCATTCGGCGGAAATAAAAAATCCCGGTAAGGAGAAGGAGAACTATGACAATTATAGAGAGGATGAACGGAGGCCCGATAATTTGGCCTTTGCCCAAGAGAGCTCCTCGGAAACCCTCCACAACGCCTACCATCGGGTTTAGGCCATAGAGGAATCGCCACATACCGGGAATTAAACTGCTTGGGTACACCACTGGGGTGGCGAAAAACCAAAATTGGATCAAGAATGATATAGCATATCGTATGTCACGATATCGGACGTTTAACGCTGAAAACCAAAGTCCCACTCCAAGGGCCGTTGCCATCGACATAATAATAAGCAACGGGACTAATAAAGCTGTCAGAGTCGGGATAATCTGGTAATAGAACATCATTACTAACAAGATGCCGAAAGAGATTGCAAAATCCACGATTCCCGATAGGACCGAACTGGCAGGGATGATGAGCCTTGGGAAATAGACTTTCGTTATGAGATGTCTTTGTGCCACCACACTTTCGCTACAGGCGTTGAGAGATTTGGCAAAATAGGACCATGGCAGCAATGCGGTATAGGCAAAAATTGGATAGGGTATGCCCTCAGAAGGTATCTTTGCCAATTTCCCAAAAAAAATACTGAAAACTACCATGAGAAAAAAAGGCTGGATAATGGCCCAGAGTACGCCTAGGACCGTCTGCTTATACCGAACCTTGAGGTCACGCCAAACGAGAAAATACAGCAGTTCACGATAAGCCCAAACATCCTTGATCTGGGGTAAGACCCAACCACAGGAGGGTTTAATGAATAAGGCTGGTAATTCTTGGCTGTCTAGCTTCTGTTGCATGATTTCAGCCTTTCCTCAATGTTAGCAAAGACAATGATTTTTTCTCCGGAGCTTGTAAGCCCCGGATCAAAAGTCGGTTTGTGGGATCCTCTGTAGCAGAGCGCGGTGAGATGATCAAGGCTAAAGCAGCCAAAAGGGATAGAGAGAGTCTTACCCGAGCCTAACCATTGCAAAATCATATATGCTGCCTTTTAATTTCTCGTTACCTAAGGCTCACATAGTGCGACATCACTGCCGCAAGAGCGGGTAAATGTGTCCATATAACTTGTGTAATATCTTGAATGCCTTTACTTCTCTTTTAGTACGTATATTCTTGCTGACTAATCAATTCTTCAAGCATTTGTCTGGCATACATCTAAAGATCAATATCTAGTTCGTTGTACCTTTCTATAAGATTCAAGGTAGTTTTCGAAATAGTATCTTTGGAACGCCGGTCGTTAGCGACATTTGCCTTTGTATAGAGAGGATATTTCCATCTGAAAGCTCTCTTTAATAGAATCAATGTTTCGTCAAATCTCTCTGGATAGCCCAACAACAGAGAAAAAGTCTTGGAGATTTTTTTTTGCAATTCCCAGCATCTCCGTGGAACATTCTCCAACTGCCCGTCCTTAGACTCCCGATAGAAGCCTCCTCTGAGCGTTATCCAATTGGGGGTTCATTTCACTCCTGAGATAGTCCCTTAAGCTCATGCCTTGAGAACGAATTTCATGATGCAGGTAATGGGAAGGAGTTCTCAGTACGTAGTAATAGTTGGAAATGACGCAATCAACTGGATCGCGGAGTATCGTGATATAAGTAGATGGCCGCGGCAAAAACTCATGCAATCCGAAATACAGATGTCCCTTGAGAACTCTAATTCTCTCCTTTAGGGCTTCAGGAAGCTTCTTGAATTCACCTACAGATTCTTGAACGCGCGTTCCGTCAATTGTAAGGATAACAGCGGGTTCATATTGCCGTTCAATTATTGTATGCAATGTAGTTCCTGCTGCTTTAGGAATATGCAGAAAAATCAGTGATTGATCTTGCCCGGTTTTTTTGAATAATCTTGTCATAATTCTCGAAGTCAACTTATACGCCACTATGGCAATGGATCCGAGAAGGTTTAACGGAAACGACTGATACTTCCTCTGTATTCAACAAGTGCTCCATGTCTCAGGGCGCTCCAAATGAGGAAGTTGGCTTTTCCCCTTCAGCTTCAACTCCTTCCGTATTTGCCGTTCTTAATGAGTCCTCATAAATCCTTCCCACGACAATGACAATCCCCATAAACATCCCCGTGAGCCAATTGTTCTTGGGGAAGAACAGGGTGTCTTCAAACATCCCGGCCGCCAGCGTTGAAATGACGCTCGCTATAGCACCCAACAACACGGAATAGAGAAATGGATCCTTCACCCTTCTTAAGAGAGCGAGGGCCTTTTTGGCGAAGATGATGATTAAATAGACAAAGGCAAGGAACTCTATAAGGCCTCCTTCAGCCAACATGAGAAGATAGTTATTCTCCAAAGTCGAATGAGCGCGATAAGCCCATACATCCGAGAACTGGGCTTCATAATGAAAACTCCCCAACCCGTTTCCCAAAAGCGGTTGTTCCTTGAATTTTTCGTAGGCAATTCTCGCCTTGATAATTCTATATTTGGCTCCCGGATCGGAGATATCCTCAAATATCCTCTTGTGAATCGGGGAAACCAGAAATACGGCAATGACAACGCCACAGACAAGGAGGAGTAACGATCTTTTCGGTCTGAGAACAAATAACGACAAAATGCCTATGAGAACCCCGAACCACGCGCTCCTGGAAAACGTATAAACCAAACTGACGGACATCAAGATGACCGAAAATGACAATATTAATTTCTTCCCCTTTCCGAGCCTTCCATAATAGACCAGGCATGCAAAGAATGGGATAACTAATGCCATAAAATTTCCGAAACTATTCGGATTTCTCAAGACCAAAGAAGCGAGTCTTCCTGAACCGTGATACCCCAGGCTGATTAGGCATACCGCCGATGTCGAAATGACCAACAATCCGATAAAGGTTTTTATGTGTTTTTCACTGGTTACACACAACAAAACGAGGTAGTATGAGGCAATCAGAACGCCGATATACAAGAATGATTTTATTCCTACTATGGTATTTGGGGCATGACCCATGGAAAGGAGAAGCGAACCAACAAATACCAAGATGGGCAGGTTGAGTTCGGATTTTATCCTGATATGGAAATTTTCCAAAATGAGTCCACTTGCAATCGATGCCAGGAGCGCAATAAGAATAACCCATTGGTGGGCGTATAGATTCGTAAAGCCGAGATTGATCGAAGGACTAAAAATGGTTGAAATAATCGAAACTCCGTAAATCCCAATGATTGGCTTAGTAAATATGACTATGAAGGAAATAATGGCAGTGAGCACAATTAAACCAAGTTGAACCTCAGGATCTACAGCCAATTGCCTGCAACCGGTAAGAAATAGAATAAAAACAATGAGCGGTATCGATCTTTTGGAGAAATTGGAATCAAGAAAGTGTACTATTTTCATGGAACAACGAGGACCGTGCTTTCTTTCCTGTGACATTCACCTATTGACCGCTGAAGCGAGAGCTTCATTGAGTATTCTAACGGCTTTCGGATAGTCTCCCTTCATTTGATATTGACGTATTCTATCGTACGATGACCTTGAAAAGCTCTTATTCTTTCCCACCACTTTGTAATATTCATCGACAGCCTCATCATGCCTACGGGCAACCAATAGGGTTCTTATTAATTTTACGTGATAATTGATATTTTCAGGATTGAGTTCAATGAGCTCTCGTAATTCCCGCAGTGCCTCATCGACTCGATTCAGCCGCATGAATCCATAGCTTAAAGATAGGTATATCTCTTTGTCTCGAGGGTTCACCATTTTCTGTTTCTGCCACCACTTGATGGCATTTT
>Ga0180437_10009389_pt1 | contig 12127 bp, 9 predicted proteins | sample SS_ome_4_FD_132410 | JGI IMG/M metagenome (GOLD analysis project Ga0180437, IMG submission 132410) | Hypersaline lake sediment archaeal communities from the Salton Sea, California, USA - SS_3_D_1 metaG | ecosystem: Environmental > Aquatic > Non-marine Saline and Alkaline > Hypersaline > Sediment... | reverse complement strand
TGGTTCAGCAGGCGGAGGCCGAAGCGGGGAAGATGGACCTCCGTAGTGCCGAAGGTCAGCGGAAGAGGATCTTCCTCGACTCCGTCATGATTGCCTGTCGGGCCGCCGTGAACTTCGCCCGCCGTTTCGCCGCTGAGGCGAAGAGGCTGGCCGGGGCGGAAGCCGACCCGCTCAGGAGAGAAGAATTGCTGGCTATCGCCGCCAACTGCGAGCGGGTTCCCGCTTATCCCGCCCGTAGCTTCTGGGAAGCCCTTCAATCCTGCTGGTTTGTCCACCTGTTGATCCAGATCGAGAGCAACGGCCATTCCATCTCACTGGGACGGTTCGACCAGTATCTACATCCCTTCTATCAAGCGGATCTCCGGCGGGGTATCCTTACCCGGGAGAAGGCTTTGGAGCTTACAGAATGCTTCTGGGCAAAGTGCTGTGAGATCATCAAATTCAAGGAGCAGGTGCTGACCCGTTTTCAGAGCGGCTACCCTCTGTTTCAGGCCCTCACCGTGGGAGGCGTCACCCCGGAAGAGCGGGATGGGGTGAACGATCTTTCCTACCTGTGTCTGGAAGTGTCGGGGCGGATGAAAACGGTACAGCCGACAACCATGGTTCGAATCGGAAAAGAGACTCCGGAGTCCTTTTTGCTGGCCTCCTGCAGGAGTCTTCTGGCGCACGGCGGAGGATTGCCCGCTTTTTTCGGAGATCCGGCAGCCGTTTCCATGCTTGAGGCAATCGGGCTGCCCCTCCGGGAGGCCCGGGACTGGGCCGTCATGGGCTGCGCGGAGGCTCAGGTTGCCGGCCGCTTCCTTCCGGCTACGGGAGGGACTTCCCATGTGAATCTGCTGAAGATACTGGAGATCGCCCTGAACGGCGGTAACAACCCCTCCACCGGCAGGCGCGTCTTCCCCCAGAGTGAAAATCTGCTCACCTTTCAGTCTTACCGGGATGTGCTGCTGTCGTTCAAGCGGCAGTTGGAATCCTACGTCGCGGTTGTCCCCGTTGTAGATGCGATCACCGCTCAGAGCTACGCCGCCCTGACTCCTACTCCTTTTTTATCGGCCCTGGTAGACGGACGCATCCTCTACGGCAGAGACGTCTCCGGGGGGGGCGGCAACTACAACAATCAGGTCTGCCTGGGTTACGGACTCGCCAACACGGCCAATAGTCTGGCTTCCCTTAAGAAGCTCCTTTTCGAGGAGAAGAGGCTCTCAGCAGCTGATATAAAAACCGCTCTGGAGAGCAATTTCTCGGATCCGCAGGGAGAGATGATAAGACAGATGCTGCTCAACCGGGCTCCGAAGTTCGGCAATGACGACGAATTTGTCGACGGGATCGCCCGGGAGGTGGCCAACCTCTTCGCCGCCGCCATTCAACAATACACCCCCTGCCGAGGCGGTGTGTACGGGCCGACCACCCAGACGCTTACAGCCAATGTGCCGCAGGGGATGGTGGTCGGTGCTACCCCGGACGGGAGGAGGGCGGGGGAGCCGCTGGCGGACAACAACTCTCCTACGGCCGGTACGGACATCAACGGGCCCACCGCCGCGATTCACTCCGTTGCCAGGCTGGACCATACCCGTTTCAGCAATGGCACGGTCTTTAACTTGAAATTTCATCCCTCGGTTTTCAGCGGGGGGGAAGAGCGGTTGCGCCAGTTCGCGGCTCTCATCCGGACTTTTTTCGAGCTTGGGGGTTTTCAGGTGCAGTTCAACATCCTCTCCACCGAAACCCTGGCCGAGGCGCAGAAGCATCCGGAAAAGTACCGGAGCCTGGTCGTGAAAGTTGCAGGTTACAGCGCACAGTTCGTCATGCTGGACAGGAGCCTGCAGGATCAGATCATCCAGCGGACCATCCACCAGCTGACCTGACGGTCTAAAAGGACGGCGGCTTCATAATTGCTCACGGTTCGAGAAGAGCGCAAAAAATCCTTTACAAGATATCCTCCGTCCCTGTATAGTTTAGTTTCAGAAAGAAATCATGAAGACGACGCCGCTGAGAAGCCGTGATGTTCGTGAGCGCAACGAGAAGCTTGTGCTCAAGTTGATCTACAGCCAGAGGGGTATCTCTCAATCCGAGATATCCACGATCACCGGCCTCAAACCCCCCACGGTCTTTCGTATTTTCACCAGCCTGATCGAACAAGGGTTTATCGTTGAATGCAGCACCGGCAGGGTGGTGACCGAGAAGAAGGGGCGCAAGCCTTCATTCTTCTGCGTGAATGCGGATGCCGGTTACGCGATCGGAGTGGATTTCTGGTGGCAATCTGCGGCGGTGCTGGTCTCGGATTTCTCGGGCCGGCCGATCTACGAAGATCTTGTCAAGTTCAAGGTCGGGATAGATGCGGAGAAGATGATGCAGCAAATCGAGAGCTTGATCCGCAGTGCCATCAAAAAATCCGACATCGATGAACAGAGGATCATCGGTATCGGTATCGGGGCGCCGGGGGTGGTGGATATCCGGCAGGGCAGGGTCGTGAAGTATCCCCGGGCCAAGGGAATGACAAACTACAGCATCAAAGACCGAATCGGCAAATCTTTCGGTGTGCCCGTCCATATTCACAACAACTGCTCGGTGATCGCCCTGAGCGAATACCGTTACGGCAAGGCCAAGGGGCAGGAATCCATGCTGGCTATCTTGATTCGTGCAGGGGTAGGGGGCGCTTTTGTCCAGGATGGAAGGGCTTTTGTAAACCAGAACAAGACAGCCCTGGAGGTGGGGCATTTATCCGTGGACTTGAAGGGAAGGTTCTGTGAGTGCGGCGCGAGGGGCTGTTTGGAGACCTATCTGTGCGAAGAGGCGATAATGGCGGAACTGGAACAGCTGGGTGAAGAGCCAACCTGGGAGAACCTGGAAAAACTGTTGGAGCGGAAGGACCGGAGAATCGTAAAGCTCATGAACCGGCTGGGCGGTATCCTGGCGTCGGCCGTGGGCAGCCTGGTCAACCTGCTGAATCCGGAAGCCGTGCTCATCGTGTCGCGCAACAGATTCCTGTCGGATTTCTTCGTGTCGATGATTCAGGAAAATCTCGGAAAGCTGGCCGCGGACAATCAAGTGGCCATGGTGAACGTGATTTCAGAGGAATACCAGCCGACCATCGCCTGCAAAGGAGCAGCGGATCTTGTCTTCGATCACTTCTTCGAAGTGACCCGATAGGGGATCTGCCCCGAAAAAACTACTTCGGAACCTTCTCCCAATCCTTCAGGAACTGCTCCAGCCCCCGGTCTGTCAGCGGGTGGTCGTAGAGCATCTTCATGATCTCGAAGCGCATGGTGCAGATGTCCGCACCGATCAGGGCGGATTGCAGTACATGCTCGGGATGCCGGATCGCCGCCACGATGATCTCGGTCTTATATCCGTAGTTGTAGTAGATCTGTTTGATCTGACGGACTAGGTCCATGCCGACCTGGTTGATATAGTCCAGCCGTCCGACAAAGGGGCTGATATAGGCGGCTCCCACCTTGGCGGCCAGCAGGGCCTGGCTGGCGTTGAAGTTGAGGGTCAGGTTTGTCTTGATGCCCAGCTCGGTCAGCTGCTTAGTGGCTTTGATCCCCTCCCGGATCACCGGGACCTTGACCACGATGTTCTTGTGGATCTTGCTGATCTCCTTGGCCTCTTTGACGATGCCCTCAGCGTCCAGACTGACCGCCTCTGCACTGATCGGGCCGTCCACGATGGCACAGATCTCCTCAATCACTTCGTGGAACTTCTTTCCCGAAGCTGCAACGTGGGTCGGATTGGTCGTGACTCCGTCCAGAATTCCCCAGCTCCACGCTTCCTTGATCTCGTCGATCATCGCTGTGTCGATAAATAGCTTCATTGTGTTGAACCTCCTAAAAAATTTTCAGGCATTCGCACCAGCCAACACGGGAAGGGTGGTGGTTGCCTGCGGCAAAATGACGATACTCTCGGACTCCGATACGATTGCCTCGATCTGCTCAAATTTTCGTATCGGATGCATGTAGTACTGCTCTATCAGTTCCGGATCCATGCTCGAGTATAGAAACACATCGGCCCACTTGAGCTCCCGGGCGAACTGGAAGGCCTTGTGCGCCCCGAGAATGAACTTTTCCCTGATCTTGCGGATGATTGTATCCAGATCTTTCTCCTGCGTCATCCACTGGTGAAACAAATTCGAGCCGGCTCCCTCCCGGCACTCGGCAAGCAGTACGATCTTTCCGCCTTGCCGCACGATGCGCACGCCGCTCTCGATGGCTTTTTGCGCCTGGTAGAGGTTGATGTCCTTGGGCCAGCCCCCGGCGCTGACGACGACCGTGTCCACTCGTTCCGCCAGGGTAACTCTGTACATCTCATCCACGATCCTGGAGCCGGCGACGAAGGCTTGAAAAACATCCCCCGCAAATACCCGGACGATCTCCTTCTTGTCGTTCAATACGACGTTCAGGATCAGGTCCACTCCTGCCATCCGGCCCGCCTCCTCGATCTCCTCCCGCACCGGATTGCCCTGTATCCTACCCGGTTCCGCCCCTGGAGCCTCGAAGCGGGAATGGCAGGTCTCTATCGAAGCCCTGTCGCAGATTCCAGGAAGCACCGACTTGGCACCGCCTCCGTAGCCGCAGAATTGATGGTATTCGGTATCGCAGATGATGAGCTTCACATCCGCCTGGTGGAAAACCCTGTTGATCTTCAAGCTCGTTCCCAGCGAGGTGGATCCCAAAGATGCCAGGTTCTCCTGATCGTCCGGATCGTGGTTGATGACCCGCAGCCGGCTGCTGTACCGGCCGGCCAGCTTCTGCAGCTCCTCCTCCGTAAGCGCTCGATGCGCCCCCACGGCACAGATCACCGTGACCTTCTCCAGGTTGAATCCCAAGCGGTCGAGGTAGGGCAGAAAGATCTCCAGGATCCTTTCTGTGGGAACTGTCCTGGTGATGTCGTCGACAAGAACGGCGACAGTCTTGTCGGGGGATGCCAGCTCGGGCAAAGCATTCCGACCGGTCGGATTTTCGAGCGCGGACAGGACCGCAGCCTCGGTATCCGCCAGAGCGGGCAGATATCTGGGTTCGTAGATTCCGGCTAGCTTTTCCTCCGGTACCGCTACGGTACGCGTACCCTCCCCGTAGCGCAGCTCGACCCATCTCATGCGGGAAGCAGAGCGTTGATTGGCCCCCGCAGGATCTGCACGAGAAGGAAGCTGATCAATCCGACGGAAACCGCGGCCAGTAAGCCGATCAGAAAAGGTTTGATTGTCAGTTGTTTCAACTTCGAGAATTGAGTGCTCAAGCCGGCGGCGGCGATGGCGATCGAAAGCAGATAGGTGGCCGCCTCTTTCACCCCGGAGTAGAAAGCGGTCCAGGATTCGATGCTCCCCCAGAACAGGAATCTTCCCGACTGACCGCCTGCGAACGCATCGCCGATCGAGCGAAAGATGGCGAAGGCCAGGAAGCCAAGCACGAATGTGGGAAAGAGCTTGAGAACGTTTACTTTCCCGGCCGTTGACGGCACTCCGTCAGCCTGACCCGAGGCGGCGGTTTCTTGCCTTGTGTACATCACCGAAAGAATCGGGATGACCGCCATCATGAAGGTGTTTCGGACCAGCTTCGTCGTGATTGCGATCCTGGAGACCTCCCGGTTCCAGATCTGATCGTAGATGAAGGCCGCCCCGGTAACCTGGGAGGTGTCGTGCACCGCGGTTCCCAGGAAGATCCCCGCCTGTCCCAGGTTGAGCCTGAGCACCAGTTCGGCGATGTAGGGGTACACCAGCGTGGCCAGCAGACCGAAGATGGTGATGGTGCTGATGGCGTAGGCGGTTTCCTCCTCTTTGGCCCCGATGGTCGGAGCGGTGGCTACGATGGCACTGACCCCGCAGATCGCCGTGCCCGCTGCGATCAGGGTGCCGAGCCGGTTGCTCACCTTGAATGCCCGAGCAAAGAGACCGGCCAGTACTATACCTGAGGTGATGCAGATAACTACCACGATGACCGCCACCAGGCCGATCTTGGCGATGGCAAGGATGCTCAAGCGGATCCCCAGAAAGATGATTCCCAGCCTGAGCAGCTTGGCAACGCAGAATTTGAATCCCGGTTCGAATATTTTCGGGAATTTGATGATGTTTCGAAGAAGCATACCCAGGATGATGGCCAGCAGAAAGGTTGAGACCGGTGATTGCTGCAGATTGAGCTGAGCCTTGAAAAACTCCCCCAGATACCCGGCCGCCACCAGGGACAGCAGCATTACCGCGGTCGCAGTCAGCGCTCCGGGAATCACGGTCAACACTTTTTCCGTGCCGAAGAGGGATTTCAGAATTTTATTGTTCGCCATTAAATTAAATATCCTCCAGCATTTGAACGTAGTCAGGGATTATCGCAGTCGGTGCTTTGCAGCTGATTTTTTCAAGGCCTCGACCACGGCCAATTTTTCTCCGGCCAGGAAGCGGATCAAGCCGCCGCCGGCCGTGCTGATGAAGGAGATTCCCTCCTGCACCCCGAACAATCCGGCTGCGGCGATGGAATCACCCCCGCCCAGAACTGAGAACGCTGCCGAGGCGGCGACTGCCTCCCAGATCCGCCTCGTTCCCAGGTCAAAGGGGGGATTCTCATAGACACCGGCCGGCCCGTTGATGAACACGGTTTTGGACTCATTGATGAGACCGCAGTACCTGTCGATCGTCTTTTCCCCGATGTCGGCGATCGGCTCTTTATCGGGAAGCCAGCCGGCGTCCACCTCTCTGCGCTTTCCGGAGCTGTCTACCGCGAAATCTTCCGGGCAGATGATCCTCTCCGAGTGGCTCTTCAGGCTTTCCTCCGCCGCCGGAATGAACTCAAGCAGGTTCTTCTTTTCCAGGTAGGCTTCAGTAGCCCCCCCCAAGCTGATTCCTTTGGCTTTGAGCATGACCTGGGCCACCAGCCCGGTCGTGAGAATCTTGTCCGCGGCGCCGTCATCCAGGGCGGAGCGCATCATCTTGAAGGCGTCGAGTATCTTCGCTCCCCCCAATATGAAGATGCAGGGCCGCTCCGGACTCTGTTTGACCTTGCCGAGAACCCTGAGCTCCTCCTCGAACAGCCTGCCCGCGGCAGAAGGAAGAAGCTCGGGAAAGCCCACCAGGGTCGGCTGGGATCGGTGCACAGCGGCGAAGGCGTCGCAGACGTAGTAATCCGCCAGGGGGCTGAGCCTGCGCACGACGGTGGTGTAAGCCTGTTTCTCCGGGGACAGCTTGACTTCCTTCTCGAAGATGATCGTCTCTTCGGTGTAGATGCGGACGTTGTCGAGTAGCAGGATATCCCCCGGCTTCATGGCCCGGATCTTTTCAACGGCATAGGGGCCGGCTACGTCGTCAACGTACTCGACCCTGGTGCCCAGAAGTTCCGATAGGATGTCGGCGTGTTCCTTCAGCACCGTGAAGTTCTGATACTCTATGGGATCCGCCTGATGGGCCAGGATCGCCAGCCGCGCCTTCTTACCATGGAGCTCCCTGATCGTGGGCAGGCATCTTTGGATTCGCGTCCGGTCTTTGATCCGCTTGGATTTATCTACCGGGCTGTTGATATCCACCCGCAGAAGCACGGTCTTTCCCTCTACGGGGAGGTCGTCCAGAGTCGGGATTGAATGATCTATCAAATCAACTCTCCGATTCTCAGGTACTTGTTGGTCTCACCGATGGCCTCCAGGTAATCGGACTGCAGCTTCATCGCCGCGCGGATTGCGTCGATGTTTTCCGGGATGACGATCGCCTCCTGGGGGATCATCTGGGTGAACCAGACCTCCTTGCCGTCCACGTGGATCATCTCGTCCCAAACCGGACATTCGTACATGTCCGCTCTGGGCAGCCCCAGGTCACGGCAGTAATCGAAGATGTGGGAGTTGGATAGAAATCCGTCCTCGATCTTGAACATCAGAATTCTCGGATTCGTGTTGAAGATCTCGATGATCTCCTCCTTGGAGGTCTCCTTCTTGCACATCAGCTGCAGGGTCTGGACGTGGCCGTGGGTGATCGGCAGGGTGACCACCACGCTGAAGGCTTTGATGTGGGGGCTCACCGCCATGATGTCCTCGCACTGGTGGGACGGGACTTTTTGAACGATAGCGGCGTCCACCGGGCCTTTATGGGTTTCCGCTACGTCCGCCGCACGTCGAATGATGACAACGTTCATCTTCTCCACGCCGATCTTCCTGTCCACCGTGTTGATGCAGCGGGCCATTCCCGTGGTGTTGCACGAGAGGATCTGAATATAACTCTCTCCGTATGCCTTGTCGTAGTTTGCCATGGAGTTGAACTGCACGTCCCCGACTCCCGTTTTTTCTCCGGCCTGGAAGGTCGCCTTGACCCCCGCCGCTTCGTACTTCTTCCTGTTTTCAGCTCCGACACCGGGAGTGGTGGCGTCGCAGACCATGTCCACCTTCCCCAGCAGGTCGTCCAGAGTTCCGGCCACCTTGCCGCCGGCTTTCTCCAGATCCTTGATCTTCTCCTGTACCGCACAGTACAGGGGTATATCCTTTCCGGACTTGATCAGCGCCCGGACCGGTACTGTGGGCGTGAGGTCGCAAACTCCGACCAGTTCCATATCCCCCTGTGCCGTCACACCGTCGGCGATCCGCTCTCCGATCGTACCGTAGCCGACAACTCCAACTTTAACTTTCGCCATTTTTAAACACCTCCATTGGTTCTTCCATTATCCCGAAACCACGCTGGCGCACTTTCTGCGCAGCGGACCTTCATTTCTCCGTATTGCTTCCAGCATTAACCGGGCCGTTACCCTCTGCTCTGCCTCCTGTCTCCTTAAGCCCTCCGCGCCGGCCAGGATTTCAGATGCCCCCTGGACCAGGAACGCGAAGAAGGAGTGCAGCACGTTCTCTCTGCGCGGGCGGGCCAGCGCGGCGGCATGCACGAAGCGCAGCAGTGCCTGACGGCGGATCCACTCCGCCATATAGGTGGCCAGCTTTTCAGCGGCGCCTTCGGACAGTTCGCTTCCCTCTGCTTCGGCTGGCTTGCCGGCAAGAACGTCCTCGACGCCTTCGCCCAGCCGGGCAGCCGCCTCCGGATTCGTTATGTTGCCTTTGCCGGCCAGCAGCTGAGAAAGCGCGGCGAGCGCACCTCCCAAGTAGGAGAGAATCCGCTTGCACCGCCGGGAGGCCAGTCCGCGGCCGATCAATTCCGCGCAGAGGGCGCGTATCAGCTCAGCGTCTGCATAAACGCCCATCGCCTTGAGGGAACCGCAGATTACCCTATAGTTGGCAGAGGACTCCGCCAACTTCAGAGCTTCCGGCCGGCTTTCTGCTTCAAGGAGAAATGCCTCTTCGATCTGCTCGGTTGACAGCGGATCCCCTTCACCCAGACCCGGGCAGGTATGGTCCACGCTCATCTCCAGCTGCTCGTAGGTGTCCCGAATCAGGGGATAGGTGCGACAGTACAGCGGTCTGCTGTCGTACACCGAACAGCGGGCATCCTCATCGAGATAGCAGCAGCCCTCACCCTTTCGGTTCTCCATAAAGGCGGCGGCGCCCTGTTCGTGTTTTACGAACGCGATCCTCGAGCAGGCTTCGGGCTCGACCACCTGCTTCAGGCGATCCAGATCGGACTCCATCAGGGGGATTCTGTAGGTCCTGCAGCACAGGCCGCAGCCCGGCAGACAGCGGAAGCGTATCCCCGAGGAGAAGGAGGTCCTGTACGCGAAGCTATCCGATCCCACCCGGATGGTTCCGCGTAAGACGGATGCGGCGCTGGTAACCAGATCGCCCATCGAAATCAGCTGTTCCCCGCCACTATTGAAATATTTACTTTCTTGAAGTAATATTCTTGATTAAGGTACTATTTCTGATTAACAGTGCTGTGTCAATAGGGGACCCGCTGTTTCCCGAAATTCTCGGCCGCAGAATCGTGGGTATAATATGAACGAAGCACTTTTCCGAATTTTTGCCGGAGACAGATACGTCGATATCCAAACCGTAACCCAGGGCTTTGCACTCGAACGGCTCTTCGAGCTGGAGGAGGGGGAGAAACTCGAAGGTTCGGTTTTTCTCAGGGCTCCACAGTCCATAGTGCCCTCCGAGATACGCTCCTTTCTCACCGCCATGAGAGACATCCAGGTCGTTACCCAAGGCACCTCCGATGCCCGGATAGATGTCTATTTGGGCAAGGAGCCCGGCCTTAGTGTCGGGGGCGATTCGTTGAGGCTCACCCTCAACCCCGAGCTGATCGACAGGCCCAAGGATCGGCGCAGAACCCTGGCCGGAAACTTGGGGCTTTTCTACTCCCTTTCTTTGTTTCTGCTCGAGAAAAAACACGGGATCGTGAGCTACCACTCCAGCGCCCTGGTGGATGAGAAGAACAGACTCGTTTACATAAACGGAGGGGAGGCCTCCAGCGGCAAATCGGTGATAATGCTCGAGTACATGGCCCATTACGGACCGCGCTCGGAGTACAGGGTTTTGTCAACGGAGATGGGGCACTTGAGCATCGTCGACGGTGAGCTGGCCGCCTACAGCGGCGCGGGCTTCGACAACGTGTCCCTGTTTCCCGGAGAGCCTGAAAAGACCGAGCTCATGGGAAGCCTGTTTCCGCACGATGAGATGCCCGATCCGGATGGTGAAATAGAGGTCAGAGGTACGGACGGCAGCGTCAAAACCGCGGTCAGTGTGAACGAGTACTATGCGCGCAGCAGTTCCTACTCCTCCAGGGAAGGATACAAGCTCGTCTACCTCATGCCCACGATTCATCCGAGTTACAAGACCGTGGATCCGGATATCCTCCCGAAGGCCAGCTACGGCGGGCTTCTCAGTTCCCTGATCGGAGTGGCCAGACAGAAGCTCGGACAGAAGCAACCGTCCTGGATCTATGACGAGCGAGCCGCCCTGTTCCTGCCCGCCTGGTACCTGGGAGCCGAGCAGCAGATGGAGGCCCGGACCATCGAGGAATCGCTTCAGGATCAACACCTGCGCGCCGTGGTGCGGATCAAGGGCAATCCCATGGATTTTAACCGCCAGCCGGGGGCCTACTGGGACAAAATCGCTCGCTTGCTGGAGCTGGATTGAGCTGAGCTCAAGTTGCCGTAGTTGTTTGGGCCGGGATACGCGGCGCGGAGTTTTCGAGAAGCTCGTGTGTACACGCTTGATTTAATCGCACCTTGAAGGAACCGGGCAGAGCTGTATAATGCGGAGATGTTTATATGAGGCAGCAAACTTGATGAATAGGAGGAATCTATGATCCGAGCATTTAAAGATCACATCACCATTCCGGAGAAGTTCGGAACCGTGATGGTGATCGAAAAGGAGTTTGGACCGAACGGGGCCAAGGACTGGGCCGCCATGGCCAAGTCGGTCGCCAATATCGTGAAGGTGACCTTCGGCACCGCCGCCCTCTACGATGAGAAGTTGCTGAGAGAGAAGATCGCCGTGTACAACGAGGCGGGGATCAGCACCATGATAGGCGGCACCCTCACCGAGGTGGCCATCCTCAACGCGGGGGGATACACGAAATCCGCACTCAAGGGGTATTTGGATTACGCCAAGGGCTTGGGTTTCAGCCACCTGGAGTTCTCCGACGGCAGCATCTACATCCCGGACAAGGATCGCGGGGAGCTCATTAAAATGTGCAAGGACGCGGGTTTCAGGTTGATATCGGAGGTGGGTAAGAAGGACCCCAAGAAGGATGCGCTGATGACAATACAGCATCGGATCCAGCTCATGAAGCAGGATCTGGCGAGCGGGGCGGAGATGGTGATCATAGAGGCCCGGGAGTCCGGCAAAGGAATCGGCGTGATGGGCAAAGCCGGGGAGGTGCTGTTTGCAGAGCTGGACGAGATCGTCAATGCCGTGGGTTTGGAGAACACCATGATCGAGGCGCCGGACAAGGGTCAGCAGCAGAACATCTTCATGCACTACGGTCCGGAGGCCAATATCGGCAACGTCCAGCCCCGGGATATCCTCTCTGTGGGTGCCCTGCGCAGCGGGCTGCGGGGGGACACCATTTCCTCCTTGAGGTTGGACAGCTGGAAGAGCTACCACGAGTCGGTGGGAGCTCCGGAGGAATACCGGGTGTGAAAACAGAGAATCATCTGTTGACAGGCTGCCAATATAGGATATACTGGAAATTAAGTTTCTTTCAAAAAATAAATAGAGGAGGCAAAGAGATGACAGGTTCGAAGAAGACAGCGGCGCTGGCGTTGGTCCTGCTGCTGCTGGT
>Ga0180437_10009388_pt1 | contig 12128 bp, 16 predicted proteins | sample SS_ome_4_FD_132410 | JGI IMG/M metagenome (GOLD analysis project Ga0180437, IMG submission 132410) | Hypersaline lake sediment archaeal communities from the Salton Sea, California, USA - SS_3_D_1 metaG | ecosystem: Environmental > Aquatic > Non-marine Saline and Alkaline > Hypersaline >... | reverse complement strand
TTGATATATATTATAATATATTAATTTTAAATAGAGCTTCAGGAAATTTCCTTCTTAACTTAGATTCAAATTTTCGAATTGTATTTTGGTTGAAATTAACTAATATACTGTCCATGTTCCAATCTTTGATCGATTATTGGTGGCCACAAGAAACGGATGACAATCATTCTCTAATGATTAAGCACGTGTCGAATGAACCTGTGTCTAGAATAAAAAGATTTGTGGAATTCACACAGGAACGATATCCTGATCTAACCCAAAGAGATTTGAAATGCTTAAGAATTAGATTTCATAAGGTTCATCGCCAATTAGTGGTTAATCCTCAATTCCGTGGTCAACATCTAAGTTGGAAATTTTTAGCAGCTAGGCTAACTGGGAATTCAGTCAATGATTTGGATCAACAGGAACTGGCCAAATCCAATGAAATTTGGAATAGACTAAGCGAACTACTAAAGTTCGATTAAGATACTGGCCAATTATCTTTTATCTTTGCCTATATTTATAATAGTTGCTATATGACCGAACAGCCTTCAGAGAGAAATAATTTAATTATGGGAATAGATCAGAGTTTTACTAGTTGTGGAGTGGTCATTCTAGATGAAAGTGGAGAAGTTGTAGTTGCCCAAATTATTAAGAGTGATAAAAGGATGTCTGACTTTCAAAGAAGTTGGACAATTTTTAACGAAATTTCTAAACTATCTCACCGATATTCTATTAAAAATGTTGCCATTGAAGGACTAGCTTTTGGAAAATTTGGTAATGCCACCCGTTCATTAGCTATTTTACAAGGTGTTTTAGTAACTAATTTACTATATTTAAAGCGAGTAGAGGAGAGAGAAAATAATATTGAAAGAGTGGAAATAGTGACCCCCAGTTGTCTAAAAAAATTTGCGACTGGTAAAGGTAAAGCAACCAAAAAAGACATGATTGCTCATGTACCGCAAGAATTGGTTGCATCTTGGAAACGGGATTGGTCTAGTAAATCGGTTGATGATTTAGCAGATGCTTATTTTCTGGCTAAATATTTTAGAAATAAACTAAATGTAACTGACACGTGCACGGACAAAGAATACGTGTCCAGCCAAACGGCAAAAACTTTGATTAGATTACTTCCAAAAAATTAATAGTCCTTTCAGAGTCTGTTACTGGATTTGCACCAGTGACCGTTCGGGCTGCGACCGAAAGCTCTACTACTGAGCTAAACAGACTCTAAAGAGACTTAAAATAAAGCTAAAATCATCTAATCGCTACCGGAGTGGGAGTGAGAATAGGATTCGGGCTCGCATTCATAATGGGGCTCGGGGTAACTGACCTTCTTCTTGTAGTGGCAGACAGTCTTAGTGTAAGGCTTAAGAGTGCAGACGGTCTTGTAAACCGGCTTGTACTCGCAGACAGTCTTGTAGACGGGCTTGTGGCAAGTAACCTTCTTGTAAACGGGTTCGTAAGTAATCTTGGGGCAAGGCTTGTGGCAGGGCTTGTGGCAGCCGTGACCACCATGGTGACCGTGATGACCGTGGTGACCGTGATGTTTGTTGCAACTGTGACAATCGTGATGAGAGTGATGGTAGACCATTTTGTTATATTAAGATAAAAGAATTTAGATTCTTAAACTTTGGAAAATTAACGTCTTGATCTTAAATTTTGGAAAGTAAAACCGATCTTAACATAAAAATCGAAATGGTACCCCTATATGTAATGATTAGATAAACGACGGGTTACAACACGAATCAATTTGCCACCAGTAACGAGGATAGAAACCCTGAGCTCTTAATGATCTTGTTCTATGTGGATAGTAACGGCTACGCCAAGATGGTCGGTAATAGTAATATGGATAATGAACTAGGAATGGTTCAGTTTCTGAAATGTTTGGCCAAAAAAGAGCAATCAGAATAATTAGAACGATTGTTAAAAAGATAGGGGAATCGATCATCAAAGTTCTATAATTATAATATTACTAAGTTTCCTGAAAAAATGTTTGTTAATCTCATTAGCAAGAATTTTTGAAAAAAGATTTTAAATGGATATATTTAAACTCTATTTCTAATAGTTTATTAATACCTATGGTTAAAACAACAGAATTTTATGATATATTAGGAGTCCAACCAGAAGCACACCCTTCAGAAATTAAACAAGTTTATCGTAAACTAGCCCAACAATACCATCCTGATGTTATTAGAAGGAAAATAGAACAAAAGCATAAACTCAAAACAGAACATGAGTTAATATTAGAAAATGAGGATATGAACGAAGACAAAGAAGTTGCTGAATTAACGGCACAATTCAAAAAAATATCTAGAGCTTATGAGGTTCTCAGTGATGAAAAACTAAGGGGTCGTTATGATCGCGGTGGAGAAGAAGAGCTAGATCGCAAGACTCCTGACCCACCAAAACCTGTCTCACGTCCAGGGTTTGTGCCGTTTCCTGGTACACGTCGGCCATTAAGAAAGGGTCCAAGTGTCAAGATTCCTATGAAAGTTGGTTTAGAAGATGCTTATGTTGGTCGAAATCTTCATGTTAAATTCAATCGGCAACAATATTGCCAAAACTGTGATGGAATTGGAGGTACTGAACTAGATGATTGTCCCACTTGCCGTGGTAAAGGTTATACAACTGATATTAAAAGAGCGGCTACAGGGCGTGTTCTTCAACAAAAGCAGTCTACTTGTCAAAATTGCAATGGCGATGGTGATGTTATTACTAAAAAATGTATGCGTTGTGGGGGTAATAAGATATTAATAATTGAAGTTTTAGAAGAAGTCAAAATTCCAGTAGGATCGAAAATGGGGGATATTGTGGTTTTGGATGGTAAAGGGAACCATTTACGTAAAAGATCATTACCGGGTGATCTAGAAATTGAACTAGATGTTGGTGATCATCCTAAATTCTATCGTCGTGGAGACGACCTTTATACTGAAGTCCGAATGGAATTGGTCCAAGCATTATGTGGAGGTACAGTAGTAATTGAACATATGGATAGACGTCAAATCGCGGTCAAGTTAAAAAAGGTGATTCAACCTACCCAACTCTATTGTATACATCGTGAAGGGATGCCGATCAAAGACACGACCGAGAAGGGTGATCTGATAGTTAAAATATCATTACATCTTCCAGGTCGTCTTTCTGTGGCCCAAAGGGATCAATTACAAACGATATTACATCGTGCAAGTTTAAAGGATCCGAAACTGAGGGATAATCATTATGAGACGGAATTTCATTTGTATGATGGAAAATGGTGTTCGATAAATGATGCTGATGATCCTGATTCAAAGATTAGAGAAGAAAAGGCCAGGAAAAAGAAAAATCCATTTGGTGGTGCGTTCCCAGGATTTTCTAGTCATACTACAGTTAACGGAGTGCCATGTGATGCTAGTGATATTCCAGGTATGGAGGGATTTGCTAATATGGGTGTTCCAGGGTTTGGTGGTAATCAGAGTTGCCCTCAACAATAAGGGGATTTTGTCACTCCTCATACCTTCTTTAGGGGTTTCTTGGTACTTTTATCATGAATTTAAGTGCATTTCGTTAATATATGTCCAAGACATTTAGTTTTTCGAATAAAAGAAATTTCTGGGTATTCTAGAAAAATAATCGCTGTTGCTTTGGATGGTGAATCCTTTGTCCATATACATAAAGAACTAGTCACCGAGTAAAACGAAAAAGACAACGTAAACTGGATTTGCTTTTGGCTAAGTCTCAGATAGAAAATTTCTTTTCTAATTCTTAGGCAGAATGGATTCTTGACCATTCTCTAAATGTTAACGAATAACGTTTATTAGAAGTGTTATAAAGAGACCTATTATGAGAATGGCTATTAAAAGACCAAGCCAGACCAACGTCAAAAAAGTTTGATACGTAACTCTCAATTGCTGGACTTTGATTTTTTCCTGCTTGTTTCTTTCCAAAATCCTTTGATATCGATGATGGCCATCCATTATATAACAGTTGCGGTCTACTGTGATATAGCCATATTTTTCTGGCCAATATTCACCCATTTCTAGTTGTTTTTCGTTCCATTTTTGTTTTTCTAGGTTTTGTCTTGGTATTAAGTCATCTGGTGAAACACTAATAACGCGATAAAATAATCTTAAAATTTCAGTAAAACTGAAATAGACTATGGTGAAAATTCTTTCCATTCGTCAGCCTAAAGTTATAAATAAATCCTTGGTTGGCGTTTTATATTAATAATTACAACAAAAGTGACTTTCTATTATTGTGATCATTAATAAGAAAATTTTGACTCGAATTTTCTTAAAATATAGTTTTGGACGGGATAAAAGATTATATTTTACCAAAATGAGCAAGAGTGCTAGTCGGACTGAACGTATTATTGGTATTCAGTATAAAAAATATGAAGAACAGCGTTCAGAAATACCAAACCGTGAACAGTGGCTGAGAGAATATGGGTTTTATCTCTTTCGCCGACCAAATGAATCAACTACCTTTTATGGACTAGTGCTTGGTCCAGAAGAAACAATATATCAAGGTAGTATATTATTTGTTAAGGTAACTTTTCCACCGGATTTCCCATTTTCGCCGCCTAAAATTGAGAATTTATTAAGTTTCCCAAGACAATTTAATAGTAATCTATGGAGTAATGACGTTTGTCAAAATCTTCTCACTAGCAAAGAAGAATACAAACCCTATTATGGTCTAATTTGTATGGATATCCTTAATACTCCACATAGTAAAATTACTACTAACAGTTATGGTGAACAAATCGAAGTATATGATAAAAGTCTCGAACAGTATAGTCCAGTCTTAACTATTAATACCATTTTAATGGCAATTCGAAGTAATATTTTGAATGGTGAAACACGTTTAAGTTATGTAACAGATACAATTCTACAGTATTTAGCTCTAGTCTATCTTGGACACTGTTGTTACAATAAGATCATTAATCAAGAATATGCCGATTTAAAGGATTATGATGGTAAATCTATTGCTGACGTGGCTGAGGAATTGAGTGTGTATTATAGAGATCACTATCGTAAGGTTAGTGAGAAATTGTTGAGCCAAGAAGTCGAGATTAGTAAGGAGGTCAAGGGATTTGAACGAAAGATACTTGAAAGTATGGTCAAATAATATTTATTTCCGAATATTATGAAGAACGAATTCTTGGACAGCCTCTTAACGTTTCATAATCACCAACTTGGATATTGAAGCCGCTTTACTTTATTTTATTGATTATTTATATAGATGGGCAAAAGTGACTGTATTGAGTCATTAGAAAAATCGACAGATGTATCTATTGACAAATATGTGAATTTGGATGAAAATTTCATTCTCTATTTGAGCACAGAGAGAGCGCAATCGGAAAAAGAACCTGGGAATTACATATTGGATAGTTTTGACAGAGACCACCTGGAACTAATAGATACAGCTTGGATTAGAAATGTTCGAGGTTTAGGGCCAGCATTGGTATTAAAATTTAACGCTAAGAAAAAAGGATTGACACGGGTCACCGGTTCCGTACAATTAGACAGAATTAACCCGTTGTTTATTGAGATAACTTATGACGTATATATAAACTAAGAATCCTGAGATCAGGGCCAAGATAGCTTAAAATCCGATTATGATAGAGATCGAAAATTTCATTCGCAAACCATTATGTAAAGTACTGCAAGCTATGTTATAGATAATTTCGCTTTCGTAATAAAAATCGAAAGTTTAATATTCTTCTTTGTATGTATATGGAAAAAAATGGCTTGTTTTTGTTATTTATCATAAAATGTCTGAAGTAAAAGAAGCTGGAAAGTTAGAAAGCGAAACATCCTTAAAAGAATACAGTCTAGGTAACCGAATGAAATCCTATGAACCAACTGAAAATGTTCCACCTTATTTACCTTTCATTGTAAGAGCTGATGGAAAGTCATTCAGTAAATATACTCGCGGTCTTGAACGACCATTTGATGACCGTTTTCAACGAGCGATTGTACGTACAGGAAATGGTTTGTTGGAATTTTTTAACGCAAGAACAGTTTTCGCCTGTTCTGATGAAATTACTTTAATTTTCGATCGAGTAATCACACGTGAAGAGTTAGAAAAAATACCAGAGGGAGATCAGAAACCAACACATCCGTTTAATGGTCGTCGCTTTAAAATCGAAACTCTAGTGGCATCCAAAGCATCAGTTCTCTTTAACCGTTTTATGATTGAAGAGTTAGGGAAGACAGCCTATACATACAGTCATAGTGTTATCGAGAGAGTCCAAAGAGCGGATGCCATTTTTGATGCCAGATTAATTGTATTTGGTGAAGGATTTGATCATGAAATTGTCAATAACATAATCTGGCGATCATGTTATGAATGTTATCGTAATTCTGTTTCTACGTATGCTCGTTATCATTTGGGTCCCAGTGCTATTTTCAAAAAGAGATCTTCCGAGATGATCGAAATGATGAAAGAAAACGGTGTAAAATGGGAAGAGATCCCACCTCATTATCTTTATGGAGTATTATGTAAGAAACGGTTGGTTACTTTAACTAACGAAAAAGGTGAGGAATTTGTCCGAGGAAAGGTTGTCAACTTTTCATTGCCCATTAACTCAGTATCTATGACAGCGGCACTTGATATGTTGTTGTCTAAGTATAGAGACTAATAAAAAATAACAGTTCCAGACCAAAATTACTTTGTCACAAAATTCGGCTCATTTCATTCGTAATCATCTAAAAATTTAGAGTGAGCGGAGCAAACTAGCGTTTTGCGCTATTTCATAAAAAATGACAAAAAATCTCAAACTTATTGTTTTATTTAACATGACAGACACTAAATCTGGTTTTCTTGTTTGTCAAGATGGTACATTTCCTTCTCTTGGTGAATATGTATGTCATATTTGTTATACACCGTTAGAGCAAGATACTATAGTACGTTATCAACATGATGATCTGGGGCCTATTTGCATTGCCACACAAATTTGCGGTGATTGTCTAGAGTCGATGTTAGAGTCGCAAAATCAACAGTTCGGATTTTTTACACAGAAAATCACTGATCTACAAAACTGTTCCAAACTTCTTAAAAGTCTATTGGCTGGAACCTATGGTATTCCTACACGACTACACGATTTAGTCATTTTTCCTCATCCAGAAGAACTGGTTATTCCAAATAGTATTGATCCCGAATTTGGTCGTAAAAACGAAGTTGCTAGACTATGGATTGGACAGAGACAGACTGATTGTTTCTTAGAAAAAGCACCCGCTAATCAAAGCGAAATTCACGTGGTCTTACGTGAAATAATTGATAATTTGGAGAGCAAGATCAAGGATTATGACAGTGAAGAAGTGGCCAGTATTAAAAGTAATCTGGAGATATTGAAAAAAAAAATCCAATGCTAGGAAATTTGATTTATTATTTTTGTAATATAAGATAATCATTCAATTCAAATGCTTGCCCGTGCCCGTTTATCCACATTGGTCAAAACGACATCTTTAACTTTACAGCAATTTAGATCTGCTGTTCTTGCTGTTCCTCCTCTTGATGGAGATAAAAGCTGGTATGATACACTAGAACGAGACCATTTCAAACCAATTTATGGTTTTAAACGTGACTTAATGAAAAAACATCGATCTTTACAATTTGACAATTTCAGTGAACTTTACAACCATTTGGCCCTTAATCATCGCGAAGAATTATTTTATTATGATATTTGTGGTAACAATTATTTTTTGACATATGAAAATGGTGATTATAATTGGCAAATGGTATAAATTTACTTTCTGTTTTGCAGAGTTTTTCTTTTGTTGTGAGCATTGATAAGATCATGATCAAAAACAATACTACAACTTTCTTTTTGTTCTCTCATAGTGGTACAATAAGGTGATTGTGACACGCAAGCTTTTCTCCACTCTTCTAAAGTAATTTGGGCATTTGGATTATTCTTTAGAGTCTTTTCGCAATGTTCAATGATACAATTGGCAACAGTTGCGCCACAAAGGCAACGTGGAGTGGCAATAACCATTTTTTGGCAAATATCAGATTTTTTTTTTGTTTGTGATCGGATCTTTCTTTGATTGTTATTATTATTCAGCATATAATCTTGCTAGAGTATAAGTTATACTATATCAAGATTATTTATAGATCAACTATTTGGTTAACAATAAAAAATTCTCTAAAATAAAGCAAGTACTGTCCGATGCTTCTGGATGAAATTGAACACCATAAATTGGCAATGACTTGTGTTCGATAGCCTGAATTTGTCCATTTTCTATTATACGAGCAATGACATGAAAACCTTTAGGTATTTCACTAACATAATCTTCGTGATGATTAAAAACCGTTAATTCTTTTGCGGATCCACTAAAAATAACTGAATCATTATCTACGTCAATCCTTGTTACCCCATGATTTAATTTTGGAAGTGCCTTAATTTCTCCTCCAAAAAGCAAAGTAAGTAGTTGATAACCAAAACAAATAGCTAATACAGGTATCCTGTTTTTATAAACAGGTAAACGAATAAAAAGTTCAATATTGGCTCGCATCTTTGTTAAGTTGGCTTCCCGACTCAAATTTAAAGGACCGCCACTTAAGATAACACCCTTAATGTTTTCAAGATTTAAAATACTAAGTGGCTCACAACCGTTAACCAATTGATAAGTTATGTTACTTTTTTCCAAGAAAGCTATAAGTTTTGGTGTCATATATGCTTCTTTTAAATTTTGTGTGTTATCCACTAAAATAAGCATAGCTGCTCTCCAGTCTAATTACTATAATAAATTAAATGAAAATAGTCGAAACATTTAGAAGTATTATTCAATTTAAAAATTGAGTTTAAAATTTAGATATTAAAAATGGGTAACTTCTCTTTAAAGGAAACTGACTGGTTTTTTACCGAACAAGACAATATCTACAGGATGTTAACTAATGAAAAAAATCCTTTCAAACTAAATAGGATACGAAATTATTTGAGGTCATTAGAACAACTTGAGGAGATCGAAGAGTATTGTACTCAAATTCAAAGTCTAGTTGCCATATTCCAACGAAATCACTATACTCTTTTAGATAAAGTTAAAACTGTGTGGTCAGAAATGGAAAAGGAAAAACAGCAGACTATTGTTGTTAAATTGATCGAATATCAAAGACGGTTAGATTCAAATCTTGATTGGATCTTCCCCAATATACTCAGAGAACGCCTAAAATCAATTTCCGAACACCTCCAATCTTTCACTATTCATCATTGTCATCACCAATTACAGCGCGATTTATCAACTTTCTCGATTGATAACGTACCACGGGACTGTCTTTATTGTGATTATTATAGACAATGCTGACAATTGAGCAAGTGACATGAAACCAATCCACTAGAATACGCAATGAACTCTACAAAGCTGGATGATCCATAGCTTTGCCCTATTTACTCCCAAATTAATTCGTATGTTCGTTCACTGTTCTCAACAGGAGCTAATCCAGAGAATGTGACATTGTTCATATCTAATGACCCGCATATCTTACGATAATTACGGGCCACTGTTTCAAACTCAATAATTCTTTGAACCAAGTCTTCTACTGTGAAATAAACGCCATTTTTAGATTCATATTCTCTAGTCACTGTTTGGCCTTGACCATTGATATCGAAACCCTTTACTTGCAGTTTGATCCAATCGCGAGGATAAGCAACTGTTTTAGACTCAAATTCATTTAAGGTGATTGCCTCACCATATTCGTCATAACGAAATAGAGTGTCTAGCTCTATTTTATCAACTTTTGCTTGACTGTGCGTTAATTGTAATACTTTATTTACTAATGGAAGATCTAAAGTTATTTTAATTATGAAATAAAATTGGTCATCATACATTATCTCCAATGAATCGCAACTGCTGTAATCAGTTACACTATCACCATCGGAATATTCTTTACTTGACATATCTTTGCCGAAAAACAAATTTAACAGATACTTTCAAAAGTTACTCATTTTTTTTTCAATTTTTACTTCCAAATATTAGGATATTTCTTTTATAAGATAGGAATATAGAAAGATGCTCGATACTAATTTCAACAAAGATTTAGTGAATAGGGTAGAAGAAATAATAAAATCGTATGATAATCAACGTGATCGTTGTTGTTTAAATGTTTTGGATATCTATTTCGAGCAAGAAAATTTTTGGGTTCATCCTGAGATAGATCTTGTATTTCTCTTTGTCAAAATCTATCCGCAAACTTTTCGATATAATTTACCAAAGACGCGATATTGGCTCACCAGAAAATGTTTTGATGAACTCGATCCAATTAGCCAAGAAGTTCTCAAGCAGTTTTTCAATATCAATCCAACAGAGCACGAATAGTATTACCGATATTTAGTGTGGTGCGATAATTAACAATTTGAGTCCATAATTCACGATTCGATCGCTCTAATCTATCAGCTTCCAGTTGTAAAGATCGAAACTCATTTATTTTGTCATACAACTTTTCCCCATCGGGCCAACTAGAGTATGTCTGTTCACTAGCTTGTTCGGTATATGTAGAGTGATTAGCGTCTGTTTGTTCGGTATGCCATTTATTATAAGTAATTATTGCTCGTCGGATATTATTCCATTCTAATTTTTCCTCGACACTGGCAGATTTCAATCGAGTATTTCTCCAATCATTGTAATCTTTCAATGTTTTAGAAGGCTTTGGTGGTCCACCAGACATTGGTTTGCTTATTTCTGTTTCGCTTGCTTCTTTGGATAATCGAACTAGATCTTCCAAACAATGCGACATTTTTTGACGTAATGTATGAAATTTGGCTTCCTTAATATAAAAGGTATTTTCATAATGAGCAATTAGGCTAGAATCGCAGTCCAAATAGTCAAGTATTTTGGTTCTTAGTTCTTTTTCCATCAAATAATATCAAAATTTGCTTTCAATTTCTTGTGCTTTGAAAATCATTATTACAAGACAACTAGAATTGTCTATACACAATTATATACATAATATCTTAAATTATGATATTAGTAGTCACCCTATCTAGTGATGGATATATCGCCTAAATCGTTTTAAGATTTGAGCTGCTTCCCTAGAAAAAAATGAATCAAATGGAGAAATCTGGACATCCATTGTAAAACTGTAAGATTTGGCAGGCATACTCAAATATAGTTGACATATGAATCACTTTCATGGTCTAAATTGGCTCCATTTTGCTCAGAATACTTTCATCTTATGTTTAGAGGGCTTTTATCTTTCTAAAATGACTCGGAATGACTAGGAATGACTAGAAATGACTAGGAATGACTAGAAATGACTACACCTAATTATCCACCTAATAACTTAATTTATGGTATTAATAGCAACCCTAAACGGTGAATATTTTGTCACCTAAATCATTTTAAAATTTGACCCCCCCCTCCCCTGTAAAAAAATGGATCAAATGGAGAAATCTGGACACTCACTGTAAAACTGTAAGATTTGGCAGACATACTCAAATATAGTTGACATATAAATCACTTTCATGGTCTATATCAGCTTTACTATACCCAGAATACTTTTATCTTATGCTTAGAGGGCTTCATCTTTCTAAAATGACTAGAAATGACTATTTTTATTCAAATAATCATCTTAGAATGAATTTGAATGGGAGGAGTATAGGTTTGACAAGGGAGTCCAAATTATAATCCGGATTCACCAAACATACTATTTTGAATCCTATGAAAAATTTATGTTACGACCTATATATGAAGATGAACTAAGAAGGGGTCTTTTGACATATAAAGACCAATTAAGAAATTACTACAAATATTTAGCCATATTTGATTTAAAACCGTATGTCCATGACAGAAAAAATGACGAAATAGTGGAAAGAGGTCCTTACATTGGGATGACCGATAATCGGTTTATCGAAAAAGAGAACATGAAAATTTATGAAGAGGAACGGAATAAATTGTCGAAATCGGAAATAAATGAGAGTCGGTGCGAAATTGGGAAGATTATAAAGAAAAATAGTATTTCCAATATCAAGAATCTAAATGAAACGATTTTCGAACTAGTGAAAGTGAACGATGATTTCAAGAGACAAATTCTAAATAAGATAACTGTTGGTCTCTAAGATTATGTATCCGAACAATATCTTGTTTCTTATTATTCTAATAAGATAATACCGGTATTATCTTATTAGAATAATAAGAAACAAGATATTGTTCGGATACATAATCTTAGAGACC
>Ga0180437_10009387_pt1 | contig 12129 bp, 10 predicted proteins | sample SS_ome_4_FD_132410 | JGI IMG/M metagenome (GOLD analysis project Ga0180437, IMG submission 132410) | Hypersaline lake sediment archaeal communities from the Salton Sea, California, USA - SS_3_D_1 metaG | ecosystem: Environmental > Aquatic > Non-marine Saline and Alkaline > Hypersaline >... | reverse complement strand
TGGTTTCTCAATAATATCAACGACATTATCAGCTTAGAGAAAAAAATCAAGTCAACTGCTTTTGATAAACTCAAGGCCGGCCTAATTCGCAAAGCCAAAAAGTATGGTTTCAGCGATAAGTATTTGGGCTCTTTGTTTAATATACCAGAAGAGCAATTCAGAAATCATCGACAAAGGATGTCAGTAGATACTGTCTACAAAACCGTTGATACATGTGGGGCCGAGTTCGAGGCACATACTCCATATCTGTACTCAACATTTGAAAACGAATGTGAAGCAAACCCAACCGATAAAAAGAAAGTTATTATTCTCGGTGGAGGTCCAAATCGTATAGGCCAGGGAATTGAATTTGATTATTGCTGTGTCCACGCAGCCTTTGCGTTAAAAGAAATAGGCATCGAATCAATTATGGTAAATTGCAATCCCGAGACGGTGAGTACAGACTATGACACCTCTGACAGGCTTTACTTTGAACCGCTGACATTTGAAGATGTAATGAGTATCATCGAAAAAGAAAAGCCCGACGGCGTAATCGTTCAGTTCGGCGGGCAGACGCCGTTAAAATTAGCGGTACCTTTAGAAAAAGCTGGTGTAAAGATAATCGGTACGAGTCCGGATAGTATCGCCCGTGCCGAGGACCGCAAGCGTTTCAATAAGCTGGTCGAAAAACTAAAACTTCGTCAGCCTTACAGTGGAACTGCCACCACCTACGAAGAAACATTAAAGATCGCGAAAAAACTCGGATTTCCCTTGCTGATCAGGCCTTCCTATGTATTGGGTGGCAGAGCAATGGTGATTGTTCACGATGAAAAATCGCTTCGAACCTGTGTTGAAAATGCCATTGTTGCTTCGGGCGAACACCCGATTTTAATAGACAAATTTCTTGATGATGCGACAGAACTGGATGTCGATGCTATAAGTGATGGAAAGCAAGTAGTCGTTGCTGGGATTATGGAACACATCGAAGAAGCTGGCGTCCACTCCGGTGATAGTGCCTGCTCGCTTCCGCCAGTTTCGATAAATGGCAAAGTCCTTGAAGAAATCAAACGACAGACAAAACTTTTAGCGATTGAACTTAAAGTCAAAGGCCTGATGAACATTCAGTTTGCTGTTAAAGATCAAGAAATTTATATACTTGAAGTTAATCCGCGGGCTTCCAGAACTATTCCATTTGTTAGCAAATCAATCGGTGTGCCTTTAGCCAAGCTTGCAACAAAGGTGATGACAGGAATGACTTTAGACGAGTTAAGCTTTACTAATGAAATACATCCAAAACATTTTTCGGTTAAAGAGGCGGTATTTCCATTCTTGAAATTCCCCGGCATAGATACATTGCTTGGGCCGGAAATGCTCTCGACCGGTGAAGTTATGGGCATATCTGATGATTTTGGCATTGCTTTCGCAAAATCGCAGACAGCAGCCGGCAATAGCTTGCCTACAAAAGGCAGCGTACTTTTTAGTGTTAAAGATAGTGATAAGAAAAAAGCGGTTGAGCTGGCAAAGCAATTGCAGCAAATGGGCTTTAAGATTGTAGCAACAAAAGGTACGTGTATTGAGTTTATCAATGACAATCTGCCTTCTGAGTTTGTATTGAAAATGAGTGAAGGCAGACCGAATATAGTTGACTGGATAATAAATGGAAAAATCAGTCTTATCATAAACACTACGATAGGTGCTCAATCAATCAAGGATTCTTTCTCGATAAGAAGAACCGCTCTTGATAAACAAATTCCATATGTAACAACGATAAGAGGTGCTACGGCAGTGGTAAAAGCCATCTCTGCGATGAAAGAAAGAAAATTAAGCGTAAAACCAATTCAACATTACTACACTTAGGAGCAGTTTTAGTGGCAAAAGCTATCTTATTACTCGAAGATGGTACGGTTTTTGAAGGCACCTCTTTTGGAGCCAAGGGCCAAAAGTGCGGGGAAGTTGTCTTTAACACAAGTATGACCGGTTACCAGGAAATACTAACCGATCCATCATATAACGAACAGATAATAACAATGACGTACCCACTAATTGGCAACTACGGCACGAATAAAGCTGATTGGGAATCAAAAAAAGTCTTCGCAAGCGGTTTTATCGTCAAGGAAAACTGTTCGTATCCAAGTAACTGGCGAAATAAAGAGTCTTTAAGTGATTACTTGGAATCTAATAATATAATTGGACTCGAAGGTATTGATACAAGAAAGCTTGTAAAACATATCCGAACCGAAGGTGCAATGAGAGGTATTATTTCCTCAACCGATAATAGCATCAGCAACCTTAAGAGGAGATTGGAAGATTACCCTGGTCTTGTCGGAAGAGATATAATAAAAGATGTTACCGTGAAGAAATCTTACTGTTGGGATAAACCTGTAATTGACGTATTAAACACAAATAAACAGAAACCAGAGAAGAAATGCAAAGTTGTAGCTTTCGATTTCGGCATAAAACAGAACATCCTGAGATTACTTTGCTCACATGGCTGTGATGTTACTGTTGTGCCGGCCAAAACGACAGCTAAAGAGGTTTTAACACAAAAACCTGATGGTGTATTTTTGAGTAACGGCCCGGGTGATCCTGCCCCTGTAACCTACGCTGTTGAAACTGTAAAAAAGCTACTTGGCAAGATGCCTATTTTTGGAATATGTCTTGGCCATCAGATTTTGGCCATTGCTCTTGGCGGGCGAACTTACAAACTCAAATTTGGTCATAGAGGCGCAAACCACCCGGTTAAAAACCTGTTAACTGATGCGGTTGAAATTACCAGCCAGAACCATGGTTTCTGTGTTGACATAGACTCACTAAAGAACAAGGACATAGAATTGACCCACCTGAACTTAAATGACAACACCGTTGAAGGCATTCGATGTAAGAAACTTGGTGTTTTCTCAGTCCAGTACCACCCCGAAGCTTCGCCCGGTCCGCATGATTCAAGCTACCTTTTTGAGACCTTTATTGGATTAATGGGAAAATGAGGTTTGGAGAACTATGATAGTCGTCATTGATTATGATGTTGGAAATGTCAGAAGTGTCTGTAATGCTTTTAGTCATATTGGCTGTGAGGTAAAACTAAGCTGCAAATCCGAAGAGATCAGAACGGCAAGCGGTCTTGTGCTTCCCGGTGTAGCAGCATTTGGCTATGCCATTAATGCCTTGGGGCTATTAGCTGAGCAGGTCAAAGAGATTGCCTTCGACGGTAAACCACTATTAGGTATATGTGTAGGCTACCAGTTACTTTTCGAGACAAGCACCGAACACGGCGAACATAAAGGCCTTGGATTGATTCAAGGCAGAGTCATTCCAATCCCTCCAGGTAGAACAGTACCGCATATGGGATGGAATTCGGTCAAAATTCCCAAATATATGGAACTGCTAGCTGGTTTGGGAGAGCGGAAGAATTTTTATTTTGCGCATTCTTACTATGCTGATATTACCGACAGAGATACCAGTGTCGCTTATACCAACTATGGTTTTGATATGCCTGCTTCGGTGCAAAAAACAAATATATATGGAACTCAGTTTCATCCTGAGAAAAGCGGCCAAGCAGGCTTAAGAATTCTGAAAAACTTTGCACGGATTTGTAAAAGGAATACCGGTAAATGCTGACAAAAAGAGTCATTCCCTGTCTTGATGTAAAAGATAACAGAGTGGTCAAAGGTGTTAATTTCCTGAATCTTCAGGATGCCGGCGATCCTGTTGAACTCGGTACAAAATATAGTGACAGTGGTGCTGATGAGCTGGTTTTCCTGGATATTACTGCTACTATCCGCTCACGCAAAACAATAGTCGAGCTAGTTGAAAAGGTTGCTGAAAATGTTTTTATCCCCTTTACTGTCGGCGGCGGGATACAGACAGTCGAACAGATCGACGAGCTTTTGCGAAGCGGAGCTGAGAAGGTTTCGATTAATACCGCCGCGGTGGAAAATCCGGACTTGATTGCCGAAGCTGCAAGGCAATTTGGGAGCCAGTGTGTGGTAGTAGCTATAGATGCAAGAAGAGCAGAAGAAAAACGCAATAAATGGAAGGTTTGTGTAAAAGCAGGGACTGAATCAACGGATATAGATGTCATTGAATGGGCAGTAAAGGTCGAAAACTTGGGTGCAGGCGAGATATTATTGACTTCAATGGATGCGGACGGCACCAAAGCGGGCTATGATAACAAATTGAACCGCTCTGTTACTGATGCAGTCAATATCCCTGTAATCGCTTCAGGCGGAGCGGGCAAACTGGAGCATTTATATGATGCCATTGTTGATGGCGGTGTAGATGCCGTTCTTATGGCCTCGGTTACACACTTTGGAAATTATACTGTAAAACAAATGAAAAAATATCTTGCCGATCGTGGTATTTCGGTAAACCTGTAATGGATAAATTATAAAAAGGAAAGTATAGATGTGTGGAATAGTGGCTTATTTTGGTAAAAAGGCAGCTCAACCAATTCTTCTTGAGGGTTTACGAAGGCTTGAGTATCGCGGTTACGATTCGGCTGGTATAGCACTAATTAACAAAAAAGGAATAAAGATCAAAAAAACCAGCGGCAGAATAATCGCTTTAGAAAAAATTCTGGATGAAAAAGATGACTCCGATACACTTGGCATAGGCCATACACGCTGGGCTACTCATGGCGAGCCGAATACCACCAATGCACACCCGCATTTGGACTATACAGGCAAAATCGCTGTAGTTCATAACGGCATTATCGAAAACTACAGTACCTTGAAGACCTGGCTGCAAAATGAGGGTGCAGAATTTGCAAGCCAAACCGATACTGAAGTAATAGCAAATTTAATCGGTTATTTTTATGCTAAGACAGACAACTACGAAACCAGAAAACAATCTGATAGCAAGAACAAATTTGAACGAGCAGTTCAGCAGGCTCTTCGTGAACTGGCCGGAACTTATGGTTTGGCAATAGTTTGTTCAGATTTTCCTGACATGATTATCGGTGCAAAAAAAGGCAGTCCACTGATTTTAGGTATCGGGGAGAACGAATATATATCCTCGCCTCGGATGCGGCCGCGATTGTGGAGCACACCAAGCAGGCAATATACCCTGCCGACAATGAAATGGTTACCATCAGTTCAAAGGGTTTTAATACCAAGACTATCGATAATGTTACGGTCAACAAAAGTCTCAAGCAAATCGAATTTTCGCTGGAACAAATCGAGCTGGGCGGTTTCCCGCATCATATGCTCAAGGAAATCTTTGAACAGCCTAAGGTTCTGGCTACCTGTATGGGTGGTCGATTAGACCGTGCAAATAACAGGATTAAATTTGGCGGTATAGATTCATGCTCACGAGAATTGACACGAACCAGGCGTTTTATCCTTACTGCATGCGGAACTGCATTTCATGCCGGCCTGGTCGGAGAATTTCTGTTCGAATCCTTGGCACGAATCCCAACTGAAACCGAGTATGCCAGCGAATTCAGGTATCGCAATCCAATTATTGAGGATGGCACTGTTGTTGTGGCGATAAGCCAATCCGGTGAAACCGCCGACACTTTTGCAGCGGTAGAACAAGCCAAGGAACGCGGAGCAAGTGTGCTTGGCATTGTCAACGTCGTAGGCTCTTCAATCGCTCGAACTACTGATGCGGGTATATACCTGCATGTTGGCCCGGAGATAGGCGTTGCCAGTACAAAGGCGTTTACAGCACAAATAACAGTGCTGACAATGCTGGCAATCGAACTGGGTAGAAGAAAACACATCAGTAGCAACGAAGCAAACAAATATATTGAACAGCTTTCGCAGATACCTGACAAGATCAGCCAGGTATTGAAACAATCCGACCATATTAAAGCTATCGCTTCAGCAAATATTGATAAGGACAACTGGTTGTTTTTAGGCAGGGGTTTCAATTATCCGGTCGCCCTTGAAGGTGCACTGAAATTAAAGGAAATAAGCTATATCCACGCTGAAGGGCTTCCAGCCGCAGAAATGAAACATGGACCTATTGCCTTGATTGCTGATGGGATGCCCACTGTTTTTATTGCTACATCAGGGCCGCAGTACGACAAAATCATAGGCAATATTACCGAAGTCAGGGCACGCGGCGGAAAAACTATCATTATTGCAACCGAAGGTGATCAGAACATAAAACAATATACCGACCACTTGATTACTGTTCCGGATGTGCCGGAATTTCTGCAGCCAATACTGACCGTTGTGCCGCTGCAATTGTTGGCCTACCACGCTGCTGTGCTACGTGGACACGATGTGGATAAACCTCGAAACCTTGCGAAAAGTGTAACTGTCGAATAATAGCAAAAATAACGCTCTGTTAGTTTGATCGAAATTTATGTTTTCAGAAAAAAAAGAAAATTGTGGTCTTTTTGCTATTTTTGGAGATGCCCAAGCCGTTCAAAAAACCTATTTCGGTCTGCATAGTCTTCAGCACCGCGGGCAGGAATCAGCAGGAATTGCCTCCAGCAATGGAGAATACATCCAATGCTATAATGGTATGGGAACGGTAAGCAGGGTTTTTCGAAGCAGCAAAGGTATATTAGAGAAATTAGCCAACCCAATAGCTATCGGCCATGTCCGGTATTCGACCACAGGTTCAAGCAGATTGATAAACAGCCAGCCGCTTTTGGCTGAATATTCCCATGGACAAGTGGCGGTAGCTCATAATGGCAATCTTATAAACGCAGGATTGTTGCGGGATGAATATGAGGCTCACGGCAGTATCTTCAAGTCTACAAGCGATACCGAAATTATTATTCACCTGCTTGCCAAACCAAACCATATCAGCAGGCCCGACCCTATGGCACACATATTGAACCATCTACAGGGAGCTTATTGTCTTTTGTTTTTGTTTGCCGACCATATTGAAGCAGCCCGTGACCCATATGGGGTCAGACCGTTGTGCATAGGCCAAACAGAAAAAGGCAGCTACGTTATCGCAAGTGAAAGCTGTGCTCTGGATGCCATAGATGCCCGCTTCCTTCGAGAAGTAGAACCGGGCGAAATCGTTCGCATTGATAATGATGGATTGCACAGCAGACTCTTCGTCCGTAGAGGCACCATAGCACCGGCTTATTGTATTTTCGAGCACATATATTTTGCCAAACAGAATTCCTTTATATTCGGTGAAAATGTACACGAGTTTAGAAAAAAACTCGGGAAGCGATTAGCCGTAGATTACCCCGCTGATGCAGATGTGGTAATACCCGTACCGGATTCGGGAACATCAGCGGCTATTGGTTACGCCGAGCAAAGTAAAATACCGTTTGATATGGGGATGGTGAGAAGCCACTATGTTGGCAGAACATTTATCACACCGGACCAAAAATCAAGGGATCTGGGGGTTAAACTCAAATTGGCAATGGTAAAGGAGGTTGTTAACGGCAGGAGAGTCATAGTAGTTGACGATTCCGTTGTTCGCGGTACAACCACAAGAGGTAAAATTAGAGCGTTACGAGAAGCTGGTGCAAAACAGATACATATGCGAGTAAGCTGTCCGCCAATAAGATTCCCGTGTTTTTATGGTGTGGATTTCCCAACCAAAGAAGAACTGCTGGCAAATAATCGCTCTCCGGAACAAATCGCAGAGTTTCTTGAGGTCGATAGTATCGGTTACCAGTCACTGGAAGGGCTTTTGTCCTGTGCAAGTTGTCCTGCTGAGTATTATTGCACTGCATGTTGGTCAGGCAAATATCCTGTCCCAGTGGATATTCCGGTCAGTAAATTTGCTATGGAACCTTATCAAATGCATATGTTTGACAGCTTCTCTCTGACAGATGGATGAGAACATAAATCACAAAACTTATTTTGTAAAACATGGAGGTTTCTTATGAGCCGCGAGATAATAGCTATTCTGGATTTCGGCACCCAATACCTTCAGTTAATAGCAAGGCGTGTTCGTGAGCATAATGTATGTTCCCGGATATCCCGGCCTATAGTCAAAAGCAGATTAAACCCATCTACATTCACGACAACCCGTCCTCCGCCGGGCCTGAAATATTTCCCCTCATCGAACACCACGTAATCGGCCAGCAGTCGCTTTCTATAAACGGTCAGAACCCGGCCTGACTGCACAACAGCCGCCGAGTTATAGTTGTCGCCCTGATAATTTTGGGCGAACCCTACTATCATTGTCAAATCCGTACAGCCAGATGCCAGCTCATTCAGGATTTTTTCGCCGTCTGATATGAAGTGCTTTTTGCAGAGCAAGTCCCAAGGCGGATAGCCGCAGATTGCCAGTTCCGGAAAGATTAGCAAATCCGAACCATTACTGACCGCCCGTCTGTACATCTCCCGCATTCTGGCCGCATTTCCCGCCAGGTCGCCAACCACCGCATTAAATTGTCCCAGAGATACACGCATACCCGACTCGCAATAGTTGAGTATTATAACAGCAAAGAACAACAACAAAGCAAAACATTATTCGTGCTTGTCTCTGGAAATTAAGTGTGAAACACTCAAGGAAAAAGGTGTTTTTGTCACAACTTTTCTGAGCAGTAAAAAGTAGAACAGTAGACCGCAGGTTCGCAGAAAATGCTCTTTTGTTGTTCTACTTTCACCTTTCTACTGCTCACCTGCTCTGTTAGCCTTCGGCTAACGGAGCCGGCGGGATTCTGAAACAACATCAGGCCCCGGCTGCGCCGGTGTCGAACCCGCGTACTGACGCTGACGCGTCAGGAGGGTTCTCATCCCACCCTAACGGAGAGGGCGGGATTCGAACCCGCGGTACGGGTTTTCGCCCATACGACGGTTTAGCAAACCGTTGCCTTCAGCCGCTCGGCCACCTCTCCAGCTTCCTTGGCAAGGCCAAAACCCCTAAGGGCATTCAGGCTTTGCCGATGAACTCTATATAACCTACACTCCTTAACCGACGAAAGTCTATAGCAATTAACACAGTTTGTCAAATACCATGGCCTTTCTTATCAGAAATGAAGCTCTCTGCAACAGGCTGCGCCGCATCGAAGGCGAAATTCTCCGAAGCGGGCGACCGGATTCGAACCGGCGACATTCGGCTTGGGAAGCCGACATTCTACCGCTGAATTACACCCGCAATAATCTGTGTATGAAACTTTATAAGTGCTTTCTGTGCATCTGTCAAGCGACATCAAGGAAATTCATAGTCAGATATTGCCTTTTGAGCAATAACAAGATACACTGTCGAAAAATGGTTGGCCCAAAAAATCCGGGAAGTAAGGGAGAATAAAAATGGCGAATTTTAGCAATCGTATTATTAGAGCTGCCAAACTTGACATTGCCTTGTATGAAGAAGTTGAAGCTGATAAGTCTGCTTTAGGTCAGGCTATGGGCGTTGTAGTTCTCTCCAGTATAGCAGCTGGAATAGGAGGTCCTTCAGAAGCCGGGCTTTTGGGAATGCTGATGGGGGTAGTTGTAGCTCTTGTTGGATGGTATATCTGGGCGTACTTGACTTATTTTATTGGTACAAAATTGCTTCCGGAACCACAGACCAAAGCTGATCACGGAGAGCTGCTGCGAACAATTGGTTTTTCAAGTTCTCCGGGCATGATTCGAGTGCTGGGCATTATACCGGCTTTGCGAGGCATTGTTTTTCCCATAGCCGCTATCTGGATGCTGGTTGCGATGATAATTGCAGTTAGACAGGCTCTTGATTACAGCGGTACACTCCGTGCTGTAGGAGTTTGCCTGATCGGCTGGATTATTCAAATAGTACTGTTTATATTATTGGTTTATATTTTCGGCGGCTTTCCGGGGTAAGCAACTGGCAAATATATCATTATGGAATTCCCTAATCGTACAACAGTTCAAAATCATAAGATGGCCGTTGTGCCTCGATATTGCGAGACAGACAAGGCTGGCGTAGTGCATCACAGCGTCTATCCGGTCTGGTTCGAGATGGGAAGGACCGAACTTTTGAGAGCAAACGGCTTAGCCTATAAGGATCTGGAACAAGCTGGCATCTTCTTTGTAGTCGCTGAACTCAGGCTCAAATACCGTCAACCTGCCAGATATGATGAGCGGCTTGTGCTCGAGACAACCTGCACAAACGTCACCGCCGGAAGGGTTGAGCATAGATACCGTCTGGTACGCGACGATGTACTTTTGGCCGAAGGAGCGAGTATCCTGGCTTGTATCAACGGCGATGGGAAAATCCGCCGAATCCCCGGGTTTATGTACCCAGCAGAATCCACAGATTCAACACACACAAAACATTGCAAATAGGAAAGGAAATGTGTATGGAACACAAATTCGCAGTTATTTTGATATTAGTGTTGTTTGTTTTACCTGGCTGCAGCAAAAATGAAGACAGTGTTTCGAAAGAAGATAATGCAACAAAAGACTTTATTAAGAAGGAGACAAAGCAAATGGATACAGGGTCTAAGAAAGTTAAACTGACGACGAGTATGGGTAGTATTGTCATTGAGCTTAACGAGGATGCTGCGCCGAGTACTGTAAAGAATTTTCTCAGGTACACGCAAGAGCGTTTTTACGATGGAACAATATTTCATCGGGTCATACCGAACTTTATGATTCAAGGCGGTGGCTTCAGTCCGGATATGGTGCAGAAACGGAATCATGAGCCAATTGTCAATGAAGCAAATAATGGTTTGAAGAATGACAGAGGCACTATCGCTATGGCACGAACCAACAATCCCGACAGTGCAACCTGTCAATTCTTTATCAATCACGCAGACAATGATTTCCTGAATTATGGAGGCTCAAACAAGGCCGGCTATGCTGTGTTTGGCAAAGTTGTAGAAGGTATGGATGTAGTAGATAAAATTGCCTCTGCCCGGACCGAAGATAAGGGGCGGTATGCAAATGTCCCGGTCACGGCAATAGTGATAGAATCGGTCGAGGTTGTCTCGGATAAATAACAGGTAATACCAATATCGTTTAATAATTACGCTTTAATGCACGATGAGTTGCTTACTGATAATTAATTACAAAAACTAAACGTGCAACTTATTACCCTAAAGGGTATAAGCTTTAATATCTCTGTGCCTGGCCGATAAAATAGATGTCAGTAGGCCCGGCGACAGAGATTATCTTACATTCATCCGAAATTATGTCGTTTAGGGTTGTGTTTTCTTCCTTTACGATTGGGCTGTGCAATCGCTCAAAATACGCCCGGAAGGACTCGAACCTTCGACCTTCGGTTTAGGAAACCGATGAACCGTGGGTTTTTGAGCCAGAATCGAGGGGCTTAGCGTATAACTTAGTGCATTTTGTGCTTGGCATACTGAGAATCTGTTCATTGTTCTGCTCCTTGTAGTCTTCCCAAGCCTGATGAGGGTTGTTTATTGCCTTAGTCTTTCTGTTTGTTAATTGGGCTAATCTTTTTGGTTGTATAAATCAGGACAGCGGTAAAAGTCAAAATTGCCGGTGCAACCGTTGCGAACGTCAAATTAGTATCAAATGCGCCACTTTCATATATCGAAAATCCAGATTCATTTGAATTTGCTTTAAAATAGTATTACCATCCCTAAAAATTTCCAACTGTATTTGTTGTCCTTTATTTTCAGAAATAAGATTGGAAAAATGAGATGAGTCTTTTATTCTTACCTTGTTGAATTTTAGTACGATATCACCGTTTAACAAGTCAGCGTGAAAGGCGGGTGAATCTTTGACAACAGCGACAATGTAAACACCTTTGTTTGACTCGACTTTCCTGCGAAGTTCATCTGTTAAGTCTCCACAAAAAACACCTAAGGTTGGTGATTTCATTTTTATCCAATAAGTCGCTTTATATTCAAACCTGTCATAGTTATATGGCATGTTCATTGTTTGTGTCCCATAGGTCGTTGAAGTTCCCGAATAACTACCATAGCCACCTCCTGAGCCATAGATAGCACCAGAATGATGTGATGTCTGCGTGTTGGGCATGGTTATTGGGACACTCCCAGAGGGGGTGTCAAAATGTGTTTTATAAGTAATAACGGTGTCAGCGCATAAATTTTTTGCTTGTTTTATAGCATCACGTTCATGAGTAGCAGAGTACACAAAGGAAGATTCGCCGAGAAGTATATACCCCTTTTCCACCATTTGAATATTATCATCTTCGAGATTAGTACCCTGCACAAGCTTAGGTTCGATTGTTGGTAACACAACATTTGGATTTTCGAGAATATTTTCCCCTCCTGTATAATCGTGATAAAATTTGGCATAATTATTAGTTGCGCATCCTGAAAAGACAAAC
>Ga0180437_10009385_pt1 | contig 12133 bp, 11 predicted proteins | sample SS_ome_4_FD_132410 | JGI IMG/M metagenome (GOLD analysis project Ga0180437, IMG submission 132410) | Hypersaline lake sediment archaeal communities from the Salton Sea, California, USA - SS_3_D_1 metaG | ecosystem: Environmental > Aquatic > Non-marine Saline and Alkaline > Hypersaline >... | reverse complement strand
TCCTTCATGGCCTCGTCCCGGCCCGATCCGGGAAGGCGCCTTTTCAGGCACACAACATGAAGGAGAACCCGTCTTTCGTCGAATTTCAAGGCCGCTAGCATTGCTAGCTTGTCACTATGAGTAATCAGCACGTGCATCCTGCGCCACATCGAACCACTGGCCTTCCTCATCAAAACCCTCAGTTCCCCAACCCCTGTGCTCCTCGCCCAACCTCCACCATGAGACGGTAAACAATCACGGACGGTTCTTGCAGAAATCGTCTTGAAGGCGGAACTGCCCGACGAGGCCCGCAACGACATCAACGACTGGTTCCGGTGCATCGGCGGCGCGCTGCCGGAGGGGGACTTTCTTTGGCAGCTCTCCGACGCCGGACTCGCCGACGCCCAGATCCTCTGGAAGGGACGCAACGCCCGCACGGGGTACCCTCTATCCCTGTCGGTGGTAATCCGCGCCGCGAAGAAGGAAAGGTCTCGGCGTGAGTAGCTTTCACGCAAAGAACGGCAATCCCGCAATGCGACATGCCCCGCGCCGGTATCCTTCGGGAAACAGCTCCCGGAACGCTTCGAGGTCCAGGCGGTGGGCCTCGCAAACCTCGTAGACGGTCGGGATGTTGCCCGTCGCCTGGTGGTAGTTGCGCAGGTAGCGGATGACTTCCCAGTGTTTGTCCGTCAATCCCTCGGGGAGCTCCCACTCGGCGCTGACGGCCTCGGCGAAACGCTCGTTCCACTGGCTAGCGTCTTCGAGGAACCCCTGCGGGCTGATGGTATACTCGGGCTTCAGCCGGGGGGCCGTTTCGTACGTATGCCAGAGGTTGACGTCGCAGAGGAACCTGTAGCTGAGCCCGGCGATCCGGCACGCGCCGCGGAAGTAGCCTGTCGGGAAAAGCGACTTGAGCTTGTCGAGTCGCAGGCGGTTGTCGGCGCACGCCACGACAAGCAAAGGAAGAGTCTTCTCCGACAAGGCCTTCTGTCGGATGTAATGGATGAAGTCCCAGTGCTCCTTCGTCAAACCGTCATAGATGCCCTGCAACCGAGCCATGCCGTTGGCGAAGTCCTCGTCCCACTGCTCCGGCGGGTCGAGGAATCCGTATTGGTCGAGCGTGTAGGTCTTGCCTTCGCCGAACGACACCGTTCTTGAGGCGGGACGGCTCATGGCATCCTCCTTCTCGTTTCTGACGCGAGGCGCCGATGGGCGACTGCCAACAGTCACGGGAGTCTTCGACGGAGTTGGTCGGTGCTGTGATGCTCCGGCAGTCACCGCAGACGTTTCTTCATGGTCTCTCCAGTACTCCCCACACAGTCACAGACACCCAGGCAGCAGCACGCGGCGTGCCACGCAGGCAACATCACGGTGGACACTTCGCGCAGATCGGCCGGAACAGCTCGGTGCTGAGGTAGCGATCCCCGCGGTCAGGGAGAATGGCAACAACGATTCCGGATCTCATTCTCTCGGCAATGCGCAGCGCACCGGCCACCGCAGCGCCGCTGGACATACCGCCGAAGATGCCTTCCTGGGTGGCCAGCAGCCGGGTCGCTTCAAAGGCCTCCTCGTCTTCGACCGTGATCTTGTCGTCGAGCATGTGGCGATCGTAGATCTTCGGACGGATAGCCTCCTGCATGTTCTTCAGCCCTTGGATCTTGTGGCCCATGGTGGGCTCGACACCGATGACCCGGGCTTCCGGCTTGTGCTCCTTGAGATAGCGACTCACGCCCATCAAGGTCCCTGTGGTTCCCATGCCCGCCACGAACACGTCAATCTGCCCACCCGTCTGCGAGAAGATCTCCGGACCGGTGGTTTCGTAGTGGGACAGCATGTTGCTTTCGTTTTCAAACTGATTGGGCATGTAGTACGTGCCAGGCTCCTGACCGAAGAGTTCATGGGCCTTTCGGATGGCGCCGTCGGTGCCCTCGTCCGCCGGTGTGAGTTCCACCTCGGCGCCCAAAGCCTCAAGAACGCTACGGCGCTCCACGCTAACGCAGGCCGGCATGCACAGCTTAACCCGGTATCCCTTGGCGGCCCCGATCATGGCCAGGGCAATGCCCGTGTTACCAGACGTCGGCTCGAGAATAGTCCTTCCCTTGCTTAGCTGACCGGCTGCTTCGGCCATCCGGATCATATAGTAGGCAGGGCGGTCCTTGACGGAGCCGCCGGGGTTGTTGCCTTCCAGCTTGCCGAATATCTTCACCTTTGGCCGCTTCCCGTTCACACGGGTCAGTCCTACAAGCGGTGTGTTGCCGATGGCGTCCAGTACGCTCACGACAAGTTACCTCCGGCGAGCGGTCAAACACCTCATCCTGGCCCGATCGCCCGGCCACACCAACCAGTCCGTCGAAGTCTCGGTGCTCGATCGGTCCTCGCGAACGCTTTGGCACGCCACTACGTGTAGTCTGTCCGTTCGGCGGCCTTCCCGTTGACGAGGATCGCGCGGGACAGCATATCGTGTACGCCGCCGACGTCGATCTCTTCGCCGTGGTGCTCCATGAGTTGGGTGAGCTGGCGTTTGCAGTTTGAGCAAGCGGTGGCCACGTACTTGGCGCCGGTCTGGCGGATTTGCTCGAGCTTCTTCTTGCCGGAGATCTCCATGCGGAACTCGATGATGTCGTCCATGGCCGACAGGCCGCCGCCGCCGCCGCAGCACCAGTTCTCGGCCCGGTTGGGGACCATCTCGCGGAAGTCGGCGCAGGTGGCCTTGAGGATCTCCCTCGGCTCCTCGGTAATGCCGCAGGAGCGGCCGAAGTTGCACGGGTCGTGGTAGGTGACCGGCTGGGGGTTCTTCGACTTGTCGAACTCGATCCGTCCGGAGCGGATCACGTCGGCAGTCCACTGCATGCAGTTGGTGATCTGGAAGGGCAGATCGCCCCACCAGCCGGTCTTCTCCATCATCATCTTCATGATCCGGTGGGCATGGCCGCACTCGCCCATGAGCATCGTCTTGGCGCCGAGCTTCTTGGTCTCCTCGACGTACAGCTTGTTGTCGGCCTTCATGTCGGCGTCGTTGCCGGTGAACAGCCCGTAATTGGCCCCGTCGAAACACTTCGAGCTCATGGTCCACTTATCCGCCATCCCGAGGACGTGGAAGATCTTGGCGAGCCCCATGGTGGCTTCCGGGTTGACGAGCACGTCACCGGAAGGGGGGACGTAGAAGTAGTCGACGCCTTCTCGGTCGATGGGGATCTTGATGGGCGTGCCGTGCTCTTCCTCCATCTCCTCTTCGAGAAACTCGATGGCGGCCCTAAACGCCGCCTCGTTGGCCCCGTCCGTGTTGCCCGTCTTCAGCGAGATGTCGACCACCTTTTGCATCGTGGCGGGCGTCATGCCGAGCTGATCGAGGATGGCCCGGCCCTTACGCGTGATGACCGAGTGGTCGATGCCGAAGGGGCAGAACGTCGCGCACCGCCGGCACCCGGTGCACTCGTAGAAGATCTCCTTCCACTCCTCGATGTCCTCAGGGTCGAAGTCCTCGGCCCCGGCGGCTTTGCCGAACAGCTTGCCCGAAAGCGTGCAGTACTTGCGGTAGATCCGCCGGATCAGGTCGGTCCGCTCGGCCGGGTTGTAGCGTTTTTCGCTCTTGCCGTAGTAGACCGGGCACACCGAGGAGCAGCTCCCGCACTTGGCACACATCTCCATGTACATCCGCATGGCGCGGGGTCCGTTGCGCATGGCCTTGATGGCCTCGACGACCTTTTCCTTGATGCCGTCGCTGGAAGCGACCTTGTCGCCCGAAGTGTCAGACATGCTCTACTCTCCCTTGGGGGCGCGGCGGCCCGGCTGCTGCGCTACTGTTTACGAATGAGCTGATGGGTAAAGAAGATCCCGCCGAAGTGCAGGAGCTTGCTGAAAGGCAGAATCAGGATCAGCAAGAGCGCCAGGCACATGTGTACGAGGAACACGCCGTGCTCAAGCGCCGCGGCGCCCGTCACGTTGCTGAACGTGGCCAGGCCGGCGAAGTACTCGCGGGTCAGCGCCAGATCGAAGTGCTCCGTGCTAAACCGCATCATGTCGCCGGTCAGGATGATGGCGGCGATCAACAGCAGGGCCAGGTAGTCGGCCGGGCCGGTGATCTCGCGGACCCGCGGCAGGGCCAACCGCCGGGCCAGTAGGAGGAGCGTAGCCAGCAGGATCACCACGCCGGCGGCCCCGCCGGCCCAGCTCGACATGGCCCCGATGGCGTCTTCGCTCATTCCCAGCTTCATTAGCACCGCGTCCACGTTCGTAAACACGCGGAAATGGCCGACGAAGATCAGCAGCAGCACGGCGTGGAAGACCCAGGCCAGCGTCCAAAGCACCCGGTCTCCCCGGAAGAGGCTCTTAAAGAAGACAACTTCCTCGAATGTGTTCAGGGCGGTGCTCTTGTCGTCCCCCGGGGCGGGAAACAGCGTCATCGGCGGCGAGGCCAGCTTCGCCCAAATGTAGAAGCGGTAGGCCATGCCTGCGACAAACACCACCAGCGCCGTGTAGGGCAGAATGCCCCCCACGATCAACCGCACAATCTCCATGTTGTGAATCCTTCGTTACAAAGGTCTTGTCATGACGTACGCCCCTAGAGGCACCCCGAGGGACGCGGCAGGCCGGCCAAACGGTAGGCCCCCCGCGCCACGCCGCACGGGAACAGCTCGCAGACCTTCTCCCGGCTCAGACCGGTCGCCTTGCAGATCTTCACCACCGAGGGGCCGGTGGCGTGGGCCTCGAAGTACGCTTTGACGTACTCGATGATCTTCCAGTGGTCGTCATTCAGCGGGCCGATGTCGTTGCGCTCGGCGAGCGCTTGCGCCATCGACCGGTTCCATCCCGACATGGTCTTCAGGAAGCCATCTCCGTCGAGATTCGCGTCCAAAGCATGGGTTTGCTCTTCGCTCATGGTTCTTCCTTTCCGGTCGTGCCCTGCAAGTCGTGAACCCCCGGCGGCAGGGAATCGACGGGGAAGCTCCCGATCACGTCGGCGATCTTGCGGACCGTGATCGGCTCTTCGACGACACCCGTAACCAAGCTGCTCTCGTGTTCCTCCCTTTTTTGCGAGGTGGTTGCGCGGGAAACGGCGAGGATGATCCTCAGGCCCGGCACCCGAGGGTCGCCGGCCAGCGACTCCAGCAGGCCGCTTTGGCCGGGCGTCACCAGCCGTTCGTCGAGGACCGCGAAGGCCGGGCGGAAGTCGTGGATCATCGCCGAGGCGTCGTAGCCGTTTCGGGCGAAGCGCAGGGCGATGCTCTGCTCCCTCGATCCGGCCAGCCGCTCGGCGAGGCCCTCGTCGGGCGAAATGACCAGAACGTTCGTCGCCAGACCGGTCACCCGGCGATAGTAGACGCAGTCCTCGCAGGAACTCTCGCAGAACCGCCGGGCGTGGCCGATCTCCGGTGCCAGGTCGGCCATCAGGAAGCACTTCGCAGCGCCGACGCGATACACGACGCACTTGCGGCAGTCGTCCCGGACCGTGCCCCGGTCGCTAAGGTACTCCCAGCACCGCAGCCCCCGGGCGAAGCACTCGGGCGACTCCGAGGCGGAAGGCTCCTCCGCCGCGGCGGGGTGAATCAGCGAGTCAATGTCTCGGCGCTCGATGCGGAAGTGACCGCCCGCGGTCCGTTGAGCCTCGAGCCGGCCCTTGCGAATCCACTTCAGGATCGTGTCGGGGGTCACCGAGCAGACCTTCGCCGCCTGGCCGGTCGTTAGCAGGTTGGATCGTTCCGCGGCCATAATCGGTGCACCTCAGTGATTTATGGATCACATCGCCACTTAACGAGCAAACCGATAATCTACTGACGGCGTTCGCCCAAGTCAAGTAGTTGTATAGGTGATTTATTGATTGCAACAACCATGATCGTAGTGGACAATGCGTTTAATGGGTATTCCGCGTTGACGGGCGGCGATCTCGAACCATTGGGCGTCCCGCTCGGTTGTCCCGGGGACGATCGTTGTGCCCTTGACGGATACCCGCGCGGCTGGCAACGCTGGGTCGATGGTGGTGCGCAACGGATTGACATTCCACGATTACACGGTACGATGTAATTCCCATGACCCGCAAGTCGCCAAGAACCGACGCCGAGAAACTGCCGGAATCCCTACCGCTGGGGGGGCGGCCTTTTTTGACGGAGAGCCAAGCAGGCCAGTTGGCGGCCCTCTTCAAGAACTTCGCCAACGACACCCGGCTGCGTCTGCTGCACGCTTTGGTCCGCGGAGGGGAAGTGTGCGTCACCGACCTGGCCAACACGTTGTCGATGAAGCCCCAGGCCGTGTCCAACCAGCTCCAGCGGCTGGTGGACCGCGGCATCCTGGCGTCCCGGCGCAACGGCAACAACGTCTACTACCGAATTGCGGACCCGTGCGTACCGATCCTGCTGGAGCGGGGGCTGTGCTTGATAGAGTGCCATCCGCCCTAACGGCTCGGCAGGAGGGAGGTTTGAGACGATGAACCGCGATGTTTCTCGCCCGACGACGGTGCTGCTCGGAGGCATTCTGTGGTGGGGCCTGTGGCCGACGACCGTTGTCGCGGCCGAGTCCGGACCACACGGGCGCCCGCCGCCGCCCCGTTGGCGCGACAACTCGGGGATGGTCTTTGTCCGCGGTGGGGAATTCGTCCGCCACGGGGAGCGCAAGGTCCGCGTTCGATCGTTTTACGTGGATCAGTACGAAGTGACCAACGAGCAGTTCTGCGAGTTTCTCAACGACGATCACTCCGAGCACTTCAACGACAAACAGGAAGTCGAGCGGCAAGGCGATCGGTTCGTGCCGAAGTGCTGCAAGGGGCGTTGGCCCGTCTACGGCGTGAGTTGGGACGACGCGGCCGCCTTTGCCCGCTGGGCGGGCAAGCGGCTGCCCACCGAGGCCGAGTGGCAATGGGCCGCCGGGGGCAAAGAGGGCCGCACGTATCCGTGGGGCGATGATCCGATCGCCCCCGAGCGGGCCAACTTCGGCGGCCACGTCGGCCACCCGCTGCCGGTGGGCTCGTTCCCCGAAGGCCGAACGCCCGAAGGGATCTACGATCTGTCGGGCAACGTGGCCGAGTGGTGCGGCGACTGGTTCGCCGAGGATTGCTACGCCCGGGCGCCGGAGGACAGCCCCAGCGGGCCCGAGCGAGGGGAGCGGCGCGTTCGCCGCGGCGGTTGCTTTGCGATGGGGGCCGAGCACCAGACCACGGCCGCCCGGGGTTCCAGCCGGCCGGACTACCGGCCCGCCTGCATCGGGTTCCGCTGCGTGCGCCCGGCCCGGCGTGTGCTGGTGTTGTTGGGGGAAAACTTCGAGGAGATCGAGCTGGCCGGCTACACCGGCGTGCTGAGCTGGGCTTCGCACACGACCAAGGAGGGCAATTACATGATCCCCAAAGACGCGCCGCCGGCGGACGTCCCCTTGATCGAAACCGTCGTCGCCGGCTTTGCTCCCGAGGTCCACGGGATGGGTGGGCTGACGGTCCGCCCGCACGTGTTGGTCGAGGACCTCTCGGATGAAGACGTCGACCGGTTCGACGCCGTGGCCATTCCCGCCTGCGTCGGCGCCGGCCGCGGCCAGCACACTTGGGCCGGGCAGGCCGATCTGGAAAGCGCCCGCGCGGTGGCCATCGTGCGCCGCGTTCATCACAACGGCGGGATCATCTCGACCATGTGTGCCGGCGCGATCACACCTCGTAAGGCCAAGCTGCCGCTGCCCAAACGCGAGGGGCAGCCCGTGGCCTATGACAAAGACCTGCGCACGGCGACTTCGCTGGGGCCTGGCGTGGCCATGGAGGCGGCCTGCCTGCTGGTCCGCGAGCTGGTAAGCGCCGACGAGTACCGCAGCTTCCGCCAGTACAACCCCTGGCTGTTCGGCGGCGAAGATCAGTTTCCGCCGCGGATGGAGAGCCTCAAGTAACCCGACTACGACACTCCTACAAGACAAGGGGAACACGCCATGAGAAGGTCATCGTTTGCGTTCTCGCTCCTTCTGTTATTTACGCACTCGGCGGTCTCCGCGCTCGCGGCCGAAACGCCCCCGCTGGCCAAAGCGCCATTCAGCGCCGAGCAGGCCAAGGAGTTTCAAGAGCAGTGGGCCGAGCACATCGGCAAGCCGATAGTCCACACCAATTCGATCGGCATGAAGGTGGTGCTCCTCCCGCCGGGTGAGTACACCATGGGCCGGACCGAAGAGCAGTTCGCCAAGGTCCTGGAAATTGCCGAGAAGGAGGGACGCGAGCCCGGGCGCGCGGCCACCTGGGAGATGCTGATGATGCCCGCCCATCGCGTCAGGATAACCAAGCCGTTCTACATGGGAGCGACCGAAGTCACGGTCGGGCAGTACCGGCGGTTCTGTGAAGAATCCGGATACAAGACCGAGGCCGAACAGGGTCTCAACCACGGGAAACCCTATCGGGGCGGTCGCCCGATCTGCACCTGGCGCCGGCCCATGGTCTGGATCAAGCTGCTGCAGAAGGACGACGAGCCGGTGCTGCACCTCTGCTGGAACGACTGCGTGGCGTTCTGCAAGTGGCTCAGTGAAAAGGAGGGTGCCGAGTACTGCCTGCCCACGGAGGCCGAGTGGGAATACGCCTGCCGGGCGGGAACGACCACCGCCTGGTGCTTCGGAAACTTCGAGGACTTCGACCGGCTGGGCCACGAGTACATGTTCGTCTCGGAGCCGCCCCAAGGCAAGCACGACAGGCCGAGTCGGGTCGCGCAGAAGAAGCCCAACGCGTTCGGCCTGTACGACATGCACGGCAACGTGTGGGAATACGTTGCCGACTGGTGGCACCGGTTCACGTACAAGAACTCGCCGGTGAACGATCCGACCGGTCCGCCAGAGCAGAGTGAGAAGGGAGACATGCGGCGGATCATTCGCGCCGGCTCGTTCGACTGGGGGCGCTGGGGCGCGCAGTCGGTCTACCGCATGCGCATCGGCCAGCGCTCCACGCAGCACCCGCACCAGGGATTCCGCGTAGCGATGCGAATCCAAGGCGTCGAGGGTGTCCCGCCCGCGCCCGATCCCTATGAAGAGCGGCGGAAGTCGACGATCGATCCGGGCTCGCAGGAGGTTGACACGTCGGCCGCACAGAAACACCCAAAGGAACTGACGATCGACCTGCCGGGCGAAACCAAGATGCACTTCGTGCTGATCCCGCCCGGCTCCTTCCTCATGGGATCCAGCAAGGGCTTTGGCGACGAGACGCCCGTTCACCGGGTGGTGATTTCCAGACCCTTCTACATGGCGAAGCACGAGGTCACCCAGTCGCAGTGGGAAGCGATAATGGGGAAGCACCAATGGCTGACGGAGCTGACCAAAGGCGACAACGACATGAGCGGCCCGACCAAGGCCATGAACGTGCTGAGCTGGAACGACTGTCAGGATTTCATCCGCAAGATCGCGGAACACGTGCCCGGCCACCGGTTCGCTTTGCCGACCGAGGCCCAGTGGGAATACGCCTGCCGCGCCGGCAGCACGAGCGAATTCCATTTCGGGGACGACGCGTCGCAACTGGGCGACTACGCCTGGTACGAAGGCAATATGATTTGGCCGGGCAAGCCCGGCTTCCGCGGCAGGACGTTCTATCACGACGTCGGCCGGAAGAAGCCGAACGCCTGGGGTCTCTACGACATGCACGGCGGCGTGTGGGAATGGTGCGCCGACTACTATGACAAGGACTACTACGTCGACTCGACGCTGGTCGACCCCATGGGCCCCGCGTCAGGACCGTTCCGCACGCTCCGCGGCGGCTCCTGGTTCCGCTACGCCAAGTACTGTCGCAGCGCCTACCGGCGTTTCTTCTATCCCGCGTGCGACGGCGACGGCGTGACGGCCTGGATCAACGACTTCGGCTGCCGGCTTGTCATCAACCTCGATTGAGGAACCTGATTGGAGTATGCGGCAAATGGTACTTGCGATCGTGAGACGGCACGGCGGGCGGTTGACGGGAACGGCTCGCGCGGCACTGGCCGCGGGCGTGCTCGCGGTGATGTGGATCGCCGCGGACTCGATCTGCGTGGCGGGAGAGAAGCCGGGCGGGAGTGTCGATTACACGAAGCTGGCCCGCAGCCTGATGCGCTATCCCGGCAATCCCGTGATCCAGGTGGGGGAAAAGGGCGCATGGGACGACCAGACGCTGGGTTGCTTCACCGTGCTCGACGACGCGGATAGGTTTTACTTCTACTCCGGCGGGGCCCGGTACGGCAAACCGAAAAACATCGGCATGGCCACGTCGCGAGACGGCATCCACTGGACCAAGTACGAGAAGAACCCACTGTTCCCCGGGGCGATGCCGTACGCGATCAAGGTCGGCGACACGTTTCGCCTGTATCACCCCGGCAAGGACGATGCCGGCCGGCACGGATTGTTGATGAGGACCTCCAAGGACGGTTTTCGGTGGAGCAAACCGGAGCTGGTGCTGGCAGGCGGCATCATGGACCCGTGTGTGGTGCGTGTCGCCGAAGACAGATTCCATCTGTACTATTGCGGGGGCGGACGGATCACGAAAGACGGAAAGCAAGTGTGGGAGTTCAATGCCTACATGGCCACGTCCGAGGACGGAATTCGGTGGCAGAAAAGGCCGACGCCGGTCCTGCCGCTGGGGCCGAAGGGGAGTTGGGACGCGCAGTCCCACGCCGGCCCCTGCGTGCTGAAGCTCGACGATGGTTTCCATCTATGGTACCTTGGCAGCGGCACGTACCACGGCAAGACGGCGTGGAGGATCGGGCACGCCACGTCACCGGACGGACTGAGCTGGACCAAGTCGGGCAACGAGCCGGTGCTCGACGTGGGCAAGCCGGGCGACTGGGACGGCGGCACTTTCATGTCTTTCGACATCGTTTTCCGCGATGGCAAGCTTCTGTTCTGGTACGCCGCCGCTCCCGGCGAACACGGCGATGAAACCAAGATGACGATCCAAATCGGCCACGGCACGAGCCAATGAGGGAGGGGGCCTCCACCGATGAGACTGAGCTTTGCCTTCTGGCTTGCCTGCACGTCGCCGCTGTTCGGGGCTTCGTACTACGTGAGCAACTCGGGCGACGATGCAAGCTCGGGCACCGCCCCGTCGGCCGCGTGGAGCAGCCTTGCGAAAGTCAACGGCTTCAGGTTTGCGCCGGGCGACGTCGTGCGCTTCGAGCGCGGCGACGTCTGGCGCGGGCAGCTCGTGCCGCACAGCGGCAGCCAGGATGGCCCCGTCACCTACACCGCCTACGGCGACGGGCCGAAACCCATGATTCTCGGATCGGTCGAGAAGAACCGGCCCGGCGACTGGGAGCCGGTAGGGGCGAACCTCTGGCGCGCCGAGCCGTTTGCCGTGGACGTGGGGAACATCATCTTCAACGACGGAACGAGCTGCGGCATCAAAGTCTGGGAGCGGGCGGACGTCAATGGACCCGACAAGTTTTGGTACGATCGCGAGCACAGAACCATCCTCCTCTACGCGGAGCAGAACCCGGCCGCGTCGTTCGACGATATCGAGTGTGCGCTCAGGACTCACATCATCAACCAGGCCGGGAAGAGCTACGTGGTTTACGACGGGCTCCACCTGGCCTATGGCGCAGCGCACGGGATCGGGGGCGGGGGAACCCATCACATGTTCGTGCGCAATTGCGATCTGTGCTTCATCGGCGGCGGACACCAGCATACAATACCAACACCACGCGGCCCGCGTCACGTGCGCTACGGCAACGGCATCGAGTTCTGGGCCGGCGCGCACGACAACCTCGTCGAAGGCTGCCGCATCTGGGATATCTACGACGCGGGGCTCACCAACCAGGGGTCGGGCAAGAACTCCCAGTACAACATCACGTATCGCAACAACGTGGTCTGGAACTGCGAATACTCCTTTGAATACTGGAACCGCCCCGCCGAGTCGACCACCCACGACATCTACTTTGAAGACAACGTGTGCTACAACGCGGGGCACGGCTGGTCGCACGCGCAGCGCCCCTGGCCCGCCGGCGTCCACCTGATGTTCTTCAGTAACTCGGCAAAAACCGACCGGTTCTTCGTGCGCCGCAACGTGTTCCACGGCGTAGAGCACGCGGCCATGAACATCGACCCCGCCCGATGGAACGGGCTGGCCGGGCTCGTGCTCAGCGAGAACACCTACTGCCAGCCCCCGGAGACCGTTCTGGCCCATTGGGGCGAGAGGCCGTTCGCCGCCGCCGCCTTTGCCGACTATCAGCAGGTCACGGGGAAAGATGGCGAT
>Ga0180437_10009382_pt1 | contig 12133 bp, 8 predicted proteins | sample SS_ome_4_FD_132410 | JGI IMG/M metagenome (GOLD analysis project Ga0180437, IMG submission 132410) | Hypersaline lake sediment archaeal communities from the Salton Sea, California, USA - SS_3_D_1 metaG | ecosystem: Environmental > Aquatic > Non-marine Saline and Alkaline > Hypersaline > Sediment... | reverse complement strand
TCCCTCGAATCCTCCACGTTTTGTCCTCTATTATTCGCTTTAATCCCAGACTGTGTGATAGAGAGATATGCTTACAGTTGTATTTCTCGTTGCGGACGAAGCGTGGCAGTCTCAAACTTGAATGGGCCCAATGCGGGCAAAGCGTGGCAATCTAATATGGATAGACGAGGCTCTCTTGTTTAAATAAATAATCTTGAGAAAACATTCTCCTCTCTATCTCACCAGCTTTCTTGACAGAATAAATTTTCTTGAATAGAATTATTGACGAAATTGAAAGGGAGGGATAAATGAAGTACAAAATTTTGGTTGGAGTATCTCTATGTCTTTTCCTCTTTGTCATCGGGGGAGTTCAATTCAACACACTCAAAGCCGCGTCTTCTATCCAGGAAGATCCTGAAATGACCGAACTCAAAGAGAAACTAAAATACACCATGATGGAAATCGGTATGATCACCACGGCTCTAGCCGACTATGTCACAGACAACCGAGCCTTACCTAAACAGGATGGACCGTACGACGAAAATATTGAATTTATCAAAGCTTTGTCTCCAAAATACGTAAGAAACCTGCCTTTCTATGATTGCTGGTTCAGTCCTTATCGAGTTTACTGTGGAGAGGCCTGCAACGGAAAATACGGAATTTCAGGCTGCGGGCCAGATGATTTCGTTGTCGTTTCCTACGGCCGTGACAAGAAGAAAGAGGATTTTGAGTTTGATCCAACTGATCCAGCAGCAGGTCTTTTTGACATAGAGTCCGCAGAGGATTTCGATAAAGACTTGATCATGTGGAACGGAAGTTGGGTCAGAGCGCCCAGGCCGAGAAGGAGATAATCGCTCGATTCTATTTTGATTTCTCAATCAGTTCGAACACTGAATCCAGCTCCGCATCCTTCCCGCTCAACAAGTCTTTTATTGACGAGGAAACAGGATAATCAGGAATGATTCCTCTATCTGGGGTGTAGCCGGACACGGCCATCGAATATCTCACCACAGGAATTCTCATCTGAATCCCTGTATGAGGAAGTGTGAGCCTGGGCATGAATCCAGATGTGTTGCCGTAATAGCCGGCTCCGCATTCTTCTCCGATGAAGACTGCCTTTTTGTGGAAATGAATGAGTGATGTGCATTCGCCCGACGCGGAGAAGCTTGCTCCGTTGATCAAGACATAAACCTTTCCCTTGAATGTCGGCTGCATGGGCTTTTGCTCACCCAGGTTTGGATGGAACAGCAGGTCATAGGTTCCGCTTTCGTTTTCCTTGAGCCTGGAAGCCAGTGCTTTTCGGCTTTGCTCTGGAACATCCGTATGGTCGAGAAAGGCAAGCTCTTTATTCCGGACTCTCAGGTGTTCGTAATATTTGAAAGGTTTGTCCATCAGGTAAGCCACCAGAATTTTTCCGTAGAGATCATCCCCACCTCCATTATTCCGGAGGTCGATGATCAAATGCTGAATATTTTTTTCTTCCAATTCTTTAAAAGTACTTCTCATGAAAACGGGATAGGAGATCCCGGCCCTCCGGTAACCTGCTGATCCGAAGGTTCTGATCGTCAATATGGCAATATTCGCTCTGTATTCCAGTTCTATGGGCGGGAGATTCCTGGCTACATCAGAATATCTCTTTTCAGAAATACTGTTCAGTTCTTTCCGGTTGATCCCCTTGACTTTCACTTGCCTCAGTTCATTGTTATCCGCTGTCCGATACGCGATCGAGTAAGAAGTCGTTTTGCCGAACAGGAGGTTGTAGGTCTCGCCAAAACGAGCCGTATTTTCCAGTTTTCTATATTTGGATGTCTGGACTTGCCCGTCAGAAGGGATGACCGTCATCATCTGCTCCAGGATCTCTGAGATGGGATGTTCATTAATGGATATGACCTCTCCGCCTACGACAAAATCCTCATCCTGACTGTAATTGCGGAAGATGTAGGTCTTTTGCCCAATGAATCTCAAATTGAAGGGGAACAGGACCGGCTCATTTTCCAGATAAGCCCTGTAGGCAGGAGAAAGGAGTATTCCGGAGTGTCCGTCGTTAATACTGGCGATCAGGGGAGCGAGAAGCCTGTAAAATTCGACCTCAGTCAGGGATTGATCCAGACTCCTCAAAATGCGTTCAAATTGCTGGTCTAATTCCTCTTTTGGGGTGTAATAATAGAGCCCTCCATGCCCTTCCTCCAGCGCATCCCGGAGCAGTTCAAAATCAGACTTCAATTGTTCCGGAGTAAATTTTTTCCCCGGATCGAATGCTTCAGACTGGCTTTCGTGGGCTTCAGCCGAAATGAAAAAAAGCATGATGCAGAGAGAGAGCAACAGGTTCAGGGATTTCCATCTTTTTATCATGATTAAATTCTCCTAAAGTGGATTATGCTTTTTAAGAATTCTCGGCGATAAAGCCAGAGACCAGATCCAGAAGTTTTTCGAAATGTTCCGGCTGGGAATAGATGTGGTCGCAGCCTGTGATGATTTCCAGCCGACAGTCCTTGATTAGGTGTGCGGTTTTAATGCTCTGCTTGATGGGGACTGTTTCGTCTTTATCCCCGTGTACGATCAGTGTTGGAATTTTGATTTTCCTGGCGGCCTCATAGGCGTTCACTTTCTCCGCATCTTCATAAAAAGAATAGTTGAGCCGGCGCCTTTCCTGGTTCGTGCTATCGAGTTCAATATAGCCTTTATTTTTCCACTCATTAATTTCCTTCTCGCTGCGTCTTGTGTGCGCCATGCTTATGTAATCGGAAACCGGTGATTTTAATGCCAGAAGATACAAATCATCCGATTGTGAGGCAGTCAATATGCTGGCCAGCCCCCCGAAGCTTGAGCCTACAAGGCCGATTTTCTTGTATCCTGATTCTTTTAAAAATTTTATGGCGTTTTGGACGTCATCAACGGCTTCTGATGTTGTGATTTCCTCGAATTTCCCCTCACTCTCTCCATGGGCGTAGAAGTCGAACCTGAATGTGGAGATTTTCTTATCGTTCAAGATCTCCTCCAGGCGCACGTGTGTTCGGCTGTCCTTGCTCGTTGAAAATCCATGGCACAAAATGATAATCGGCTCCTTTCGGCTATTCGTCGGATTCGATAGAATCCCGCAGAGCCTGGTTCCCCGGCTGTTTTCAAAGAAGATTTTGTCCTTCATCCTCGATTCCATACAAGTTCAAACCTGAGAATATTTTCCGGTGAATTTTGAATGAGCGTCTTTTAGAAGTCAAGTCTATATCAGGTTTATTACTTGTCTATCCGTCCTTTGGAAGAGTGGATTCATTTTATACATGAATAGATAAGAGAGAATATGGCAACAAATCTAACACTACTTCTTTTTTTGCTTTTTTTCTCTGGCGAGTCTGTATTCGACTGCTTTCCTTGTTTCAAAATAGAGTTTGGATATTAATCTCTCCAATTCTTCTCTTCCCAAATTGGATTCAATATTTTCTTTAGCCAATTTGGAAATTTCTTGGATTGTCGTACCTGGCTTATAATCTGGATAAAAAAACGATACAGCGGATAATGTTGAGAAACAAATTTGTATTCGGATTATTTCTGAAAAACTAAGATTATATCTATCTGCTAAATGTCTGGTATATTCCTCCAGCCAATCTGGAAGCAGGACTTGGTATCTTTTCAGCATTTGAACCTCCAACTCTTTTAAAAAATAAGAGTTAGATAATAGCAAAATTTTTTAAAAAAACAAGACGTTTTTTTTCTTGACAAAATAAAAAATTGGTATAAATTATGTATTGTCAAATAGTATAATAATTACTACTAACAGGGAAAAGCTTAAAAAGGAATCAATAAGTAGAGTCAAGGAAAGTACCCGGAGGAACTCCTCCCTCGAATAGCCTAAAGGTGGCAGCAAAGGGGAGGTTGAGGGGTTGGCGGTTGGTGGAATGAAAACCCTCGCTCCAGCAGCTTTGCTGCATCCTTGCCTCAGAAGAATCGCTTTCATTCGAATCTCAATCTGAAAACATTCCTTTCTTTCACATCTTGCCTTTCCTTTTCTCCCCAATGACTTTTTTATGTTTTCTTTAGAATCCTCGATAGATTTTTCCTTTCTTTTCCATTCCTCGAAAAATAAAGAGAAGGGCAGTTGAACTGATTTTATTTTAATTGCTATAATGATTTCGGATTTCAGATGACAAGGATAAAGGGGAAATGAAAAAATTAATTCTGGCCTCAATACTTATTCTCATTATTGCTATTCCTCAATCCCTCCATGCCCAGTGGGCCATGCTCTATGGGGGTAGTGGAAATGATTGGGCCAATTCTGTTCAGCAGACCAGCGATGGAGGATATATCGTTGCAGGATATACCGAATCCTTTGGAGAAGGGCTTTGGGATATCTGGATCCTCAAGCTATCTTTTGCGGGAGACATTGAGTGGCAGTGGACGTATGGAGGATTACAAAATGAAGAAGCGTATTCCATCCAAGAGACGGGCGATGGGGGGTATATTGTTGCCGGTTACACGGATTCTTTTGGTTTGGGCAATACAGATATCTGGGTCCTCAAGCTGACATCAGAAGGAGAAATTGAATGGCAGCGCACCTTCGGAGGAAGCGCGGATGACTGGGCGAATTCTATCCAGCAGACAAGTGATGGAGGATACATTATCGGGGGCAGCTCCAATTCCTTCGGGAATGGAGAATTCAGTTTCCTGGTCATTAAAATTTCCTCTCAAGGAAATGTTGAATGGCAGGAGATTTATACAATTTTTGTGAACAGCTATTTAAGATCCGTTCGGGAGACGAGCGATGGAGGTTACATCGCTGTTGGCCACATCTACCCCTCACTGAATAATACCTATGATTTCTTTGTCTTGAAGCTGGATTCAATTGGCCGCATAGAGTGGCAGCGTTATTACGGAGGAAGCCAGGACGATTGGGCGAATGCCATACAGGAGACCGATGATGGAGGATATTTCGTTGCCGGCTATACAGAATCTTTCGGTGCAGGCAACTTGGATTTCTGGGTTTTGAAGCTGACTTCCATCGGAAATATCGTTTGGGAAAGGGCCTATGGGGGAGATGGAGATGACTGGGCAAATTCAGCTCAGCAAACCAGTGACGGAGGATTCATTGTCGCCGGCTCCTCAGACTCCTTTGGGGCGGGACTATCGGATTTCTGGTTGCTCAAGCTGACAAGCTCGGGGATTATCGAATGGCAAACACCCTATGGAGATAGCGGAGAAGAGGCCGCTTTTTCCATTCAGCAGACCGATGATGGCGGTTTTGTTGTTGCCGGCTCCACAAATTCCTACAGTGTTGGCGATTTAGATATCAAGGTCCTGAAACTGCACCCAGACGGAGCGATCGATCTGTCTTGTGCCCTGCCGGGGAGTTCAAATGCATCAGTGGCCAGCACTGGCGCCACATTCTTAGATACATATACATCTCCTTGGGATACAAGCATTACTCCTCAAATAACAGATGTTATCCCTCTAGAGAGCGATTCAGACGCCTTCCTCATCTGTGAAGAGCGGCCGGAAATCTCTGGAAGCGTGAAGACAGAAGGAGATGTGGGGATAGAGGGTGTGACCATCACATTTTCCGGGAGCGAAGGTGAAGCGATAACCGACGCAGATGGAAATTATTCTCACAGTGTGAGCTACGGATGGTCCGGGACAGCCACGCCATCCCTGGTCGGCTATGGTTTCACACCCTCCAGCCGGGAGTATACTGAGGTCACTTCTAGCCAAACGAATGAAGATTATACAGGCTTCATCGCCTATATCATCTCTGGTTTTGTCAGGACTGGAGGCGGTGAGGGGATAGAAGAGGTGACCATCACCTTTTCCAATAACGGAGGCGAAGCTGTGACAGCTGCAGATGGGAGCTATTCTCATGCGGCTAAAGAAGGCTGGTCAGGAACAGCCACGCCAGCCAAAAACTGTTACTCTTTCGCACCTCCCAGCCTGGACTACACAAATGTCAGCTCTGATCACACGAATCAAGACTACACTGGCACATTTTTAACCTACACAATATCCGGCACGATTCTGATGGCATCGACTTCTGCGCCGTTGAGCGGAGTGGTGATGTCCGGGCTCCCGGGAAATCCGGTGACAGATGCCTCTGGCTATTACGAAGCGACAGTGGATTGTGGCTGGTCTGGCACGGTGACTCCCACGCTGTTGCGAACTGTATTTACTCCTGTAGCGCAGGATTATGAAGATGTGCAATCTGATCAAGCGAACCAGGATTATTTGGCTTTTCCGGCATGGATTATTTCGGGTCTTGTCACGACCGCTGAAGGCCAGGGGATGGCAGGAGTGACCATAACGTTTTCTCCTGATGGAGGGACAGCGGCAACAAGTGCGGATGGGAGTTATTCCCATACCGTGATAGAAGGCTGGTCGGGAACAGCCACACCATCCATTGTCGGATATGTCTTCACACCATCCAGCCGGGACTACACGAATGTGACGTCTGACTTTTCCGGCCAGGATTACACGGGAGAAGTCCTCACTTATGTCCTGATGATTGAGGCGAATGAAGGAGGGACGACTCAGCCTGCACCCGGAAGTTATACGTACACATACGGAACCGAGATTGACATCAAAGCAGTGCCTGATAAGGGGTATGATTTTTCTCGGTGGGCAGGAGATGTTTTTTCTGGACTTGAAAAAGTCAATCCGGTGCTTGTTATCATGAACTCGGATAAGTCCATCACCGCGCAGTTTGAAAAACAAAAACTGTGTTTCATCGCAACAGCCGCCTATGGCACGCCTTTTCACCCGCATGTCAAGATTCTTCGGGATTTCAGGGATAGGTGCCTTGTGCGCAGCCATCTCGGCCGCAGGATCGTTGAGCTTTATTACAGGCATTCACCCTTTATTGCGGACTTCATCTCAAGACATGCTGTTTTGAGAGCGGCTGTCAGGATTCACCTCCTGCCTCTGGTGGCGTTGAGCTATATTGCGCTTCGTTTGGGCCCTGAAATGTCGGCCAGCGTGCTTTTCCTTGTTTCTCTGTTCCCCATCTTTCTGGTTTTGTTCCGGAAAAAGAAGAGAAAACGCGACATCAACTGAAAAAAGTAGCCTGTCTCTGAAAAAATAGCCTGTTACACGCGCTCAATAATTCGGTAACATTTTTTGGGTGTCATTGCGAGCGAAGCGTGGCAATCTAGTAAAAAGAAATTATATCATTATGGGAATGAAGATATTTTTTGGGAGATTGCCACGTCACTTCGTTCGTCGCAATGACAGGCGAGTGAAATTGCCATGCGATACTCGCAATCACTTTTGCCTTCAATATCATTGCTAAAAGAGTTCCCTAATTACTGAGCATAAAGACCTGACCCTTTTCTTAGAGTCAGAGAAAATTCTTTTCGAAGTATCGGCAGCCGTCTTCTATGGTTTGTTCAAAAGGGATGTAATCGTGGTTAAAGTCCTTTTTGCTTTTTTCGTTGGAGTAATATGTTTTCCAGCCGCTTAGTTTACCATATGCTCGAGTGAGCAGCGGACGCTTGCCAGTGATAGAACTCAAATGTTCAAGACAGGCACCGAGGAAACTCAGAAAAAAAGATGGAACAGGGAAGGCATAGGCTTTTTTGTTTGCCTGCCTGGCAATGCTTTTTACGACCTCAGTGTATTTGACATTCGCTCCCACAACAAGATATTTCTCTCCGTATTCATCTGAATCTAAAGCTTTTATGATGATCTTGACCAGATCCCGAACATCGACAACTGCCAGGCCTCCGGAGAAGCATCCATAGAGCGGACCATTATAGATTCTATGATACAGTTGGTTGTGAGGAGTGGAGAGGTTTGGGTCTCCGGGTCCCATTATCGAGGCCGGATTGAGGATTACGGCATTCAATCCATTATCTCTCATCGCCTGTTCGACGATTTTTTGGCCTTGATATTTCGAGACCATGTAGCTAAAGTAGTCCGGCCAATTAAATGGAGTTTCCTCGTCGGCGAAGCGGCCGTCTTTGTAGAAGCCGTAGGCGCCCACAGAAGAGATGTGGATTAATTTTGAGATATGGCGTTCCAGGCAGCTCTCTACGATGTTCTTCACTCCTTCTTTATTCACAGCCATCAATTTTTCCCGGTCTTTTCTCCAGTAGGAAATCAATCCGGCCAGATGGATGACATGAGAGTGCCCCTTCACAGCCTCCTGGACTTCTTTTTTATCGGTTATATCGCCTTCGATTAGGCGCAGATTTTTGTGTTTTGACAGACTGTCTTTAAAAGGATCATCCGGGAGGACGAATGTAGTCAGTTCCGCGTCTGGAAATGCTTTTCGAAGTTCTGGAAGAAGAATGCTTCCCACAAAGCCTGTGGCTCCAGTCAAGAAGATTCTCATCAGTTACTTTTCAGGGATAAATTTGACTTTGTGATATTTGAGATAGAAAAAGGTGTCATTCGCTATGCCGAGGAGCGCATGAATAAACAGGGTATACAGGAATGACTTTGTGACATAGGCGATGATTCCGAATATGATGCTGCCCACGAATGCGCTGATAACCTCGATATCAGGATGCCCGATATGATATATGGTGGCGATTATTGCTTGAATGAGTATAGCGGCTAAAATCCCTTCTTTAACCTCACCTGTCATTTCTATGATTGAAAAGAGAAAAACTCCCCTGAAGGTGAATTCCCAGGCAAAGTAATAGAAGAAAAAGTAGGCCAACTCATAGAGGATAAAGGTTTTCCGACTCCGGCAGGCATTCTTTGAAAAAGGGTACTGGTTTTTAAGCTTTGGGTCCCTTAAGGAGATGAACACGGCGACTGCGCAAACAGGGATGGCGATGAGGCAGAGCAGGATTCCCGGCTTATAATTTCCAAACCGCAAGCCAAAGTTTTTCAGCGCCTCAAGCGGTTGAGACGAGTAAATAAAGATGACGATTGCCGGGATGATGAGGAGAAAGAGGCAAAAATACATGAAGTAGCGAATAAACACCTGGAGGTCATCCGAATACTTTTTGTGCAGGTTTTTATAATGGAAGAGAGATGAAAGTAGCGTGAAACCCAGGGCATAGATAAAAAACAGAAGCGAATACAGCGAAATATAGTTTTGGAAGAAGTCCTTTACAAAAGAAGTCATATGAGAACTCTTTCTCTAATCTAAGTAACCTGCTTCATGCTCGGCCAGATACCAATCCATTATGGCATTAAACTGCTTCTCTGTGTTTGTGTCGGGAGAATAATTTAGATCGTTGATCGTTCTTGATATATCATAATTCGTGTGAGATGTGATTCTTTTGGCCCTGTAATAGGTCAACTGGGGTTCGAAGGATGGGACGAAGAAATGTATGATTTTCGAGAAGAAAGCCACAACAAACGGAGTGAATTTGGGGATGTAGAATCTCTGTTTTTTATTGATCCTCTTCAGGATGACAGAGAAAAACTCTTTCCAGCTCACATCTGAACCGTTGGTGACAGTGTATGCATTTCCTTCGATGTTTGGTGTGACACAGGCAAGGTAAGCGGCAAGGCTGAGATTGTCCACATAGCAAAAAGGAAAAATCCATTTCCCGCCAGCGACAATCGGTGGAAGACCGTCTCTCAATCCCTTGACGATGGGGGCACTCGATGTCCTGTCATAGGGACCGTAGACATCCGCGGGTCTCAGAATAACCAGGGGAAATCCAATTTTTTTGTGTGCTTCCAGAAGATATTTCTCTGTTTTTATCTTGCCTTGGACATAAGGTAAGTTAGCCGGTTTACCCGGATTTTCCTCAGAGATGTTTAATTTTTTGTATCCAAGGACAAGAGCGGTTGACATGTAGATAAACTTCTTCAGGCTGATATTGTTGTTCATGATGTGATTCACAAAATTCTCTGTGGCTCTGCAGATGTTCGTTTCACAGGATTCTTTATTGGCCGTATCAGAAACTTCTGAGGCGCAGTGGATGATGGTGTCCACGTCTTCCGGAAGTTTTATTTTTTCAGCCTCGCTCAAATCACCGTAGACCAATTTGACATCCAGGTCTTCCAGGAAATGAAGGTCGGACGTTTTCCTGACCAGACCGTAGACAGTGAAGTTTTTCTTCAGTAAGTACCGGCACAGGTTTGACCCGATGAATCCGTTTGCGCCGGTGATGAATACAGTTTGCATCTTATCAATTAATTATACCTTATGGGATAGAAATGTCATTGATTTTCTGTGAATTTGATTGACATTTTAAAGAGAGAAATGACTTTGACAGGAAAATTAATGACTAGAAGCAAAACAAATAATACGAGCAGAATTCTTTTTTCATTTTTTCACCTTTCAGTTTTATAGAGTGGCTCACAAGACCTAAGATAAAGTAAGAAACAAGAAAAAGAAAGGAGGCGCTATAGAAAGTACTTGCATCACATCATCATAGAAGGAAATTCATTTTTGTGACTGCCCTTAATTCCTTATATGGAGGTGATTTTCCATTTCTCATACATGATTTCAATTCAAATAAGTCAGGGCCTCAGGGGATTTGGCTTTTAATTATTTCCCAATCTATAAGGATTGAATTCCGTTTCAATCATAAGAAACCAGCGTCACCATAACCGGCTCTGGCTTTTCTTCATAAAGAATTTCCAGTTTCTTGTAGATGAAATAATTCTGTAAGACTTTCAGGACAATAATTATGAGAAGGATAGCTCCATAGAAAATGAACAAGCTTAGAGGTAAGTTCAAAATCTTATATTCTACAAAACTCATAAGAAATGCATATATTAAAAAAGAAATAATATATATTATCCAGGACAGATGTAATTTCGCTTTGCCGGGAAGATAAGAACAAACAAACGGAATTTTGCGGTAATTGATAAACAGAACTTCCATCAGCAACAATGAGACGGTCATCCCGAATAGACAGTGATAGAAAGAAAGGGGCCATCCCCAGAGAAAATAATAAAGAAGAAAAAGAACAGCAAATAGAGGGAGAAGCATAAAGAAAAAGATCCCTTTCTTAAAACCCGAAAAGTAATCTTTTTTATCCGTTCCCTCTGTCAATTTAAAAATCCAGTTCGCCTCGTTGGCTGAGGGAATATTGACGACTGTTCTTGTTCCAATCAACAGAAAAAAAGAGAGAACCAGAGGGATGGAAAGGAGTGTTATATTGACATCAGATAATGATTGAATGTTGATCGCGCCGGATATCAGAATGATAAGAATTATGGCCACAGATGTTGCCACATAGGACGCAATTCCAATCTTATGGAACATGCTTCTCCTGAGGGTCTTCTCAAAAAAATAAAAAACCGCTCTCTGAATGTGATTTCGCAAGAAAATGGAATTAAAGAGGTTCAAGAAGAACTTCTTCAACCTGGTAAAATGTGCGGTTCTTTTTTTAACTTCCTGCATTTTTATTATGTATCTCCGGTACCCGAGCACGCCGGTCAAATAAAAAGCAAGTGGAGGGATGATGAGGGCCAATACGGCGAAAATAGACAAAGCCGAGAACATGGGGTCATTATTGCCTAATAAAGTTTCATAGAGTCCTGTAAACCACATGGGCGGAAAAAGATAGAGAAAAAAAGAGTTGTTTTCTTTGAGCAGCAGGAATGAGGATAAGGCAGGTATGCCCGTTGTTCCAGCAGAGAAAAAGACCATTATAGAGATAAAGACAATAATCAACAGCGATCGGAGGAATATAGAAATTCGACTGAATATTTTGTAGCCGAGAAGGCTGGTCAATATGCCTATTAAAAGACCTATTGCAAAAAAAATGAAAAAGCCCGCAGCTAAGAAGCTAGCCAAATGAGCCAGAACAAAACGCAAAATGAATAATAGATTTGAAGACTGTCCTTGAGGCAAGTAAAGTAGAAAAACGAGAGTCGAAAGAGAATTTATTCCCAGAAAAAATAAGAAGACAAAAAGAAAAAGACTAGCTAATTTCGCTATAAAAAGATTTCTTATTTTCAAAGGGAAGGGCAGCAGATTGGAAAAATCTCTTGAATCCGGAAATACGACATCCCATTCCAAAACTGCGATAAAACCAGTGATTATCATAACAAAGAATATGACATGGCATTTCTCTACCCAGGGAGTTCCCGCATCGTGTGACCAGGTATACTTCCAGAGAAGCATGTGCGACAGATAGGCGGTAAAAGCAGCAAGAATGGCCAGAATAGCGATAACCTTTTCTTTCGTCTGCTCTTCGAAGAAGACAACATCGTTTATGAAAAGCCTCTGAAAGAAATGCCTGGTAAGGATGAGAAT
>Ga0180437_10009381_pt1 | contig 12134 bp, 14 predicted proteins | sample SS_ome_4_FD_132410 | JGI IMG/M metagenome (GOLD analysis project Ga0180437, IMG submission 132410) | Hypersaline lake sediment archaeal communities from the Salton Sea, California, USA - SS_3_D_1 metaG | ecosystem: Environmental > Aquatic > Non-marine Saline and Alkaline > Hypersaline >... | reverse complement strand
TGCTCATAGCGGATACTTTCTTTGCCGGACTATTCTCAAATTGGTGCACTGTTCTTCAAAATCCATCTGCGCCCGATTTATCCAACTGATGCTTCGATTATCCCGCCGGCAACTCAGCAGATCTCGACTTTCCGGGCTGCACGTCACCCTATCACCGACTTGGTAGTCAAAGGCCAAGTACGGCGTCTGCACATCAACGGTCTCGATGACCTCAGACGCCGCCTCGGCCTTGTTTCGCAAAAACTCATATAGGGCCTCAGTGTCATCTACTTCGTCCGCTTCACCAATGGCATCATCACTCGCGTTCGCAAAAATACTCTGCCCGGACACTCTTTGATAACGAAACTGACGCGGCAGCCTGATAATATGTTCGACCACCGGCACAGTCGAATGAACCGGTCCATCTGAGACCATGCAGCTCAACCGCTCATCGCTTATCACCGAGGCTGTTATCCTGAACAGCAGGCCTCCTTTCAAAGCCGCCACCCAGGTGTTGACATCCAGCCGGTCGCTGCTGAGCCACACCCCGCACTCGTCAAGCAGATTGTTGAAAGCGTAAAGATACTGCCACCAGTGCTGTCCGTTATCAAACGACACCTCAAGGAAGTAGCCCAGTGACTTTCCCTGTTTGTCCACAGTCAGAGCCGGCCAAAAACGTCGACGCCGGCGAACAAAGTTGTCGCCCTCGAATATCTTCGCAAAGTCAAACGCATCACCCTGATTGTATGGAACGCTGCTGTAGTCTCCTGCTTCGTTCAGACACCATTTGCGGTACACGTCCCTGGTCTTGTAAAACTCAGCGTTCGTCGAAGGCGAGAACTTGTCGTAATCAGCATCTTCGTCAGCAGGGTCCCACGCCTTCACCAATTCGAACGTTGCTTCGTAGACCTTGAAATCACCCTGCCCGACATATTTGTGCGTTATAGGCCAGAAGGTCTTTGTGCTGTTCAGGCGAGCAATATCTGTCTTCGATATGCTCAGACGCTCGCCCGACAGCTGGTGATTCAACTCGACATGTCTGCCACGACCCGAGCGGTAGAAAACAATCGCCTGGGAAGGACCGGTCGGCACCGGTCGTGGGACAAACTTGAACTCCAACCCAACCCGTTCACAGCACCGATGCAACGCGTCTACGAGGCTGAGCCCCGTAACATCAAGCTCGCGAGCAGTTTGGTTCTCCGTCAATGCGCGGAGTCGCTCCATGTCTGGAACCTGCAACTGACCACCGGCCAAGTATTCGCAGAGCATGTAACGAATTACCTCTGCATAACCCCAAGGCTTGGCATTTGACGATTCGGCGCAGAACACCGTATAGCTGCTGCCGTTTTTCTCAATCGGCTCAATCTTGGCATTGCCCCTCTCTTCAGGGTTAAAAGTAGTGTCCGGCCCCGTCAAGAATACAGTGGATCCATCGCAATTGCTCATCCGCTGTCCATAAACCGTGATTCGCTTCAGAGTAGCGCTCAAATCCCTTGCTATGAACTCCACCATTTCGCCGTCGGGCCCAAGCTGTATTTCTACACCTTCTATTTGACCGGCGAAAATAGGAAAAGCAAAGGCCCCGCCATCTGGTGCACAGCCATTGTAAATCTGCTCGATATAAACAAGTTTTCCGAGCCCGATCTCACCTTCGATCTCTTCGACTCGCGTCAACTTGCAGCCGGTGTACGCCGCAGGATTATAAGCCAACCTCGCCCAACCAAATTCCGGCCAGTTAGCGCGCACGACTTCCTTCAGCTCAACATAAGGGCACAGCATGCCGTCAATCAAAATCGAGAACATGGGTGCTGGGAGTGACAGCCTTGTTTCAGCGGACTGAAAAAAGTCTATTCGATTGGACATAAGCAAGTCTCATGCGCTCAAATCGTTTCGACACTAACAACGTCGATTTCACAGGGGCTCACGTTATCAAACTGAACCCTCATCTGTGCTGAAGAGCTACCCTCTGTATCGGCGGCGTCCTCTGCCCTCACACAAAACAGATAATCTCCCACGTTGAGTGATTCCGTTTCAAAACAGTAGTACCTTTGCCCGGCATAGCCGACATTGGCAATCGAGTCCTCGTATTCAATCTGCCCTATGCCGTAATCAAAGTAAATCCTGAACCGCGCGGGCGGGGATTCCTGATCAAGAGAGCTGTAGAACCACACAAGCCGGATCCTGTCATCATCAAACTGGGCAGCTCTAACGCCAAGAATTCCATTCGGCCGCGGTTTCGCCAAATCGCCCCCCGTATCTATCGAAACCTTGACTGCTGCGGAAAGAGTGTGCTCCAGACACCCGCAACTGTTGACCCGACGCGCCACATAGAACCACTTCGAGTCAGCCTCGTGCTGAAGATAGCTCGGCGGTGAGATTTCTTTTGAGTCCAAATCCGCCACCCCCAATACATTGCCAAAATCAATCTCATCCAGGCTCATGCCACGATAAAGCAGACAACCGCCCCCGACCCGAGGCCAGAACCAGCCCAGTGTCAAAACTGTTCCCAGCTTGAACGCATTGGCGGTCATACCAGTAAACAACGCACCTCTCAGAAAGTGTATGTCCATTAGCTTGGTGACCTCATGATGCTCGACTCAGCGTCATTGGGCGTATGCGTCAAAATAACCGTCTGGCCGTCATCGTCGTAGTATTCTATCACGCCTGTACTCTTTGTCTGGATGGCTTTGTTGATAAGTACCTTCGCCGCTGTCTCGTAAATACTGTTGCTGTCGAACAGCCAGTCGTAAACGTGTGCTGGCATCACCATAAAATCCTGCCACACCGGCAAGGCGCCGGATTTGCAGATCGCAACTCGCAGTGAGCCAAGTGTATCGGTATCCGTCGCATCCAATGGCACTCCGTAGTATCCGTTTTCATCATGCGTCGCACCAGCCGAGTTGTTCGTCTGGGCAAAGTCGCCACCGTTCTTGGAGAGCCTAATATCAGCTTGAGCAATGGTAAGGCCAGTCTCTGCCGTCCTCCCGTCAGCATCATCGACAAAAGGCCCCATCTTCTTGGTCGTCCCCGTTGATTGTTTGATAAACTCCATCTAAGCCACCCTCATCTTCTTGTAATTCTCCATAATAACGGCCAGCGGTGGCCGCAAGCTTGCCAGCTGAAGTGCCGCAGGATAGATAATAGGACAATGCGGGCCATTGTCAGGTTCAATACCCACAAGCAATTGTTTGCGCTGTATCAATTCTATGCCTTGCCCAGTGCCGAGCTTACGGACCATGGGCCAGTAGACCAGTAGGCTTTCCGGCCTCACAAACAAAGGCGAATAGCCCGCCGCCAATATAGCAACCTCAGCATCCGTCAAGGCAACAGCCCAAATAGCCGCCTCTGCTATAAAGCCCGACATATAACCGCTCTTGGTGCTGCGTATAAGCACACCAACACCCGTCCTGTCCAGTCCAGACGGTGAGCGACCTTCGCTGTTTGTGCCCTTCGAGCCACCATCAATATACGAACGCCTATCATCTGCGCCTTCCCAAACCCCACAAACGTGATGCCATGTGTTGATGAGAAATCCTGTGGTTGTGAGGGAATAGCTGTTACCTGAACTGGTGCGTGTGTCCGCTGCTATCTTGTTGTCTGAGGCTGTACTACATAGCACTAAGCGATGGTAGTTTACATCAGAGTTATGGTTAGCTATTGACATTACCGTCTGACCAATCGTTTCGTCAGTATTAGCGAAACAGGCCATTGAAAAAGGCGGACTTGACGCAATTGCGTGGAACAAAAACATGTACTCCGTATTACTGTCGTCGAACAGAAAAGCCATCAGATCTCCTTGAGCTCCACCGCCAAAAGCTCAGCGTCACCGGCTGCTGTATCGCTTGTCGCATCTCTGGTTACCTTGATTCTGAATTCATTACCCGCCGCAGTGTTATCTATCTCGGCACCATGACTAAGTGAGAGACTAACTACATCAACCAAGCCTGATGTTCCAGGCACCGTTGTATCATCAATACTCTTTGCAGAAGCAAAACCATCACTGTCAATATCCTGCTGCTGGTCTCCGATTCGTTCGAACGCCACATCCCAGTCAACCGTTCCAGAGGTCGCGCTGGACATTGAGTAGTGAAGGTAAACGGTAATTCCACCACCATCGTAATTGCGCGGCATCACTGAACTAAATACCGCAGACTCATTTGTGGCCGCGTCAAAATCCAGAACAGGATGTTGATTCCGCAGATCAATAGTCGCATAATTCGAAGCTGGGGGTTCATTATGCAATGGAGTAAATATCAGCAATGTATCGCCGCTCGCCATTAAACTCACCTCCTATTTTGATAATTCACTCTGGGACGTTTCGCGGATTGTCTCTCGCTTCTGCGATCAGCTCACGCCTCTTCCGTCCACGTCCCATTCTTGGCCACCGTCGCCCAATCACCATTCCCATCAGCTACCAAGCTCAAACACTCACCGATACCAGTTGCATACTTGTACTTGTCTGCCGTTTGCCCGGAATCGTCCCGGATGCTTGCCGTCCCCGGGTCAATACGCAATTCTTGAGCTGTCTGAACAGCAAAGGTAAACGCAGTACCCGCAGGAGCAGAGGCAGGCAACGTGAGTGTGACCGTTCCTGTTGCACCCAAATTTGTGTGAGCACTATCCGACTCACTCGCTGTGAGCGTGTCATCGCTGCTGTGGGCTTCGATCTTCTTCTTTACCCCGCCGGCCCCGTGTGGCATAATAAAATTATGACCTACACGCAAGTCGCTTATAGACGATATGTCCCCGCTGGAAGTCGTCACAACCGCCAGTCGAATGTGCGGCGTCACCGACATATCGGGAAAAGCAGCGTATTCGCTAGTGACTAAGTTGCCGGCGGAATCTAAGTAGACGTAGATCGCCGCCTTATTATCAGCCAGTGTATTGCCTGAAGAGCCGCCGTAGCTGACCAGCTCTGTGCCCAGCCAGAACTTGCCGTTCCTTACTCCGATGTCCAGTCCTCCTTCGTCGTAGACCCTCAAGTCATTCGCTCGCCTCGTAGCAAGAAGCAGCCGATATAGCAACTTTCTGAAGTGAAGATAATAAGGCGCAGTGCCAGTCGGTATGTACTGGACGCCGGTCTCGCCGTCGGACTGTATATTTAACAGCGTATTATCGGACGGATAAACTTCGGCCATAATACTCTCCTGATAGATCCTCTAAGAAAGGCTTAATACCAATTGATTTGTCTGTTTATCAAACGAAGAAATGCTCAGTTTCTCGGCCGGTCTTGCCAAGGGTGTCACAGTGACCTGTCTCGTCTCGCTAACGCTCTGGTTGCCCCTTTCGTCCGTAACCTTCACCGCAAACTTATACACACCGTACTTCAATGGTCCACTTACCCATTCAGCAGTGTCGGCATCGAGGCCGAACTGCCCCCGTCCGAAACTACCGCCACCAAACCCCACCGCCGCCGCCGAATCGTAACCGAAGTCACTCTCGCCGAACTCGCTCATTCCGAACCCTGCCTTGTCCTGCCAGTGCGGCCAGAATCTAATCGGCGATTCAGTTATAGGATTCTCGTAATCGATCTGCCCAGTGCCCTTGTCAAAGTAGATGCTGACCGTAGAATCGATTGGCAAATCCTGACCCCTTAGCAGAGTTATTCTTACCCTCCCGGTCAGACCCGGTGATAGTTCCATCTCACAGCCGAAGTCATTATCTGCCTCGCAGGCTTCAACGCCAAAAACCTCGACCCGCACTGGTGCCTCAAAGGACGCTGGCACATGAACAAGCATTTGCCTTTGCAGACTATCAATTGTACCCCCTGCATATCGGCCATTGACGTAAACCTGATAATGCTTGTCGGCCCAAGAAGAACGCCAAGTGATTAGTGCTATACGAGGAGCACCAACGCTCGTGCCGCTTGCCCAAATACCGGCGGGCAGTTCAAACGCCCTCACCTTGTCTATCCCATTGCTTATAAGTGTCATGACCTTAAACCATTAACTGCGTGTAAACGATTTCATAATCAATTGCCGCCCCGCCGCCGCTCGTCCTTGCCTTCCTGGTCTCAAAGCTATCCATCCGTAGATTATGAAACTCTTCGCCGCTTCCTGTCACCAGTATATGTGTGTCACCATCCATATAGGCTGATATGGCACCGATTCTCTCGTTCACTTTCAACGCGCTCTTCGCCCGCAGAATGCCAACCTGTCTTATCTTCCGTGACCGCACACCCAGATCAATACTAAGCACACCATCGAGTCCTGGCAGTGCCCGCTCCACCGAATCCCGGCAGAAGCCACCCGGCCGTATCTCCAGGTCCTGCTCGTCAAATAAATATTCTCCGTCAAGTGTGGTAAGCATCTACTTTACCCTCGCCCCTCAGTCCCGCACTAGCCTTACCGACGCCCCCAACTCGGTTACATCAGCCACGCCGTCGCTGCCGACATCGATGCTCAGCCTGCACCGCTCCCGTGCCTTTTCAAATAACCGCTGATAGTGCAAGCTCTTCTTCCAGAAGTTCTCGTCCTGAGCCTTGCTGGCCAGCGTCGCGTACACCGCGGAAATCACCGCAAAGACCGAGGTTCTCCTCAGGACGTTCGCATCCAAAATGTCTTCCACGCCCAAATCACTCGCCGCATCGCCCGGCTGGATACCGAAATACTCCGTCAACTGAAAACCAACTTCCGCCACCTGTGGTCCGAATGTGCTTATTCGATAAGAAACATCCGCAGCCGTAGGAGGCGCAACAGCATCATCACTTGAAGCTGATCTGATTACTGAAACCGTCAGTTCGGTCGCTGAATCCACTGAGACTATCTCGTACGAACCGTCTAACGCGCCATCTGCAGAGTGAAGATATACTACCCCACCAGTTGAAACCTGTGCGGCAACAAAGTCGGCACCGCTGACGGCAAACGCTGTCCCACTGAGAGTCCCACCTGTTCCCGCTGCCAACACCTGCCCGGCCGGATGCAATTCGCCGAACAACGCCGGCTCGTATTTTAAAATGTCCGCATCGCTCGAAAACTCAACCATTTGCTCAGGTCTCCTTCCAGCATAACCCGTCGGCTTGGGCACCCAAAGGACTCACTCCTTTGGGTGCCTGCTCAGACGCATCGGGTCACATCCCCAACGCCGATCTGTCAGCTTGTACTCAAATCACGAATAAGCCCGTGTGCTGCTTCATTCTTCAGCTCCAGCGTGTATTCCCCAATAAGCTCGCCGCATTCATAATCACCACCGCTCGCCAACGGCTTGAAATGAAAGCTGCGGCCCGCTAAAGGCAGCACATTCGCACGAGACGAATCCAGGAACAAAGCCGCGTCTTGGGGCATCCACCGCGTTGTAACAATCCTACAAATTCCAAAATCGCTCTCGTAAATGCTTATCATGTCCGTAAAAGTCGTCTCACCGGCGGCATAGCTCCGGCTCCCGCTCGTGAACGCATTTATCTTTCGCTTCTGAAATCCCCCCACGATGATCAAATCCACATTGCCGTTGCTGTTGTCCCAGATATTCCTGAGCACGTAATTCACTTTGGTCTCGTCAAGGTCCGTCCCACTTGGAAATCCTGAGTCGCCCGTATGGAAAACGTTCGTCGAAAGATGCTGAATGATGCCTTTCATGGACCGACGTGCCGTGCCGCTGCCTTCCGGATTGCTCGCGGGCAGCCCGCCGTTTACGACGGTGTTCTCCAAGTCGCGAATCAGTTCGCGCAGACGCTCTTGTTTCTGATAATCCATCTCGTCGGTAAGGCCCAATTGACTCGCCGCCATGTCAGTCCCGCTCACTTCCACAGTAGCCGTAAATATCTGCGTGTAGTTGCCGCACCTGCTGCGATTGGTAAACCTCATACCTGGCTTGTCCGCCCCTTCCAGCGCCGCGTTACCAAGAATGCTGACTACCTGATTATCAGCCAGGTCCTCAGCGGTCGTGCCCGCGTACCCGCGAACCACTGTCAAAGTGTCGCCGTTGATAGCTGTGACAAGCATCAATTCCTCGCTGCCTTCCACCTGAATCTGGTCGCCAACCCGAAACCTGCTGCCGTTATCAACCACAAAGTCTGTGTCGGTACTCGGGTCCGTGTAGGTGCTGTCGTTGATAGCATCCTTATTGGGCAGCAGCTCATCCTCAAGCCACTCGTGATGCGTGCTCGTCGACTCTCGCATCGGATCGCCAAGGGCATCCAACAACGGCGTCTCGTAAGGCGAAATGATTCCAATCAAATCCGACACGTCCTCGGCCAGTTCCGGCAGAGTCGTGCCCGCTGAATATGTCGCTTTTCCAGTAAAGGCCATCGATTCGTCTCCTTCTATTCAATTTCCGCTTCTGTCAGCCTCTTTGCTTCAAATCAAACAAAGCTTCTCCGAAGCTTCAGATACTCCTGCAAGTCTGTCCGATTACCCGTCGTCGCAGCCCTCTTGGCCGCCCTTTCCAGAATTGCTTGGCTGCTTTGCATCCGGTCTTTGGCCCCTGCCGTCTTGGTCGCCGTCGCAGCACCTGGCTGCTGACCAGCAAACAAATATCCTTTCTCCTTCCGCAACTGCTCAACCACTCCGTCCAAATCTGCCTGTCTCCCGGTCCCCATCTTGGCTTTTGCAAGCAGAACCGACGTCTCCAAGTCCACCGTCCCCGCAGCCGCTAATTTTCTCGTCAGTTCTTGCTCCATCTGCGTGACGCCCAATTGCTCAGCCATCTCCGAGGCCCTCGCCTTCGCCTCCGCCAATTCTTCAGCCATAGCCTCAACTTTCTTCTCAGCACTCTGTGCCCTCTTTCTATAGCGGATTGACTCAGCCACCGGTACGAGCTTTAAGCCGTCACCGTCACCGCGGGCCTCTGTGTCTTCGGATGAAACGTCCCCTTCTCTGTCGATTGGACTCATACGACCTCCTGCTCTGAACTGCTGCTATCCCCGTCGGTATCATAACCTAACTCTCTGAGCACCTGCTCAGTCGAAACCCCAAGCTCCTTCTTCATTTGTGCTTCTTTCAGTTTTTCCGTCATGTTTTCAGGCAGAGGACTCGGAAAAATAATTTCGACCTCCCGGTCTTCTGCGCTGGTTTTGTAGATGCCGGCCTTGTCAAGCATTTCCAGAACCATCTTGCAGACACGCTTGAGCCCCTCGCCGTATGTGAACTTCTTTCGTTCAGTCTTCGAAAGCATCCCCATAAGCGTCAGCCTTAGCGCCACCGCGCTCGTAAGGTTGCCAAGCTTGCTCCTAAGCACGCCGGCCACCAATGGCGTCACCCCGCTCGCCTTGTCCATCGCTTCTCGAATCTCAGCAATGTGCATCTCCTCGCTCGGCACCTCCGCATCCCCGCCGAACTCCTCAATCGCCGCTTCCGGATTGTCAGTGCACCACATCCGCCCAGGCGAAATCGGCCTGTCCTCGAAACCCTCTATCCCCTTACCCAAGTACATCTTGAACGACTGGAACGTGATTCTGCTCGCGCGGTCGCTCAGCCGCGTATTCAGCTCATCCTGCAGCGCCATCAGCGGCTCGACCTCGCTCATCCCCTCGTAGTAGTAAGGCTGCGCAATATTCTGTACGTGCACCACCGGCAGAAAGCACCACGGCAGCTCACCTTCCGCCGTAAGCTCCTTGTTCTCATACCTCTGCCACGCCGCGTCGGAAATAATCTCCGTAACCGCAACCGTCTCGCAATTATCACCCGCTCTTCCGCTTTGCACCCTCCCGCCCTGCGAAAGCCCCGAAAGAAGCCTCGACAGAAAAGACCGCTTCTTACTAAGAGCATTTCTCTTCTGGTGGAAATGCTGCACGTAATACCTGATTTGCTTATAGTCGCCTTCTTCCAGAACAGGCAGTGCTCTTGGTGCTTCTATCAGTTCCACGCTGATTGTACGTACCAACTGCTGCACATCTTCGAGTGAGAGAGGTTGAGAGGAGGAGGAAATGAATCTTTCTAAGATCTCTTTGCCAGGCCTGACAAGACAATCAACAAAACCGTAAACACTTCCGAGCACCGCCATATCCTGAAAGAACACCACGCCGCCGTTAGCCTCGAACAGTGCCCTCAATATCGATCCAATTTCTGCACGTTTTCGGCTCCTCGGCGACTTGGAAACAAAACTCACTGGCTTGCCGAACAGAAAATCAACCGCCGCGTTTATCCGCCACGCGATATCGTTCTCTATCACCACTTCTTTTCGCTGAACCTCGCGAACGCTTCTGGCCCCCAGAATCCCCGAATCCGCCGAGTGCACGAATCCCGTTATCCTCGCCGGCAGCCCGTACTCCTGAGCCTGCACATAGCATCGCCCCGATTCGCTCACCTTTCTCTCGGACGCCCCTGTGCCGCACACCTCATAAACAGGATTTGCGTAGTATTCCCACAGCTTCGCAAAATGCGCCTGGACATCCACCGACCGCTCATCAACAAGCCACTCAACATAGTCCGCTTCGAGTTGCGGGTCCCTGAATATATCAAGCTCAAATCCCATATCGCGCTTCCCAACACATCCGCTGGCCGTCGGCATCCAACGGTGAAACCCGGATGCCGGTCTTCACTTGTCGCATCTTCAACCGACTGTCCTTTTGTCGGTCCTTCTACCTTTAAAGCAACTTGCGCGTTTGTGTCGAAAAATCCGCTTTTTTAGCCCACAATGCTTGCCCTAACTCCTGCCTGCAAAAGCACTAAAAAATTTCCCGCATCTTCCGCTTTTTACCTGCTAAGTACCTGCGCTTCTGATTGAAATTACCACCCACTTTCCCCCCTCCCGCCCTGCCTGTTGATGGGCTGCAATTACCCGCCGCCTCCGCTGGTTCCGACCCCACCGACCACCGAAGCAAACCTGACCGGCGACCCTCGCCGAATTTAGCTCGAATATCGCGTCAGGGCCCCAAATACCGGCGGTCAACGCCCACCCAGCAACACAGTTACCGCCGTTCTCTCAGATTTATTGTGCGTGAAGAACACGCAGAAACTCGGCTTTCTGGCCAATTCGTAAGAATCTTAGAAAAAACTCAGATTTTTCATCAACATTTCGGCTGTTCCCTACGCCTATATGGTGTGAAGCCCCAAAGTTCGTGTCCGAGGCCCCTATGTGTGGCAAAGTCGCTTTATTTTGTCGCCGAGTTGATTGAGTCCATGACTCGGAAACGATGCTTAGATGGTAGCGAAAACATACCGCCAAATACAGCACCAGTTGCTCTTTAGCAATACAACGAACGTATCAAAACACAGCAATAACTTGGCGAGATAACTACCTGCCTACAAGGCAGCCGGGTAACACAGCAGCGGTGGTTCTGTAACATGGTGAATAGCGATTAGTCAATAGTGAGTAGCCGAAGGTGCAGATAAAGCATGATTTGGCCCTTTCGTGCTATCGGTATTAGAAAAATAAAGAGCCATGGGCTGTCTGACCTGTAGTCAGACGCCGTTTATGAAAGGAGATAGGTATGGGCTACTTTTGTTTTAAAAACAAGAAATACGGACGATTTATGAACTCAAATGGACCTCATGGTGATTATCAGGCGGGAGCTGGTGGCGCCAGTTGTGATGGGCCGTGGGAACAATGGTATGTTTATGAAAGAAAGGATGTACAGGACCTTCCAGTTGTGGGAGGTGTGAGGCATGAATGGGAGCGTTACAAAGGAGATATTGATGAACGTGACGAGTTCAGAATTGCTGCGCTCGAGTCAAAGGAATTTGGTCGATACTTGACATCAAACGAACGGGGAAGTGTTGAAGCAAGAGCTACGAAGATAGGTCCTTGGGAAGCATGGGATATTGCCAAACACGATAATTCTTACGTAATCCGATCGTGTACCCATAACAGATTCTTGGCAGCTGAATACAGTGGTGGGGACCCAGGAACGAATACAAAACTAATTACAGTCGAGCAAATAAACGAAGCGGCGCTTTGGAAACTGCATTTTGCGAGAACACAGCCTGCGTAAATAATTACTACTGCCGGAGCCCCTGCATGCGAGAATCGGCTTTATTGACATCGAGGGCGGAAGTTGCTCCTCCGCAGCACCGTCCAAACAACCATGCAGTGATCTTTATCATAAAGGCCTTCTGAAAAGAAAGCTTTGTATCTGATTGTGCAACTGCTGTCGTACTACAAGGAAAACACCCGGTGCCCGAATTAGCGAGACGAGAGGCAGATATTGTCGCGTTGACCAACGCAATGGAAGCCGGATACATAGCCCACTGAACAATGACGTGGCTTTTCTCCGGATA
>Ga0180437_10009380_pt1 | contig 12135 bp, 10 predicted proteins | sample SS_ome_4_FD_132410 | JGI IMG/M metagenome (GOLD analysis project Ga0180437, IMG submission 132410) | Hypersaline lake sediment archaeal communities from the Salton Sea, California, USA - SS_3_D_1 metaG | ecosystem: Environmental > Aquatic > Non-marine Saline and Alkaline > Hypersaline >... | reverse complement strand
CCGGTGTCGCCCTCCTCCTCCGAACAGGCACCTACGAGGCGTGGACCGACTCGGTTCGTTATGCGATCTTCCAGGTCAGCTCCATTCTGACCACCACAGGGTATGTGACCGCCGACTATGAGCAATGGCCCTTGGTCCTTCAATACACAATGTTTGCCTTGATGTTCTTCGGAGGTTGTGCAGGGTCTACCGGGGGGAGTGTGAAATGCATTCGGATCCTGCTCCTTTTGAAGCAGGCCTACAAGGAGATTTATCGGCTGATCCACCCCCAGGCCGTCGCCACGATCAAACTCGGGAAGAAGACCGTTCCTCCGGATGTGATGGAGAGCGTATTGGGCTTTTCGCTCGTATATGTGGGAATCTTCGTTGCGGCCTCCCTGCTGATGTCCTGGCTCGGTCTGGATTTCAAAAGCGCCCTGTCCTCGGTGGGAGCCTGTATAGGGAATGTAGGCCCTGGGTTGGGAATCGTCGGACCGACCAAGACCTATCTGTCCATCGTGCCGACGGGCAAGTGGATTCTGATTCTGTGTATGATTATGGGCAGGCTGGAGATCTTTACCTTGCTGATTTTGTTTCTCCCCCAGTTCTGGAAGAAGTAGAGCTACGAGCGGAAGAGAAAGCGGATGATCTCAAAGCTGATCCTGGTATTACTGGCGCTGTTCGGGGTCTATGTCTGGTTTGCCAGGTTCTGGCGAAGGAGATCCTTTTTCGAGCCGGGATACGAGGAAGTCCACTATGTCAGATCCGAGGACGGCTGGAGAATCGCACTCTACCGGTATCCGGCGGCCCCGAAGCGGTACGAGACACCCGTCCTGCTCTGTCATGGATTAGGGGCCAACCGGTTCAACTTCGATCTCGGTCCCGAGGTCTCCCTCGCCCGGTACCTTCAGAAGGAGGGTTTCGACGTCTGGTCTGTCGATTTGCGAGGGCGGGGGGCCAGTCGGAAGAACCCACGAGAGGATGGGCGGCCATATGCCCCTCACGTTTTTGATGATTATGTACGGCAGGACGCGGTGGCCGCCATTGGGCACGTTCTGGGACAGACAGGGGCCTTCCAGGTGCATTGGATCGGGCACAGTATGGGCGGGCTTGTGCTCTACGGCGTGCTTGAAGGAGAGGGGGCGGATTCCATCGCATCCGGCGTAACGATCGCATCGCCCGGTACGTTTGCGCGAACACCCAGGATTCCTCTGGTCTATCTTCTGTCCCATGCACTGCGATTCCTTCCCCGTATTCATCTCTCGTTACTTGCGGCTGGTTCGGCACCGCTCGTCGCGCGAATCCGGCTGCCCTGGGAAGAACTCTTCTTGAATCGGGACAATGTGGAAGTCCCCGTCATGGACAGAGCCCTCTGTTACCTGGTTTCCGACATCTCCGGGGGAGAGATTTCACAGCTCCTTGATTGGATGAAGGGCCGAGAGTTCCGATCGTACGACAGGCGACACTCGTACGAGGAGTGTCTTCGCAACGTACGACAGCCGTTGTTTCTCATCGGTGGGGCCAAGGATCTTCTTGTCCCCCCAAAGAGCGTCGAAGCGGTATACGATCGAATCGCATCGGACAGGAAGGACCTCTTCATTCTCGGTAGAGAGCAGGGACAGGAGGAGGATTACGGTCACGGCGATCTTCTGATCGGCAAGAACTGCAATCGAGAGGTTTTTCCTCGAATCGTGGAGTGGTTGGAGTCGGTGGAATCAGGTTAGCCCGCATGTTGCACGAAGTTTCGTGCAACATGCGGGCTAGTGTTACATCCCTTCTTTGGCCAGTTCCTGCGCCAATTCCCTCTGACGTTTGTTCAACTTCTTCGGGACGGAGATTCGAAGAACGACGTAAGCGTCCCCGGGTGTGCCGCCTCCCATCACGGGCATGCCCATGCCCCGCAGGCGGATTTTGGCGCCCGACTGGGTGCCCGCCGGCACCCGAACCTTTCGCGTTTCCTCCAGAAGGGTCGGCACCTCGATCGTGGTGCCGAGAAGGGCCTCGGTAAACCGGATCTCCTTCTCGAGATACAGATGTTTCTCTTCCCGTCGGAAGACAGGGTGCGGTTGCACACGGACGACGAGGTACAGGTCGCCAGGAGGGGTCCCTGAAGGCCCGGGTTCTCCTTTCCCGGCTAAGCGCAGTTTCTTCCCGTCCGTGACCCCGGCCGGCGTCTTTACGTTGACGGTTTGTCTCTTCCCGCCTGCGGAGAGGGTGATGCTCTTCGTGGTTCCGGTGGCGGCCTCTTCAAGGGTGATCTCGAGGTCCGTCGTCCGGTCGGACCCTCTGGCAGGTTGTTGAGCGCCGAAGCGTTGATGACCGGTTTGGCTGAAAATGTCCTGAAAATCGAATCCCTGCCCTGCACCGAAAGGACTGCGCTGACGCCTGCCCGTTCTCTTGCCGCACCCTCTTCCCCCGCCGAAGATACTACCGAAGACGTCATCCGTGGTGAAGCCGAAGTCCTTCAGAATGTCGCCTATGTCGAAGCCCTGGAAGATATCCTCTTGACTGAAACGTTGGTGGAATCCAGTGGAGCCGAATGTGTCGTACTGCTTCCTCTTCTTCGGATCAGAAAGGACCGCATACGCTTCGTTAATATTCTTGAATTTCTCTTCTGCTTGTTTGTCTTCTTTGTTTCGATCCGGATGGTATTCCATCGCAAGCTTGCGGTACTGCTTCTTGATCTCTTCAGGCGTTGCGCTCTTGGCAACCCCCAAGATCTTATAGTAGTCCTTCGCTGCCGGCATTGTAAATCACCATCTATCTTTTCTCTGCCCTGAGGCAAAAGGGTTGAAGTCTTTTCCGAATGGGTTACCGTCCCTCTTTTCTCTGCCCTGAAGCAAAAAGGTTGAAGGTGTTTCCGACCTTCTTGAGAACGGTCTTCGGGAACGAGACCATCCCGAATCTCTGTCTCTTGGTTCCTGCACGCCTCCTCTTGTTTGCCTCCTGGTAGAGGTGCCGGAGGGTTCGAAGCGTGATTTGGGAGAAGGCCCAGAAAGGGCTTCCATTGGCAGCCAAGCCCTTTCCCTTGAGGATTTCATCGAGCCACCCTCCGATTCCAGGGAACTTGGGGTCGAGGAAGATGTCCGCGAGGATCTTCTCCTGCGAAGGGGAGGGAGGAACGCCCCAGCGATCCGAAATGCTTATGAATTCCCGGTAGAGGTCGTACCTCTTTCTCCTCTCCCGGTCGCCAAGAATGGAGTAGGCATAATTGGCCTCTTTGATCCGTTCCTCTGCTTCTGCTTCGGCCTGGTTCCGGTCCGGATGATAGAGGAACGCGAGGCGCCTATAGGCCCGTTTGACTTCCTCATCACTCGCGCTCGGTAAAACCTCGAGTGTTCGATACAGGTCTCGTTTCATGGTTTTCTTGGCCCTACGAAAAGGAGCGCGGCTCTCATTTTTTCCATACTCTAAGCGTTTTTCTGGCTGGTTTCAAGGGAAGAGGGGAGTGGGGCAGGAGGATTCCACCGGTTCTGATTTGTTGCCTTTCCCTTTTCTCTTGTGGTAGACAAGTAGGGGTTTGGCCGTGGATTCGATTCGAAGCAGAAGGGAGGATCAAATGATGCTGGGAAGAAAAACAGTGTTCCTTTGTGTGATTGTTTGTGCCTTTGTCGTGTTTTCCTGTAAGCAGGGGTCCCGGGTTTCCCCAGAGACTTCCTCGGACGAAGGGTCTGCCAAGAAGGGGCCTGTCCTGGCGGAAGTGGCCGGAGCGACCATTACGGTCGAGGACTTTGAGAACGAGCTTCGTTCGCTGCCCGAATACACGCAGAAACGAATGAGCACGGGGGAGCAGAGGAAGAAACACCTGGACAAGATGATTGATGAGATCCTCCTCCTCGATGAGGCAGAGAGGAGAGGGTTGGGCCGAGATGAAGAAATTCGAGGAAAAGTCGAGCGTTACAGAAGGCGTCTCATAACGGAAAAGCTGTATCGTGAAGTGGCACAAGAGAAGTCCGAGGTCGGGGAAGGGGAGATCCAGGAATACTTCCAGGGACACAAAGACCAGTTCGTGCAGAAGGAACGCATCCGGGTGCGGCAAATTCTGATTCTGTTGCCTGCGAATGCCGGACCCGAAAAGGAGGCGGAAGCAAAGAGGAAGGCTGAGGAAGTCCTAAGTCGGGCAAAGGCGGGAGGGGATTTCGCAGAGCTCGCGAAGGAGTATTCAGAGGGCCCGGCAGCCAGCCGGGGGGGGGACTTGGGGTACTTTTCAAGAGGAAGGATGGTTCCGGCCTTCGAAAAGGCCGCTTTTGCCCTGGAGAAGGACGGCGATTTGAGCGATGTCGTGCGGACGAAGTTCGGGTATCACATCATCCAGTTGACGGGCCGCCAGCCCGCGAAAGAACTCTCCATCGATGAAGTGCGGGACCGGATCGTCCGGCAGCTCGAATCTGCCAGGCGAAGGGAGGTTCGCCAGTCCCTGGCAAAGGAACTTCGCCAGCAGGCCGATGTCGAGATCCGTGAGGGGTATTTCGAAGAAGAGGCGCCTTCGAAGGGTGACGATCCAGATGCTTGAATCGGACCGTTACGAACCGATGCTGGACAGGAACGCAGGGATGATCTGTTCTGCGTCGGGGATCTCACGGACAAGGTAGTCTCGGACCCTTTCCAGAAGGCGCACTTCGAGTTGCCGAGTCCGTTCCTTTGTGATGCCGTACCGATCACCGAGCTCTTTGAGAGTGAGTGGCTTCTGCGCCATCAGGCGTTCGTCGAAGATCTCCCGTTCCCTTCCCTCCAGCGTCTCACGGAACTCCCGGAGCTTCTCTCCGATGAGCGTCCGCAGTTGCTCATCCGCCAGTCTTTCGTCCTGGGGTTTCGTGGTTCCAGGCAGGAGATCTCGGACGGACTTGGAGGAGGCATCCTCCTTGATGGGCTTCTCCAGAGAAACCTCCCAGGATCCGAGACGTTGATCCATCCTGATGACTTCTTCCTCTTTAACGTTCAGACGCTGTGCAATCAATTTGGGGCCCGGGTCATAGCCGAGTTGATGGAGCTTTTCCTTCTCCTTGTAAAGGTTATAGAATAGCTTCCTCTCCGCCTGCGTCTTCCCGATCTTCACCAGCCGCCAGTTGTCGAGAATGAATTTGAGGATGTAGGCCTTGATCCAGAACGAGGCGTAGGAGCTTAGTCGAATCCCTCTGTAGGGATCGAATTTTTTGACAGCCTGCATCAACCCGACGTTGCCCTCCTGGATGAGATCCAAGAGGTTGTTCATCCACGTCCTTTGAAACTCCATGGCTATCTTCACGACCAGGCGAAGGTTTGAAGTAACAAGCTTGTAGGCAGCCTCGCGATCATCTTCCTCGAGGTATTGTACTGCCAGCTTGTGTTCTTCTTCGGGCGAGAGGATCGGATATCTGCCTATCTTTGAGAGATAGAGCTGGAGGGCGGTGGGTCGTATGAGGGCGGTTTCGGAGGGATCCGGCGGGAGATCGGGCGTGCCCTTTTGCCTGTCGGGGGAGGCCTCTTCGACGAACTCGGGCGGTCTTTCTGATCCTTGGGATTCCGGTTCATCCGGTTCCCTTTTGTCTTTGGGCGATTCCATCGGGCTTCAGTGTGTCTCTTCTCACCAATGTGACAACCACCATCATGCTAGGACTTTTGGTGCTTGAATGCAAGAAGAGGTGTCAGGTGTCATGCCCCGCGCCCGTGCCCGCACCCGTGCCCGAACAAGCAGGCTTTAGGGGTGTGGAACTGAAGGCTGATGGCTAACAACAGACCTCGCACCCATTTCGAGGACGAGCACGAGAACGATTGACAGCCTTGGTGGGGTATCGGCTGGGACCTGATACCTAACACCTAATACCTGACACCTAACCACAATCCGCAACCAGGGCTGTTTGGATCCTTTGGAGGAAAGGGGGATGGGAGGAGAAGAGGATGACATAGAGAGGATGGGGATCCACATAACTGTGGTTCAAGCGGGCGAGCTTCACATGGGTTGTTATGAAGGCCTCGGGGTCACAAACGAGCTCGATCGACTTCCTGTCAGCTTCTGCCTCCCTTGCACGCTTCCAGTAGAGATTGACTGGTCGCAAAACCTGAAAGACGAGAAAGAAGGTGAGAAAAAGAACAGGCAGCCCGGCCACGTCCGTCGGCGAAGCGTAATGGAACCGGCGGATACGGGTGCCCCATTTCAGGACGGAACTGGCCAGGGCGAGGACGCAGAAAACGGTCAAAGAGAAGATTGCGTAGGAACGTTTCTCGTCAGGCTCCATCCAATGCGCCAGTTCGTGCGCAAGAATCATCGTGATTTCTCTGGGCGTGAACGCCTCGAGAAGGGTGTCATAGAGTACGATTCGCTCGGAGGGCCCGGATCCGGTCAGGTATGCATTTACCTTTTTGGTTCTTCGGCTGGCATCCACGACCAGGATGTCCTCCAGCTGCAACCCCTCTCGAACCGCGAGGGACTCGAGTCGATCACGGAGTTCCCCTTTCTCGAGAGGGTGGAAGTTGCTGTAGATGTGCTCACCGTACGGGGCGATAGCCACATAGCCGAAGATGGCAATCGATACGCCCCCCCACAGGAGAAGCCACCACGACCGGGGTACACGGCGGATGAGCCCGTAAATCCCGAAAACCATCAGGGAGAACAGGAAGGTGCCCAGACAAAGGGCCTTGACATAGTCGAGGATCCAGAGGCCGAGGGAGTAGTTCGAGAGCCCGTACTGTCGGTCGAACCAATAGGACCGGTAGAACTCTTGGGGGAAGAAGAAGAGCCTGATCAGAAACAAGAAGAACACGCAGTAGAAGAGCACCTCGAGCCACTGCCTGCCGCTGAAAAGACGCTCGGGGACCTTGACCATTCTTGCCAGAAAGGGCCATCGTCTCCCGATTCGGAGCAGGGCCGGATGTGTGTAGCACCAGGTGGCCGCCCTTTCCGCTACCCTCTTCAGTGTTCCGTTGAGGCCGGTGATGATCAGAACCGAGTAGAAGAGCAGGACCGAGCCCAATCCGATCAGATGAATCCACAGCTTCTTCAGCCTGTACCGTTTCCAGGCAGACATTTCTTCTTCAGTGAAATAGGACCGAGGGTTCGAAGGATCTGTGGATGATCCGTCGATCGTGACACGATCCGGGGCCGCATCTGCCGCGAGGCTTGCAGATGGGAGTGCCAGTGCTGACGCAAGAAGCCCGATCAAGCAGACAGCGACCATCATGAGAACCGTCGACATCGTTCTGGATCGAACAAGGGGAAGGCCTGTTTCGGCTTGCCGGCCAACGAGCAGATTCTCTGAAGAATTCATTGATTTCGTCCGGAACCTCTATGGGCTTCTCCTCATAGAATGGCACAAGACCGAGAAAAAATCGACCCGATCACTTAGGGCGGTTAGGTTCGTACCCCAACCCTTTTTCGGGTGCGGGCGCGGGTGTGAGTAAAGAAAATTGACCGGTGTGGGATGTTGGGATACAATTTCCAACTCTTCATTTCGAGCGATGGATGAGAGCGTGTTCTGGTGGAGCCAGGAGATGGGTAAGTCCAACAAAAGGCATCCTACAGAGATCCGATTCTCTCCTCTTTCCCTCCTCTGCCTGCTGTTCTGTTGGGTTGGCGTATCTGGCTTGGTATTCTATCTGGGTATCCTTGTGGGACGAATGGAGCAGATGCGGGAGATTCGGGGGATCTACAGGGCCGATGAAAGGGCCGTCGTTGAAGAAGCGCCCCCGTCCCTTTCCTTCGAGCAGGATCTGATCAGGCCCGACGGAGAGCTCGAGGCCGTCTCGCCCCTTCCGTCGAAGGCCCCTTCGCCGGGCCCAAGGGCACAGTCGGCTGGGGGAGGGGATGGAACACAGGGCAAGGTTCTGCAGATCGCTTCTTTCCGGAATCCAGAGCATGCAGAACATCTCGTACGGGAACTCAGGCAGAAAGGCTACCGCTGCTTTCAGCGTTTACCCGCCCCGTCGGGTTCCGGTGACGAGTATTGCAGGGTCTTTGTGGGACCGTTGCCGAATGAGGAGATGGCCGAGCAGGTGAAGGAACGACTCCAAAAGAATGAGGGATTCAAGGATATACTTATCCGATCCGTCGGGAAGAAGGAGGGGACGCCCTGATGCTCTCGGTACGGCCGTCCTTTTCGAAGTTTGACCGCTTGATCCGGAAGGGTAATCTAGTGCCCGTATCCTGTGAGATCCTGGCAGACCAGGATACGCCGGTTTCTGCCTTCTTGAAGCTCAAGCCAGGTGCTCACGGCTTTCTCTTGGAGAGTGTCGAAGGCGGAGAGCGATGGGCACGGTTCAGTTTTTTGGGTACCGGCGCGTCGTCGGTGTTCCGCTCCAGGGGACATCATGTCGAGGTTGTCGAGAAGGGGAGAAGGCGGCAACATGAGGACGTTGAGGACCCGTTTTTCGCTTTTCGGGATCTCATGAAACGCTATCAGCCTGTGCCCACGGCCGACATGCCACGATTTTACGGAGGCGCGGTGGGGTATCTGGGCTATGATACGGTCCGGTTCTTCGAGAAGCTTCCGGAACGAACACGGGAAGTTCTGGATGTTTGGGATATCTACCTCGTCTTTCCCGATTGTCTCCTGATTTTTGACAATGTCAGCCACACGATACGAGTGGTTTCCTGTTGCTATTTGCCACACTATGCCAGCGCGAAGGTGGCCTATGGGGCAACGGTAGAGAGGATTGAGAAGACCGTCCAGCGGCTGCAGGCCCCACTGCGCCCCAAGGTGATGAAGAGAACCAGGGGAAAGCTGCGGGTGAAGGCCAACATGCGGAGAGACGAGTACCTGGATGCCGTGAAAAAGGCCAAGGGCTATGTCAGGAGCGGGGACATCATCCAGGCAGTACTCTCGCAACGATTGGAGGTCGAGGAGGCTGCAGATCCGTTCTCGCTGTACCGGTCCCTCCGACTCGTGAATCCCTCCCCGTACATGTTCTTCCTGCAGTATCCCGACTACGCTTTGGTGGGGTCTTCGCCAGAGGTCCTGGTGCGTGTGGAGGGCTCCTCGGTGGAAGTGCGGCCGATCGCGGGCACCCGACCTCGAGGCCGAACCCCTCAGGCCGATGAGAAACTCGGTGATGATCTCAAGGGGGATGAAAAGGAGGTCGCCGAGCACATCATGCTCGTCGATCTCGGACGTAACGACGTGGGGCGGGTTGCGGCGCCGGGAACCGTGAAAGTGGAGGACCTGATGGTCATCGAGCGGTACTCCCATGTGATGCACTTGGTTTCTCATGTGAAGGGGCGGCTCGGAAGAGGGAAGGATTGTTTTGATGCCTTTCGGGCCTGCTTCCCCGCAGGCACCCTCTCAGGGGCCCCCAAGATCAGGGCCATGGAGATCATCGAGGAGCTGGAGCCGGACCGACGGGGCCCATACGGTGGTGCGGTGGGCTATTTCAGTTTTTCAGGAAACATGGATATGGCAATCGTGATTCGAACGATTCTAGCCATGCGTGATCGCCTGTACCTCCAGAGCGGAGCCGGCATCGTGGCGGATTCCAGACCGGCTCGGGAATACCAGGAATGCCTCAACAAGGCACGGGCCATGATCAAGGCCATCCAGTGGGCAAGACAGGGCTTTTCCCTTACAGAGGATTGGGAAGAGGGTGTGGTGTATGATCTTCATGATTGACAACTACGATTCCTTTACCTACAACCTGGTCCAGTACTTCCAAGAAATGGGTCACAAGGTGCGGGTCCGTCGAAACGACAAGGTCTCGATGAAAGACATAGAGAAGATGAGGCCGGACTACCTGGTCATTTCCCCCGGTCCTGGCGTGCCGCAAAACGCGGGGATCTCGGTGGGAGCCGTTCGCACCTTTGCCGGACGTCTGCCCATTCTCGGGGTCTGCCTGGGCCACCAGGCCATCGGCTTCGCGTTTGGCGCGAGGATCGGTTTGGCTAGGAGGCTGATGCACGGCAAGGTTTCCCATGTCCGGCATGACGGCAGAAGGATCTTCAAGGGGTTGGAGAATCCTCTGCCTGCCACACGCTACCATTCCCTTTCGATCCGGCCGAAGGGGCTGCCCCCCTGCTTGCATGTAACGGCCACGTCGGAGGACGGAGAAATCATGGGTGTCAGGCACAAGAAATTGGCGGTGGAAGGGGTCCAGTTTCACCCTGAGTCCATCTTGACAACGAGCGGAAAACAGCTTTTGAAGAACTTCCTTGCCTCGTACGCCCCACGATAGGGCGGGAATGGCAACCAAGAAGGAGGAGAACCGTGTTACCCATCGAGAGACAGGGGGAACGGAAGGGACTGGACCTCGAATTCCCGAGGATGAAAAGGCTTCCCCCATACGTGTTCAGCACCGTGGACGCGATGAAAATGCGGGCACGAAGGGCAGGAGAGGACATCATTGACCTTGGGATGGGAAACCCGGACCAGGGAACTCCTGAGCATATTGTCGACAAGATCACCGAGGCGATCCACAACCAGCGAAATCATCGATACTCGGTCTCGCGAGGGATTTACAAGCTTCGGCTCGCTGTCGTGGATTGGTATCGTCGACGCTACGGAGTCGAGTTCGATCCGGATGAAGAGGCAATCGTAACGATAGGCGCAAAGGAGGGGTTGGCTCACCTCACCCTGGCGACCCTTGGGCCGGGGAGTATCGTGCTCGTTCCGAACCCGACCTACCCGATCCACATGTATTCGGTTGTGATCGCAGGGGCGGACGTGCTCAGTGTTCCGATCAGTCCGGAACGGGACTTCTTCGAGGACCTTACCCGGGCCATACAGGGCACCTGGCCGCGCCCGAGCATGATGATCCTGAGTTTTCCGCACAACCCGACGACGCGCGTCGTGGACAAGAGCTTCTTCGAGAGGGTCGTCGCGATCGCAAGGGAACACAAGATCTTGATCGTCCACGATTTTGCCTATGCAGACCTCTGCTTTGACGGCTACCGGCCTCCCAGCCTGTTCGAGGTTCCGGGGGCCAGGGAAGTGGGCGTCGAGATGTTCTCCATGTCGAAGAGTTACAACATGCCGGGCTGGAGGATTGGATTCGTCGTCGGCAACAGGGAGATGGTCGGGGCCCTGGCCCGGTTGAAGAGCTATTTTGACTACGGCATCTTCCAGCCGATCCAGATTGCCGCCATCATCGCACTGAACGGTCCACAGGATTGTGTTCAATCCATCGTGGATCTGTATCAGAGAAGGCGAGACACCCTGGTCGAAGGGCTTGCGCGGGCAGGATGGGTGATCGAGAAACCGAAGGCCACGATGTTTGTATGGGCAAAGATTCCCGAGACGTTCAAGGAAGCGGGCTCCATGGAGTTCTCCAAGCAGTTGCTCACGGAGGCAAAGGTTGCCGTTTCACCGGGAATCGGATTTGGGGAGTTCGGTGAAGGGTACGTTCGGTTTGCCCTTGTGGAGAATGAGCAGAGGATACAGCAGGCCACGAGAGGAATACGGCAGTTTCTGCAGAAGACCTCCCAGGGGTAGGGCAGGGATCCAAAAAGGAGAAAATCTTGGAAGCGCTGCAAATAGGGCTGGCTGGATTTGGCACGGTGGGGACAGGCGTGGCGAAGATCCTCGCGGAGGATGCAGCATGGCTGGAAAGACGGGCCGGTATTCCGCTGAGGCTGAAACGAATCGCAGACCTCGATCTCGAGCGAGACCGAGGCATCTCACTCGAGGGTGTGGCCGCGTCGACGTGTGTTGAAGATATCCTCGAGGACCCCGAGATCAACGTCTTGATCGAGTTGATCGGAGGCATCGAGCCGGCCAAATCCTTTCTCCTAGAGGCGATCGCTCGCAAGAAGCATGTGATTACGGCAAACAAAGCCCTTCTCGCCTCCCACGGTACAGAGCTGTTCCGGGCGGCCGAAGAGGGTGGGGTGCAGATCGGATTCGAAGCATCGGTAGCGGGCGGGATTCCGATCATCCGCAGCATGCGAGAGGGCTTGGCGGCTGACCAGATGCGATCCATAGCGGGGATTATCAACGGAACCGCGAATTACATCCTATCCACGATGACGGAAAAGGGGTTGGAGTTTCCGGACTGCCTGCGCCAAGCACAAGAGAAGGGATACGCAGAGACCGATCCTCGACTCGACATAGAAGGGCAGGATACAGCGCACAAGTTGGCCATCCTGATCGGGCTGGCATACGGGGTCCAGGTCCAGCCGGAGGATATCTTTACCGAGGGAATCCAGCGGATGGCCGGAATGGACATCGGCTATGCAAAGGAATTGGGCTATCGGAT
>Ga0180437_10009379_pt1 | contig 12136 bp, 12 predicted proteins | sample SS_ome_4_FD_132410 | JGI IMG/M metagenome (GOLD analysis project Ga0180437, IMG submission 132410) | Hypersaline lake sediment archaeal communities from the Salton Sea, California, USA - SS_3_D_1 metaG | ecosystem: Environmental > Aquatic > Non-marine Saline and Alkaline > Hypersaline >... | reverse complement strand
TGGTATAAGAAGGTTATTATACTAATTTATCGAGTTCTGTCGCTAAAAAAATGCTGATAATTGGGCTATTTTCGCCGAATTTGAAAATTTTTAAGAATTTTTGCAAAAAAATTGTTGACAGAATGCCGCTTTATAGCTACATTAGTATTCCGATGATATTAGTGAGATAAGTAAGAAGTAACGAAATGAAGATATCTAAAAAATGCCAATATGCTTTGAAAGCTGTTTTTGAACTTGCCTGGCGAGATCAGAATGAGCCGCTTGGGACACAGAAAATAGCGGAAGCTCAGCGTATATCGCCCCGCTTTATGGAAATTATCCTCAATGAGCTCAAGCACGGTGGTTTTGTCGAGTCCAGACGCGGCAACGAAGGCGGCTATATGCTGGCCAGAGATGCCCGAGACCTGACAGTACGGGAAATTATTGAATGCATTGAAGGCCATATTTCATTAGCGAAAAACAGCGATGATACAGCATCGGTAGGAAATGAGGCGTTTACAGAGCTTTGGCAAGAGGTAAATGACGCAATTGAAGAGGTTTGCGATAAGAGAACCTTTGCTGATCTCGTTGAAATTGAACGAGCTAAAAGAGACAAATGTGCATTGAATTACAGTATTTGAGGGCATAGCAAAGAGCAGGTTAAATGGTATATATTTTTTTTGTCCAATAACCAACTAAAACCATAGGAATACTTACAGATTAGGAATTAGAACGAGTGGAATCACATATTAGAACCTTAACAAAGGCCTTTAGTTGGCGGTTTATAGCCACGCTGGTCACTTTTACAGTAGCTTGGGTTATTACAAAAGAACTGACTTTTGCCGCTGAGATTGGTATTGCTGACACACTGATTAAACTTGGAGCGTATTATTTCCACGAAAGGACGTGGATTGGCATAAATTTTGGTAAAAAGAAGCCGCCTGAATATCAGATTTAGAAAATATTATTAAAAGTTACAAGGAGATTTGTGGTTATGTTGATCGAAGAGGTTACAGAAAATGTTGCAGAGCTTGTAGAGAAGCTGAATTTTGCAGAAAAAGTGCAGCGGTCTTTGGATTTGATTGACAAGGCTTACCGAGAGTATGGAAACAGCCTTGTTGTTGCCAACAGCCTTGGAAAGGATTCGAGTGTAATCTGGCATCTGGCGAAAAAGGTGAGTCCGAAGATCCGTGGTTTCATCGTTACTACAAGGTTTAAACCGGCTGAGACCAAGCAGTTTATGGCTGATGAAGTCGCACGTTTCCCAGAGCTGAAGGTTTACAGCAACGATGAAGAAATTCCGGACAAGCTCTATGAGACCGATCCGGACAGGTGCTGCGAAATTCTAAAAGTTCAACCCGTACGACAAGCTGTGCAGGAGATGAATGTTAAATGCTGGGTTACCGGGCTTCGCTGCACCGAAGGCCGAACACGCACCGAGTACAAGGAAATTGAAGAATTAGACAAGGGTTTAATTAAACTGAATCCGATTCTTATCTGGTATGAGCGTGAAGTGTGGGAATATCTTGCATTACATAAAGTCGACGTCAATCCTTTGTACGGTAAAGGCTATAGATCACTTGGGTGCGCACCATGTACTAAAATAGCTCAAGGTGTAGACGAACGTGCGGGAAGATGGATTGGAACGAGTAAGTGCGGCGGTGAATGCGGTATTCACACGAAACCATTGCTTGACTATCAGATATAATGGAAGCAGAAAAAAATGAAGGCTGATACATTAGCGATACATGGCGGTTTTGCAGGTGACAGAGAAACTGGTGCCACTGCGGTACCTATCTGTCAAAGCGTTTCGTATGCCTACAGAAGTGCTCAGGACCTTGCTGATGTCTTTGACGGTAAAACACCTGGATATATCTATACGCGGATCGCAAATCCTACAACTAGCGCTCTTGAGGCAAGGCTAACGCAACTTGAAGATGGAATCGGCTGCATTGCTACTTCCAGCGGGATGGCTGCCATAGCTTCGGTTGTGATGGGTTTAGTCAGGACTGGAGATAAGATTATTGCTGCTTCTGGCATATTTGGGGGGACTGTGTCCTTGTTTGAAAATACCTTAGGGCGGTTCGGTCTGGAAACTGTCCTGGTCGATGCAGCTGATACAAAGAACTTCGCAAAAGCGATCGACGATAAGACAAAACTGATTTTTGTTGAGACTATCGGTAATCCACGAATGGACGTGCCTGATATACCGGCTATCGCAAAAATTGCTCGCAAGGCAAACATTCCTCTGGTTGTCGATAACACGCTTACTACGCCTGTCCTTTTTAAGCCGGGCGATTTTGGGGCCGATATTGTTGTTCATTCTACGTCTAAGTTTATCAATGGCCACGGCACTGCAATTGGCGGGGCGATAATAGACACGGGAAACTACGACTGGAGAAAAGGAATTTTTGAAGATATCAAAAAGCTATCTGGAAAAGCCAGCCAATTGGCTTTCCTGTCACATTTAAGAAATTTAATCTACCGTGACCTCGGCGGTTGTCCTGCACCGATGAATTCTTTTTTGATGCTGCAGGGGCTGGAGACGCTTTCAGCGAGAATGAGCAGACACTGCGAAAATGCTCAAAAGCTGGCACAATATCTTCAAAACCAGCCGAAGATAACATGGGTGAATTATCCCGGCCTTACTGGTAGGAGATTTTATAACAGGGTTCAGGAATTGTTTAACGGCAAAGGCGGAGGGCTGCTTACATTTGGCGTTGGGACTAAAGAAAGGGCATTTAATTTTATCGATTCATTAAAGCTTGCTAAAAATTTAGCGAATCTTGGTGATGCAAAAACTTTGGTGATACATCCGGCTTCTACGATATTTCACGAATTCAATGCTGCTGAAAAAGAAAAGATGGGCGTACCTGCCGATATGATACGAGTATCACTCGGTATAGAGGATTTCGAAGATATAAAAGCAGATTTCCAGCAAGCGTTTGAGAGAATTTCTTGAGGATGAAAATATGAAACTTATCGTAAATGGTAAAGAGAGCAATTTAGAAGAAGGTTTGACTGTTAGCGGCCTCTTGATTGCTCAGGATGTAAAGATGCCTGAGATGGTGTCGGTTGAATTTAATGGACAGATTTTGAAAAGATCTGAATTCGAGAATACAGCATTGAGTGAAGGTGATAAAGTAGAATTTCTGTATTTTATGGGAGGCGGTAATGTCACTAACTGAACGGCAAATCGAAAGATACAGCCGGCATATAATACTGGAAGAGATTGGCGGTGTCGGCCAGGAAAAGCTGCTTTCCTCAAAAGTGCTGATCATTGGTGCAGGAGGCCTGGGTTCTCCAGCTGCACTTTATTTGGCAGCCGCCGGTGTGGGAACAATCGGTATTATTGATGGTGATAAGGTAGACCTGACTAATCTTCAAAGGCAGATAATTCACCACTCCTGCGATGTAGGTGTTGAAAAAGTCAAATCTGCAGATAATAAGATACGGGCAATAAATCCTGATGTAACGGTTAAGACATACTACCGGTTGGCAACGGCTGACAATATAAGAGAAATCATCGCTGACTATGATTTTGTAATTGACGGGACGGATAATTTCGGAGCCAAGTTTCTCATTAATGACGCATGCTATTTCGAAAAGAAGCCGTTTTCACATGCGGGGATCTTGAAATTTTATGGCCAGTTAATAACGGTTCTGCCGGGTGAGAGTGCCTGTTATCGCTGCATATTTAATTCTCCGCCGCCTGCCGGTGCAGTTCCATCGTGTTCCCAGGCAGGAGTGTTGGGAGTATTGGCAGGTGTCATTGGCTCTTTGCAGGCAACTGAAGCAATAAAACATCTGCTTGGCCTTGGTAAATTGCTGACCAATACATTGCTGGCGTACGATGCCCTTGAAATGAACTTTAGAGCGATTGATTTGAAGCGTAATCCAGATTGTCCCTTGTGTGGCGAAAATCCACAAATAACCGGACTGAAGGACGAAGAGCAGCCCGTATGTGATTTGAAGAACTGCAAATGCTGAAATTGAAGATTCCAGGCAATATTTTTAAGCAAATGGTGGAACAGGCTGAAGCTGAATCGCCGATTGAGGCTTGTGGGATTCTGGCCGGCAGAGATGGTCAGGTTGAAAAACTTTATAAGATGACAAATACTAACCGAAGCAGCGACCATTTTATGATGGCTCCGGAAGAACAGTTTAGAGTTGTTAAAGATATCCGTGCAGCTGGCCTTGATATGTTGGCAATATATCACAGCCATCCCGAAACACCAGCCAGAGCCTCTGCCGAAGATATCAGGCTGGCTTTAACGCCGGATGTGATATACGTAATTGTTTCGCTTCTGAACACTGAACCTGCTATAAAAGGTTTTCTTATAAAAAATGATAATATTATCGAGGTGTCGGTAAAGATTATATAGAAGAAGGAACTTATTTATGGAGAAAATATGCATTTTACTAAATGGGTTCTAATTCTATTGGTAATTAGCCTGATAGTTTGCGGTTGTTGCCAAAACATCGGTGAAAGAGATCGCGATTTTGAACTTCAACCAGGGGATTTACTTTTCCGAGATTCAGATTGCGGGCCGCTATGTGATGCGATAGAAAAAGCTACAAACGGATTCGGGGGCACAAATTTATCGCATGTTGGAATTGCGGCAAAAGATACTGATGGCAATATCGTTGTTATCGAAGCCGCTTCAAGTGGTGTTAGGGTTGCTGAGTTACAAAGCTTTCTTAGCCGAAGTTATGACGCACAGGGCAGACCCAAAGTTATAGTGGGACGCCTGAAAAAACCTTATAATCAATTAGTCCCAGCCGCACTGAAAGAGGCTTTTAATCTCAAAGGAAAACCTTACGATAAGGTCTTTGCCGTCGGTAACGATGCCTACTACTGCTCTGAACTGATTTATGAAATTTTTAAGCGAGCCAACAACAATCATCCTGTATTTACATTGCAGCCGATGACTTTCAAAGATACGGATACAAGAAAAACATTACCCGTATGGGAAAACTACTTTTCACAGTTGGGTGTATCCGTGCCGCAAGGCGAGCCCGGCATCAATCCGGGTGGAATCTCGCGTTCGCAGGTTTTAGCAATTATTTATAAATACGGAAATCCGAGCAAAAACAACTTGGTCGGAGAAGAAAAATTATGAGCGAAGCAAAAGAGCCTGTTTTGCGTATCCCTGAAGCTGTCAAAGAAGATACTTTAGTTTATCGGGGTAAAGTTAAAAAATTTCTTGATGGTCAAACGTTACCAGTAGTCTTCAGGGCATACCGAGTGCCGATGGGAGTTTACGAACAAAGAACAGCAGGGGAATTTATGGTGCGGATTCGTATTGGAGCAGGCCTGGTCCTGCCGTTTCAATTGGAGCGAATTGCTCAGTTGAGCAAAAAATATGGCAATGCAATTCTTCACGTTACAACAAGACAGGACATTCAAATTCACGAAGTCAACATTGAAGATACTCCTGATGTTCTGGAAGCTTTGCTCGAAGTGGGGCTTTCATCTCGCGGCGGAGGCGGAAATACCGTCCGCAATGTTACTGCCTGTCCAGAGGCAGGGGTATGCCAGAAAGAAGAATTTGACGTGGCGCCTTTCGCCATAGCTACAGCCGAGTATCTATTACAAGACAGAGGCTCATTCAATCTGCCTCGAAAATACAAAATAGTCTTTTCTGGCTGTTCACAGGATTGTGCACTAGCTTGCGTAGCTGACCTTGGGTTCTTCGCACACAAGAAAGATGGGGGTAAAGGTTTCGCTGTTTATGCTGCAGGAGGATTAGGTTCAAATCCCGCAGTCGCTGTTAAAATCGAAGATTTTATAAAAGCTGATGAAGTCTTTGAAGCGGCGGAAGCCATCAAAAGGCTTTTTGACAAACATGGCGATAGAACCAATAAGCACAAGGCGAGGTTGCGATATGTTTTGGCCAGATTGGGCGATGATGAATTCACAAAATTATATCAGAAAGAAAGGGATACAATTAAAGCAGATGGGTTGCCCTTCGAAACCCCAAATACTCGTGATGTTTCGGCAGACTATCCCGCCGCAGAAGGTTCGACTACTGTTCGAATATGGCTCAAAAACGGCGACATACCCGCCGATGACCTGGTTAAAGTCGGCCAGATTGCTGCCCAATATGGCCAGGGCCTTGTCAGAACAACTCAATTGCAGGACCTTCTTATAACAGGTGTGCCCGCCGAGGATGTTGACAAAGTTAATAGTGAACTTAAAAACCTTAGCATAGATGTTTTCAATGATGGTAGCCCAAAGGTTGTTACCTGCACCGGAGCGGCGACATGCAAATTGGGTCTGTGTCTTTCGAGAGGTTTATCCGATGCAATTTCAAATAAGCTCAGTTGGATCGGTTTGTCCGAAACGGTTATCCGAATCAGCGGTTGTCCTAATTCATGCGGCCATCATTCTATAGCCGACATAGGGTTCCAGGGTAAAGCTAAACGTGTAAACGGCAAACTAATGCCATGCTATGATGTTTTAGTTGGAGCTAAAACAGTTGAAGGTAACGCACATCTGGCACAAAGAATTGGTACAGTGCCGGCTAAACGAATACCTGATTTATTAGCTGAAACTTTAAGCGGCAAAGCCATAAAAACAATCATAGCTAAATATGGCGAAACAAACGAAGCATTGCCGGACGACTATTATTGCGACTGGGGCTCGGACGAACCGTTTTCATTAGCCGGTCGAGGACCGGGTGAGTGCGGAGCAGGGGTAATGGATGTAATAAAACTGGATATCGATGAAGCAAAGGACGCAATTAAAGCCATACCAACCAGTAACGAAAGTACTTATAAAGCAATTGTTGCTGCTGCAAGGTCGCTGTTGATTACATTCGGTTTAGAGCCGAAAAAAGACAGGGAAATCCTTGCTGCATTTACCAAATATCTTATTGAACCCGGCTGGGTAAAACCCCAGACGCAGAAATTGCTTGATAACGCCCTTGATTGCAAAATGGGAGATGTAGACTCAATCAGCGATTTACTGCCGCAGGTTAAAGATTTAGTTAATCGTATTGAAGAGCTTTTCCTGTCACTCGATGCCAATCTTAAATTTAAAGTAGAACCAATAACACAAAAAACAAACGTTGAAAGCAAAGAAACTAAAGACAATACTATTGACCTACGTGGTGTAGCGTGTCCCTTGAATTTCGTTAAAGCAAAGCTTGAGCTTGAAAAACTCGAAATAGGTGATATTCTCGAAGTGTTGCTTGACGAAGGCGAACCTGTACGAAATGCACCTGCAAGTTTTGCCGAGCAGGGACAGGAAGTTCTGGAAGTCAGAAATACTGATAGCCACTATCGTGTAAAAGTGAGACGAATAAAATAACTTTTTTGTTTTGAGGATTTGAAAATGAATATAGCAAAAGATACGACAGAACTAATCGGCAAAACGCCTTTGGTTCAACTAAACAGAGTAGCCGGTAATTCCAAAGCCAGAATCGCAGCCAAACTGGAGTTTTTCAATCCGGCCGGCAGCGTCAAAGACCGTATCGGCGTAAGTATGATACTTGCTGCGGAGCGCGACGGCAAAATCAAGCCGGGCGATACACTCGTTGAACCCACCAGCGGAAATACCGGTATTGCACTTGCATGGGTGGCAGCAGCCAGAGGTTATAAGCTGATTCTTACTATGCCGGAATCAATGACGACCGAGCGAAGAAAGATACTGCAGTTATTCGGTGCCGAACTTGTGCTCACACCGGCCGAAGAAGGAATGACCGGCGCTGTCAACAAAGCTAATGAGATAGTTGAGAAGAGCAATGGAGCTTTTATGCCGCAGCAGTTTCAAAACCTTGCTAATCCCCGGATCCACAAAGAAACAACCGCCGAAGAGATTTGGCAGGATACTGATGGCCAGGTTGATATATTCATCGCCGGTATCGGTACAGGCGGGACAATTACCGGTGTAAGTGGGGTGCTCAAATCCCGAAAACCTTCTATTCAGGCAATAGGGATTGAGCCGTCTGATTCAGCAGTACTCTCCGGCTGCAAGCCAGGCCCGCATATGATTCAGGGAATCGGGGCAGGCTTTATCCCTGATGTGTTGAATAAAGAGCTTATTGATGAGGTGGTGCAGATAACAAATGCCGAATCGTTTGATATGGCAAAACGCTTAGCCAGAGAGGAAGGTATTTTTGCCGGCATATCATCAGGCGCTGCGGCGGCAGCGGCTGTTAAAGTAGCTAAAAGAAAGGAAAATGCCGACAAACTGATTGTTGTCATATTACCTGATACTGCCGAACGCTATATCAGTACAAACCTTTTTGATTAAACGTTTTAATAATGTCAGCCAACAAATTGAACATCAAATTACTGAAACCGAGCCTTGTACCCTGGTCACCGAAAAAACCGGTCCAAAGGCAGATAGCGGTTCTGATGAGCGGTGGGGTCGATAGCAGTGTTACAGCATGTCTGCTTAAAGAACAGGGCTGGGATGTGCTGGGTATCACGATGAAAATCCCTGTCGCCTGTAACACCGGCAAACGCGGCTGCTGCGGTGCAGGTGCTGCCTTTGTCTGCAATGAGCTGAATATTCCGCATTATTTTGTAGATGTTACTAAAAGTTTTGAAGAGAGTATAATAAAACCATTCCGCCAATCCTATGCGAACGGCCGGACTCCCAACCCTTGTGTTGATTGCAATACCTTTTTGAAATTTTCGCTTCTCTGGGATTTCCTGCAGCAGAGGTTTGGCATTACTTATCTTGCTACTGGCCATTATGCCAAAGTTTCCAAATCCAACGGCAGAGCATTTCTCGGCAGAGCGAAAGACAAAACCAAAGACCAGAGTTATTTTCTATATGGTATCGTTTCGGAGAAACTCACAAAGCTTGTTTTACCTCTGGGTGAGTTGGCGAAAGAAAAAGTGCGGTCGCTCGCTGACGAGTTGAATCTGGGTGTTGCTGAAAAACCGGAAAGTATGGAATTGTGTTTCGCAGGCGAGGGAAACTATCGAAAAGCCTTAACTGATGCTCAGGCCAACCGACCAGGGGACATAACAGATATGCACGGCCAAAGAATAGGTACACATAATGGTATTGCCAATTACACACTGGGTCAGAGAAGAGGAATTGGCTTTGCCGGCGGTGTGCCGCTTTATGTAGGCAGAATAAATGCCCGGACAAACACTATCGCACTCGGTACAAGAAAAGAGGTTGGTTGTCATACTATTAAGGCAAATCAGATTAATACACTCATAGACGAAGAGCTTGTTATCGGCAACCAAATATTCGGGAAAATTCGTTCTTATGGAGACCCTCGGCCCTGCAAACTTGTTGATATAACAGAAACTGACATAGCCGTTGAGTTCGACCAACCTCAATTCGCCCCCTCTCCAGGCCAGAAACTTGTGCTATATAACAGCGATGACAATATCATCGCCGGTGGTACAATCTCAGTCGAAACCGCAAATTTAGAATAAATTGCGAAAAAATAAAAACGGTTATAAAATTGGCGAAAAAGGGGATAATTATGAAGAAGGCGAAATTTAACCTGATTATCGATGCGTTGCTGTTGCTGTGTCTTGCCGCAATTGCCGGAATCGGACTTTTAATAAAATATGTCCTGGTCCCAGGCTTCCAGCGTTGGGAGATTTACGAGCGAAATGTGGGCCTGTTTCTTTGGGGATTAGACCGTCACCAATGGGGAACGATTCATTTTATAATAGGCATAGTTTTCCTTGCTTTACTTGTACTACATATTGTCCTGCACTGGCGGATGATTGTGGGAATTTATCGCAGATTGATACCGAATCGCTTTGCCCGCTGGGTTACCGCTTTGATTCTTCTTGTGGTAACGGTTCTTTTATTTGCTTTCCCTTATCTTGTAAAATCTGAAGTTATAGAACAAGTAGGTGGAAAAGGCTGTGGCTGGGGATTAGGACCGTGCGATGATAACTGTGATACAAAGTGCGACATACCAGGCGGCTGTTCGAATCGGTCCAAAATAAATTGAACAGTAGAAAGTTGAGCAGGAGACCGCAGTTTCATCTGCCTTCAGCGGACTCATCTGCTCTTTTGGCCGAAGGTAAACCGGAGCAGGAGGGATTCGAACCCCCGGTGCCTTTCGGCACAGCGGTTTTCAAGACCGCCGCCTTAAACCACTCGGCCACTGCTCCAGAATATCAATCGCAACTATACATTACTATCTACCTCGCCGATATTCAAGAATATTGACCAGGCCGTAACGCTCAAATTCCAAATCTCTCGCAGGCCTTTTCCTTGACCGTCAGCTCAGACTCTGCTATCTTACTTCGCTCGTGCAGGCCGTTTATATGCGATTTCTACAATTGCACAAACAGAAAAAAAGGAGTTTTTTACCCTATGAACTCATTCAAAAGACTTTTCAAATACATCTGGCCCCAGTGGCAGCGAATCACCGCCGTCGTAATCTGTGCGGTTATGATAGGTATGCTCTTCGCCGTCAGCATCGGAACCATTCTGCCTTTACTGAAAGTTATGATGAACAAGGAGGGCCTTCACGGCTGGGTGGACAGAACAGTCAGCAAAAAAAGATACGGCCTGAGCTTTTATCTCCACGACGTTACCGACTTCAACAGCCCGGAAACAATTTCCAATCTTAGAATAACCGCCGTCGAAGCGGACAGCGTCGCCGCCGAAGCCAATCTCAGGGAAGGCGACCTGATTGTGGCTGTCAACGATACTCTCAACGAAACGCCGGAGTTTCAAAAACTCAACTCTCTCGAACTTTTAGAGAAACTCGCCACTGCAACTGCTCAAAAACAAATCACCATCCGGTACAAAAGCCTCCGCGACCAACAGCTTATATCCGGACAAACCACCTTAATCGCACCGGCGAAACCTTTCTATATAAAACCCGTCCGATGGGTTACCGGCTTTGTCCCGCGACAGCGCAACCCGCAAAACTCCGAACGGGCTGTAATGCTAATTATCCTTATGCTCGTAATCGCCACAGCACTAAGGTGTACCGCCAAATTCTACCAGAATTACACGGTCAATAAAGTGGTCCAGACCGCCGTCACAAACCTTCGGCAGGATATGTTCGTCCACGCGATGGAGCTGCCGGCAGGATTCTTTGCTGACGATGGCGCGACAAATACCGTAAGTAAAATTACCCGAGATACCAGCACAGCCGGAAGTGGTATGAAAGTCCTTTTCGGAAAGGCTCTTCGGGAACCACTTAAAGCTATGTTCTTAATCATTGTTGCAATGGCTATCGATTTCAAACTAACCATTGTTTTTCTCTGCGCGGTCCCCGGTGCTGTATATATGCTTGCAAACCTCGGCAGAAAAATGAAACACGCAACCAGAAAATCACTCGTCGGATGGTCGAAAATACTTGCAAAATTAAACGAGGCTGTCAATGCCGTAAAGGTCGTCAAAGTCTACAACCGTCAGCAATACGAGTCATCCACCTTCGGTGCTCTCAATAAAAAACTCTTAAAACAGCTTTTCAAAATGGCAAAAGTCGATGCCTTGACCGGCCCTATGCTCGAAACACTCGGAATGGTTGCTGGCTCGGCAGGACTGCTGATTGCTATCCAGTGGGTCTATCAAAACAAGATGCAGCCGGACGAATTCTTCACTCTGCTTATTGCTCTCGGCGTTACCGCAGAATCACTAAGAAAAACAAGTGACGTCTGGAACAAAGTCCAGAAATCAAACGCCGCAGCAGAACGCGTCTTCTCGGTAATAGACTCGCAAACCGAACAACAGTCCTCACACGCCTCAGACCTGGCGCCTCTCAATGACCGGATAGAATTCAAAAATGTCGTCTTTTCTTATACCAACTCCGAAAAGAATGTATTAAATGCAATAAACCTCACCATCCGGGCCGGTCACAACATCGCTGTAGTTGGCCCAAACGGCGCCGGGAAAACCACTCTTGCAAACCTACTGCCCCGATTCTACGACCCTGATAGCGGACAGATACTTATCGACGGACACGATATCAAAAACGCCACACTGACAAGCCTTCGAGACCAGATTGCTATGGTCACACAGAATATTGTCACATTCAACGACACTATCGCGGCAAACATCGCTTATGGAAAATCCGATGCCACGGATTATGAAATAACTGAAGCAGCCAAACGGGCTTTTGCACACGAATTTATCGAACCACTCCCGCTCGGATACGATACTGTCATCGGTGAACAGGGAACAGGGCTCAGCGGAGGCCAGTTGCAG